>ENA-UPTF01000082-UPTF01000082.1-marine-metagenome-genome-assembly--contig:-NODE-82-length-63042-cov-4.440388_pt1 | contig 63042 bp, 50 predicted proteins | sample MGYA00238166_ERZ767019 | MGnify/ENA primary metagenome ERZ767019 (study PRJEB28930, sample SAMN06266391) | marine metagenome | isolation source: Sea water from 250 m depth | place: Atlantic Ocean | study... | reverse complement strand
TCCGATAAATTTATGGACCACTGAGATTTGCTCTCTGGCAAATAATACAATTTTGAACTGCTTATTGCTCCATGAATCCGTTCAGCAAAATTTTCCCTTCCATTTCCAGTCCATGCATAGACCTTCGTATTGAAAGGTATATCTTGCAAATTCGCTCTCACATCATAGCCAATTAAATCGTTGGCAAGTCGTTGCAATTCTTCTCCAGCTTTAAGGACATCCACTGCTCGACAATGAGTTGCTTGGGGATCAATCTCAGGTTCTCGTTTCAATGCATTGGTATTTTTTGTATCGTACCAAGGGAAATAAAGTTCGCTGTCACGAGCAAAATACCAGGCTCTCATTAGATGCTCGCCATACTCAGAAGGACTTAAATCAGGAGCGTAATGATGACTCATTGAATCAATTTCAATTGCATTTAGACACCAGGGATCAATGAAAGACAATTGCTTGACTTGCAAACTGTCTATTAAGCTCAATTCCAAGGCAATGGAACTCGATATGCCCATTGAAAGAAGGTGAATTTCACCCAAATTTAATTGCTTCAGCCCATCTGCCAACATTTTAGCAATGGAATTTGGGAGGTAATCCTCTAGGTAGGTCACTCCTGTTTCCCCATGCCCAGGCAGATCAACGAATAGTTTTTGATTAGTGCCCTGACAATAATTTGAAATCTCCATCGTTGCATTTGAGGAAGTACCAAAATCATGTAAAAAAACCACCGGTTGGTGAGTCTCTTGATCCATTTTCGATTGGTCAATTTCCTGGTGATAGAATACTGGACCAAAGGAAGTATGGACAAAACCTTTAGGCTTGTTAATTTTTTCCGTCATTACAAAAGCCTGTGGTTGAATGGTTACTTTTGCAGGCGAAAATTCCTTAAAAATTTCTCGCGCTCTCACTTCAACAGCATTAGGGTCTTCTAGAAGCTCTATCTGGACGCAATCAGGAACAGTCTCCAACCGCTGTGGGTGGTTTCCGATTGGGTCGCCCTGATAATTCAAAAGAAATGTGGGTATCTTGATTTCCTGAATTCTTTCTTTGGATGGATACAAGAATGCTGCCCTGTAGGCCGTCTGAGCCTTCTCAGTTGTCCTCAAAAGATCCAACACAAAAGGTTGCTTCATTTCTGGTTCTGGCAAATCTAGACTCAATCTGTAATTTCCTTCTTTCAAGAACCAGGGGAAAAAAATCAACTGATCTCTGAGTCTAGACCAGATCCAGGGCATTTGGCTGCCCTCCGGAGTCGGTTCATACCATTTAGTGTAATGTTGCAAAATAAGATCTACTTCATCTTTATCAGCAACCCAAAGACCATTTACTACCACTGCCTTGCAAAGATCGGGATAAAGCCTTGCCATCTCGGCTCCTATAATAGCTCCAGTGTGAAATCCATAAATACAGAGCTCTGATAAATCTAAAGCGTCGATGAATTCCTTTACCATCTGAGCATAGACAGTGATATCGGATGGGGTGCCTTCCTTGTAATCAGACAGTCCAAAACCTGGTGTATCCGGGGCAATGACTGTGAACTCGTCGGCAAAGTACTCAATGGTGGTAGCCATTTCAGCAGAAGATGTTGGACTTTGATGCAACAATAACAAAGGTGGTCCATCGCCTGAAATACGATAGTGGACCTGGCGATCTGTAAGTGTTACAAACCGTCTCTCAATGGATAAATTTTCTAAAGACTGGTACACGGTTAAAACTTCATTATAATCAACTGCACTAAGGCGCTAAACTTTGAAACTAGCGCTCTGGCTGTAACCAAGTTACTGAGAAACGAACATTATGGCAATTGTTTATAAGTCATTCCCTGTAGGTCCGTTGCAATGCAACTGCACGATTATTGGGAATACCGAAACTGGATTGGGTTATGTGATAGACCCAGGCGGGGATGCCGATACTATCCTGGAGACCATCCGCAAGATGAATTTGACCATTAAAGGAATTTTTCACACCCATGCTCATCTTGATCATTTCCTAGCTTCTGCTGAGATTAAAGATGCTACAGAAGCGCCCATCTATCTGCATGAGGCGGATCGGTTTTTGTGGGATACCCAAGAAATTCAATGTCAGTTCTTTAACATCGAATACAAACCCGCACCTCCTCCAGATTACAAAATCGAAGACGAACAGGATCTTGAGCACTGCTCTGGGAAGTGCATCCACACTCCTGGACATACATTGGGCTCAGTCAGTTTTTATTTTGAAAATGAGAAAGTTTTAGTCGCTGGTGATACTCTTTTTCTGGGCTCTGTAGGACGCACAGACCTGCCTGGTGGGGATTTCAATACACTCAAACAATCCATTCAAAAAAGATTGTATTCACTAGATGAAACTACCCTCGTTATACCTGGACATGGTCCAGAAACAACAATTGGCCAGGAAATGACTACCAATATGTTTGTTAACTACAATTCCTGAATGTCTATTTAATACGCCTTGGAAATGAATAAATATTAAATCGATCGGCTTGCAGGAAACCTGCTAAGGTAATTTCATATTCCCAAGCGGCGTCAATAGCTAAACTCGAAGGTGCGCCAATGGAAACAACGATTGGTATGCCAGCTAGTGCTGCCTTGTGAATGAGTTCAAAACTGGTGCGACCGCTTAAAATTAAACCACATTTCAATAAAGGCAGATTGTTTTTTTGCAGCTCATTGCCAATCAGTTTGTCAAGCGCGTTATGGCGTCCTACATCCTCATATAAACTGAGAATTGACCCCTCCTGATCAAACAATGCTGAAGCATGCAATCCACCTGTATGACTAAACGCATCTTGTTTTTTTTGCAAGCGATCTGGTAGGGCTCGAAGAACCGATTCAGAAACTAAAAAATCACTCCTTAAAGAATGATGCTGCTGTAAGGATCCTATGTCGTCCACAACCTGGCTACCACAAATACCGCAAGAGGAATTGATGTAAAAGTTTCTGATTTTCTGTGGATCCACACTCAGAGTTTCATCAAGTTCTACCAAGACTGTATTTTCAATATTGCTCTGATCTTCCAAGTTATCCATCCGCGTGATTGATTGGACATCACTTTTATTTTTAATAATGCCCTCTGAATATAAAAACCCGAGAACCAATTCGAAATCATTACCCGGTGTACGCATGGTTATTGCAATGTTTTTTATTTCCCGAGAAGATTGTGAGCCAAAAGCAATGCTGAATTCCAGGGGTTCCTCAATGGTCACCTCATCAGTAATCTCCTCTGTAGCCCCTTGATCATTCTGGAGAATGGTGATGCTTGCTGATTTATTCACATCAAATCAAAAGAAAATTAGGTATCAATATCAGGCAATTGATGATCTTTGTAGGTCTTTCTAAGCTCAAATTTTTGGATTTTACCAGTCGCTGTGTGCGGTAATGAATCAACAAAAACAACGTCATCTGGGATCCACCATTTTGCTACCTTGCCTTTGTACCATTGGAGTATTTCATCCTTACTCAGTTCTTCTCCATCCTTAGTTTGTACAAGCAACAGAGGTCTTTCCGTCCATTTGGGGTGATTCACCCCGATGACTGCGGCCTCTGCAACCTTGGGGTGATTGGTAGCTGTGTTTTCCAGATCAATTGAGCTAATCCATTCTCCACCCGATTTAATCACATCCTTAGTTCTGTCAGTGATTGCCATAAAGCCACGTTCATCAATGGTTGCCACATCACCGGTTTCAAACCAACCATCTTCCTCAAGTGTTGTTCCAGGCTCTGTTTTAAAGTAGTCGCTAAGAACCCATGGTCCACGAACCTTGAGGCTACCAAAAGCAACTCCATCCCAAGGCAATTCGTTGTTATCGTCGTCAGTAATTTTCATTTCCACGCCATACACGCCACGACCTGCCTTTAACTGAGCCTCTAACAACTCATCACCTTCGAGATCTTCCATTCCTGGTTTAAACTGATTGAAAGTACCCAATGGACTCATTTCTGTCATCCCCCAAGCCACATGGACATAGACGTTATGCTTTTCTTTCATTTCTTGCGCAATGACAGCAGGACAAGCTGCTCCACCAGTAATCACTCGCTTCAAACTGTGGATTTGTTTGCCAGATTCCTCGAGATAAGCCAGCAAAGCTAACCACACTGTTGGCACTCCTTGGGAAACAGTTACTTGCTCTGATTCGATCAATCGCTGAAGAGTTTCTCCATCAGCCATTTTGGATCCAGGCAGAACAATTTTGCTTCCGCATAATGGGCCCGAGTAAATTGTGCCCCAAGCGTTAACATGAAACATCGGGACTATAGGCAGGATGCAGTCACTTGCTGAAATACCAAAAACATCGGGTAAAGCGGCTGCATAGGCATGCAAAATGGTTGAGCGATGATTGTACAAAACACCTTTTGGATTGCCAGTCGTGCCTGATGTATAACACATAGCGCTTGCAGTTTTCTCGTCAAATTTAGGCCATTCATATACATCGGATTGTTCTGCAATGAGAGTTTCATAGCAAAGAAGATTCGAAAGTGAAGACGAAGGCATTTGATCCTCTGACGTTAAAACAATGACGTGCTCAATAAATTCCAGTTGATCTTGGATACTTTCCAATAAAGGCACAAACATTGGGTCACAAAACATCACGCGATCTTCAGCATGATTGATGATGTAAATCAGTTGTTCGGGAAATAATCTAGGATTAACCGTGTGGCATATTGCACCTGAGCAGGAAACGGCATAGTAAAGCTCAAAATGGCGGTGGTCATTCCAGGCCAATGTTCCTACTCTGTCGCCTTGCTTTATATCTAATGATTCAAGAGCATTTGCTAATTGTCTGGTTCTCTTAAAAGCATCATGGAATGTATAACGATGGTTAGGATTGTCAGCAGCAACCGATACTATCTCTTGCTCTGGAAAATTCTTTTCTGCGTGATCCATCAGAGATGAAATCAACAAGGGAGTGTCCATCATTGAACCTAGCATAACTCTTACCTCCAATCAGTAATTAAAATCAACCACCAATATAATACATTTCTACTTTTTGTTTGCCGACTTCTGTGAGATTTTGAGCTCTTAATTCACTGTAGCGATCAGCTCGCTCAGACCAGATTGAATAAATTCTTTGTTGAATTTCATGATCACTCAGTCCTTCCGTAAGCCAAGGTTTGATGTCTTTGCCATTGGAGGCAAACAAGCAGTTGTAGAGCTTTCCATCGGAAGAAAGTCTGGCTCGAGAACAGGATCCACAAAATGGTTTGGTCATCGAAGAAATAAAACCAAGCTCACCTTTTCCATCCTTGAATTGATATCTGGACGCTACCTCTCCTTGATAATTTGGTTCGATCGCCTGCATCGGCCATTTTGTCTGAATCAAATCAACAATTTCTTGGCTTGGCACGGTTTCGGATTTCTTCCAATGGTTGATGTTACCCACATCCATATATTCAATAAATCTTAAAATAATTGACGAAGATCTAAAATACTCCACCATCTTGAGGATCTTCTGATCGTTTATTCCACGTTTAATAACAGCATTAACTTTAATATTTTTGATGCGAGCAACCTCTGCTTCTTCTATCCCTGCCAATACTCTATCAAGTGAACCTCGACCACCGGTCATGGTCTTGAACTCATTTGGATCGATTGAATCTAAACTCACAGTTATTCGGTCTAGACCAGCTGCCTTTAGCTCAGAGGCATATTTAGCAAGCAGGACTCCATTGGTGGTCAAGGCAATGTCTTGAATACCATCAATGCGACTAAGATCACCAATAAGTTCAGTTAGATTAACCCTTAGCAAGGGTTCGCCGCCTGTTATCCTTATCTTATTAACCCCCAAACTGACAAAATTTTTCGTAATTCGAATGATATCCTGAAAAGACAGGCGTTGATTTGAAGGTAGAAATTTAAACTTTGGATGGTATTTTTCTTCGGGCATACAATAAGTGCACCTAAAATTACAGCGATCCATCACAGAAATTCTTAAATCTTTCAACGGTCGACCTAAAGAATCTTTTATGGGCGCCAAATAGGAGAGATTTTTTTGATTATTAACCATAAAATAATTTAAATATTGGGATTAACTCAATTATAATAGGAATTTACCATAACTGGTATAGCCAGCGTTGATTTGAGCAGCTTGCAGACGCTATAAAATTTTTGCTAAAAAGTATAAGACTCGATCAGTTAAAGCTATCGGGTTTTTTTTATGAATAAAATTGAAAAATTAATTTCTGAAAAAGGTTGTCTTATTGCAGATGGTGCAACTGGTACCAATCTGTTCTCGATGGGACTTGACTCGGGACACCCTCCGGAACTTTGGAACATAGAATTTCCAGAACGAGTTTACTCTAATCACCAAAATTTTATTGATGCCGGATCTGATCTTATCCTGACCAATAGCTTTGGCGCCAATAGATTCAGATTGGCATTACATAAAGCAGAACATCAAGTTCATGAACTGAATCTTGAGGCTGCTAAAATTGCCCGTAAAGCAGCTGATCTTTCTGAACGGACTATATTAGTTGCTGGTTCGATTGGGCCAACAGGTGAGATTTTAGAGCCCCTTGGAGAACTCTCCATAACTGAAGCTGAATCTGCATTTACCGATCAGGCGCTTGCCCTGAAAGAAGGTGGAGTTGATTTAGCTTGGATTGAAACAATGTCTTCTCAAGAAGAGATGGAATCTGCAATTATTGCCTGTAAAAATGCTGGTCTTCCTATTGTTTGCACATACAGTTTTGATACCCATGGTAAATCCATGATGGGGCTCGAGCCAAAGGAACTCGTAAAACTAGCTGAGCAACATTCACCTGATATTATTGGCTACGGTGCTAATTGTGGTATTGGGGCAGCGGAACTTATTGGGTCAATATTATGTCTTTCAAAATCAAGAAAAAACCATGCCATGCAAATTGTTGCCAAGGGAAACTGCGGCATACCTGAGTTTATTGATGGGGAAATAACCTATAACGGTACCGAAGAAATAATGGCTGCTTATGCCTGTTATGCGAGAAAATTAGGTGCCACCATTATCGGTGGCTGTTGTGGCACAAAAAAAGAGCACGTTAAAGCAATGGCCGATGCTTTAAAAGAAAATACCATTGAATGCCCTTTGGAATTGGATCAAATGATAAAGTCAATGGGAGAAATGACTGAAGGTAATATTGCTATGGTTCAAAAGTATCTTAGTTCAGAAGATGCACCCGTAGTTGATGAAATCAGTCCTAGAAAACAAAGAAGACGCAGGCAAAAACTAAATTAAACCCATTAAATTCGTTCAGATCAATGCTTGGTTTGGGTCTGTGTACTCGTAGCCTAATTCGTCAGCCACTGCCTTGATGGTAATCTTTCCCTGATGGACACTAAGACCTTGACAAAATCCTTGATCTTTAGTCAGAGCTTGTCTGAGCCCTTGATTGGCCAAATCTTCAACATAAGGTAGAGTTGCCTGATTTAGTGCATAGGTTGAAGTCAAAGGTACGGCTCCAGGCATATTTGATACGCAGTAGTGCAAGACACCTTCTTCAATATATGAGGGCTCCGAGTGTGTCGTTGGTCTACTGGTTTCTGAACAACCGCCTTGATCAATGGCAACATCAACAAATACCGATCCTGGTTTCATTTTTTTCAACAAATTCCTAGATATAATTTTGGGTGCAGATGCACCAGGCACCAAAACCGCACCAATAAGTAGATCTGCAGGAGTAATAAAAGTTTCATTAGATTCAGAATCAGCAGGAACAGCATTCAAATCGTCGCCAAAGACCGATTCAAGATAATCAAGTCGCGTTGCTGATTTGTCTAGAACTGTGACATTTGCTTGCATGCCAAGAGCAATTTCGATGGCATTGTAGCCAACCACTCCGCCACCGATGATGGTCACTGTTGCAGGCTCAACATTGGTTACTCCGCCTATTAGAATTCCGGATCCTCCTTTTGCTTTCTCCAAACAACTTGCTCCCGCTTGCACTGCCAATCTGCCTGCAATTGCACTCATGGGTGTCAACAAAGGATAGCTTTTGTCCTCAGCTACAACGGATTCATAGGCAATTGCACTGACACCGGAGTCAACTAGAGCTTTGGTTTGCTCTGGATCTGGTGCGAGATGCAGGTAAGTAAATAATATTTGATCTTTTTTTAACAGGGCACATTCTTCCAATTGTGGCTCTTTTACTTTTACTATCATCTCAGCTCGCTCAAAAATCTCATCTCTAGAAGCAACTATTTCTGCCCCAGCCTTAAGATAGTCTTGGTCACTTTTACCAATCCCCAAACCTGCATCAGTCAAAACCATAACTTGATGGCCTCCATTGACAAGAGCTAGAACGCTTTCAGGAGTAAGGCCTACTCGGTATTCATCAGTCTTAATTTCCTTAGGTACACCAATTAACATCTTGTAGGCTCCTACTTTACAGTTGGCATCGACAAATCCACTGCACTGAATTCATCAAGATCTGGCCAACGCGTTGTTATGGTTTTTAATTTTGTAAAGAATCTGACACCATCCATGCCATATATGTTTGAGGGCCCATATATCGAATCTTTCCAACCGCCAAAACTATAGAAAGACAATGGGACGGGAATAGCAACATTGATCCCAACCATGCCAATTTGAACTCGATTTGAGAACTCTCTGGCAATACTGCCACTGGAAGTAAAGACTGCAACCCCATTACCAAAACGGTGATTATTGACCAGATCAAGAGCTTGTTGAAAGTTTTTGGCTCTGAGCATGACTAAAACAGGGCCAAAAATCTCTTCAAGATAAATGCTCATATCAGCAGCAACATGATCAAACAATGTTGGTCCTAAAAAGAAGCCTGTACTTTCAGTTGTAATTGGATGCTCTCTTCCATCGATCACCAGATCGGCTCCTGAAGAGTTTCCGCTTTTGATGTAGTCCATCACTTTTTTCTTATGTTCTTTTGTTATTAAAGGTCCCATATCATTACTCAGATCATTTCCTGGTCCAATTTTTAATGCCTCTATCTTTGGTATCAAAATTTCTTTTAATGGTTCTGCAACACTGTCCACCGCAATGACAGCCGAAATAGCCATACATCGCTCACCAGCGGATCCATAAGCCGCTCCTATGATTGCGTTTGCTGTTTGCTCAAGGTCAGCATCAGGCATGACAACTGCATGATTTTTTGCACCGCCTAAGGCTTGAACACGTTTGCCAGCAGAAGAAGCTTTACTATAAACATACTCTGCTACTGGAGTGGAACCAACAAAACTAAAGGTTGCGATATCAGGATGTTCGAGAATGGCATCCACCATTTCCTTGTCACCATGTACCACATTCATAACTCCATCAGGGAATCCTGCCTCACTGAAAAGTTCTGCTAATTTAACCGAGCAAGAAGGGTCTTTTTCTGAGGGTTTCAGAATAAAACAATTGCCACAAACGATTGCAATTGGAAACATCCACATTGGCACCATTGCAGGAAAATTAAAAGGAGTCACGCCGGCACATACACCGATTGGCTGTCTGACGCTGTAGCAATCTACTCCTGTTCCAACTTGCTCACTGAACTCCCCTTTCAACAAATGTGGAATCCCACAAGCAAATTCAACTACTTCAATGCCTCTTTGCAAAGAGCCTGCCGCATCAGGAATTACCTTCCCGTGCTCTCGACTGATGATCTCTACCAATTCATCTCGATGTAATTCGAGCAATTCCTTGAACTTAAACATCAATTGCGCCCGTTTGGTAATTGATGTTGTTGACCAAGATCGGAATGCTTGTTTCGCTGACTTTACCGCCTTTTCAAGATCAGATGCGCCCCCCATTGGTAGCTTCGCAATGACTTCTCCGGTTGCAGGATTGTAAACATCTCCAAAACGACTGCTTTCAGATTCTTGGAAGTCTCCGTCGATCCAATGGTTAATAATTTGAGTCCCGTTCATATCGATTTACTAATTGAGCAATCAACCGATTGAATTCAGACATTCTTTTAGTTTTTCCACCACAGTTCGTACCTGATCTTCAGAAGCAATTAATGGTGGACACAAGGCAATGGTATCGCCTGTGGTTCTTACTAAAAGCCCGTCATCAAAACATTGCCTAAAAACAGCCATTGCCCTAGCCGTAGGTTTTCCTTCAATTGGCTGGAGTTCGACCGCTCCAAGCAAGCCGTAATTTCTTATGTCTATTACATTAGGACATCCTTTGATGGTTTGTAGTTCTTCTTCCAAAATTGGTGCTAGACTCTTTGCTCGAGCAAACAAGCCTTCTTCTTCATAAACAGTAAGCGTTGCTAGCCCTGCTGCCGCAGCCAATGGATGGCCGGAATAAGTGTATCCATGAAAAAATTCTATGCTGTCCTCCGGTCCGGTCATAAAAGTTTCATAAATGTCTTCTCTGACCATAACACCGCCCATTGGAACCATGCCACTGGTCATACCTTTGGCAATTGTGATCAGATCGGCTTTAACTTTAAATGCTTCTGCGGCAAAAGTCTCACCGGTTCTGCCAAAACCTGTAATGACTTCATCCAATATCAAAAGTACACCATAATTGTCACAAATATCCCTGATGCGCTCCAGATATCCTTCAGGTGGTATGAGAACACCGCCAGAGCCAGCAATGGGTTCCATGATTACAGCTGCTACAGTCGAAGGGTCATGTAACAGTAAAATTTCCTCCAACTCATCTGCCAGATGGGCGCCCCATTTAGGTTGGCCGATAGAAAAAGCATTGTGTTCAAGATTATGGGTATGTTTTAAATGATCTACCCCTGGCAGCATGGCTCCAAACATTTTTCTATTGGGAGAAATACCGCCTACAGAAATTCCACCAAATCCGACTCCATGGTAGCCCTTTTCTCGACCAATCAATCTGGTTCGCTGACCTTCCCCTCGGACACGGTGATAGGCCAGAGCTATTTTCAGGGCAGTATCCACAGCTTCAGATCCTGAATTTGTAAAAAATACGCGCGTCAAGCCTTCAGGCGCTATATCAATCAATTTTTCCGCCATTTTAAAAATAGTTGGGTGGCCCAATTGAAAAGCAGTTGCGTAGTCAAGTGTTTCTACTTGTTTTTGAACTGCTTCAACAATTTTTGGATGACAATGTCCGGTATTGCAGCACCACAAACCCGAAGCCCCATCTAGCACTTGTTGGCCTGTGTCGGTGGTGTAAAACATACCACTTGCTTTTGAAAACATCCTTGGATTATTTTTAAAATAACGGTTTCCCGTAAAAGGCATCCAATAAGCCTCAAGATTAGGCAGTTGGTCAGTCATGATTGTTCCTCCGGGAACTCTAAATAAACTAAAATTATAAAACCTACAATAAAGATTTTTTATAAATTTAACAATATTTAAATTGAATTTTTTTAAATAATTGTTTTTAATAGGTTTTTATATTTTTTGTTTAATATATTTAACAATTTAACACCATGAGTAATGAAATTGACATTGGCATCAGACTGAAGAATTTAAGAACAGAGAGAAAGATCTCGCAACGGCAATTGGCGATTAAATCTGGCATTAGCAATGCCACGATCTCCTTAGTTGAAAATAATAAAACAAACCCATCGCTTGGGCTACTTAAGCAAATTCTGGATGTAATACCCATTTCGATTGGTGATTTCTTTACCATGGACGTCAAACAGGAAAACAAAATAGTTCACCGTGCGGATGAACTAACTGAAATTGGGAGTGGCTCTATTTCCTATTTACAAGTAGGCAACAATCTTAACAATTATCAATTACAAATGATGCTTGAACGATACCAACCTGGCGCTGATACAGGAAAGTCTATGCTATCTCATGAATCTGAAGAAAGTGGATTGGTGCTCCAAGGGCGTTTGGAATTAACGGTTGGAGATGAAGTGTATGTTTTGAATAAAGGGGATGCCTATTTGTTCGATAGCAATTTTCCACATCGCTTCAGAAATACAGGGCGGGAGGAATGCGTCGTGGTTTCAGCTTGTACACCTCCCAGCTTTTAATTTGTTTTGTTAAAACTTATTTAAATAAATCCAACAATAGCCAATTTCTTGAATCTAAAATACACTGTATCAAGTTTATAGATAAAAAATTGACTCCAACGCATATGTCAGAAAAAGAAACTAAAGAACGTGATTTTATAGAGGTACCAATCGCTGTACTCACAATTTCTGATAAAAGAACTCTTGCAGAGGATGATTCTGGAGATCTTCTAGTTCAAAGAATTGAAAGTGCAGGACACCAATTGATTGACAGATCCATTTGCAAAGACAATTTGTATGCAATCAGAGCGCTCATATCGCAATGGTTGATACAAGATAATATACAGGCAATTATCACCACCGGAGGTACAGGAATAACGGGACATGATGGAACACCGGAAGCAATTCTTCCACTGCTCGATAAGACGATTGATGGCTTCGGTGAGATGTTCCGCTCACTTTCATATCAAAATATTAAAACCTCAACTTTGCAATCCAGAGCTGTCGCAGGCGTTGCAAATGGAACCTTTATCTTTTGCCTACCTGGCTCTCCCGGTGCCTGTCAAGATGGGTGGGATTTGTTAATTTCACATCAGTTGGATAACCGGACGAAACCCTGTAACTTGGTAGAATTAATGCCAAGGCTTCAAGAGTAAAATCAGTTAGCCTATTGTTATGACTGCTTCTTCTCTAGAAATAAAAATGTTTCCATGTTTATTTGATAATTATGGTTTTCTCATTCATGATGCCGAGACAAATCTGACTGCAACCATTGATACACCTGAGGTCAGCGCTATTCAAAATGCCCTGGCTCAACAAAAATGGCAACTGACTCACATAATCAATACCCATCATCACTTTGATCATGCTGGAGGTAATCTTGAGCTTAAGCGTAAAACCGATTGCACCATTTTAGGACCAAGCATGGATCAACAAAGGATTCCAGGGATTGATGTTGCCATAGAACACCGAGAAGAATTTAAATTTGGCAACCATAAAGTCGTCTGTTACCACACCCCAGGTCACACCACTGGTCATGTGGTATACCACTTTGTGAATCAGAAGGTAGCTTTTGTTGGTGATACTTTATTTGCAATGGGCTGCGGTCGATTATTTGAAGGCACCCCAGAACAAATGTGGTCTTCGTTGCAATTGATCATGCAATGGCCGGATGATACTTTGTTGTATTGTGCTCATGAATACACTCAAAACAATGCAGAATTTGCGTTGACAGTGGAGCCTGAAAACCCAGAACTTGTTCAAAGAAAAGCCGAAGTTGACTTAATGAGATCCAACAATCAGCCTACCGTTCCTACCAAAGTTGGAATTGAAAAGAAAACCAATCCTTTCTTAAGACCCAATAGTGAAGAAATCAGAATCAATTTAAATATGGCTCAAGCCTCAGACACCGAAGTCTTCGCTGAGATCAGAAAACGCAAAGATAGCTTTTAATAGCTCAAGCCATCCCCATCCAATTCAATTATAATAAGCCGCAAGCGCCCGTAGCTCAGTTGGATAGAGCGTGTGGCTACGAACCACAAGGTCGGGAGTTCGAATCTCTCCGGGCGCGCCATCTGAAAAAATTAAGATAAAAAAAACTGAATCCAATGGGTTAATTATTTAGTTGCCAATGTAGCCTTCCCAGAAGTTACCAACTCCAGATTTCCAAATAGCATTGCCTGCTTCGCATTTGCATTATTGCCTACATAGGCTTCCAGAAAAGTTGTACTAGTGGCAGCTGCAATTTTCAGTGCTTCGTATTGAAAAGGGCCAGGCACATCTGTCCTGCAAATCAATCCACCTAAATAGTGATCTGCGCCCTCAATGAATACATAATGATGTGGCGCTGAGGACTTGGTCAATTCTTTTGGAATCTCATATTTAAAAGGAGAGTTAACCCGAGCCGAACTTACCTCGCTGAAATCGTTGGAGCCGGTTGACACAAAAGTTGGTATTTTTACTCCTATCCAAGGGTCTTTTGGCATCAACGACATGGTCCCGGGATCACTAATCATGAGCAATGCTTTGAAACGATTTTCATCGGAACTCTCTTCATAACCGTCCATTGGGTTCACCAGTTTCATACCAGAAACCAGCATGGCCGTAGCAGCTCCCATAGAGTGACCTGCTGCCACAAGCTTTGAGGTGTCCATTTTCCCCTTCAAATCTGGAACCATTGCTTGAATTAAATCAAGTGAATCAAGGATAAAGCTCATGTCTTGCCTTCTGCTGTCGGTTACGTAGAGCATTTGTGAATACATCTCCCGAAGATTATCCCTCTTGGTCTCAAATCCCAACGACCTGGAGTCCATATGAGTGGGTTGAATAACTACGTAGCCATGAGATGCCCAAAAATCAGTGAAGCCTTTGTACATATCTCCTTTGGAGCCGTTGCCGTGGGAAAAAACCACAACTGGAAATATCCCCTCAGCATCTGGATAGGTAATTCTAATAGGCAGTTGTTTTTCTAATTTTTGAAAATCCAGAAACAATTGATTGATCACCTTGATTTCAAAGTTACCTTGCTGAAAAGAATATTGACCTCCTGTCCGTTCACAGGATGTCAAAAATATGATCCACAGAGAGATAAAAAATAGTTTTAACAAAATTGGTCTTTGCAGAAGACTCACTTTTAAGCTCATATCCGCCTTACCTTCTCAAGTATTGAATTTTTAATAATAGACAAACTAATATACCTTGTTTTAAACTCCATATCAGCCTAACAACATGCTTTAATTTCAGCTATATTAACCACTAAAAATAAAAGACTATGTTTATGAATAAATTTCTAAAGATCAGTGACACAAAAAATCATAAGTTATTGATAATATTTATAATTTCACTGTTTATTGTATCTTGTAGCGATCCAGAAGTTTCACTCGAAAAGATAACCATTTCTGGTGAGATTTCCATTGCTGAAACCATTGAAATAAATCAACCAATTAATCTGACCATATTTCATGCAATTTCAGGCATTGGATTTCAAGAACATCCACTTTATGAAATTGAGTCGTTCACATCGGATCAATTAACGTTTCAACACACTTTTGATTACGATGCCAAAGGTAATCGAGGTTTGCTGGTTTACGCATGGGTTGATCTAGATGGTGATGGGATTAATTGCACACCTGTCTCGCGCACGGACCTTGCCGGTGTTGCTATCAATGAAGAATTTCCAAAAACCAACGAGGTGTTCCAGGTTGAAATTAAGACACCCTGTGTGGGTCCGGATTGGTTTTATCCTGGCAAATAATATCTAATCGATTTCAAAAACACTGTCTTCAGGACCTAGACCTGCCTCTTTGCGACGCTTGTCAATAATCTTTTTAGAATAGGTCCAAGAATTATCATTCGCAGCCATGCCAAGAAATTTTTCTGGTGCTTTAAAATAAACAGGATGGTTTTGTTCAACGTACGAATAAATATGTTTAGGCAAATCTTGCCAACCATTGGCCAGTTTAAAGGATTGGCTGTGGTAAATCATAAAACCTGGAGTGTCGCCCATTTCCATAAAAGGCAACCACATTGCCAATCTTCCCCAAGCAGTATGGCAAGAAGCACTGGTTATTTCCGGATCATTTATTTCAGACAAACTGCCACGTATTGCCCACAACTCACCTGATTGGTAAACATCTTGCTGAGAGTGCAACGGATATTCAGCCCTCGACATTGAATTTTGCTCCGCCCTTAAGACGTCAACTTGGAACACCAAATTGTCTCCATTGACTACATAGGGATAAGGTGGGGCAAAACGACCGCCCTCGATCGGGTAAATCCTATTGACCGGGTCATTCAATATAGGAACTACTTCCACGGTCTTACCAGTCATTGGATTTTTCCAGGTTTTCAAGACTTCATTAGTAATAGGATCAAGGTAAAATAGGGCTTCCCGATGCGAAAAGTGCCAAGAATGTGAAGCTCTATCATACTCCAGTCGACTGCAGCCAATACCATAGGTGTTGAACAATAGGATATTTTCTTTACCAGGCAGCCACGCCCATGCCTGACCACCAAATCCACCTTGGACATCAGCCCCTGAAAAATCAGCCTGCAATTTTAACAAAGCAATCTGATTATCAAGTGGTTTATCCAAGTCCAACGGCCCTGGATTAAAACCGTCAGGAAGATCCTTTAAATAATTCGCCATAATCTTTGTTTTTTATTGTTCTTGTGTTTGGCTGCTGGTGGGTGCCACCTTATTAACATAGATAGCAAACAAAGCAACAAAAATATTACAAACACCAATGAAGATAAATGGCGCAGAAGGATCAATAGCATCAAAGATTCTACCTCCAATCCCAGTGGAAATTAAGATCCCGAGAGCACCGGCAAGATTGAATACAGCAACAATAGCTCCTCGTTTCATTGTAGGAGCTTCTTGACCTAATAGCGTGGTTGCAGCAAAAAAAGCGCACTGTTGGCCAACGCCGAGCAACATAAAGAGCGGCCTATAAGCTGGATCAAGCACATTACCCACAAAGAACATTGATAAATAACCTGCTGCGGCTATGGTCATGCAAAAACTTACAGCAATGATGCGATCAACTTTATCAATTAAATAACCAATAATTGGCGAAGCGATAAGAGCAGACATGGAAGATGTGACAAATATTAGTCTTGCCGCCTTCGTAGCTTCAGAGGTTGTCATGCCCATATCAGTTCCAGCTGCAACTCCCCACAACACCAAAAAAGTCCCAAGAATTACCAAATCACTTCTTGCAACAAAGGCAGCGGCATAGGCTAACAATATCCTTGGATTCCTGCTTTCCTTAAAGCCAGATTTGACCTGTGTTAAATAAGGGATTTTTTTCTGTTCTTCAGTGGGGGTTCCTTTTTGTAGACCGAAGGCAACAACTACGGCAGTAGTGAGACACATCCCTGCAACAACCCACATTGCATATTTCCCAGCTGTAATCTGATCGTAGCCCATTTGTGCAAAATTTTCTGGCAAACGAGCAAAAACTAGAGAAACAATGATGACACCTGTTGCGTTGAGTATACCTGTGACAGCTATCATCTTACCTCGAGTTCGATTTTGCGGATAATCTGCGGTAACAGTTCCCAGCATCCCTGTGGCAGCACCCATACCAATGGCATAGACGATTCTATAGATAGTTAATTCACCCACCCCTGTTGCCAGTGGATAGAGAAAATAAGATAGGCCCATTGCAGCCATTCCAAAAGAATAGACTTGCCGCCTACCAATCTTATCGGCTATCAGCCCAACCGGTAGAAACACCATCAATAATGCTATCTCCGCAACCACCTGAAGATCTCCCACTATTGTCCCTATTGATGCTCGTTGATACTCAAGATTCTCAATAAGCACATAAGTAGTGGCATAGGAGATAAAAGTTAATAATCCAATCGTGGTTAGAGCGCCATAGCAAATTGAAAAGAAATTGGTTTTAGTAACGCCTTCAACCAAATCAATTCTAAATTTACCATTGGGGAGAAAATTTAAGGTTTGAAAAGATTGTCCCATAGTTATTTACCTTCTCCAGATCGTTTTTATTGGTCTCAAGATTTTAGTCAATAAAGAACCAATAGGATACAGATTTGTATGAAAACTCAAAACAAATAATTTATGGTATAGGTCAAAATCTATGAAAATCTTAAAATATCTTTTAATTCTTTTTGTCTGTTGGATTGGTGCAATCCTGATTATTCATGCAATCAACAAACAGAAAATTGCAGTTGTAGTTACTGATTGGGGACAGCCAGAAGGTTTCTCTGATAGTTACTACCAGGGTATTGCGCAAAGAAGTCGTATTGGAATCCAAGCAACTAATGCAAATGAGGAATGTACAGAAAATTTCGTCGGCGATTACCCATATCGTTCATCAATGGGAAGTTATCCTCATGTCAGTTCTTTCTTGACTGAGGGCTTTGAAGAGTATTACGACAACTTTGGTATGTACCGTTTTGATCCCACTCAGGATCTCTACATTAACGTCCTTGATGAATCAGTTACCTTATCTGGAGAAGAGGCTGAAGAATTTGAAAGAATAAAAGTCACTGGTTCAGGGGATGGTTATGGCAGGAGAAATATCTTAACCGTAGACCCTAGAGATGGAACCGATCCTTTGCCCGATTACTATAAAATCTTTGCCTCAAATGGCATCCAAGATGTTAGAGAACAAGATGTCGTTTTTTATAGACGAATTAATAAGTTACTAGGTGCAGAAAAAGAATCGACAGGCATGCATCCAATGACTGATTTTATGGAACTCTATCTTACTGATTTCATGAAAAACTACTTTGGAGATCAGGTCACAATCAGATTCGGAATGTACGAGAAAAATTCAGGCTATTCTGCGAGACATGATGATGTTGCTTGGGCAATGGCTAGATGGGGAGGTTTCAGAAATATGCTTCTCACTCGAGAAACAACTGATCACAATTTTTATGCCAACCATTTCATGACACGCAATAAGGTCTACTACAAGTTATGTAAATCCGGATTAACAGATCGTGTTGATCTTAAACAAATCAGACAAGTGGGGCGAACTCCTGAATATAACCTAATGCTCATTCATAATATGAAGCGATATTTAGAGCAGTATCCTGACAATGAGGAAATCTCTCTAATATATGCTACCTATGGGTTGCCTTGGCCAGGTAGAAATCCACAAGGCCCTCTGGGCGCACCACATCCTTGGATTAAAGAGGTCTACCATGAAAATGCATTTAATAATTATTTGAGTTTTAAACGTTATACCGAAGCTCATTATGATGTGGCACATGGCGGTCGCTGGAAAATTAATTTCAATCGATCGGATGGTTTTGGCAGCAATGACAGTCGAACCAAAAGCCTATATGGCTACTCCAGGTTCCCAAGTCAAATTTTTGGTCATCCAGAAGATGAACTTCGCTTTGAGACTATTCGGGATCAATTAGAACAAGCGATTAAAATTGAACAAAGAAAGAATATTATTATTGTGCCCTCTCATTGGTACTACAACGGTCAAGATACTTCCTTAAAAATAAGGGAACTAAACAATTTACCTCTGAATACAATTGAAGAAATGAATCAGGGAATTTTTGATATTTCTTGGTGTGAGCGGTACCAAAGAGATGGATCCTTGGAACAATTATTAGATCAAGGGCTGAAGTGCCCTAAAGGCTTCTCAAGAATTACTCTGATGGAAACTTTTGATGAGGTTAGAGAAGAATTCAACATTGGTTACGCACAAAGAATTAGAGGGGGTATCGAACAATTCGGTGTGCTTCCTGATCTAGATATTGAAATTCTAGCGACTGGCCCAGTTTCTTATCTGAACGGTGGCTTGATTGAGATAAAGAATGGAGCGTTAAAAGGAGCAAAATTGTTTGTAAGACCGGATGCTCACCCTGGCAAGCCTGAATCTTATAGCTATCAAAGAAGCTACAGACATCAAAATTCAAGGGACCCCAATACTGATAAGTCAGCTATAAGGCCTTTTAATGAATTCGCAACCTATGATAGTCATTTAATCAGTGCCTGGTTTGACTTCAATGCAATGATCGGAACTCAAAAAAACAGCAAACCTGATAAAGAGATGCCAAAACTAGTTAATGCCGTTTCAGATTCAGTCTATTTTGGACCTTATAGAACACTGTTTAATGCACCAGCTACTATTACTATTCCGATTGATAGAACTAAAGTAAGTGATGCTAGTAAAATCCAAGCTTACATTTTTAATGACCTTTCCCAAACATTTGACCCTCTATTTTCTGTCCCTGGAGGGACAACGATTTCAGTTGACATCAATGAAGGTACGGCTAGCTTTGATACTCAAGTATTGGGTGTTTTTGTCATTGGAATTAAATAGGTTGATAGCATGATGCTAAAACAAAGCGGACTGATAATTTCTTATCAGTCCGCTAGTTGGTTATGAGGGGTATAACCGTTTTAATTTTAGAACTTGAGTGAGGCTCGAACTCCTAAGGTTCTCTTATCTGCCAAGGAAACAGCCAAAACTCGAGGACCGGTAGCAGTCGTTGAACCATCACCAAACCCGCCGGTGATTCCAGAAAGATCGTATAGATGCTGGAGTCCCTTGATTTGATCATCATCGGTGCAATTGGTGCAATATAGCTCCACGCGATACCTGTCAGTATCAACACCCACACGCAAGTGCATTTTTTGCCCAGACCCTGTGTGGGAGAGCATAGCGTTGGACGCATACATCTTGCCTGTGTAAATGAAATCGGCTCTGGCAAAAAGATCGCGATCAGCAGATAGTTCTCTGATGTAATCCACTGACAAGCTGCCACTGTTTACTGGATATCTTGAAAACTCATTGCCTTGAACTGCATTCCGATCACCCATCAGATCAAAAGTATCAGCACTCTGGAAACCTCCTCCGATCGAACTGTTGTTGATGGCATAGGTGAAGCCCACTGACCAGTTGTCGTTAACCAAGACTCTACCGTCAATTTCTATACCGTCCAATTCAGCATTACCAGCTTGTGTGGTGGTATTACCGGAAATGACTTGTTGGGTGCCATCGTCTCCAGTGTAGCTCACTGCAAAAAGAGGCGTGTGCACATTGGAAAGATCCGTTTGGTAATAAGCCACTGATATAAATCCTCGGCCATCTAGGAAATTCCTTTTTATACCGAGCTCAATGTTCTCAGCTTCTTCCTCATCAATTCTAACGCCAGATCCACCAGTTTCTTCTTTGAGGCTTGCTAATTCAGAGGCACTCAAAGCAAGTAAACCTGGGTTGAATAATCCTGGTAAACTGCCTTCTGAATAACTTGCATAGAGTGTGGTGTCGTCATTAGGCTTGTAGTCAAAGATAATGCGAGGCAAGGTTGACTTGAAAGTATCTCCCACCACGTTCGCCAAAGGACCAGCTCCTCTAGGTGAGGTACTCGTGTCCCAAGCACCCATGCCGCCTGAGACTACATCGTCTTCTTGACGACGAATATCCATGCTTAACGTTAACTTATCAGTGATATCTGCTTCTATTGAAGCATAAAAAGCCGAGGTGTTAATGTCGTCCCATTTGACGTCGTTGTTGTTGGCAGTGACATCTCCGTAGTTTCCACATACATTACTGGCTGATAGAGATCCACCGAACAAGTAATAAGGATTGTAACAAACGGGAACCCCGCCGGCTGCTTGAAGGGCTGCGTTATCAAGTCCATCTGCTGGATAATAAACAATCATAGACCCGATATTCTGTTGCATCCAATCGATATCGGTATCGCTGTAGCCAAACATCCAACGAACTCTTTGGTCGTCGCTTGAACTTAGTCGAATTTCCATACCACTGTCCGCCATTGAATTCATTCTTAGATCGGAAGCGTCAGCCGGATGGTTTGCTCCCCATGATCCAAACATTCCGCCACCCATTCCTTGCAAGTAGAGTCCTTCGGTAACACGTCGGTCTACGTCGTTGTGTGAGGCGTAAGAATTCTCATGTTCAGAAGCAACAATATTTAGATTCATGCCATTATCAAAATTAATATCAATCACAGCACTGATTTCTTCTGCTTCCCTTTCCATACCAAAATGATTAGGCGGTACAAAATCAGGGACGTCTCTGAATCCATTCAAGATTGGATACAAATGCTCATCAAGTCTCATGCTCATCAATTGTAAGGCTCTGGCAGATCCCGTATCCTGACCGATTTGGGCAGCGGTTGGAACAGGTACCTTGCCACAGACTGTGGTAACTGGCACATTATCCGCGCCAAAATCCCAAGGAACCATGTGTGCTGCACCCCATCGTTCTACCGTTCCACCTGGGCTGCAATTAATTTGAGGGCTCCTGTAATCATAAGCAGTTGCCGCATCAGGACCATCACTGTCTTCCCAAGTGTGATAACGTACCTTCACCTTTAAGCGTGATGATGGTTCAAACACCAAAGTCAAAGCCATATCGTCTGTTGATTGGGCTCCAAGTTTTTGACCTGGGACATTGGCATTGTTATACATGCCATCCGTTTCATAAGTACTCACGGATAAACGGTAGCCAAGAGTCTCACCCAAAGGTCCATCCAATATGATACCGGCCCTTTGAGTTCCATGTTCACCGGCTTCAATGTTTAATTTTCCTGAAAATTCATCCCCAGGATCTTTGGTAACCACATTGATTGCTCCAGTGTATGTGGAACGTCCAAAGTGGGCGCCTTGAGGTCCTTTCAGAACTTCGATTCGCTCAATACTATCTATGGAACCGAATTCAGAACCAATGGATGGTGCGCCATCGATAAACATAGATGCTGACGCTCTTGTGGGAATATCCGTTCTTGGATTCATTCCCCTGAAGATCAGTCGACGGTGAGTTCTACTGTTTTTACCTACGTTGTTATTCGAATAGAAAAATCCAGGACTAAAAGAAGCAACATCTTGTATTTCATTAATTCCCTTGATTGCCAATTCATTGGCAGTTAAGGCAGTAATCGTGTAGGGCGCGTCCGCTAAAGTCTCGTCCCTTTTTCGTGCAGTAACCGTTATTTCTTCAATCTCCAAACCTTGTGCGTTAACATCATTAACAACAGTGGCTCCTGAAAGAATGTAGATACCCGTTACAAATGCGCCCACAACAAGCGCGTTAAATACGAATTTTCTCATGTGTTAGTTCCCCCTAATTTGAACTGTACAGGCTTGAAAATATATCAGATTCCTAGAGTAATGTTAAGTTAATTTATCGTTTGCTAATTAAGTATTTATCAAACGCTAATTTATACACATTTGATTTAGTGCTTTTCATTAACTTACAGCAAATTATCAATTAAAATTTTAGGTGCTAATTAAATTTCTTTATTAAAATACTCTACTGCATAAAAAAGCATGAAAAAATTCTTCACAACAATTGCTAAAATTTTCTTAGTCACGGGTGCTATATTTTTCATCTACTTGACTTATTTGTATGTCCAAGAACCCTTGGTCGTGAGTAGATTGGGCGGAGTTTTAATAGGTAAAAAACCAGGTATACCGGAACGAATAAACTCTGGCAATGGATTCGTGCTGAACCATAATCAAGAATCTCTCACAATCAGTCCAGAAGTTTTGTCTCAAGCAATCACCTATGCAGATGACAATAAATCGCATGCCCTACTTATTTTCCATGAAGGCAAGATGCAATTGGAGCATTATTTTATGGGGTTTTCAGAAAAAACAAAGACACCAACAGCCTCGATGCATAAGACCGTGCTGGCAATTTTAATAGGAATTGCCATTGATCAGGGTTACATCAAAGAGGTTGATGAAAAAGCTTTCAATTACATCAGTGAATGGTCTGATGATGATCGCAACAAAATTACCATCAAGCAGATGTTGCAACAATCCAGTGGAATTGACTACCCCAGCTTCTCAATAAACCCTTTGACTGAGTGGAATCAACTGGTGGTTGGAGACCATATAGAAGAAGTGACGCTCAATCACCTGCAAAAAAAGAAGCCTAATTCTGAATTTGCTTACAATGGAATCAATCCCCAAGCCCTGGGAATCCTTCTGCAAAGAGCAACGGGACAAAAATACTCCACTTACCTTACTGATCATTTGTGGCTCCCACTAGCCGAAGACGACGCTTTTGTAATTCTTGATTCTGAAAAAAATAAAATGCCACGGATGTTTTGCTGTTTGGACGCTACAGCAAAAGACTGGCTCAGAATTGGCTTGCTGATTCTCAACAAAGGAAAAATAGGTGACCAGAGAGTTGTTTCTGAACAATGGATAGATGCAATGACTACTCCATCTGATTTAAACCCCAATTATGGGTACCTAACTTGGCTTGGTAGTGAGCATCAAGAAAACAGAATGTATAACGAGAAAAGCTCTTCAACCGCTTACCACTCAGAGCCTTTTATAGATAAGGACATTATTTACTTGGATGGATTTGGTGGTCAGCGTGTCTATATTGTTCCTTCCAAAAATCTTGTAATTGTTCGAACAGGCTCAATTAGAATGAGTTGGGATGATTCACGACTTCCCAATTTGATGAGCAAAGGCATAAGTGAAGACGTGAAGAAAACGAACTGATAAGATAAAAAAATGTTAATTTAATTTATCATTTGCTAATCAAAAGGTTTTTATGGAAGACTCCACAAGCAAAGTAAGTGGTCAATTAGAATTCAAAAATACTGATCAAAATTTTTATTGGTGAGCTATATGCAACGACGAGAGTTTATTAAGAGTGCTGTCATAGTTGGTACATCGGCATACATGCCTTTGGCAAGAAGCTCCATCCAAGACACAGCCGCCGTTTCTATTACTGGTGAAGAAATAATCTTATTACGGTCTGAAATTCTAGAACTGATGGATGTTTTGGAAGGCAATATTTTAACCGAAGGAGATTATTGGTATGACAAAGCCAGACTGGTTTGGAATGGTGTCTGGGACAAATATCCAGCATTAATAGCTGAATGTTCCTCTACATTGGATGTAGTTCACGCACTCAATTTTGCCAGAGAACATGATTTATTGGTTGCAGTCAGAGGTGGTGGCCACAGCATCTCGGGTAAATCCACGTGCGATGGTGGAATCATCATTGATTTGTCGCGGATGAGAAGAGTTTCCATCGACCTTGAAAGGAAAATTGCCACTGTAGAAGGTGGATGCCACTTGCACGATCTGGACTCGAAATCACTGCCCCATGGCTTGGTTTGTCCTGCAGGCGTTGTGTCCCATACAGGAATAGCGGGATTGACTCTTGGAGGTGGAATTGGCTGGTTAATGAGAAGTTATGGACTGACCATTGATAACTTGCTTGCGGTTGATATTGTCACACCTGATGGTCAACTGCGGCGTGCAAGTTTGGATGAAAATCCAGATTTGTTTTGGGGTATTCGAGGAGGCGGTGGCAACTTTGGCATCGTAACCTCGTTTCAATTTAAACTCAGCCCATTGGGCATTAAAGGGAATGTCATTGCAGGAGTCAGGCTCTATGAACTGAAATATGCTAAAGATCTTTGGGATTTCTACTACGATTACACCGAAAGTTCGATGCCAAAAACCATTGCCATTAACGCTGGGATGTGGAACACCCCCGAAGGTGCCGGTTTCTTTTTTTTAAGCACATGCTATACAGGTGATGTTAGCAAAGCAGACCGACTCTTGGAGCCTATTCGTTCCTTCGGCAAGCCCATATCTGACAATATTGGTACTACCAAGTTTCTTGATTTACAACAGGGATTAGATAAAAGAAATGCTCATTACCGAAAATACTACATAAAAGGCAGACAAATTGATGATTATGATCCAAGAATGAACGAGGCCCTTCTGGAACGATGGCGGCATCAGGAAGGTAGATTTGACACCATGCGAGTAGTTCGATTCGGTGGTGCGATCAGTGAAGTGGGAGAAACGGAAACGGCTTGGCCAGGGCGAAATGCCAAGTGGGATATTGAGGTAGGAGGCCATTGGACCGATCCCAGCCTTAATGAAAAATACGCAAAATGGGGAAGAGATTATTGGAAAGCATTGACCCCTTATTGTGCTGAAAGAATTTATGTCAATGAATTAATGGATGAAAACCAAGCATTTGTTAAAACAACCTATGGACAGAATTACAAAAGACTCGTGGATCTAAAAAATAAATACGATCCAAAAAATCTGCTCAGTCTTAATGCCAATATTAAACCAAGGGTTTGATATACACTTCATGAAATTCTCTTATGTTTAAATCCCTATGAATATCCAATTTCACAATGTCCTCGCTTTTTTCCATGTTGTCTTCTTCGTCTATGCCATTGGTGGAGACATTGCTGTTTATTTCATTGGCCAATATATGACTCGGGATGAATTGACCATAGAAGAACGTCTGCGAGTCAGATCTATGAGATTTTTAGTAGACATGTCGGCTAGAACCAGTCTAGTACTTTTACTTCCAATCGGTTTTCATTTAGCAGTTTCTTTTGGCTCACCCATAAAAGGCAACTACCTTTACTTGATTTGGATTGCCAGCTTCGTATGGCTGTTCTTGGTATGGCAGGTCCATTTCAAAAAAGGCACCTCTCTTGGAGAACTGTTAAAAAAAATAGATCTATCCATTCGGTATCTGCTTGCCGCAATTTTGATCGGATTTGGGTCTTACTGTCTGCTAACGAATACTTTAATCACAACGGACTGGCTAGCTCTTAAAATCCTACTCTTTGGTGCAATTCTCCTCAATGGGATCTGGATAAGAAGCATAGTCGGGTCTTGGCAAAATGCCGTTGATTTGGTCCTGTCTGGAGATTCAAACAGAGCACATGGAGAAGAGCTCATCAAAAAAAATCAAGCAATGCTTAACAAGGCAGCACTGCTGATATGGTTCTTAGTCATTGCCATGGCATTTTTAGGACAGGTTAAACCTTTTTAAATCTATGGAGATTAAACTTATAAAAAATCCAACTAAATGAGGGCACCGAACTGAGACAATCATGTCTGGATCAACCAAGAACAAAAAATACATTGGACCTTATGCATCCTTGAGAGAATACCTCGAGGCACTGGAAAAATTTGGTCGTGTTTTACACATAAACGACATTGATCAAGATCAATACGAAGCCACAGGCTTTATCTATAGATTGATGGAAAAATACAGTGCTGTTGAAGCTCCAGTTGTCTCATTTGATCGTATTAAAACCCAAGGACAATGGATGCAAGGTCCGGTACTAGGGAATTTATACGGTCGGTGGGAATTTGAAGCTCTTGCTATGGGTATTGAGCCCACCGGTAATCATCCTCAAAAAAATTATAAATTAGCCTTAAACAGAGTCGAAAGTTTAGCCTCTGAGAAAGGAACATGGAAGACCATGAAGCCAATTGCAATTGCTGGCTCTCAGGCTCCGTGTAAAGAAATTAAATATCAGGGAAAAGATATTGATCTTTTGAATTTTCCCTTTATTAAAACCAATCCTGCAGACGGTGGCTGCTATATCAACACGGGTAATGTGATCCTTGTAGATGAAAAGCATGGACGCAATGTTGGCACCTACCGATGTCAGGTTAAACATTCATCGAAAATCAGCATCAATCCAGAAAAAAATCAAGACGGTTGGAATTTTTTAATGGCCATGAAGGAACGTGGAGAGAAATCTGCTCCTGCAGCAATTGTATTGGGATCTGATCCCATCGTTTTCGCTCTCAGCAGCTCCAAGGTCTCGGCGATGGGTGAAGATGAACTTGAGATTGCAGGAGGATTTTTGGGAAGACCCGTTGAAGTTGTGCAATGCGAAACCAATGACATTCTGGTTCCAGCCAATGTTGAAATGGTTATAGAAGGCGTAATTCCCTTGGACAGCATGGAACCGGAAGGCCCTTTTGGTGAAATGTACGGTTATATGGGAGCACGAAAATCAAAAAATTTCTTTATGGACGTCACTGCAATTACTCATCGAGAAAACCCTCTTTTTGTAAACCAGTTCAGTGGTATTACACGAGGCTTTCTAACTTCACCGATCGAAACGACAGCCAATTTAAAATTCAGACACAAATTCAAGAATTTTATAGGGTTGCATTACCCGCTTGAAACTCCTGGCTTTTGTTTTGTGAATATCAATAAAAACAAAGCTGGCGAAGCCATGGAAGTAGGCAATGCTATTTCAAAATCGTTGAAAATAGCTAAGATTACAGTGGTTTTTGACCAGGATGTTGACATTCATAATACCAAGGAAGTATTGCATGCATTAGGTTCTCGATGGCAACCATACGACTCAACTGAAATACTAAAAAAAGCACCAGGCATGGGTGGAGATCCTAGTGCAAGAGAACATGGTTTTGGTAGCAGGATCATTATTGATGCCACCCGTAAAACATCAACAGAAGGGGGCCCAAAGGAATATGCGCCTATGAATCGCCAGTGCCTAGAAGAGGGTGTGCCGGAAATTTTTGAAAGGATTGATAAAAAATATGGCCATCTGCTATAGGATCTACCCAATTTGGGCTGCAAGTTTATTGGCTATTATCTTGGTGCCCCAAAATGCCTCCGGTGCGAATGAATTTCAGGACTGCACTGTATGCCCGGTGATGATTGAAATTCCTCCCGGTCAATTTAACATGGGCTCGAAGCTCACTGACGCTGAAAGCCAAGGAGATGAAGTTCCTGAACATACTGTCAAAATTAACTATTCTTTTGCAGTGGGAAAATATGAGGTGAGTGTTAAAGAGTATCAAAGTTTCATTTCTGAAACGGGAACAAAAGAAAAAGGATGTTACATAAGAAAAACAGTGCCTAGTATGAATTATCCTGATGAAGGACTTAAAGAAGAAACTCCAGCCAAAGATGGATCAGCTGGCTTAATTGACTGGATTGAAGATGCTGATAAAGATTGGGAAAGTCCTGGTTATCCGCAAGGAAATGATCATCCAGTTGTCTGCGTTAATTGGTACGAAGCAGTTGAATACACTTCTTGGCTTAGCCAAAAAACGGGCAAATCATATCGATTGCTTACTGAAGCAGAATGGGAGTATTCTGCGAGAGCCGGGACAACAACTACTAGGTACTGGGATCAAACTGAGGATTTCTGTCAACACGCTAACCTTGCTGATATAACACTAAGAACAATATTTCCAGACTGGAAAGGTGCCAATTGCAAAGATGGATCTGCTTATACCGCTATGAAAGGATCTTTTAAACCCAATGATTTCGGCCTCTATGATATGTTAGGCAATGTTTTGGAGATGGTTGATGATTGTTGGGTTGACAATTACTCGCAAACACCAATTGATGGATCATCTTGGTTAAACGGCGAGTGCTCAAGAAAAACTGTGCGGAGTGGTTCCTGGTTTGATGGACCAAGGATCCTTCGTTCTGCAAATCGTTATGGATATTACAAGGGGGGCAGAAACTACACTTTAGGGTTCAGGGTGGCCAGAGCTATGGATTAACCTTATTCTTCAATTATAACTGGAGATTGAATTGATCCTTGACCAATCACAGTTCCTTTTCCATACTGTATTTCCAACCATGTCACACCCTGTTGAGTCAATTCACCCTCACCCCAACTCCAGATACTAAATGGCGCTTGGCTGATAAAAAAATCTTCAGATGCTATGGTAACCGACGGATTTTCTCCAAGACCATTGAATGACTGTATTTTCATATCACCAGATAAAATATAAATAAACCGATACCCTTGTTTATTGTATTTTTTTAAGCCTTTTTTTGGGTGACTCCAACCACTTGGTGCATATCTTAGTTTGGCCATGTAGCCTTTGTCTAAGTGGTCGCTCAACCATTTAACATAAACACCTGGCAGTTCGTTATCTTCTTCCCATTCCATGATATCGGTAGTCGCAGAGTGTTGAAAATTTGCAGAGAAAAATTCCTCCACATCCTTCCACTCATCACTATAGGATCGATTCTCTGGGTTAAGTGATACTGTTTTGCCAGGTTCGTAAAACAATAGTTGAGTTGAACCTGGGGTTACAATTTGATCCTCCATTGTTGAAGCTCTATTGCCATGAATACTGTAAGCTGGACGATCCATAAAGGTCCCAGGCCTCATGTTCACCAGTGTTCCTTTTTTCTGATTGGGACTCACGTGCTCATAAACGGGAAAGTCCCCTTTCAAAATATAGCCCCATTCATGGAATGTATGGTAGTGGGCTTCTATTCCGTCTGCACTCCACCCCGGATTGAATTTAATATAAAGTAAAGTACCGCCTCCTTTTTCAGAAAATAGAAGTTTGCCACTTGAAGTTCCTTCATGCCCCATTCGATAACGTGAATCCCAAGGAAGCTTATTGACGTCAATGACTTGCAAGGGGATCCAATTGCTTTCATCTCCTAATTCTTGAGCCTCTGCACATCCGAAAAAGAAAACGCCAAAGACCAATGAGATTAGATAAAATTTTAATGAGTGAAATTTTAAATTTTGCATTTTTCGAACTCCCCTACAAGTAAAGCTAACTTAGGTCTTAACACTTCCTTCACTTTGTCCAATCAAACTGCTTCATCAGAACACTGACACTGAGCATTACGATAGGCTGTGCGTGCAACCAAACGCCCAAAAGTTATTGCAGGACCAACACTCATGCCGCTCACAACCCCTTCTCCCATTAGATGTCCATTACCCAGAACTTCTCCAGCAGCGTATAAGCCAGCAATGACCATGCCATCCTCATCAATGACCTCAAGTGAGGAATTAACCGAAATTCCTCCATGGGTATTGAGGACGCTTCCACCCACTCCAAAGGCAAAAAAAGGAGGCTTATTGATGATTCTGCGTTGTTTTGTCCGGCCGTACTGATCACGCTTACCTTTTTCAATTCGTTCGTTGTATTCTCTGATTGTGTTTTTGAGCCCTTCAGATGAAATTCCTAATTTTGCTGCAAGCTTTTTGAGTGAATCTGCTGCAACAATAATATTGCCTGCATTAATCTCTTGATCCATTTGTTCTCTGGTCCAATTTCTTATATCCAATGTTCCTGGTTGTTCTCTGATGTTTTTATCAAAGACAACATAGAAAAATAACTCCTCTTGCTTGAGGAATGCCGTTTCTCGATTATCTGGAGTCGTGTGCTCATTGACAAATCGCTCTGCTTTTTTGTTCACCCAGATACTTTGGGTGAAGTGTTTGGGTGGAAACTGCAAGCGGGTGGATATTGATGTGGGAAATCCTTTCAAATCAAAAACGGTACCTGGATAAGAGATTAAATGATCCATATTTGCCAATTTTGCGCCAATGTCTTTTGCCATAATTATTCCATCACCTGTGGCATGGGGTAATCCAACCCATTTAGCTGACACCACTTTAGGATTATATTGCTGCTGCATGGATTTATTAGCGCCATAACCGCCAGTGGTAAGAATGACAGTTTTAGCAAAAAAGTCAGAAATGTCTCCGGTTTTATTCTTCGCTCTCAGACCTATGACTTTTTTATTCTTATCTTGAAGTAAATTGAGAGCTGTTGTCTCCAAACGTATATCGAGATTACCCCGCGCAATGCGTTTATCTAGCTCCTGTTGCAACGGCCTCAACAAAGACCTAGCAAGGTTCTTGCCAATGTAGGTTCTAGGAACTGAATAATGATCATGGTCATCAACTAAAACAGGAGATTCATCTGTAAACTCAACCCCTATTTCTTCCAACCAATCGATCATCGGAGCAGCATGCTCGGTAGCTAAGGCTAGTAGCTCTGAATCAGCTTTAAACTTACCAATACGCATTGCATCTTGGTAATGTTTTTCATAGGAGTCTTTAATTTCTTTTCGCATTTGGATTTTAGCATTTGCTCCGCTGATATGACCGCCCGAAATAATTAACATGCCACCGACAAAGTCATTTTTTTCAATTAGCATAACTTTACCGCCCAAATCCGCAGCTTCAATGGCGGCAGGTATCCCAGCATTTCCCGCTCCAACGATTAAGACATCTATGGATTTTTGTTCATCAACATTGGTTGCTGACGTTTGTTGAGCTTGATTTTTCTCTGTTGCGATTGAGCCTAATGCAGCTGCTCCAGAACCGAGAATTGTGGCCTTTAATATCTCTCGTCTTTTCATCTTGTATCGATTTGACTTTCTTTCACTGAACTTGGCAATTTAACGAACAATCAACAGCATTATAAACTTGATTGATGCATTGGTGGTCAAATACACACGCGGCTGTGAGCTGGGCTAGATCTTTCCTAGTTATGGTCCCTATGACATTTTGATCGTGAATAAGTTTGGCGTTACCGGTAGCAGGCTCCTCTTCATATAAAATAATGCCAGTTCTTATGATTGTGTAGTCTATGCCACTGCTGGTCAGTGCAGTTTCAGCCTCGCCTTTGGCCTGAAGTATTTCCTTGTATTTAGTGAAAACTGGCTCGGGCCCTGCACCAAGGGAACTGATCAGGATAAAATGTTTTACGCCATTTTTTTTAGCCCACTTGGTCAGATGTCGACCACCGATAGCGTGTGGGTTTGGTTCCTGACCAACTTTAGCCAAAGAACTAATCACGGCATCAAATTTTTGATTTTCAAACGCACGAGCAACATCCTTCTCAGATAAAACGTTTCCAATTAGATAGGAGATATTCAAACCCTCCAAACGTTTACGGTCTGAGCTTGGGCGCACGAAAATACTAATCTTATTTCCTTGGCTTTCAAGGACTTTTACAATTTCTGAACCAATGCGTCCGGTACCCCCAAATACCAAAATGGAATCATTGCTTTCGGCAAAAGAAATTATGGATGAAAAAGGAAATAGGACAAAAATAACTAAGCCAGATAAATATTGTTTTCTCACTACTAAAGAATTGCCCTCATCAGATTAATCATCTGATTCTGTTTCCAATGTAGAAATATAAGCTACTGAATCTCTGAGCATGTCTTCATCAAACATCATGGCTGCCTCCATCATTTGAGCACCATATAGGTCATCGGGATGCTTCCCTCTAAACCCACGTTTAAACTTAATTAATTCTTGCAGTAAATACCAATCGTATTGGCCTGATAATCTTGGTGTTCTGACATCTTCATCACCTTCAGCAAATTCTCCATGACACGAGAGACAATGCTGATAAACAAACTCGCCTCTTTCAATATCCCCCTGAATTGTCGGTTTTGAAGAAACTGAAGTTTTTTCTGCAATGTAATCAGCCAATGGTTGGATATCCTCATCGTTGATAGATAAAAGATCGCCCCCAGGATGATTTTCTCTTAGGCCCTCATTAAAGCTTCTTATTTGACGCTCCAGATACCAGGTGCTAAAAATTGAAAGAGCTGGGGCATTAAGACTCTCATTGCCTTCTCCATTTGCTCCATGACATCCTGAACATGATTGATAAAGCTGTTTGTTGGTTTCGGAATTTTCAGCTGTGGCAGCATTCATTGAAGTAAGAAAAAAAACAGCTATTAGGATGGATGTTTTCATCGAATTGTTCTTGCAATACGAAAACCAAAATTAATGTATCTTATATCCTTATTATTTGAAGGCTTGGGATTAAATCCGTAATGATTGGATGATCTTAAATAAATTGGCATGTCGTAATAAGATGCACCTCTTAAAATAGGACGGTTGCAATCTCCTGTTTTTCTTGCCGAACCATCATTGGGATGATCTTCGTAAGAATTTTTCCAGCAATCTTCCACCCATTCGGCAACATTGCCTAAGGTGTCGTATAAGCCAAAGGCATTTGGTATGAAGGATCCAGCTGGGGCAGACGTAACATACCCATCATGACAGTTGGCGACAGACCAGTGTTCTGGCAATATGATTTTAGTTTCTCTAGCTTGCATTTCTTCGAGAAAACTTTCAGGCGTGATATCTAGATCTGCACCATTGGCAAAGTCACATCCCTCTTCAGAATCGCCCCAATATCTAATGGTAGTGGTGCCTGCTCTCGCGGAGTATTCCCATTCTGATTCCGTTAATAATCGGTAATCCTCACCTGTCTGCTCGCTCAACCATCTGGCGTAAGCTTTGGCTTCATTCCAACTGACACAGGTAACAGGATGGTTATCTGTAACCAGGTAGCTGGGATCACGCCAACTGAGGTTTTCAATCAATTCAATTCCACTCGCGGTGGCGCGGTTACAACCTCCACTATCATCGTGTGCTGTATCTTCAACAAATTGTGCATACTCTCCACGTGTCACTTCAAACTTACCTACGGCAAAACTGTAAGCGATGTTCACTTGGTGTTGAGGTCTTTCATCATCTCTAGATCCGCTGTCACTAATTGGCGCCCCCATTACAAAACTTCCAGGGGGTATCATCACCATCAAAGGGCAATTTTCACAGTCTTTCAATAAAGTTCCAACCTCAGAATTGCCTTCTGTTTGTCCAACATTTATAGAAAAAACCAAAAGCAGATAAAATAAGATTGGAATTTGCAAATTTTTAGGAATCATAAACATCCTCAGTTATCGTGTTCTCAGTTATTTTATTATTTATCGTTTGATTAATAAAGAACTGAGAGCTAGACTCATCATAATTATGACATTAATTGACTGGACGATCAGATAGAAGATGAAAAGAAGAGAGTTTTTCAAGTCAGCGATGGTTTCATTAGCAGCAGTTTCTTATCCTTCATGGAAAGGCTATGCCGCTGACAATCAAATCCCTATTGAGATCCCAGCAATTACCGGTGCTGGTGAACCAATTGCTATTGAAAGAAAAGCTATTGAGGAGTTTCGTAGAAATCTGCAAGGTAGATTGCTGTTACCGGAAGATGATGGATACGACATTGCCCGTTTAGTCCGCAATATGGTCATTGATAAACGTCCTGCCTTGATAGCCCAATGCATAAACAATGATGATGTTATTGAATCTGTCAACTTTGCTAGACACTACCAACTACTGACAGCGGTTAAGTGCGGAGGACATAGCGTTTCTGGCAAGGGAACTTGTGACGACGGTTTGATTATTGATCTTTCACCGCTGCAGGGAACCAGCGTTGACCCAACAACCCAAAGAATACTAATCACTGGAGGTTCCCTACTCTCAGCACTCGATGAAGCTACCGTCCCTCTTGGTCTTGGAACAACCGCAGGCACAGTATCACATACTGGAGTTGGCGGCCTGACTTTAGGGGGCGGATTTGGTCGATTAGGACGTCGATTTGGCTTGACCATAGACAACCTCAAAAGTGTGGAAATCGTCACGGCAGATGGGCAATTGCGTTATGCCGATGACCAAGAGAATTCAGAGCTTTTTTGGGCTGTCCGTGGAGGGGGTGGCAACTTTGGGATCGTAACCATGTTTGAATTCCAGTTGCATCCCATGAATCCTCAAGTTGTCGGTGGCAGAATTCATTACCCATTCTCACAAGTTAAAGATTTATTGAAGTTCTACGGCCAACATTCTGTGGGCGCGCCAGCTGAACTGTATTATGATCCGGTTATTTTTGCTCCACCTATGGGCTTTGGAAAGGTGGTTTATTTCGATGTCACCTACTCAGGCCCTCTGGATCAAGCAGAGAGAGTTCTTAAGCCTTTATACACTGCAGGAACAGTAATCAAGGATGAATTGGAAGTAATTGATTATGTCGAATTGCAAAAAAGCGGAGATGATGATGACCCCCGAGGGAGGTCACAATACTTAAAAGGTGGTTTTACCGTAGATATCACGTCAGGATTGATAGATGCACTGGTTGACAACTTGGAGCCGCATCCAGAACGAGGAAGCATGGCTTTCTTTCAGCAATCTGGAGGGGCTATCAACCGTGTGTCGCCAGATGCAACTGCTTTCCCGCATCGTTATGCCAATAATAATCTAGTCACAGGCTCTTTCTGGAAACATGGTGTTGAAACGGCTCCTCATATTCAGTGGTCTCGAGCGTATTGGAAAAAAGTTGAAAAATTTACTGATGGCTTCTACATCAATGATGAATTTTCTGAAACACAGCAACAAGTGAATAGAAATTTTTTAGGAAACTACGATCGTCTGGTGAAGATCAAAAATAAATACGACCCGACCAACTTGTTCCGACTCAACGCCAACATTAAACCGAGCCTTACAGCTGGATAATCTCTGATTTTTTTTTAGCCTAGGACTTAATTGGTTTCCTCTCATTTTTATACTCTTGAAAAGTATCCGTACGTTTCTTCCATGGTCTCTCTGATTCAAAATAACCAGGCACTTTTTTTTCAATAAAATTCAAGAGCACAGCTGGAACCTCGTCCTCAAGATTGCTTACTTTCCTTCCAACTGATTGCCAATAATGTCCTCCAGGGCGTTGCCCCATTAGAAAGAAAGGATACCAACTGGTGTTGTGTGTTGAAATAATCTTCATGGGAGCACTGGATATTTCCGGATTAACCAAGTCAGATACTTTCCCATTATATGATTCAACATAGAGAAAATTGAGCGTTTTTCCCGCCGAAGCCTTTGTCCAGATCTGAGGTTCTAATTTATTAACCACATTGATGTAAACATCTTCATTCAGCCACACATCATCGTTTCTCACTTTGAAGTCTCTCACCTCAGGCCTGATAACCCGATCAAAGGGTCCTCCTTTTATATCACCGGGTACGTTGATCTCTCCGGTAAAGGGATTTTCAAATTCTTCAATCGGTAAACCGGTCTCAAGATCACTAAAATAACCCCGGTTGTAGATGGTGTAATAAAAACTATTATCAGTCCATGGTTTCCAGACACCTTTAAGAACTGAAGTATGGCCAACCATGGGCATTGCTCCTTCAGGAGTTACCCCATATATTGTTCCCCGACCGTACATATGGATCATGCCTCTAGCAGTTGTTCCTATCAGCTTCACATAGGCTGCAGCATTTTGTATCGGATCTGAAAAGTCTATGGTTGCATTGCTTGGATTGATTTCAGCATCTTGGGTATTTGCCGCTAAAAGGCTTGGGGCAATAGCTAAGGAACTCAAGCCTCCGATCATCTCCCTTCTATTTATTTGGGTTGCCAGTTTGTCTTGTTTCTCATTTTTCTTATTGCTGTTCATACCTATCCCTTCCCGTTCTCAATTCTTCGATACTCTGCCAAAGTGCTTGTAGTCTTAGTCCAAGGCTGTTCTGAATCAAAGAATTCTTGGTGTTCTGCCAATAAAAAATTTTGCATCTTTTCCGGAACCTCAGAAAATGAATCAATTTTTGTCCCCACAGCCTGCCAATACATCTTCCCTTCAATATTTTCCATGTTAAAAAAGGGATACCAAGGGCTGATATAATTGTAGTGCATTTGACAGAATGCTCGTGCTGCTCCGTTGTTGAGTTCAGAGAGTCTACCTCGATAAATTCTATTAAAGAATGCAATTTCCTCATCACTTTCAGCATTGTCGTTTTTGTTTAACTTTTCAGAGGAACCGAAATAACCATTCAGAGTTTTAGATTCTTCTATCCAAATATCATCTCCTATAACGACCCAAGAATAGATATGCGGCTTAATGACAGAAACATGAGGCCCTCCTTTGATTCTGATTAGGTCGTTCTCAGCACTCGTGATTGGATTGACAAATTTTTTAATGGGGATGCCGGTTTCAAGATCAGCAAAAAACCCAACTTCAAATAAACTATAACTATAGGTATTATTCGGCAAGGGTTGCCAAACACCTTTTAAGATTGCTTGAAACCCAACGAAAGGTTTTGGGCCTTTGGGTAGCATCGAATAAATTTTTCCTTCCAAGGAATAATGGACCATGCCTCCTTCTAATAAACCCAATAATTTAACATAAGCCTCATTGCTTTCTATCGGATCAGATAAATCCAATTTTCTATTCAAGAAGTCGCCCTTAATGATGCTACGCCTGTTCATAATCAGTTAAAGTTTAGCATGTGAGAGAAGCAAACCAGAATTTTCATAAAGTACCGATGTCATCAAATAATTATTTCATTAATGGTAAAATTCAAAGTCACTAAATCAAATTTAGTTTTATTTATCATTTGATCAATAGGTATAGTAATATTGTGCCAAAATGAACTCAAGTTTATTCAAAAATAACTGAACAATGGAAAAACTAATCTATCCTTTCGAGAAACGTCCACCCAATGGAGAGTTTTTTGAAGTTGCACCCGGGATAAACTGGCTCAGAATGCCGCTTCCAATTGCATTGAATCATATCAACCTATGGTTACTTGAAAGTGATGAAGACTGGACAATTGTTGACACAGGGATGGTGTCAGATGAAAACAAGGCCATATGGAATAATATTCTTGATCACAAACTGGGAGACAAACCGGTTACAAAACTTGTGGTTACTCACATGCATCTCGATCATGTTGGATTAGCAGGTTGGCTTGCCGACAAACTAAACATCGATCCGCACATGACCAAAAAAGAATTTGTAGCTTCCAGCATTCTGGCAAATAAGATTGAAAAAAACTTAGGATCAATAGCAATAGAATTTTATAAAAGCTCAGGATTTGACGATCAATTGGTGGAAACGTATATCCAACGTGTTGGAATCCGTAAAAATCTGGTCTCACCTCTGTCAGGCAGATATCACCTGCTGACTGATGAACAAGAACTCCATTTGGGAAACCATGTTTGGACCGTTATTGTTGCTAAAGGACACTCATCAGAACACGCCTGTTTGTTCTGTGAGGAACTTAATATCTTTATATGTGGAGATATTCTTCTGCCTCGGATTTCACCAAATGTTAGTGTTCTACCTCATCAGCCTGATGGCAACCCTTTGGCTGATTGGTTTGAAAGTCTTGAGAAAATCAAAACACTTTTACCAGAAGATGTTTTGGTGCTGCCTTCACACGGCTACCCTTATCGTGGTGCTCATGAACGTATTAAAGACTTGATAGATGAACATCGCTCACGGCTGGATAAACTCCATAAATTCTGCAAAAATCCCCAGCGTGCGGTAGATGTGTTTCCAGTGTTATTTGATCGAAAAATTGACAGTAAAAGTATTATTCTTGCCATCGGCGAGAGTCTATCTCACCTGAATTATTTGATTGGGCAAGGACTGATAACAATGACAGTGGACAAAAACGGCGTTAAGTATTTTTCACAGTCCGATTAAATTCCAAAAGGGATATCTGCCATGAATGTTTTAGTGAATCCCAAAAAAGAGTTTGAGTATGAAGTTCCTGTAGTCATTGTCGGTGCAGGTGCCTGTGGGCTTTGCGCTGCATTAGCTGCAAAAGAATCTGGAGCAAATGTGTTGGTCCTAGAACAAGATGCAACTCCTTTGGGAACAACAGCCATGTCCACTGGTTTAATACCCGGTGCTGGAACACGATTACAATCAGCGGCAGGAATAGAGGATTCTGCTGAATTATTCACCGCTGATATCATGAAAAAAACACGCAACCAAACTGATGCCAAAATAGCGCTCCAACTTGCAAAAGAATCAGCAAAAACCATTGAGTGGTTAATTGACAATCACAATATACCTCTCAGTCTTGTTGACAGCTTTCTATACCCAGGACACTCCGTAATGCGAATGCATGGATCTCCCAATAGAACAGGGAGTGAACTGATGGGCACCCTGTGCAATGCAGTAGAAAAAGCTGACATTGACATTCTCACCAATGCTCGAGTCACTGATTTATTAAGCGATGAAGAAAATAGAGTTTTGGGAGTAAGGATACAAAGACCTGATGGTACAAGAGAAGAAATTGGCTGCAAATCATTGGTACTCGCTTGCTGCGGTTTTGCTGGTAACAATGAAATGATAGAACAATTTATTCCTGAAATTGTAGAAGCAGAATTTTTTGGACACCCTGGCAATAAAGGGGATGCTATCAAATGGGGGCAGATGTTGGGCGCTGCCGTTGCCGATATCTCTTCGTACCAAGGTCACGGTGGTTTGGCTGTTGGTCATGGGGTGCCCATACTGTGGCCGATGATTATGGAAGGTGGCTTCCAAGTCAACCAACTTGGCGATAGATTTTCAGATGAAAGCCTAGGTTATTCTGAGCAAGCTGTAGAGGTCCTAAAACAACCTGATCATATTGCCTGGAACATTTACGATCAGAAATTGCATGAATTAATGATGGAATTTGAAGATTACAACAACGCCATGGATGTCAAAGCCATAAAAAAAGCGGCAAATATTGATGAATTGGCTGAAATCACAGGCATCGATATACAATCCTTGGCGACAACTATTTCCGAGGTTGAAAAATTGGCTAAAGGGATTGAAAAAGATACATTTGGCAGAAGTTTTGAGGGTAAGTCACCTCTCAAGCCTCCCTATTACACCGTTAAGGTCACAGGTGCTCTCTTTCATACTCAGGGAGGCTTGGTTGTTGATAAAAATGCGAGGGTGTTAACTGAAAAAGGAAACCCTCTTCCGAATCTATTTGCAGGCGGTGGAGCTGCTCGCGGAATATCAGGACCATCCAATTGGGGCTACATTGCAGGGAACGGCCTGTTAACTGCAACGACTTTTGGTCGTTTGGCTGGATCCACAGCTGCAGCAATGGTTACCTAAGCCAGAAATGATAAAACTCTTCTTTTGATTTAAGCTAAAGATATGAAATCACCCTTAGTTGCAGTAACAGATTCCGTATTTGCCAATTTGGAGCCAGCTTATAAAATTTTAGCAAAACTCAATGCTGACATCCGTTTGGCTAAAGAGCCGACACCGGATGCAATTCTCGAGGTTGCCCGCGAGGCAGACGCTTTGCTTGTCACCTATGCCAACATTACCAGTGAAATTATCAATGAACTTGAGAACTGCCAAGTAATTGGCCGCTTTGGCATTGGTGTAGATAATGTTGATCTTGACAGAGCAACCGAAGCAGGCATCCAAGTTTGTTATGTGCCTGATTACTGCTTGGATGAGGTTTCTGACCATGCAATGAGCCTGCTTTTGTCACTTGCCCGTAAAATTTCATTTGGCAATCATCAAGTACAAAGTCTAAGCTGGAAAGCCAAATCAGTGGCACCCATTTGGCGAATTCGTGACCGCATCTTAGGCCTGTATGGATTTGGCAAAATTCCTCAAGCTCTTGTTGCAAAAGCGCAAGCATTCAACTTGCATGTAATTGCATATGATCCCTATGTTGCCCCTGATCTTGCTACCAACCTTGGGGTTGAGCTGGTCAGTTTTGAATCTCTGCTTGAACAATCCGATTACATCTCAATTCATGCTCCACTCACACCAGAAACCCAACATGCCTTCAATGCAGATGCATTTTTGAAAATGAAGCCGGAAGCTTTACTGATAAACACAGCTAGAGGGGCTTTGGTTGATGAGCAAGCGCTGGCAAGCGCATTGGATAAAGGTCAACTGGCTGGGGCGGCACTGGATGTTATGGAGACTGAACCGCCATTAGACGATTCCCCCTTACTAAAACGTGATAATGTCATTTTAACTCCACACACAGCATTCTATTCCGAAGAGGCCTTACTGGAACTGCAGACCAAGGCTACTGAGGATGTCGTAAGGGTTCTGCTGGGTGATCAGCCTCGGTATCCTATCAATAAGCCATCGGGATGATTTTTACTGCTCGGGAATTACCTCATTTTCGATTGCACCCAAACCTTCAATTTCGCATCTTACTGTATCGCCAACTTTTAGAAATTTAGGTGGATCAAAACCAGTGCCGACACCTTCTGGAGTACCAGTTGCAAAAATGTCGCCTGGCTCCAGGGTAAAAACGGTTGAAAGGTACTCAATCATATCAAAACAATTGTAGATCATGTCAGAGGTATTGGAATCTTGACGTATTTCATCGTTGACATAGAGACGAATATCTAAATTGTGAGGATCTTCAATTTCATCCGGAGTCACAAGTGCAGGACCAATAGGTCCATGCGTATCAAATGACTTGCCAATGGTCCAAGTGGGAGTGTGCAGCTGCCAATCACGGACAGTCACGTCGTTGGCAATCATATAACCTGCTATGACACTGCTTGCATCTTCAGCTTTGACATGTCGACAACTCTTGCCTATCACAAAAGCTAATTCACACTCATAATCAAGTGCATCAGAAACTCTTGGTTTTTCGATTGGTGAAAATGGTCCATTGACGCAGGACACTTGTTTGTTAAACCAGACCTGATAGTCAGATGTTTGAAAACCTTTGTCTTTCAGTTCCTCAACATGTTTCTTGTAATTCATCCCCAATCCAAGAAATTTTCGGGGTCTCAGTATAGGCGCCTCCAATACAACTTCATCGAGCTTTATGGTTTGTTTTGGATTGTTTAAAAGCTCCCTTGCAAGCTTCAAAGATTCAGCATTGTCAATGATTCGAATAAGGTTCCAAGGCTCGTCATTGACCAATTCTGATAAATCAACGATAGCTTCATCAGATATGGCACCCACCTTCGTTAAACCGTTCTGAGAAAAGGTAACAAGTTTCATCGTTTGGTTTTCCTTCCGTGTTTAGAAAATAAATTAAGTAAATTCAATCTTTCATTATCTCCTTGGTTGACTTGTGGTAGCAAGCAATTATACTAATTGATCAATTGATAAACAAAGAATTTGATTGGCCGCCTATGGGGCTTTTTTTTTCGGTGGTAGAAATTAAGAATAGAGGAATAATTTATGGCTAATTTTGGAATGGTTGGTTTGGATTGGCAAGAACGCATCAACTGGGACAGGATGCGGAAGTATCGTTTAGACAGGGCCAGAGAAAAGATGAAAGCTCACGGCCTGAGTGCCCTGCTCCTGATGTACGATGAAAATGTGCGTTATGTAACCAGCACCCTAACTCCTGGGTGGAATAGACTTAAGCCCGGCCTACGCTATGCAATGCTCTGTGGTGATGAACCACCAGTTCTGTTTGAACAAGGTGACGTTGGAATCCAAGTAAAACGCCACTCACCTTGGTTACCAGAAGAGAACATTCGTTGGTCCTACGCCTGGATCAAGGGTGCCGCTGGCTCAGCGTCAAAACAGCAAGTCGGTAAATTTACCAAAGCCGTTCTCCAGGAAATGAAAAAAGCTGATGTTGCCGGGGGAAAACTGGGTGTTGATTTTGTTGATATTAATATGCTTGAGGCCTTTAAAGAAGCTGGCATTGATTGGACGGATGGCATGACACCTATGATGGAGGCAAGAGCGATCAAGAATCAAGACGAACAGGAATGCATGCGAATGGTAGGAGCAATCGGTGATGCCGCTCATTGGGAATGCATGAAATTCCTAAAGCCAGGGGTGACAGAAAACCAAGTTACAGCTCATATCATGGAGTATCTATACAATGTCCCTGGTATGGAAGATGTGGAAGATGTAATTGTCTCATCAGGCCCCAACACATGGCCAAATTGGCGTAATTTCTCAGACCGTATTATCAAACCTGGTGACATAGTTTTCATGGATCTAGCAGCATTGACCTGGAACGGCTATAAATCCTGTTACTACCGTACCTATTGTGTTGGCAAGGAACCAAGCCAAGACCAAAAAGATGTCTATGCAACTGCACTGAAGTGGCTTTACGACTCCATCAAGGCGGTTAAAGTTGGTGCTACAACTCGCGATATTGCCTCAAAATGGCCTTCAGCAAAAGAAGCATGGGGCTATGCTGAAGAAGATCAGGCTGCTGCAAATTTATGGGGTCATGGACTTGGATTGGCACAATACGATCAGCCGGTGATTTCAAGAATCTGGTCACTGGATCACCCTGTTGAAATCAAAGCTGGTATGGTCTTTGCCCTTGAAACCCAACACGGTAAAAACTTTCAATGGGGCGTTCGCATTGAAGAAATGCTAATAGTTCATGATGATCATGTAGAAATCATTTCTAATTTTCCTGTTGAGCAAATTACCGTTGTTGATCCTTTGCCTGGGTACTCGACCCTTTAATGTAGCCTGTAGTAAAAACAACGGATCCAGTGATGACCGAGTTGCAATCACATACTGCACTACTTCGGGCTCCAAGACAGCTTGATATTGTTGCCCGACCAAAACCTAAAGCAGAATTGAATGAAATTCTGGTTCGGACAGCTGCTACAGCCGTTTGCCACACCGACCTCGAAATCTATACCGGCAATCACCCAGGAGTAAATTACCCGGTTGTTATGGGGCACGAAGCCACGGGGGTGGTTGAATCTGTAGGCAATAATGTTAGTGCACTTGAACCTGGGCAACACATCATCATAAATCCCATAATTGCCTGCGGAACATGCGACTCCTGTGCAAGAGACGATGAACATCTATGCCGAAATGCCGGGCTTTTCGGACGTGAAGTGGAAGGTTCACTGAGTGAGTTTGTTCGACTGGATGCGAAATATGCGCATGTTTTGCCAGCCAGCATGTCACTTTCTGAAGCCACAATCATAGAAACACTTGCAACTGTTCGACATGCTCAACAACGTGCGGGTCTTTTGCCCAATGAATCGGTGGTTATCTTCGGGCAAGGCACTACTGGATTATTGCATACACAACTTGCATCCCTTGCCGGGGCGGATCCTGTTATCGGGGTCTCAAGAAGTCAATGGAAACTTGATTTAGCCACAAATATGGGAGCAAATCATGCAATTGAAGCCGATGTTGAAGATGCCGTTGATGAGGTACTCAGATTAACGCATGGGCTGGGAGCAGATCTTGTGATAGATACCTCTGGTGCTGGAAAAGCTTTAAAATCTGGAATAGACATGTTACGGCCAGGTGGTCGTTTTTGTGCGTTTTCTGTCAGCCAAAAACTTGTAAGAAATTTCAGTACCTTTCCCCTGTATTACAAAGAAGTCAACATTATTGGTTCGAGAGCATTGACTGCTGCTGATATGGAACCCGCAATTGATCTGGTTGCAACGGGTAAAATTAAGGTGTCTGATCTGATTACAGAAACATACCCACTCGATAGGGTCAGTGAAGCCTTTGAGCGATATGAACAGAATCCCGAACGTATCCTGCGTATACTAATTGAATCAAGGAAATAGGACTGATTGATGAAACCGTTATTTGTATCTCTGCTCTCTGATGAAGCAACAGATGCTGCTCGCTTCGGACCGAAAGCAGCAAATTTAGCTGCTCTTTGTCAAGCAGGTCTACCTACTCCTGGGGGTTTCTGCCTGGATGCACAGGCTTATCGTCTTCAATTAGATGAAAATAAACTGTCAGTGAGACCTAACGTCAACATTGTCAATGAAGTCAGGGCAGCACGGTTGCATGCTATTGGTATGAGATTGGGGTTTTTAGAACAGCCCATTGCTACACCAATTCTCGAGCCGCTACTAGAGGTTTGGCGATTATTAAAGCAAACAACCGACACCGTCGTTGTTCGCTCATCAGCATTGGTTGAAGATCAAGCAGGTTCTAATTTTGCTGGACAATTTGAGAGTTTCCTTGATCTGAAAAATCAAACCGATTATCAAACTGCAGTTCGCTCTTGCTGGGCAGCACTTTGGTCCACACGTGTTCTCCGTTATATGGCAACTCATGATCTTAACGCTGCAGATACCGCCATGGCACTTCTGATCCAACCACTAGTGAAAGCCAATGTTTCAGGCGGTGGTTTGAGTCAAAATGCAAATGGTGAGATGGTGATCAGTGCAACCTGGGGACTTGGCTCTGCAATCGCCCAAGGAGAAATTGTACCCGACCGTTATGTTTTGAGTCGTGATGGTGCTGTACTTGAAACCGATGCCGGTCGCAAAAACCATCAAGTAGACTGCGTTCATGGCATGCAATCAGTGAAAACCGATTTGGTGAATACCCCATGTTTAGATTCCAGACAAATAATGGAACTGGGGAAACTGTTGCTTAAAGCAGAGGATATCTTTGGGGACCATGTTGAGATTGAATGGGCTCTTGACTCTGAAGGAATTAAATTATTGCAAGCACGACCTTTATGCGTGGAAACAGCTCATGTCCCAGATGAAATTTGGCTTCAACACCCACGACTGAACGGTCACCCAGCTGGGGTTGGCTGGGGAACAGGACGTGCACGCGTTGTTACTTGTGAATGCCAATTATCACAGGTAACACCAGGTGATATTATGGTGACATCAATGGCCAGCCCTGCACACAGTCATGTCCTGTCAAGGGTCTCTGGTGTGGTTACTGAGCTTGGAGGCAGTACGTCACACTTCGCCTCTCTAGCTCGAGAACGGGGGATACCCATGGTTTTAGGGGTCATGAATGCCACAGCAGATATTCCTGATGGCTCTACTGTTGCTGTAGATGGGGTCGCAGGAGTGGTGCGTTGGATGAGATAATAATTGTGAGAGATAAATGAATAAAAATAAGAAAATACCTTCTTCGAAAGGGCCTCTGACGGGTGTAAAAGTTTTAAATATAGGCACTGCGATCGCTGGCCCATGGGCTGGGACATTGTTGGGTTATTTAGGAGCAGATGTGATCAAAGTAGAGCGGCCTGCAGGCGAATATTTGCGTCTATTGTTCCCTCGCCAAGATGGGATCGCCACTGCTTACACAGCCACAAACCTAAATCAAAGATCAGCCGAAATTGATAACAAAAAGGAAGAAGGCATGAAGGCAATGCAACAACTTGCATTGCAAGCTGATATTTTGATAGAAAATTTTAGGCCTGGAGTGGCGGACCGAATCGGTCTTGGCTATGAAGCTCTACATGAGACCAACCCCAATCTGATCTTTGGATCCACCTCTGGATACGGTGATGTTGGCCCAATGAAAGATTTGGCAGCACTAGAACCACATCTCCAAGCTTTCAGTGGACTTAGTGACATGACCGGTAAAAGTGGTGGAGACGGTGAAATGATCCGGTTCACTCATTTGGATCCAACAGGAGCAACTTTCTTTTGTGGATTAATCCTGCTCGGTTTAATCGAACGTGAACGTTTTGGTCACGCTTGCTGGGTCAGAACCAGCCATCTGGCAAATACCATTGCGCACATGATGAATCGAGTGGCGGAAACATTGATGACTGATGAACCGATTGAGCGACTGGGAAGTGCGTCATCGATTAGTGCGCCCAATCAATGTTTCAAATGTTTAGATGAAAAACACATTGCAGTCGCGTGTGACAATCAAAAGCAATGGGAAGGTTTTTGCCGAGCCATTTCTTCTGATGAATTAAGAGATGATGCAAGATTCAAAACAAACGTATTACGGGTAAAAAACCGTGAAAAATTAGCTGAAATATTGCAAGCGTTATTCGAGACCAAGCCTTCCAGATGGTGGGCTTTGCGGTTTGAAGCTGAATCTGTACCATTTGGATACAACCTAGAGTTTGATGATCTGTTATACCATCAACAGATAGTGGAAAACGAATACTTAACCACACTCCATCCGAGACATACAGGAGCAGTCAAAGTTGGCGGTCTACCATGGCAATTTAGTAAAACCCCGGCCAAGATAGACCCGAAAGTACCTATACCTGGTGAAGATACTGAAGAGATCATGAAGAGTGGTTTTGACAAGAACATTTTGAATCAGACTCCAAAATCACCCACTGAAAATCCTGAACTGCCACTCAAAGGGATTACTGTAATTGATTTGACACAAGGAGTTACTGGACCATTTCTTGGCTTACTGACGGCAGAAGCAGGAGCAACTGTCATTAAAATCGAACCTCCTGAAGGTGATTGGGCAAAAAAACTTGCACCTGAAACCTCAACAGGAAATAGTGCACTGTACGAGTCATTCAATCGCAACAAAAAAATTATAACCATTGACCTTGAAACGAAGGATGGGTTGTCCAAGTTGAGAGAAATGATCGGTAAAGCCGATGTGTTGATTGAAGACTGGGGGGTGGATGAGGCTGAAAAAAAAGAATTAGGGTATGAACAATTATCCCTTGATAACCCAGGTCTCATCTATCTGGCCTTAAGTGCATTTGGCGAAAAAGGTCCCTTAAGAAACAGGCCTGGAAGCGAATTAATTACGCAAGCATTCACCGGTTATTTGCGAACATTAGGTGAAGTAAACGAAGATCCAGTCAGAGCGGGTGCAGATGTTGCATCAACAGTTACTGCCGGCATGGCTTTTATCAGTTTATTGGCATCACTTTACCACCGTCTACAGACTGGAGAAGGGCAAAGGGTGTCCACCAGCCAACTTGGCAGTTTGATGGCAGTAAAAACTCTCCAGTGGTCAGGCATGACCAATCCTGACGATTGGGAGGGGAATTTTTGTAAGAACGAAACAGTAGGCGCCGCCTACGGCCAAAGAACTACCGATGGAGCAATATTCGCGACTCCATCGCCGGCCCTGACCCAAGAAAAATTCTTTGAGATGATTAAAGAATTTGGAATGTACGAAGAATTTATTACAGAAAAGGAACTGATGGATAATTGGTGGAATTCATTTGGTGTGGGAACCCACTCAAAAATAGCTGAGCCATTATGGAACAAGTACCTTGAGAAATTGACTAGTGAACAGGTTTTGGAAATTCTAAACCGCTATGAAGTTTGGGCGGTTGAATTTGTCAAACTCAAAGATTTAATTGAACACCCGCAACTGCAGGCTCTGGGTATGGTGCGTCAACTTGGTGATCAATTCTACTTGAGGGCCCCTTGGTCAACTCCATGGGGATACCCTGAATTGCAGTCTATAAAATATTCTGGAAATGACTAGAGAGTTTGAGGAACCTTTTGAAGACCCACTAAAAGTTGTGAGGAAAGGCTATGTGGACTCTCCAATGGGACAAGTCCATTATCGAACTTGTGGCGAAGGTACACCACTATTGATGCTTCATATGACACCTCAATCGTCGTTGCAGTTTCAAAATACATTTCCATTATTAATCAATGCTGGCTTCCAAGTGATCGCTCCTGATACTCCTGGTTATGGGATGTCTGACAAACCTGAATCACCTCCATCAATAGAAGAATACAGTTCTGTTTTTACCTATGTTTTAGATTCTCTTAACATTAAAACAACTGCAGTTGTAGGTCATCACACTGGTGCTTCCATGGCTTGTGAGTTAGCAAAATCATATCCTGACCGGATAAATAAAATAGTGCTTCACGGTGTGCCACTTTACACACCAGAAGAAAGGCAAGAACGATTATCGGCTTTGCATGTTGACTTATCCCCCAAAAAAGATGGCTCACATTTGCTGGACTATTGGAACTGGATACAAAGCAGGGTTGGTGAAAAAGCCAGCCTGGATGCATGCCACATGTCTGCTATGCATGCATTTCAAGCAGGCGAGAAAGAATGGTATTGCCACCAAGCGGCTTTTAAATATGATATGGAAACAACACTCAAAACTCTGATTCAACCTTGTTTGGTAGTCAGCAATGAAGGAGACCCAATAAATTATATTACGCCCAGGGTACAATCCCTTCGGCCTGATTTTTCATTTTCTGAATTGGAGGGTGGATCGGTGTTTATCATTCGTGATGAACCAAGCCGCTGGATCAATGCCTTCATTGATTTTATAAAACCTCATTGATCAACAAATATACAGAAAAGAATACGGCAAATACTTACATTATTTTATAAGGAATTTTAAGTTAAAAAATTAAGGACGCAATTATGAAAGATTTATTCTCTATTGAAGGAAAAATTGCCCTAGTAACTGGAGGCTCAAGAGGCATAGGAGAGATGATAGCTGCAGGGTTTTTATCCAGTGGAGCTAAAGTCTACATCAGCTCAAGAAAAGTTGAAGCATGTGATTCAGCTGCACAAAAACTGTCACAAGAATTTGGCGGTGAATGTATTTCTATTCCGGCTGATTTGTCAAATCTTGAAGGAATTGAGAATCTTGTTAAGGAGATCTCAAGCAAAGAATCCCAATTGGACATTCTAATAAACAATGCCGGGGCTTCCTGGGGAGCTCCCATAGATGAATACCCTGAAATGGGATGGGATAAAGTTATGGACACAAATGTGAAGGGAGTGTTTTTCTTAACCCAAAAATTACTGCCTCTTTTACGTGAATCAGGCAGCAAAGAAAATCCGTCAAGAGTTGTGAATGTAGGCTCTATTGATGGCATTAAAACGGGAATGTTTGATGCATTTGCTTACGGACCATCCAAAGCTGCGCTGCATCATTTAACCCGAATATTGGCAGCCTCTTTGATTAAAGAAAACATTATAGTTAATGCTATTGCTCCTGGCCCCTTTCCTACCTGGATGTTAAGTACAGGGGTAGGTTTTGGAGGAGACATCGATGTCGACTGGGACGAAGTAGGAAAGTACAATCCAAGCGGTAGAGTAGGAAACATGGAAGATATTGCTGGGTTGGCAATTTTTCTTTGTTCAAGAGCAAGTTCCTACACTGTGGGTCAAACAATCACATGCGATGGTGGAGCTGTTGCAAGCTCATGAATTTGCTCCAAAGTATAGAAACTCATTTTAAATGGTTGCTTATTATTTAAATTAACTCTGATATAAGGATATTATTAATGCCATGAACTATAGTCTTCCAGAAGAAACTTTAATTTTGCAGGAATCTGTTCGACGTTTTGTTGAAAATGAATTGATTCCTCTCGAACAAGAATTACCAGATCGATCTAATTCATTTCAACTGCCTGAAAAACTGCATGCAGAACTAACGGCCAAAGTACGTGAAATGGGTCTTGCAGCCAGGGATGTCCCAGAAGATGTCGGTGGAGCAGGACTCGGCGCACTGGACAATTGTGTGATTACCGAACAAGTTCACAGATCTACAGCAGGTTGTGGTGTGTTTGGCTCCAATTTTGCATCCATGCTGTATGAACTTGGTACCGATGAGCAGAAAGAAAAATACATGGTTCCAGCAATCCAGGGAAAGTTTCATGGTGCCAGTGCATTCTCCGAACCTCAATCAGGCAGTGATATGGCAGGAACCAGAACCACTATTGAAAAAACCAATGACGGTTGGGCAATCAACGGGAATAAATGCTGGATATTTAGAGCCAATACAGCTCGCTTTATCCTTGTGCTGACCAGAGTCAAAGGAACTGAACGACATGAAGGCCTCCAATGGGTCATTGTTGATGCCGGTATGCCAGGATTTAAAGTAGGAAGAGAACAGAAAATGATCCATGGACAAAATACGTATGAACTTTTCTTCGATAATTGTGTGGTTGGTGAGGAACAAATGCTCGGCAAAATGGGTGAAGCTTGGTCGTCTGGTACAAATTTTCTCTTTGCTGGTCGAATCCAAATTGCTGCTCGAGCATTGGGTATTGCAGATCGCTGTTTAGCAATGGCAACGGAGTACGCTAAAACCAGGCATACCTTTGGCAAAGTACTTTCTTCTCGTCAAGCCATTCAGTGGATGATTGCAAACTCAGCGATGGAACTCCATGCTGCCAGATTAATTGTTTATGATGCCGCATCTAGGGCACAAGCTGGAGAACAAGTTTTTGCCCAAACTGCCATGGCTAAAGTTGTCGCTACCGAAATGGCAGCCAAAGTGGTGGATCGAGCAATCCAGATTCATGGGGCTGCAGGCGTGTCTGATGACACTATTCTGGAGCGCTGTTATCGCGATGTCAGGCCTATGCGAATCTATGAAGGCACTTCAGAAGCAATGCGCAGTGTGATTGCCAGAGATTTACTGAAATAAATAAATAACAATAGAGCACAATACTATGGGAAATAAAGAAATCCTGCCGTTTTCAACTCGATTTGGTTGGGGTACTGGAACTTTAACAGTTTCCCTGATGTTCCAAGCCACTGGATTACTGTTGTTATTTTATCTAACCGATGTGGTTAAAATCCCAGCAGCCACAGCAGGATTACTGATTGCATTATCAAAAGTATACGATGCGTTTACAGACCCAATCATGGGCCGGATCAGTGACCGTACAAAAACCCCATGGGGAAAGAGAAGACCCTATGTAATGCTCGGAACTCTTCTTTGTGCAGGATCATTGATACTGCTATTTAATTTAGCTGCTTTTGCAGACTCCCCCAACATCATCATCATTGTTCTAGCTGCCTTACTTCTCAATGCGACCGGCTACACCATATTTAATGTCCCATATCTTGCGATGCCAGCTGAAATGACGTCCGATCACAATGTTCGCACCAACTTGATGTCCTTTAGAGTCATGGCTGTTGCAATTGGGCAAATAGGAGGATCAGCCGGTGGTCCTGCTCTTATACTCTACTTTGGTGATGGCGTCGACATGGCCAACTCTTTTGGATATACGGGCATGGCCAATGTTCTTGCAGCATTCATGGTTGCTGCCGGTTTAATCTGTTTTTGGCTGACGAGAAAAGCATCCTTTGTTGAATCATCTATTGCCGATCAAGGCAGCAAATCGTCATTTTTAGAACAATTCAAAACAGCATTTAGTATTCGACCATTTGCTATTTTGCTGGGTATAAAAATCACCCAATTGACTGGTTTTGCTATATTTTTAGGCTCTTTACCTTATTTGTTTTCTCGCATTATGTTTGCAAGCAATGATCTCAAATTTTACTTTCTTGTCCAAGGTACAGTGATGTTTGCTTCGCAACCACTATGGGTTTATATGGTTGGTAAAATTGGCAAGAAAAATGGTTACTATCTAGCTTCTCTATTATGGGGAGTGGGAGGCTTATCCTGGATGATGGTGGCTGAAGGTGAGCCTACAATTGGTATCGTCATTCGTGGCGTATTGCTTGGCTTGGGTGCCGGCGGTCTGATATTAGTAGGTCAGTCCATGCTTCCTGATACGATGCAATACGATTATCAAAAAACAGGCATTCGGCGCGAAGGTATTTTTGCAGGTGTCTATACGACGGTTGAAAAAGTTTCGTTTGCAATTGGTCCTGCTTTACTCGGCTTGATCATTGGTTATGCCGGTTATGATGCATCGGCAGAAACTCTCTCTGACAATGTACGCATGGTCATTTACTTATGCGCAGGTGGGTTACCAGTTGCAAGTTTAATTATTAGTTGTTTTCTAATGATTCTTTATAATTTGGATGTAGAGACCCTTAAAGAAGAGTAACTGGCTCTGTGTTAAGCATATAATTATAAGTATCGAAAAACTTGAATAACGAAAATGAAAAAATGTGACACCATACTCCGCGGCACTGTCATCACTATGGATGAGGATCGACGTGTTTATTTAGATGGTTATGTCGCCATTGAAAATGGAATAATTGTCTCGGTAGGCTCATCCAAGGATTGCCAAGTTAAAGCTGATGAGGACTTGGGTGGTGATGGGCACATCGTTCTTCCTGGATTAATCAATGTACACTCTCATCTCGTCCAAGGTTGTATGAGAGGGATGGCCGATGGCACAACTTATGAAGAACGCCTGTTTGGATTTTACTATCCAATGACTGGTGCTTGTGATGAGGAAAGATCTTACCATGCCTCAATGCCACCAATTTTGGATCTGGTTCTAGCTGGTGTGACTACGACAGCTGACGATCACTTTACACACTTACATAAAAGGTCAATCGATGGGGTTTTGGCAGCCGCGCGTGACAGCGGGATCCGTTGCCGCATGGCGAGGCTCACGATTAATGATCCAGATGCAGTGCCTGACGGCTTCAGAGAAGATCTGGACACCGGATTGGCTGAAACGGAACGAGTTAAATCTGAATGGGAAGATGATCGTATCTCTGTAACCGCCTCTACCATTGGTATTACTTATTGTGAGCCTGATCAACTTATTGAGCTATGGAAATGGACTGATGCAAACAATAGGCAATTTGATATCCATGCCCCTGCAGTTTTTGATCAAAAATACCTTGCTGCTCGGAGAGGTTGGGAAGGGGGTTCTTTTGAATGGTTAGACCATGTTGGGATCCTGGGTCCAAATCTAATTGCAGCACATGCACAAAACCTAAGGCCCGGTGAAGAAAAATTAATTCACGACCGTGGTGCAGCTGTGGCTCTCGTCCCTGATATGGAACAAGTTCTAGGATTGGTAAGTTTCGATGCAAAGCAATTTTTGGAATCCGATGTTAACTGCGGATTAGGTCTAGATGGGCCTGTTGTTGCCTACGGCCATGATATCTGGGCTGCAATGCGTGGATTTTTAACGGCACAACGCATGGGTGATGAATACAGACGAAGAACATCAGAAACTAACTCACAGTGGACTGGAGAAGAAGTTCTCTATGGAAGTGCTGAACAAGCCCTAGAATTGGCAACTATAGGAGGAGCAAAAGCATTGATGATGGATGATCAAATTGGATCCCTCGAACAGGGTAAATCTGCCGATGCCCTATTGATAGACCGAAGAAGTGAAACACATTTATCACCAGCAGGTACTTTGATAGCCAATTTGGTTTACGGAAACGGCCCCAGTCGCGAATCAATACGGCGAGTTATGGTGGGAGGCAAAACAATTGCAGAAAATGGCAAACATGTGGATATTGACCATCGATCTGTCGTAGAAAACTCGGATCAACTCCAACAAACTTTATTAGATGAAGTTGATGCAAGACAGTTTGTCAATAAAAGAAGCAGATACAAGTGGATTAATTGAACGTGTATCAATTTATTGATTATGAAAAAAATCTGAATGAGCATCTAGCTGTTATCACCATGAATCGTCCGGAGGTTCTTAATGCAATGAACCCCGCCTCAACCAAAGAGATGACCACAATCTGGGATGACTTTGCCAATGACCCAGAAATGTGGGTTGCCATTCTAACTGGAGCAGGAGATCGAGCTTTTACCGTAGGCAACGACCTCAAAGACACATCAAGTGATACGTGGCCACCTAAACGAGACCCAAGTGGTTGGGGTGGGCTGGTCAATCGTTTTGACCTCAGCAAGCCAGTTATTGCAGCAGTCAATGGTTGGGCTCTGGGTGGTGGTTTTGAACTCTGTCTAGCAGCTGATCTGGTCATAGCTTCTGAAAACGCACGTTTTGGCTGCCCGGAAGTTCGTATTGGCGGAGTTCCTACTGGTTCTATTCACAGACTGATACGCCAAGTCCCATCAAAAGCTGCAATGGCCATCCTCCTAACAGGGGAATCGATAGATGCCCAAGAGGCATTTCGCATTGGCCTTATCAATGAAGTGGTAACAACAGAAAAACTTATGATCAAAGCGAGAGAGTTGGCGAAAGAAATTACTCGAAGTGCACCTTTGGGCGTCCAAGCAGTCAAAACAGTTATTCGACAGTCAGATCACTTAACTCTTAGTGAGGCCATGCAAACCAATTATCCTGCAATAGAAGAAGTTCGCTCTTCAAAAGATTCTGTAGAAGGCAGAAAAGCTTTTAAAGAGAAGCGAAAACCGAAATGGGAAGGTCGATAAAAATTTAGACCGATGTGCTAGTTATTAGACTTAGGGATTAAAGGTAACAAAATATAGGGAGCCTGATCAGGCCCAAAATGGAGAGTGGTATCTCCTCCAAATATTTTCTCTGGGCGGTCTCTGGGATCATTGTGTAAAAATGGTCCACAGCCTTTTAATTTGTTTTTAAAATTTGACAACGTTGCTTCCTTTGCATCGGGGCATTCATAATCTTTGCCTCTAATATTTAGGCCAATTTGATATCCGGCAGGGACAACAATGGAGGTGGGCCAAATTTCAATATCCAGCATCTCAGGATCTCCGGGATTAAGTGGCCATAATTCGTCGTGGGTGTGGTATGGACGAAATGGTTCTGACAAAATAGGATCGAGTTTTCTATGTGACGCCCTCAACCAGCCTTGACCAATGGGTGTGTAGGGGTCTATGGCGCCTTGAAAAACCAACTCTTTGCCTGCGGGTGAAAAAATACGGAGAACCACAAACAAATCAGCATCAACAGTGGATGAGGATACAAATAATTTTACCGCAGAAGGACCAGTGATTTCTGTTTCGGATTCAAGGGGCGATGATAGAAAATTAACTCCCTCCTCCACTGCTGAGAAGGTAATTTTTGAATCATTTTTGGGTGGAGCTGATGAGAGATTTTTCTCTTCAGAACCGAGGTAAAAACGAGTCCATTCAGTGCCTTCGATTGGCCAAGAATTATGATGACGCTCCTTAAAACCACTGATTTTTCGGACCTGTAACTGGACTCGAGGTTGTTTTTCCCAGCCATTTTTTTCATTTTTAAGAAAATAATCAAAAAATCGTTTCTGCAACTTCACACCGTAATCAGTATAGAATTCTGTCCAATGCTCTAGACCATGAACTTCCAGCCATTTCTGCTCCGATTCGACTCTAGAAAATCCTTCAAAATTTCCACGGAGATGTAACCCTTGACCACCCCAATTAGCAGCTGTTAACAATGGGACATTTATCTTGTCCCAAATCGCTGAACGCAGTCGATGGTAATCATCATCAAGTGGATGTGCATAAATCTCATTACCAAATCGGCATCGATTCTCAAGCAAAGTCTCTGATTTAAGCGTTTCTGAACCGCACACCCAATCCCCGGTTATATCGTTTTTGGGTCCATTGGTTCCAAGTCCATATTGCACGGTCTTAACTTGCATGTCATACCAATTTGCCCAAAAAGTGCTTAGAATCCCGCCATGATGAGTCATATCACGATACCAGTCACTGGCTCCCTCCCAAACACACATTGCTGAAAGATGTTTAGGCTGCAAAGAGGCTACTTGCCATTGATTGATTCCATAATAAGAAACTCCATTCAATCCAACTTTGCCATTGCTCCACTCTTGCCTCCCAGCCCATTCAATGCAATTGGCAAAATCAAGAGTTTCACGAGGGGAAAAAGGATCAACAAAACCAGGTGAATAACCACAACCACGTGAATCCACCCGGATACAAACATAATCATCAGGTACCCATTTTTCAGGATCAACCACTTCCCAATTCTGATATTTGTTTGTTGAGCCAGCTGCAACATCAGGGTGTTCATCCACCATGCGTTCCCAAGCGCTTGGGTAGCCTTTCTGGAAAGACAGTCCTTTTGCGTATGGACCGTATGTTAAGATAACGGGATATCGACCAGAATCAACGGGTCGAAAAATGTCTGCACGTAAAACCAACCCATCATCCATTTCAATTGGAACATTCCAGTCAATTCGCATGCCATCTTGAATCTCCGAGTTTGTAGCAATCATGGCTATAAGTATTGAAATTTAATGGTTACGGGCTTTTATGCTGAATCGGGCACATAAGCAATTAGATCCAACAGTGTATTGGCTCCATCAACCACCAATGAATTATTTAAACCAATTGTTGTTGATGCTGGTTTATCTGTAGGAAAATAGCTTGCCCATTCCTCAATTGATTCAGCAAACCATTGTAAATGACTGTGGAAACAGGCTCTGCGTACAATGTTCTCTACCGAAGTGCCTGCAGTTTCACATATGGCATTGATGTTATGCATCATATAACGCATCTGTGCTTTGCCAGGCGAACCGTACCATGGTGCCGCTGGATTCCTAACCATACCATCGGCAATTTTTCCATGCGAATCGAAAGCCATCTGTGTGCTCAAAAACAAAAAATTACCCACTTTGACAGCTTGGGGTTCATGTCCGAGTGGCATGGGCGCTTCTGAGGTTTCGATTGTGGATTTGGTCAACATTGCATCATTGGCTAACAGTGTTAATGCAACTTCAATTCTGCTTCCCTCTGTCTCCATGCCTACACGAGGTACAACCACTCGTGCGGGTGCTTGATTAGGAAACCATTGGCGCCAAACTTGGTCCATTTTCTCAAAGTCGTTTGGATTGCCAATAAAGACTTCAGCTTTTACCGTTTGCTGTAGGGAACTACCTGCTATTTCAGCGGTTTTACTGAGTTTCTCTAAAACATAGTTTGTTTGCTGTTCAAGGGAGAGGTTTTCTCCTCTACGGTCAGCCGAGCTTTCATTTCCAAGAAATACCCAATCACCACGTCGCAGGGCTGCTGCCTGTCCTCCATTAGGTGACTCTATGTCTTCAGGTAGGTCAAAAGTCACGGATTCGTTGTCATCATTGAAACAGATTACTTCCAACTCCAATTCAGTATCCTGCCACATCAATTCACTGATACCCGAACCCGATCTGGGAGGAGATGGTTTATTAAAGAATTCCTCTCTAGCTTTGATGTAAGGCCCAATATCAATACCATGCCAATTGTTCCCTTCTGCAAATTCACTTTTGTTTGGGTGATTCGAAACATACCACTCCCAAATCTTGACGGTATCAGTCCGCAAATCGCATCCTGTAGCCTCAATGGTCTTTGCAATGTTGCTAAAAATGAAACGTGTTTGCAGCTCAAGACCTGTTTCTGAATCTGATTTCTTAGGTCTGACTTCAGGGGGAAGACCAGTTTTAAAGTCACTGGCAAGCTGGCCTGCAATGAAAACCCAACCACCTGCCTTGACTGCTGGGCTGTATGGCATGATCGGCTTGGGCACTCCTTCCTCAAGGCCAGGCCAGATTGCCTCAGGTTCAAGATTTTGATTCACTTTGCTATCAATTTGTTTGAAGAATACTGCAGACTGCTGCTGTATCCTGTTGGCCCAAATTGGCATCAATAGCAGCTTGATAAAGCGGTTCAGTGGTTTCAAAAAGAGGAATGGGAGACTGTACATTGTTGGCAAATTCACGTATCAATTTCATATCTTTTTGCCAAACATCCAGCTTCATTGTTGCTGGCTCAAAAGTATTATCGATCATTAATGGTGCACGCAATTCAAAAATCTTAGAGCTGCATGGGCTTGAACTGATAACTTTATAGAATTGTTCCATATTAAGACCAGATCTTTTCGCCAGAATTACAGCTTCAGCTGAAGCCACGTTATGGATTGCCACCAATAAATTGGCAATCAATTTCATTTTGGTACCATTACCAAATTCACCCAAGTAGTAACTTTGTTTTGCAAAACTCTTAAAAATTGTGCTGCAGTCGCTAAAAACAGTTTGATCACCACTCGCAAACAACACTATGTCTCCAGTTTTCGCCTGTTGGCCCGTTCCACTAATGGGGCAATCTAGGAGATCAAGCCCTGCGTTGACAAGACGTGCTTGGTTGTTCTGTTTAGTAACTAGGTCTAAAGTACTGAGTTCTATCAAGATGCCTGCTGTACGGTCGGATTCAGAGAGTTTGATCAGTTCTGAAACAATTGAATCCAGAGCATCAGCATTTGGTAGGCTAGAGAGCATGATATGTGAATTTTCAGCGACTTCTTCGACTGAACCAGTAATTGTAATACCTGATTTCTTGGCATTTTTGCACTGGTCCATATCAGGATCGTATCCAAATACCTGATAACCATCATCAACTAAATTTTTCGCAATCGCTCCTCCCATAATGCCCAATCCAAAAATTCCAATCCTAGGGTGTTCGGTTACGTCATCAATCTTGCTCAGATCCTCAATCATTTTTCATGCCTCCGTTATAGGTAGCCTTGATGCCTTCTAGCAAAACTTCAATTGCTGAGACTACTACCTTCACATAATTATTGTTTACCCGACTGTGAAAAATATTTTTACGTACTGCGTAATAAAAGAGGCCACCATGAAGTATCCAGAGTTGCTCGAGTTCCATCTCTCCAATAGGCATTGATTCCAAACTGGGTAAATTGCAGTGATCACGAATTTCACCACATATTGGTTTCAGAAACTCATCCTCAATCATTCTGATGTAACGACGGTTGATTGGATCCCCCTTTAGTCCAGAAAACATATAAATCCTGATCCATTCATAGCGATGAACGGTTTCTGCGTAATCAAGGTAAAAATTCTTCAGCCTTTCATCCAACGGAGTAGATCGATCAACGATTTTTTCTGCCCAACCTCTGTCTAGAGGTTGTACAAACACTTCATCAAAAACCCTGTCAATCAGTTCTTCTTTAGTTGGGAAGTAGCGGTAAAGAAGGGGTTGAGTGATGCCAATTCTCTTTGCCAGCTCCCTTGTCCTGCCTCCAAATCCAACTTCGGCAAAAAATTGGATGGCTTCATCGACAATCTGTTGTTCTCGAACGGTTGGCGATAGTCTACGTCTTTTAGCTTTATCCTTGATCACTTTTAGTTTTGCCACATCTATCCCCCTTTTAAATAATAAATAAAATCATCATACGAGACTGGTTCGCTATCGTGCGAGCCAACCATAGTTTTGGGTTCAATCCCATACAATTGAATAGCCCGATACAATTCTTCAGTTGAGTATGTGGGCTTTCCATCGGGTGATCTTCTTTTACCAGCCTTTAACATCCGAGCTAAAGCTCCAATATATAAATCCCCTAGATACAGGATACCCTGATTTTCTACTTCTAAGATTAACATGTCTTTACTGTGACGGTTGTATACGGGATAAATAATCACGGAATTGTCTTTTCCTGCAAGTCTCAATGGTTGATTATCAGCAACTGCAAGAACACTTGTTGCCACTGGATTTCTGTCTAACGCGTCTGGAAGAATTGTTGATCTATTTCGATTGAGTACTTTTTTCGCCCAAATTTCAGCGTCCTCATGCACCACTATGGTTGCACCTGCAGCAGCGTATGTTCTGAATCCAACTGCATGATCAGCATGGTTGTGAGAAATAACCGCATAGGTTATTGGCTTGTTTGGGAAATTGAGTTTGATCCAATCAATAACCGCTTCGCACTTAAGTTCATCCATCCCAGGTTCAATAATTAAAATTCCCTTATCCAGTTCCACGACCATGGTATAGGTGGCATCCGAAGGTGATGGAATCATCAAATAGACTCCCTGACCAAGTTTTCTTGCTTCAATAGTTGGGCGAACCAGCTCTCGGGCTTTGGCTGCTGCAGCATAAGAATAAGACTGGACAGTTTGACTTAAACGTTTGCCGCGTGAAGCTCTTTCTTTATTGTCAACATAGACAACTCCAGAGGGTGGTAGGAAAAGATTGTGCTCCAACAGAGGATTAAGGATAATCTTTGAACGATTAACATCCATGCTGGGTGCACCTGCTAATGAAATCTTGATTCGCATAGGAAAACTTACACCTTCAATTTTTTCCCAATCTGAATAAGTAACTTCTAATTCAACGTCGCCATAAACGTAATCTTTTTCCATAGTTGATAATTTTTCTATAAGTCCCGAGTTTTTATTGACATACAAGGTGATTGGATAAACCTCATCGTCAAGTACTAATTGATGATATTTTGAACTCGGAAAGTCACGACTTTGCCATCTAGACAACCAGTTTGAATCAACTTCAAAAAAAACACGTTCTGCCACTGAGTCTTTAAAATATTTAGTGTCTTTCCATTTTTTTAGCCATGCATCATTGGTCACCAAAATCCGTTTTCCAGTTTCCCTGAAACGGGATAAGGTGATAGGAAAAATCTCATCTGGACCAACCCGGTAAGCATTTATCTCTGGTCTGCTTGTTTTTGGAATGAGCTGCAAACGCCTCTGCATCAGATCTTTGATTAGAAAATGTGGGTTAAGAAGACGTTCTGTTTTGGTCGTTACTGCGAGACGCTCAGGCGTCATTGCCTCATTTTCTGCACCTGTTTGCAGGAAAAAATCGTTGAACCCCATTAAATAACCCTGTTTGCCACCTACAACAATTTCAGTTACAGGCCGGACACCTCCCGCTCCAATGTATTGTCCAGTGTGCAAAAAATTGCCTCTAAAATTATTGGTTTTTATGGAGTGAAAAATTTCTGCTTCAGAAGCTGAATACCTGTGCAACCCTATCCCAGGCTCGGGTCCCTGTCCCATCACATAACGTACCCTCTTGCTTTCGATAGAAAAAGCCACAAGTGCATCGAGTTTTTCTCTGCCTCCAAGGGCCACTATTGCCTGTTCGAGAATCGTCTCTTGATCAACATCAGAAATTTCACTCCTTACCGTTGAAAACATTGCAAGAGTGCTGAATACAATGAGAGATCCAGCAGACAAAAACCGAAAAATTTTTGATGTCATTGTGTTACTTCCAAATAATTTAATCAGTATTCTATCCTATGAAAAGTCAGATTTATTTTCAATTTAACTGATCAATTGATAAATAAAAATAATAGCTACTTTTTTAAAATAGAACGGAACTGAATACTGTTAAGATCGCCAGGGTGAGGGTTCTTGTTCTATAGAATATAGTTCCAAACTTGATAAGCTAGGCGTTTTCGGGTCATACGTTTCTGGAGCGGTAAAATATTTTGGATAATGTTTCTCGACATAATCCAGAACCTGGCGACTGTGAACTGCTTCAAGATCTTCGCCTGAGCCCATGAATGCAGCATAGATCATGTGCCCGGGTGTTTGCCCCATGAACATCCAAGGCAACCAAGGTGTGATCCTGTTCCAGGTTCCATTGAAAGGCAAAGTTGTAAAATTTGGATCTTGCATTTGTGCAGGATCAATGTGATAAGCAAAAGCTTCAGAAACCTGAACCATAGGTCCAGCAGATTCGCGAACCCATTTTTTTGGATTAAGAGCATTGGGATAAAAAAGATTGATGTGTATCTCCATGTCAAGTCGATCGCCATGTTGTTGCCAAGGCAAAATAAATGGAATCCTCGGCGTTTCCTCTTGATTTTGATCCCCAAATTTAGGTGGTTTTGGAAAGTAATCCTCAATCACATAATTAAAAGGGTCATTGGCAATATGAACAACTTTTACGTCTTCATTAGTCAGGGGGTTTCTCCATTCCTCTAGAACTTCTCCTGTTCTAAGATCCGTATACAACCCAACTTCTCTAAGTATCTTCGCATAGGATCCGTCTTCTTGCTTTTCCAGTCTGGAAACACCAAACCCTTGAATACCCAGAAGATCTTTGATTGGCTGATGGGGTCTTACCGCCATGATATAGCCCTTGAACCACCCAACTTTTTGTTGAGATTCATCAAGATCTCCATTCATTCTGGAATATGCTATCTTGTTACCAACGCCCGTCCGTAAATCAACATAAGGTCCTGTTAGAGAGTCTCCTGTGGCTTGACCATAAGCTGAGGGTAAATCGGCACGGACATTTTCAGACAACAAACTCAGTGTTGTGAATCCTGCACTTAATGCTCCCAAGTTTCCAATATTCTTAAAAAAATCTCTTCTTTTCATATTTGTGCTCCCTCTTCTAGGTATCTCTTTTTCTGCGTTCAAAGAATATCAAGAATAAAGCTAAAAGAAAAAGACTAACATTTGCAAAACCTACCATCGTAAAGGGTGCAGTTGGGCTAACATTATCAAATGTATATCCTCCAATCACTGCGACCAGAAGAATTCCGATTGCACCGAAAAAACTAAAGCCGCCAATCACTGCACCTCTACCTTTAACAGGGGCAGCGCTGCCGATAAGAGAGATAGCTGATATGTTGGCAAAGATTTCTCCTAACCCAAGCCATGCGGCACCTAAATGCATCTGGCTAAGAGATATTTGTGTGTTAAAAATAGAAAAACCTATTACCGTCTTAGCATTTACGGGATCTTCGATATACCCTAAGTATAAATAGCCGCCTGCAGCAATAAACATGGCAATAGCAAGAGCCATCACTCTATCAACTTTATCAATAAAAAAATTGATTAATATAGCACCCGGAATAGCAAAAGCTTGGACTGTTACATAAAAGCCTGTAGATAACTTAAAGGCTGCACCATAACTCAAACCTTGAGTGGTCGCTTCATTGAATAGCCATAATGAAAAAAAGGTACTGACAACTGATAAATCTCCCCTGGAGACAACTCCCGCAACATACGCTAGGGCCACTCTTGGATTTCTGGCAGACTTAAATGCTATTTTTAGGGTCGCCAAATAAGGTTCTTTTTTCGAGACCTGAGCAGGAGCTCCTTTTTTTAGATTGGTGAAAAGAACAGAAGCAACCAAAAGACACATAACTGCCGCTATCCATGCAGTGTAGCGACCTGCAAAAACATTGTCATAACCCATATCATTAAAAAAACCTGGCATGTTTCTAAAAGTCCCGATAATCAAAACCAATCCGAGTCCATTAAGGATTGACGTTGTCGCAATCAATTTGCCGCGAGTACTTTCATGCACATAATCGTTAGCGACTGTAGGCAACATCACGGTATTGGCAGCACAGCCAAGAGCAACAAAGATTCTGAAGAAAATCAGCTCTGTTGAATCACCAGCCAGCGGATAGAGAAAATAACCGATGCCAAGTAAAAAGAAACCGGAAGAATAGACCAATCGTCTACCGACCTTGTCTGATAAGGCACCAAGAGTCCCAATAACCA
>ENA-UPTF01000081-UPTF01000081.1-marine-metagenome-genome-assembly--contig:-NODE-81-length-63093-cov-6.967342_pt1 | contig 63093 bp, 56 predicted proteins | sample MGYA00238166_ERZ767019 | MGnify/ENA primary metagenome ERZ767019 (study PRJEB28930, sample SAMN06266391) | marine metagenome | isolation source: Sea water from 250 m depth | place: Atlantic Ocean | study... | reverse complement strand
TTCTAAATTCAAAAATAGTTTCCTCTGTGCCTTTACAAACCAATCTTCTGTATAAGCTTGGATCCTTATTATTTTCTGCAAAATAATCATCTGTAACCTTTCTCAGATAATCAATATCACTCTCAACCCTAGTGCCTGGCATTACATCAAGCCAACCACCAGTTCCTACAGACCCATCACTAAAAACTTGAAGAACTAAAGTGGCGTGAAGCATTCCAACAAGTGGGGTTTTTGGATGAACATCTATGGAATAAAAGCGACCCCATAATAATTTCCTTTTTTCACCTCTTCCTGGAGCAGTCATCTTGCCCTCTGATATCATTCGACCAATTTTTTCAACTGCAGGTCCTCTAGCCACTCTGACATCAAAGTCTGAATATTTTGTATCTGATATAAACGTTTCATCTGAAGTATTGCCATTGCTATCAGGGCAATCTGAATTCAAGGAAGCATTATCATCATTATTTATGCAGCCACTCCATTTGAAATATTTCTCATCAGAGTCTTTAATGAACTGAATTAGATCTTCAGCAATTACTCTATTTTCAACTGATAGTTTATCTAGCCTTTGAGATTGGTCTCCAAAATCCTTATCTGGAATTAGGGAGCAACTACTAATAACTAGTGAGAAAATGATTAAGCTTATTTTTTTCATATGCATTTTTTTTGATTTAATTAAAACTATCTTATTTCAAGTTTAATAAATTGCCTATTTTTAATCTCATAAAATTACAATTTGACACTATTTTGGTTCATTAGAAAAAGCGTGAGATCGCTCATCACACTGACTTGTTTTAAGAATAGGCTTGCATTGAAACTCTCTATTCCTGGTTGAGTCGACCAATATCCACTCATGCTAGTGCTAATTCCATAACCTGGAACATTCAATTTTTGTGAAATATTTCCCATGCCTGCCCAAGGTCCTTGCCCTCCTCTATCGGGGCATAAAACATATGTTCTTCTCAAGTTATTGTTCTTAACTGAGGTGATAACCTCATCAATCAGTCTTTGATTGTTTTGACTATAAATATATGTCCTATCTTCTTTGCCACTTAATCCGTATTCATTATTCTTTTCAATAAACTCCATCTGACCTAAATGCTCTACAGCAACAACAGATGAAATTTTAGAGCTAAGTTCGCTATGTTTTTTAAACCAATCTATTGAATGTCTTCCAGGGGTAAAGTGCTCAGGATCCAATAAAATTAAGATGCTTCTTTCTCTTTGATTGATTGGTATTTCACGGATTTTTTCGATTATTTTAATAATTCCAAATGCGCCATTATCTTGGGTTAGATTTGGCCCGTCAGTATGAGTAGTTAATAAAACGAATCGATCATCCTCTGTTTTATATTTTTTTCCAGGTAAGAATCCATACAAAAAATATGACTCTGTAATTTCTTCTTCTGCTAAGAGTCTAATGGTTGCTTCTTTTTTATTTCTAGCTAAAAATCTTACTTTTTCTGAATGTGTTCGATCAGTATATAACCCAGGCACTCCAATTGTTCCAGATCTTAATAAAGGAAATGTATAAAGACCTTCTGCTCTCCCAGGACTTAGGTCTAAAATAACTACAGCCCCTAGTGCTCCACTATTTTTTAGAAACTCATCAACTTTTCCAAACCTAGTGAGATAATTTACTTGGTACCAATAGTCACTCGTATTATCTAAGAACTCTCCAGCAGATACATCCTCGGATGCATACTCATAATTACTTATTGCTGAGAATTTTTTTATATTTTCAGGTAAACCTTCAAGCTCAAAGACAATAATCTTTCCTCTTAATTCTTCTTGGGAAAGATTTTTATCAAATAGTAATAATTCTCCTGTTACTCCCTTTTCAGTGGTTCTTCCAGAATATGCCCAATAAGAAGAAACGGGAATGATTTGTCCATCAATAGTTAGTGACCATTTATTATCACTTTTACTATCCGAAGTATGCCACCTTGAATATTTGAAAAAGTCTTTTCTGATTCCAGTGACCTGGTTCATCCGAAGTTCTTCTTCAATAACTTCCATAAACTTAATCCATGAAAGACTGCCTGAAAATGATGGGCCAAAACTATCTTTATATTGATGCCAATCATAAATCTCTTGAAGCTCAGATTCATTATGGTTAATAGATTTAGATTGAACTGTTGTTACTAGAAAGAAAAATAAAAACGAAAAGATAAATATTTTTTTTCTTGTTTCCAAAATGAAATATTCTTAATTAATATCTACAGCAAAATTTTTTAGGTTCTCTAAATCAACGTATTCCAAAGCGCCTTGGTGTGTGGCAGACAACAGTACTTTTGGAGCTGAGCCTGCCTCATACGCTTGCTGCCATCTTGGAGCACAAAGACACCAATTATCTCCTGGATTCAGGCCAGGAAAACCCATAGCAGGCATTGGTGTTGATAAATCATTCCCTACAGAAGTACTGTATTTTAAGAAATCTTCAGTCATTATGACGCAAACTGTGTGGCTACCTACATCTTCATCTGAAGTGTCACAACAACCATTTCTAAAAAAGCCTGTTTTAGGAGAATTACTGCATTCTTTCAATGGTTCTCCAAAAACATTTAATGATTCCTTCATGATTGTTTCTTCCTCACTATTGTTAATCCATCGCCAACAGGAATCATTGATAAATCAATTCTTTGATCGTTGAAAAGTATTTCATTAAGATCTCTCAATACAATCGTGTTCTTGCTTTTATCATCCATGTCAGCTACAGCTCCGCTCCATAAGACATTATCAAAGATAATTATTCCATTGGGATTTAATAATTCTAAGCAGAGTTCATAGTAATTCTGATAATTTGCTTTGTCAGCATCGATAAAAATAAAATCAAAGCTAGATGAGTGTTTTTCTTCTATTAGCTGATTCAATGAATCTAAAGCTTGGCCAAGACGTAAATCAATCAAATGATCAACCTCCCCTTCTTTCCAAAATCTTTTGGCAACTTCAGTTGCAATATGATCATTATCAAGAGTAATTATTTGCCCGCTTTTCATGGCCATCGCACAAACCATAGAGCTATAACCCGTATAAGTTCCTATTTCTAATAACTTCTTGGCTCCAATCATTTTTACTATCATTCCCATGAACTGCCCCTGATCAGGTGCAATCTGCATTCTTGAACCAGGCATTGATGAAGTAATTTCTCTCAATTTTTTTAATACTTCATGTTCCCTTAGTGATACTGACAAAAGATATTTGTATATCTTGTCGTCAATTTGGATGGTTGTGTTACTCATGGCTTAAATTTAACCGGGGAGAGAAAGAAAGAAAATAAAAAGCAGTATTATAAAAAAGAACACTGAAACTAAAGATGAAACAATCCAATATTTTTTTATATCTTTCTTCATTTAAATGGTGGGCCGTGAAGGATTTGAACCTTCGACCAACTGGTTAAAAGCCAGCTGCTCTACCAACTGAGCTAACGGCCCTTTGGAAAATAAAAAATCTGGTGAATAATAACCTAGGTGTAATAAATAAAACAGCCATTTAATCATATTCAGTTAATTAATAGTATCGAGCTTCTCAGAAGCAAGTCGAGCAACAGAAGAGTTTGGGTAATCAGCGATAATTTGTTTAAAAATTTGGATAGATTTATCTATATTGCCTAATTCAAAATGACAAAAGCCAGCTTTTAATATTGATTCCATAATCTTCTCAGACTGAGGATAGTCTTTTTGAATGCCTTCAAAAAGTTCTAAAGCTAAATTATATGCTCCTTGTGAATACATTGATTGAGCTAACCAAAATTTAGCATCGTCAATAAAATCACTATCCTGGAAAGTCTTTATGTAATTTGTAAAAGCCACTTCTGCTGCCTGATAGTCTCCTTTCCTGATCAGTTCAAAAGATTGTTGATAAGCCTGTCTTTCAGAGTCATTGGGTAGAACTGAATCGCTCTCATCTTCAATCAACTTTTGGATCTCTGATAATTGATTCTTTAGAAAAGAAATTTCTTCTTCATTGGATTTATTCTGCTTTGTAAGTTGAGCTATTTGATTGATAATATTTTTGTTTTCTTCTGTTGATTCTTCTTGATCAATCTCTATGGTCGAACAAGAAAAGATCGCAATCATTAAACTCATTGTTAAAAAAAACTTTATTAATATATTCACTTGACTAGGTTCTAGTTAGCTTAAGGGTCATTAAAGTTATAAGTGTTAAAAGTATTAATGGTGACCACCCAATTAAAATTGGATTTATTGAATAAATCTGAACTGATTCCATTAATGTATTTTGCATAATAAAGTATGCTAATCCAATAATCATACCCAAGGTGACCCTATAGCCTGTACCTCTTGATCTTTGGAAGCCAAAAGACAATGGTAATGCAAATAAACACATTATCGGGATAACAAATAATGAGGCAAGCCTACTGTGGAACGATGCTTTGTATAACTCAGCATCCAGAGTATTACTTTCTAAATATTCTATATATCGAAATAATTCAATAATATTCAAATCTTCTGATTTCACTACACTGAGACTTACAAGATCTCTGTCCAATTTAGTTTTATCAATTTTATATCTTGAATAGGTTGATTCTATGCCGGAACTATTGAAAATAGACTCACTAAGATTACTCAAGATCCATTGATTATAATCATCAATACCTGCTGATGATGCTCTAGAAATTTTGTCAATCTGGCCCTCTAGTCCTAGCTCAAAGATAGTTAATTCACCAAAACTCTTATTTTCTGAAACAAAATTAATATTAATTATTTTATTTTCCTCCTTCACCCAAAAACCCTTCGATTCGCCGATTGATTCCAAATTATATTTATTCTTTGTTCTTAACTGGTCAGCAAGTCTCTCCATTGGAGGTGAGAGGTACTCTCCTAGACTAATGGTCAAAAAACATAAAATCAGGCCGGCAAATAATGTCGATAAAGACACTCTAAAAAAGGAGAAGCCAGACGACAGAATCACGGTGATTTCATTATTTTTACTTAAATTACCCAGACCAATCAAACTTCCTATTAAAACTATTATAGGTATAAGCTGAAATACGGAACTCGGTAACTTCAAAAGTGTGTATTGGACAGCTTCATAAACTCCATATTCCCCAATACCAATGTCATCACTCTGGGATATAAAATCAACAAAGCCAGAAAGCGCTGCAAAAACAAAGAGAACAACTAATGTCATTTTTGAAATTGCTTTAAAAATATACCAATCTATTAGTTTCAATTTCTAAGACCTCTTTGTTTTAGGCGACTAAAAAAATTATAGCTAGATAAAATCATTAAAGAAGTGAATGCTAAAGCAACAGCGTGAACCCACCAAATGCCATATATTTCTGGAGAGTCCCCTTGCTCAAACCAAACCCTAGCTGCTCCTAATAAATTCACATAAATCATATAAATTAATATCCCTAAAACTAATCCTCCATATTGTCCCTGCCTTGGTGAAGATCTACTTAATGGTATAGAGAGTAAAACTAAAATAATTAAAGCTATTGAGGGAGAAAGACGCCACTGCAATTCTGCTTTTGATTCTAAATCTTTTGCATTGAGAAGGAGATTGAAATTCTCAGTAGAAATATCTTTATCTGTTTCATTTTTTTCATTTATATATAAAGGCAACTGATGTTCTGAGAACTCTAAAATCCTAAAATCTATATCTCCAGGCTTGCCCTGATACCTCTTGCCATTAAAAAAAACTAGAAAATTGTCATTTGTATTTGTTTGAATCTCAGCATACTCTGCAGTCACGACACTGACCTCATCTCCTAGCTCCGTCTGCAAGAAGACTTCGACAAAACGATTGTCATCATATCTTTCCTTGGAATAGAAAACTGAACGATCCTTTAAAGTTATAAATCTCCCAGGTTCAAAAAACTCAATTCCAATGTTTGAAAGAGCATTTTGTTTTGAAAACTCTATATTCTTTCTGGCCTCAGGAGATAAATAAACTGAAATTGAAAATAATGCAATTGTCAGAACAATCATTGGAAATATTAAAATTCTATAGATAAAAGATGGACTTATTCCTGAACTCAGTATCGCTGTCATCTCTTGATCTTTATAAAAACGACCCAATACTATTAGAATTGATAAAAAAGTACTTAATGGAATCAAGACCACTAAATAATCTATCGAGGAATAAAGGATTATTTGCACTAGTGAAGCAGGCGGTAAATCACCTGAAGCAATATCACCAATAACATCAGCAAATTTATTTGTGGCTAAGACAACGAGCAGAATAAAAGTTACAGAAAACCAAGTCACTGCCAGTTCTTTTAAAAAATATTGCCCAAGAATTTTATTCATGCATTCTGTTATTTCATTGAGTTAGTTAATAAATAAATAAAGTCCTTTAATTATTGGTTTCAAAGCTAATACCATTACACTACAATTATCGTCATACTGAAACTATATAGATTATAGTTGGTTTTGATATTTTCCTTTTAAAAAAATAAATAAATAGGTAATAAAATGAATTTTCAAATAAACACTAATAAAGCAACAGAAGCTAAAGCAGATTGTCTAATCCTGCCAATTTTTAAAGATAAGAAATTGCGAGGAGCTACAAAAACCATAAATACAGCAAACAATAAGGTAATTGATGATTTTCAAAAGAACGATGATATACAAGGTAAAATCGGCCAGACAAGAATTTTACCCGTTGTTGGCAAAGGCTATAAAAGGCTGATGCTTGTTGGCTGTGGTGAGTACGATAAATACTCTGAAAAGAATTACAAAAAAGCATTAACGTCATCGCTAGCAAAACTTTCAAGCACCTCTCATAAATCTGTAATTAGCTATCTTAGTACAAGTGATATTTGTGGAAAAAAACCTGAGTCACAACATCGATCAACAAGGATTCTTGCTGAAGCTTGGCATCATGTTTCATACCAATACACAACCACAAAGAAAAGCAATGCAAAGAAGATATCCTTAAAAAAGATATCACATGGAACTAATGGGCAACCAAGAATTGCTCTAATGAAGAAAGGTTTTGATGAAGGAGATGCAATAGGAAAAGCGACTCAAAAAGTTAGAATGCTTGGAGATCTCCCTTCAAATATTTGCACACCATCGTATCTAGCAAAAGAGGCAAGAAAGATTGCCTCAAAACATAAATCCTTAACTTTAAAGGTTATGAATGAAGCACAAATGAGAAAGCTAGGTATGCATTCACTCTTATCAGTAACAGCGGGAGCAAAAGAACCAGCAAAACTAATAATAGCTGAATATAAAGGCTCTAAAAAGAGCGATAAACCGATCGCTATTGTCGGGAAAGGTATCACCTTTGATACTGGAGGTATTTCACTAAAACCATCAAATGGTATGGATGAGATGAAATACGACATGTGCGGTGCGGCAACAACAATAGGATTAATTCAAGTCGTAGCTGAACTAAATTTACCAATCAATGCCGTCTTTCTTGTCCCCACATGTGAAAATGTACCTAGCTCTACAGCAACTAAACCAGGTGATATTGTTAAATCAATGTCTGGTCAAACCATAGAAATTTTGAACACGGATGCTGAAGGCAGACTAATACTGGCTGATGCATTGACCTATGCTCAAAGATTTAAGCCAAAATTTATTATTGATATGGCAACCTTAACTGGAGCATGCGTTGTTGCTCTTGGTGCACATCATTCGGGTTTGATGTCTAATTCTGATGTATTGGCTGATAAAATTATCAATGCAGGTTTAGCTTCCGGAGATGCCACATGGAGACTCCCATTAACGGAAGATTATGCGAATCAGATTGTTAGTAACTTTGCTGATGTGGCAAATATAAGCACTAGAGGATCAGGTGCCGGGACAATTACGGCTGGCTGCTTTCTTGAAAAATTTGTAGGTGATTTTGACTGGGCCCATATTGATATTGCTGGTGTCGCTTGGTTAGAAGGTGCAAATAAAGGTGCAACGGGAAGACCGGTCGCTTTAGTTTCTGAATTCCTTATAAGTGAATCAAGCAATTAAGAAACCCCAAGTTTTATTTCATCAGTTTAAAAAAAAATCTGGAAGGGATTTGCTTGTTTATGCCTGTAGATTAGTTGAGAAAGGATATAAACAAGGCACTTCTTCTATCTACATTCACTGCAATAATGAAGACGAAGCTAACGAAATTGATGCATTGCTATGGACATTTAGACAAGAAAGTTTTGTGCCACATAGCCTTATAAGCAAAGAAAATGGATCACCAATAGAGATTGGCTGGGAAGAAAATCAGGCTAGCAATATCATAGCGATAGTAAATCTTAGTAATCAGATTCCAGAGGCTAGTAAAGATAGTGATAAGATCCATGAAATCGTTGAAAATGATGAAGATAAGAAAAAGATTGCTAGAGAAAAATGGAAGTCATATAAATCAAATGGATTTATAATCAAGTCTCATAAAGCGGACTAAATATGGAAAAGACATACAATCCAAGTTCAATAGAACAAAAGATCTATAAAAACTGGGAAAACTCAGGCTACTTTGCTCCAAGCAAGCAAGGGGACTCTTTTTGTATAGTGATTCCTCCGCCTAATGTGACAGGAACTCTGCATATGGGTCATGCGTTCCAAGACACTATTATGGATACATTGATCCGATATCAGAGAATGAAAGGGAAAAATACACTCTGGCAAGTAGGAACAGATCATGCAGGTATAGCAACTCAAATGGTTGTTGAAAGACAACTTGAAATTGAAGGAATCTCCAGAACTGAATTAGGAAGAAATGCTTTCGAGAAGAAGGTTTGGAAATGGAAAAAACAATCCGGTGACACAATAACAAGACAAATGAAAAGGCTTGGTACTTCCACTGACTGGACCAAAGAAAAGTTCACTATGGATGATGAGCTTGCAAATGGTGTTAGAGAAGTTTTCATTAAACTTTATGAAGAAGGGCTCATTTATAAGGGTAAAAGACTTGTAAATTGGGATCCTATTCTGTTGACAGCGCTCTCTGACCTAGAGGTAATGCAATCAGATGAAAGCGGTCATTTATGGCACTTTAGATACCCTATAAATGACTCAGATAATTTCATTGTTGTTGCCACCACAAGGCCTGAAACTATGTTAGGTGACACCGCAGTAGCTGTTAACCCAAAAGACAGTCGCTATAAAGACTTAATTGGCAAAGTGGTTAATTTACCTTTGACTGACAGACAAATACCTATTATTGCTGATGAATATGTCGACCAAGACTTTGGTAGTGGGTGCGTAAAAATCACGCCCGGACATGACTTCAATGATTTTGAAATTGGTAAAAAGCATTCCCTTGATGTGATTAATATTTTGACACGAGAAGCGTCTATGAATAAATCTGTACCAGAAAAATATATTGGCTTAGATCGTTTTGAGGCTAGAAAATTAATTGTTCAAGAAATGCAAGGATTAGATCTTATAGAAAAAATTGAAGACTATAACCTCAGTGTTCCCAGAGGGGATAGAAGTGGAGCTATTCTAGAGCCTTTCCTTACAGATCAATGGTTCGTCAAAATGGAACCTCTTGCTGAACCCGCTATAAGAGCTGTAAAAGAAGGTGATATAAAATTTGTTCCTGAGAATTGGTCTAAAACATATTTTGAATGGATGGAAAATATACAAGATTGGTGTATCAGTAGACAATTATGGTGGGGTCATAGAATTCCAGCATGGTATGACGAAGACAATAATGTATATGTTGGAACAAATGAGGAGGAAATTAGAGATAAAAATAACATAAGTTCGTCAACTCAATTGAAACAAGATGAGGATGTCCTAGATACATGGTTTTCATCAGCGTTATGGCCTTTTTCTAGTCTAGGCTGGCCAAAAAAAACTTATGATCTAGAAACTTTTTATCCAACCAGTGTCTTAGTTACAGGTTTTGACATAATTTTCTTCTGGGTTTCTAGGATGATCATGATGGGAATTAAATTTATGGGTGAAATACCCTTCAATGAAATATATATCCATGGACTGATTAGAGATAAGAATGGACAAAAAATGTCAAAATCAAAAGGAAATATTTTGGATCCAATTGATCTCATTGATGGAATAGATTTAGACTCTCTTGTCGAAAAAAGGACTCAAGGGTTAATGCAACCGGAAATGGCAGATAGGATAATCAAAGAAACAAAAAAAGAGTTTCCAAACGGTATCCCAGAATTTGGAACTGATGCATTAAGGTTCACTTTTGCAATTTTAGCCACAACAGGCAGAGATATTAGGCTCGATTTAAATCGAGTGGAGGGGTATAGGAATTTCTGCAATAAACTATGGAACGCTACCCGTTTTGTAAAAATGAACACGTCTGACATGGTATTTAAGAAAGAATCCACTGATTCTAAAGATTTAAATTTAATAGATAAATGGATCCAGTCTAGACTTAATGACACTCTTGATACTGTTGAACACAACTTCAATGCATATCGATTAGATAGAGCTGCTAAAGCCTTATATGAGTTTATCTGGAATGATTACTGTGATTGGTATCTTGAACTATCAAAATCTTTTTTGAATGATCCTGGTCAATCTGAGGAAGAGAAATTAGTAACAAAGAATAATTTAATAAGTGTTTTAGAAAAATCATTAAGGGCCCTACATCCAATCATTCCATTTATCACTGAAGAAATCTGGCAGTCGTTAATCGACAGTAATGCAAGTAAGAGCATAATGATGCAGAGCTTCCCTGAAAAATATGATCTTAAAATCACTAAGACAGACAATGAGAGTATTGAGTGGCTTCAATCTTTTGTTACTAATGTTCGACAAATACGTTCAGAAATGAACATCTCACCGAAGGTGAAGATTGATGTTCTGTTAGAAGAAACCAACACCGAAGATATAGAAATACTGGATCAAACTAGTTCATTGATAAAAGACCTAGCTTCCTTAAATGACATTAAGGTTTTAAAAAAGAAAGAAGATACACCAATCTCTGCAATTGCTCTTTTAGGAAAATCTAAAATACTCATTCCATTAGAAGGCATAATTGATATTGATGAAGAAACGAAAAGACTAAAGAAAAAGTTTGATAAAAATTCATCTGAAGTTAACTCAGTAAAAAATAGGTTAACAAACAAAGAATTTATTAATAAAGCCCCAAAAGAAGTAGTTGAAGAGCTAAAAAATAAACTTGAGAAGCTAGAATTTGACCAAGAAAAAATTGAGGAGCAAATTAGAATGCTCTCATCAAATTAATCTTCATCTGGAACCATCCATAAGATTATCAGTCCAGGGATAAAAAGAATTAATAGGCTTATAATCCCAATCCTTGAATCATTGAATGCTACAGCAAACAATGAAACCAAAGCTGGGCCGAAAACCACAGCTGATTTCCCAACTAGGTTATAAAAACCAAAGAATTGTGCCTCTTTGTCCTTAGGTATAATACTACTAAAAAAAGCTCTGCTAACTGCTTGCATGCCTCCCATCACCAGGCCAACAGTGGCTGCCAACACATAAAATTCTGTAGCTGTTGTCATGGAATACGCAAAAAAACAAATAACAATATAGATAATTATTCCAATACTAAGAATTTTCTGGAACCCAATACGATCAGCTAAATAACCAAAAAATAGTGTCGCAGGAAAACCTACAAATTGAGTAAGTATAAGTGCAGTAATCAATGATGAAGCATCTAAGCCTATATCGGTTCCATAGGCAGTTGACATCCTAACAATGGTATCGATGCCATCCATATAGAACCAGTATGCTAAAAGGAAGATGCCCACTCTTTTATATTTTCTGATTTCAATTAAGGTTGAGTAGACTTCCTTAAAGGATCTCACCATCGTCTTAGTGAATCCGTTATCATCATTTAAATGGGTAGATTCTTTAACATTTTTAAATAAAGGCAATGAAAAGAGCGCCCACCACACAGCTACGGTCATAAACGACAAGAGAACTGCTTCAGATGATGAGCTAATATTAAATGATTCAGGATAGAGGTACATCAATACATTCAAAAGAAATAAAATACCTCCTCCCAAATAGCCCAATGAATAACCTAAGGCAGAAACTTGATTCCTGTTTGATTGATCAGAAACAGAAACAATCAAGGAATCATAAAAAATATTCCCCCCAGAAAAACCTATGCAAGCAATTCCATAGAGTAATGCAGCAATAACCCATTGACCTTCGGGAACAAAATAGAATGATGCTGTGCAAACAATTCCAAGAGATGCAAACATACCTAAGAATCTTTTTCGTTTAGCGCCCAAGTCTGCAAAGGCTCCTAATATTGGTGCTAAAATAACTACTACAAGACCAGAAAAGGAATTTGCATAACCAACCATAGCTGTGCTGTCGATGTCAGATAAATCGTTAGCCCAATAAGCCTTAAAAAAGATTGGAAAAAATCCAGCCATCACAGTTGTAGCAAAAGCAGAGTTAGCCCAATCGTATAAGGCCCATGAGATTACATTCTTTTTCCTCAAATAATTCATAGATTATTCCATTACAGATCTTGCCAATTGAAGATCTGACCAGACTTTGTATTTTTGTGATGGGCTTCTTAAAAGATATGCAGGATGATACAAAACTACCACAGGGATGTTTTCCGGACTATAACTATGAACAGTACCTCTTAATTTTCCCATCGTTAAATCAGATCCTAAAAGGTTTTGTGCCGCAATTCTACCAACAGCAATTATTATTTTTGGCGATATCATTCTAATTTGTTGTTCTAAGTAAGAACTACATAAATTTATCTCCTTTGATGAAGGGTCTCTATTTTTTGGAGGTCTGCATTTAAGTATATTGGCTATATAGATGTTCTCTCTATTCAAGCCTATTGAGAAAATAATCTCATTTAATAGCCGACCCGCTCTTCCGACAAAAGGTTCTCCTTGAAGATCTTCATCTTTTCCAGGGGCCTCACCAATAAAAAGCCAATCGGAGTCCTTATTTCCAGACCCAAAAACAGTTTGAGTTCTACTTTTATGCAAAGAGCACTTTGTGCAATTTTTTACCTCAGATTCTAATACGCTCCAATCGCTTTTAGCGTTTTCAAGTTCTTCTGAGTGTTCATTTACTCTTAATTTATAGCCTTGGATTCCAATGAGTTGAAGTATCTTATTTGTATCGAGCATTGAATTAAAGCAATTAGCTTTCTTTGTCTGAAAGCTCTGCTTTGGTAAAAAATGACAATAGATGACTCAGAGGTCCAGAGATAAGAAAGATAACGGAAATGATTGTTAAAATCATTGGTGGGTTTAAAAGGATTAAAATCATCAACAAGGGAATAAATAATGTTCCAATAAAAGGCATCCTATTAGAAATTTTGAGATCTTTAAAATTATTATATTTAACTGATGAGACCATTAGTGCTGCAGACAAGGAAAGTGTGCTTGAAATTATTGCGTAACTAATTAACGGGTCAATATAATTAAGGTGGCATTGCCAAACAACAACAGCACAAAGTGTCGCAGAGGCAGGAGAAGGTAGACCTATAAAATGGTTATCATCTTTTAATTGTAGAAGATTATTAAACCGGGCCAATCTTAAAGCGGTACAAACAATATAGAAAAACGAAATCAGAAATAGAATTCTTTCTTGAGAACTATCGTAAGGATTATTTGAGCACCAAGAATAATATAGAATTGCAGGTGCTACCCCGAAAGAAATAAGGTCTGACAAACTGTCATATTGTTTACCAAAATCAGAAACGGCATTTGCAGCTCTGGCTATTCTTCCATCTAATCCATCCAAAAAAACAGCAATAAAGATAGCTATGGCTGCAAGATCAAATCTCCCATCAATGGAGCAAAAAATTGAGAAGCAACCTGAAAAGACATTCGCACTAGTAAATAAATTGGGAAGAATAAATATACCTTTTTTTAGTGCGTTCCTTTTTTTATTTTTATTTCTTTTAACAATCATAAACTTATTATAGAGAATTGGAGCAAAGCTTGGAAATTTGAAACTAGTGTAACTTTATATTTTTTTTATAAGGTCAGGTGCATTTCTCTCAGTAATTACTTACTATTCTATTATGGAATTATCAAAATACCCTTTAAGAACCTATAAAGATACTCCATCAGACGCAGAATTAATTTCACACCGTTTGATGCTTCGCTCTGGGTTAATAAAAAAACTTGCCTCAGGATTATTCACATGGATGCCTCTTGGGTTAAGGGTTATAAGGAAAATTGAAGGAATTGTTAGGAGAGAGCTAGATTCGTCTGGGGCTTATGAACTGTTAATGCCAGCTGTTCAACCTTCGGAGCTTTGGAAAGAAACAGGTCGATGGGAGGAATACGGCAACCTTCTGCTTAGGATTCAAGATCGTCATGAACGTTTTTTCTGTTTTGGGCCAACCCATGAGGAAGTTATTACAGACATTGTGAGAAAAGAGATCACAAGTTATAAGCAACTCCCCGTAAATTTCTATCAAATACAAACCAAATTTAGGGATGAAATTAGACCAAGATATGGTGTTATGAGAGCAAGGGAGTTTTTAATGAAAGACGCATACTCATTTCACTTGGATCAGAAATCATTGGAAGATGAATATGAGAATATGGGAAATGCCTATAACAACATATTCAGTAATCTAGGTTTGAATTTTAGAAAAGTCACTGCCAATAGTGGAGAAATTGGTGGCTCTATGTCTCACGAATACCATGTTCTTGCTGACTCAGGTGAGGATGAAATAGCTTATTGTGACGAAGAGGATTTTGCCGCCAATGTCGAAATGATTGAGTCTAAGAAAGCACCTGATGGAGGTAAACTCTCCTTTGCTAGAGGAATAGAGGTTGGACATATTTTTCAGTTGGGTGACAAATACTCAAAAAGCATGGGCCTCACAGTGCTAAATAAAGAGGGTAAGTCAGTAAGTCCAATGATGGGTTGCTATGGGATAGGTATTTCAAGGATTGTGGCTGCATCTATAGAGCAAAACCATGACGATAAAGGCATCATATGGCCTGGAGAGATAGCTCCTTTTGAGATCATAATTATTGTTTTAAATGATAAAAGCTCAGACCTTACTGAAAAAGGACAAGAAATATATAACTCAATAAAGGCTATTGGCAAGGAAGTTGTAATCGATGACAGAGATGAAAGAGCTGGAGTAAAATTTGCTGAAGCTGATCTGATAGGAATACCCCAACAAATTGTTCTCAGTAAAAGGGGTATTGATCAAGGCACAATTGAATTGGTTGATCGGCGCACAGGAAATAAAGAAGATTTATCTATTGAGGATCTAATCCAAAGAATCTCATCTTAAAAGAGTTATTTATTATTATTATCGGCTATAGCTTGCTCGATAAACTCTATAGCTTCTTTCTGCGCTCTAAGCGCATCCTGTCTAGCAGAATCATAAAGATTAACCTCTATCCTCCTTTCTGCTCGGGCTAAAAGTCGCTCTGCTTCAATAATTTTTTTGTTGGTAACAGCATCGGTGCTGAGTTCCTTAGCTGCTGATATTGTTTGTCTAGCATTGCTCATTTCCTGCAACGGCGGTAATGTCGCACAAGATACGATTGCTATAAGAAATAGAGCAGCGATATAAGACTTTTTTTGCATAAAAAACTAATTCTTTATTTGTAAAAAAAATATCAGTCAAATCAACCTAGGTCAAGCGATGTTTAAAATGTGATCTTTATTTAATGTCTAATACGGTTTTAATGAAGGGAATTGTTAACTTTCTCTGCATTGATAAAGACTCATAATCAAGCAATTTAATCATATCAATCAGTACTGAAACATCTCTTGGAACTCTATTGATTAGATATTTTGCAGAATCTTCAGGCAAATCAAAACCTCTGGCCTTTGAGTGAATTAAAATTGCTTTAATCATCTCGTCTTCATTCATTGGTCTGAGTCTTTCTATCAATGCTAAATTAAAACGAGATGATAAATCAGGCAATAAAAAATTAAGTCCCTTAGGGGTATCGTTTGCGGTAATTAAAATCTTATTTCTGGTGCTATATGAATCTTCATAGAATTTTAGTAACTGTTCTTCCCAAGTCATATCACCAATAATATTTTCGATATCATCGATTGCTACCAAATCATACTGAGCTAGATTATCAAGGATATCAGGAGTGAAATCTTGCGATTCTGACATCGGTAAATAGAGTACTTTTTTATTTTCATGCTCATGGCTATTAAGAAATGCATGAAGCAGATGTGTCTTTCCAAAACCTTCCAATCCTGCCAACCAAATTAATTGGTTCTTCTCATCTCTTAGTGAATCAACGACAGACTTATTTGGTCCCAGATAAAAAGTCTCAAAAGTCATATATTCCGACAATGAAACATCAAGAGGTATTTGACGCATAATCTATCCTGATTCAGTTAAAATATTTTTTGCTTTAATCGACCAAGTGATCCAATAATCAAGGCAGCTTAGGACTGAGGTAACAAAAACTATGGCGCCCAGAATTAAGGCTAATATTTGAAAAGGTTGCATAATAATTTGAGACGCAATGACAAAGAGCAGGAAAAAGATCTGTAAAAAAGTATTAAGCTTGCTGATAAATGTGGGTCTTGATTTAGGCTTTTCAACAAAATAGTTGTACAAGAATAAGCCAAAACCAATCATCACGTCCCTCATAATAACTACAGCGGTTAACCAGTAGGGAATAAGTTGCATGATATAAAGACTGATGAATAGTGAAATCAATAGAAATTTGTCTGCAATAGGATCAAGAGTTGCGCCCAACTCTGATCTCCAATTATTCTTCCTTGCAAGAAACCCATCAAAATAATCAGAGATACCTGCAAGGGCAATTAAAAGTAACGAATAAAAATATTTTTCATTAGCCAGATAAACGACTATTGGTATTACTAAAATTATTCTGAAAATGCAGATTGCATTAGGTATATAAGAGAGTTTAAATTTAATTGCCATAAAGAATGCTCTAATACTAAAAGAATAATAAAATTGTTGATGTTAATATACAGTCTCTAATGATTATAGTCATGGCAAAACATTACCATCAGAAATAGTAATGAAGTCTAAAAACGAAAAACTTACCTACTCCAAATCTGGAGTTGATATTGATAAAGCTAATGACTTAATTGAAAACATTAAACCAATTGTTGCAAAAACCCTAAATGATAGGGTCATCTCTGATTTAGGTGGATTTGGCGGATTATTCGAGCTGGATATCAACACCTATAAAAGACCTGTGCTTGTCTCAGGCACTGATGGTGTGGGAACAAAAGTCATGCTAGCTAAGCAATTGTCCTCCTTTGATCAGATCGGTATTGATTTGGTGGCTATGTGTGTTAACGATGTAATTACACTTGGGGCAAAACCGTTGTTTTTTCTAGACTACTTTGCCACATCAAAACTGAAAAATAGTGAAGCTACTAAAATAATAAAAGGGATAGCTGACGGTTGTATTCAATCAGGAATGGCATTAATAGGTGGCGAAACTGCTGAAATGCCTGGAGTGTATCAAGCCGGTGATTTTGACCTGGCTGGATTTTGTGTGGGTGTCGTTGATTATGAAAATATAATTGATGGAAAAAATATAAAACCTACCGATAGTATAATTGGCATATTATCATCAGGTCCCCACTCCAATGGCTATTCTTTAATTCGGAAAATTATTGAGCTTAATTCAAGTAACCTAGAACAGAAAATAGGTAATCAAAGTCTAGGCCAAGCTCTGATAGAACCAACAACAATATATTCTAGAGCTGTCAATGAAGTAAATAAGAACTTCGAAATAAATGGAATGGTCCATATAACAGGCGGTGGATTCAAAGAAAACATCGTAAGGATTTTACCTGACGATGTTAATGCCGAAGTTAATCTGGGATCCTGGAAACAGCCAGAAGTTTTTGACTGGATTGAGGAAGAAGGCAACGTTGATAAAGATGAGATGTTAAAAACATTCAATTGTGGAATTGGATATATCCTAATTGTAGATAAGGAAACAACCACTGATGTTATTAAAGTAATTAATAATCTAGGTCACCAAGCCTTTCCTATAGGAGACATATCAGCAGGAAATAAAGAGGTAAGGTTAAATCCATGACAACAGGCCGTGACTCTCTAATGAGAGCTGTCTGTTTACTTTCTGGAAGTGGGACTAATTTACAAGCCATCCTAGATAATATCTCAGCAAAAAAAATTAAACTCGCAATGACTTCAGTCATTTCAGATAACCCTATTGCAATGGGTCTTGAAAGGGCTAGATCATCTGGGATTAAAACCGGTGTTATTGATTATGAATCTTATGCAAAAAAAGAAGGTTACCATGCAGCTCTTAAAGAATATGTAGCCAATGAAAATCCTGATCTGATAATTCTAGCCGGTTATATGAGGATATTATCCGATGATTTCTGCAATGCTTTTAAGGGTTCTATTTTAAATATTCACCCTTCTCTACTTCCAAAATACAAAGGCTTAAACACACATCAAAGAGTCATAAATGAAGGAGAAACATATCATGGCTCTAGTGTTCATTTTGTTATCCCTGAGTTGGACGAGGGTCCTTGTATTATTCAATACAGACTAAAGATTAGCCCAGCTGACGATGCTGAAAGTCTAAAAAACAGAGTTCAAAAAGGTGAATATAAAATTTACTCAGAGGCAATAAGTCATTTCATCTCAGGAACAATAAAGATGGAGAATGATAAAATAATGTATAAGGAAGGACATTTGGTTAAACCTATTCTAATAGAGGAGACTTAAGCCTTAGGAAGGGTAACGCCAGTTTGTCCTTGATATTTTCCTGATCTGTCTTTGTAAGATTCGTCACAATCTTCATCTGACTCGAGAAAAACCATTTGAGCAACGCCTTCATTGGCATAAATCTTTGCTGGAAGTGGGGTTGTATTTGAGAATTCTAAAGTAACATGTCCCTCCCATTCTGGTTCTAAAGGGGTGACATTTACAATAATTCCACATCGAGCATAAGTTGATTTTCCAAGACAAATTGTTAAAACATTTCTTGGGATTCTAAAATATTCGACGGTTCTGGCCAATGCGAATGAATTAGGAGGAATGATACAAATATCAGACTCTAGATTCACGAAACTGCTTTCATCAAAATTCTTAGGGTCTACGACTGCTGAATTAATATTGGTAAAAACTTTAAATTCATTAGCGCACCTGACATCGTAGCCAAAACTTGAAGTTCCATATGAAATAAGCTCTTGATCACCATTTTTTCTAATTTGAGATTCAGTGAAGGGATCAATCATTTTATGTTCATTAGCCATCTGCTTGATCCAATTATCTGATTTTATCGTCATAGTTTTCGTCGAAATGTATAAGAAAAGAATTAAAATACCCTTGTAAATAGTATCATGCACTAAAAGTTTGATTGAGACTAGTTAGTCTAGGTGATTTGAATGCGTTTAAGTGAATTTATAGATTCTGGGATGAAAAAAATGATAAGCAGACCGTGGCTTCCGTTTGCTTTAGTCATTATCGTTTCAATTTCCTTTGCTAGCTATATAGATGACTTTGAGCTTGATGCGTCTTCAGATTCCCTCTTGTTAGAAAACGATGAAGATCTAAGATACTACAGAGGAATCAAAGCACGATATGGTGATGATGAATTCTTAGTCGCTACCTATAAACCCCAGCAAGATTTATTCGCAACTGAATCAATAGAGGATCTAAGGCAGCTCAGAGATAAATTATCCAAAGTTAAAAACGTGGAATCTGTAGTAAGTATTCTTGATGTCCCTCTTCTCAAATCGCCTCCAAAGAGCTTGTCTGAAATTGCCGATTCAGCACCGACATTCTTTAGCGAAGGAACAGATAAAGTTATGGCTAAGAATGAATTGCTGACCAGCACTCTGTATAAAAACCTCATCATTAGTGAAGACGGTCAAACCACTGCCATCTTATTGAATTTAAAGATCAATCAGGCTCTCGAATCAATGATCGAGAAAAGAGATAACTTGAGATTAAAGCGGCTCTCTAATCCCCTAAATCAGGCTGAATTAGATGAACTTGAAAGTGTCAGTGAAGAAATAAAGATTTTTAGAAAACAAGAAAGGGGGGAAACCGCAGAACTGATAAAATCGATCCGAAATATCCTTAGTCAACATAAAGAAAAAGCAGAAATCTTTCTTGGGGGCGCACCAATGATTACGGTTGATATGATCGACTTTATCCAGAAAGACATTCAGATCTTTGGCGCTGCTATTCTGCTTTTCCTCATTGTCGCTTTACTGGTTATCTTTAAAAACCCAAGATGGATGCTAATCTCGATGGCATGCTGTTTACTGGGTTTAATTAATATGACTGGTTTTTTAGGTCTAGTGGGTTGGCCGATTACAGTCGTCTCTGCTAATTTTGTAGCCCTATTGCTTATTTTCAGTTTGTCTATTTCTGTTCATCTCACAGTAAGATATAGAGAATTAGCATCTTTGAACCCAGATAAAGATCAAACTTGGCTGGTTCACAGAACGATGAAAGATAAGCTAGAGCCTTGTTTCTATACAACAATCACCACAATGGTGGGTTTTGGTTCACTTTTGGTTGCGGGCATAAAACCAGTAATTGATTTTGGCTGGATGATGCTAATTAGCATGGGAGCCATATTTACTTTGGTGTTCTTATTTTTCCCAGCAGTACTGACCTCACTCAAAAAAATTGAAACTAAAAGGAAATCAGATTGGTCAAGAGGGATCACTAATGGCTTTGCCGAAATGGTGGTAAATCGATCAAATCAGATCTTCATCTTTTTTGTATTGCTGGCGAGTGTGAGTGTTTTTGGAATAACAAAACTTACTGCTGAGAATCAATTTATAAAAGCCTTCAAAGAAGACACTGAGATTTTCCAAGGCTTGACAGTTATTGATAATCAGCTTGGTGGAACCACACCTCTGGATATCATCATTGAGGCTGATCCTGATTTTCAACAAATTGTAGTTGCCGATGATTTTGAGGATGAGTTCTTTGGCGATGAGTTCTTTGACGATGAAGACACGGGCTACGATATAGGTGGCGATAGCTATTGGTACAATTCCTATCGATTGAAAACTATTGATTCGATACACGAATATTTAGAATCATTAGAAGAGGCAGGCAAGGTTGTCTCCTTTTCAACCACCATGGAAGTATTAAAAACCTTAAATGATGATGAAGAAATTGATACCTTTTTCCTTTCACTGCTTTACAAAAAAGTGCCCGAAGATGTAAAAGAAGCTCTATTTGATCCTTACCTGTCTGATGATGGAAATCAACTAAGAATCTCATTTAGAGTATTTGAGTCATACCCAGAGTTAAAACGCAATCAACTCATAGAACAAATTAAATCTGATTTGGTAGAAAAAATAGGCCTTAAACCGTCCCAGGTGAAATTAACGGGATTACTGGTGCTATACAATAATGTACTTGAAAGTTTAATCCGATCACAGATCTTAACCATAGGGGTGGTTTTCCTAGCTATCACTCTCATGTTTTTAGTCCTCTTTAGGTCGATCAGGTATGCCCTAGTAGCTATCGTGCCTAGTATCATAGCCTCATCGGGTGTGCTTGGTTTGATGGGTTTATTAAATATTCCACTCGATGTAATGACGATAACTATCGCTGCCATATGTATAGGAATAGGAGTGGATCACTCGATTCACTATATCCATAGATTTAGAGAAGAAATTGACAACGATGAGTCAAGAACCCAAGCAATTCAAAATGCTCATTCAAGCACAGGGCAGGCTATCTATTTCACTTCGATAATCATCATTGTAGGTTTCTCTATTCTGGGTCTATCAAATTTCATACCGACAATATACTTTGGGATTTTCACCGCTTTTGCCATGGCAATTGCATTAATTGCCAATTTAACGTTGCTTCCAGTATTACTAATGAAAATGAATCGGGTAAACTGAAACCAGAGAGAAAAATTGAACAAAGAGAAAAAAAAGCTATTGGTCACAAATGCATTGCCCTATGCTAATGGCCCTATTCATATAGGTCACCTGGTAGGATATATCCAAGCCGACATCTGGGTTAGATTTAAAAAAATGAAACAACGAGACGTTGTCTATCTTTGTGCCAGCGATGCTCATGGAGCGCCAATCATGTTAAGCGCAGAAGAATTAAGCGTCGAACCAAAAGATTTAGCTGCAGAGTACACTAAACAGCATGCAAAAGACTTTGCTGATTTCTTTATTGAATTCGATAATTATCACACCACACACAGCAAGGAAAATGAGGAATTAGTCAATGAAATATTTGCAAATCTGAAGGAATCAGACTGCATCGAGAAGAGAACAATTGAACAAGCTTATGATGAGCAGGAATCTATGTTTCTACCAGACCGTTATGTCCGAGGAACCTGCCCACAATGTAAAAGCTTGGATCAATACGGTGACAGTTGTGAAAAGTGCGGTGCCACCTATAAGCCCACTGATTTAATTGATCCTAAATCGGCATTATCCGGTAAAGCCCCTGTGTTAAGAGAATCAGAACATTATTTTATGAAATTAGGAAAGTTTGAGTCTTTTCTCAAAGATTGGCTCGGTGGAATAGAACTTCATGAATCAGTAAGATCCAAACTCCAAGAATGGTTTGAAATTGGCCTAAAAGATTGGGATATCTCTAGAGATCATCCTTATTTTGGCTTCAAGATCCCTGGCGAGGATGAAAAGTATTTCTATGTTTGGTTGGATGCACCTATTGGGTACTTGGCCTCGCTCAAGCATCTGTCTGAGCGTGATTCAAAAATTAATTACGACGACTACTTTTCAGAAAAGAATGAATCTGAACTCGTTCATTTTATTGGAAAAGACATCATTTATTTCCATGCCCTCTTCTGGCCAGCTGTACTCGAAGGTGCGGGATTAAAAAAACCTGATGCTATTTATGTGAATGGATTTCTGACAGTGAATGGAGAAAAAATGTCAAAATCGAGAGGCACCTTCATCAAGGCCAGATCGTATTTAGAGCATAATAACCCAGAATATTTAAGGTACTACTTTGCCTACAAAACGAGTCCTGGAATAGATGACTTTGATCTAGACACAAAAGACTTCTTAAACCGAGTAAATTCAGATCTGGTCGGTAAGTGGATCAATATAGCGAGCCGTTCTTCGAAATTCCTAAATCAGCACTTCGGAAATAAATTAGGTGAAAATGTTGATGAATTACTTTTGGAAGATTTTGAGAGCAGCAGTGATGAAATTTCTGACTTATACGATAAAAAAGAATTCGGTCAAGCCATGAGAAAAATTATGTTGCTTGCAGATCAAGCCAATCAGTATTTGGATCAAGAAAAGCCTTGGGTATTGATTAAAGACGAAGAAAATAAAGAACGTGTTTTAAAAGTCTGCACAACCTCCATAAATCTATTTTTTAAGATAATGGTGATGCTAAAGCCAGTGGTTCCTAGTATTGCAAAGAACGGTGAAGGCTTCCTTAATCTAGAACACACAGACTGGGATAGCATTAATACAAGACTTCTAAACCATCAAATAAGTGACTATAAGCCCCTGCTCACTCGCATTGAGAATGAAAATATAGAAGCCATGCTAGGATAAGAATAAGGAGATACAATGATAAATTTTGATGACTTTATAAAAACTGATTTAAGGGTAGCTCGCATAATAGAGGCAGAAGATGTTGAAGATGCTGATAAACTCCTCAAAATTACCGTTGACCTAGGAGACGAAGAAAGAACCATTTTCGCTGGAATCAAAGGTTTTTATAACCCAGAGGATCTAGTTGGAAAGTTGATAGTTGTAGTCGCAAATCTAGAGCCTAGAAAAATGAGGTTTGGCGTTTCTGAAGGAATGCTATTAGCCTCTGGCGACGATGAGTCAGGGGTCTTTTTAATTTCACCAGATGATGGTGCATCTCCGGGACAAAGAGTAAGCTAAAACAAGCTATTGATACTTGTTGAAAGATTCACTAGGGTTTCTTGTGTATGAATGGTTTCGTCCTTTTTGGGTAGCACTCTTTACAAATCTCACATTCAAGACCAAAGCACGATCGAGCTTGACAGTATTCCCTACCCCAGTAAATGATTTGAAGGTGTAATTTATTCCATAGGTCTTGTGGAAAGAGTTTTTTTAAATCAGCTTCCGTCTGCCTAACATTCTTACCTTTGGTTAATCCCCATCTTTGCGCAAGCCTATGTATATGGGTATCAACTGCAAAGGCAGGCTGTCCAAAACCTTGACTCATAACAACAGAAGCTGTTTTGTGCCCAACTCCAGGAAGTGATTCAAGATCTAAGAATGTATTTGGAACTTGATGATCAAAATCATTCACAAGGATATTTGATAAATCATAAATTGCTTTTGATTTCTTAGGGCCCAAGCCACACGGCTTTATAATTTCATATATTTGTTCAATGGTGAGTCGGCTCATTGATAATGGATCTGGTGCCATTTTGAAAAGCATAGGGGTTATTTGATTAACTCTCTCATCTGTACATTGAGCAGAAAGAATAACTGCTATTAACAATGTATATGTGTCATTGTGATTTAGAGGTATTGGAGTCTCTGGATACCTACTTTCAAGAATGCTCAAAACAATCTGAGCTCTTTCTGATTTATTCATAAAACCAAATGTAGCATAATAAAGAGATAGCAAGAAAACCAAAATGCTATAAAGATGATCTCAAGAAATTATTTTTAAACAAGGAAAGATTTTGACCATAAACGATAAATCATCAGAAGTAATTGCAGCAATTCTGCTTGGCTGTGCGGGTGTCTTTATGGTTTTTGGAATGCCCTTTTTCGTTGGAGGGATAATCTCTGAATTGGGCTTCACTCAATCACAGGCTAACCTAGTGTCCTCAGCAGAAATTGCTGGCATGTCAATTTCATCACTTATGGGAATATTCTGGATTGGCCGATTTGGCTGGAGAAGAATAGCTTACCTTGCACTTTTGATAATTATTATTGGTAATGTTATCTCTAGTTTAGTTTCAGATTTCCAATCTTTGGTTATGATTCGTTTCCTCACCGGTCTATTTGGACATGGTGTAGGCTTTGCCTTAGGGGTTGCTGCGATTGGAAGCACTCATAATCCTGACAAAAATTTTGCTTACAGCGTTGCCTCACAGGTAGTAATGGGGTCATTAACTGCTCTGATAGTTCCTACCACCATAGCTAAATATGGGATTGCAGGTATGTGTGTTCCTGCGATAATAATCGCCCTCCTTGCTGTATTTTTTATTAACAACCTCGCCAACGGATCAAAAAGTATTGAAAATAATGCTGTAGAGAAAAACTCGAGTGGTATCTTGGTTCTACCTCTGCTATGTCTGCTTGTTATGATCATCTGGCAAATGGGGGTTGGTCCGTTTTTCAATAATCTGGTTCCCTTTGGTCTAAGCATTAACCTAGACGGAGATGATATAGGTAAAGCATTATTCTTAAGCACAGGGCTCAGTATTATTGGCCCACTCACTGCTTCCGCCTTTGCTGCAAAAATTAATAGAAGCGTGGCCATTTGCTGTGCGTTGATTGTGCAAATAATTATCGTCCTAAGTTTCCAGGGAGACTTGGATTGGTTTGGTTTTACAATAAGGGCGATTTTGTTCCAAACCTCATGGAATTTTGTCGGTCCATTTCTTATGGGTATGGTTGCTAGTGTGGATGAGACTGGAAAATATTCAGTGTTGATCCCAGCCTCTCAATTGGGAGGTATATCTATTGGACACGCTATTATCGCTGCTCTTATTGAAGGAAATAACTTGGTCTTGGTGAATTATTTTTGTGCCATGGTCATTCTAATTTCTATAGTTTTATACACCATAACATCAAGGCAAATAAATAAAGCGACTGCTAATTCTTGATATAAAGATCCGTAATTGTTCCTTCAAATACTTCAGCTGCTAGAGGAACAGTCTCTGAAAGAGTTGGATGCGGGTGGATTGTTAATGCTATATCGCTGACATCACAATCCATTTCGATAGCAAGCGAAATCTCAGCGATTAAATCTCCAGCATTGGTTCCTACAATACCGCCACCTATAATCTTTTTGGATTTAGGGTCAAATAATAATTTGGTCAAACCTTCACTTCTACCAAGGGTTAAAGAACGTCCGCTTGCAGACCAAGGAAACAATCCTTTTTGGTATTCTATATTGTCTTTTTTGCAATCATTCTCAGTTAATCCCACCCAGGCGATTTCCGGGTCTGTATAAGCGACAGAAGGAATGCATCTGGCATCCATTGCAGATTTCTGTCCAGCAATTACTTCAGCAGCTATCTTGCCTTCGTAGCTTGCTTTATGCGCCAACATGGGGTCCCCAATCACATCGCCTATGGCAAAAATATTCGCCACGTTGGTTCTCATTTGCCTGTCCACATTGATAGTACCGTCATCGTTTACTTCTACTCCTGCCCTATCTGCATGTATCAGCTTTCCGTTGGCTGTCCTTCCTATAGCAACCAAAACTTTATCAAAGGCTTCTGTTTGCCCTGCTCCATCACTTTCAAAAGAAACAGAAATACCTTCATCATTAGCCTCAGCTGAGAGGACCTTTGTCGACTTATAGATATCATCGCATCTTTCAGATAAATATCGCTCTAGAGGTTTAACCAAATCCTTATCTGTTCCCGTCATTAACTCTTCCATTAATTCGACAACAGTTACCCCAGAACCTAATGCAGAGTAGATAGTGGCCATCTCCAAGCCAATAATGCCGCCACCTATAATCAAAATCTTTTTTGGAATAATTTCTGGATCCAATGCTCCTGTTGAGTCTATGACTCTGGGATCGTTAGGCATAAAATCTAATGAAGCCGGCTCTGATCCAACAGCGATGACCGCATATTTAAATGTTATTTGTTGCTTTTTATCCCCAGAGGAAACATGCAATTCTTGATTTGAAGTAAAAGAAGCGTCTCCTTGGAAGCAATCAACTTGTCTTTGTTTAGCAAGGCTTTCTAAACCGCTTGTTAACCCGCCAATAATTCCGTCCTTCCAGTCTTTCATTTTTTCCAGATCAATTTTAAGATCCTTAAAATGTATTCCCGCCTTTGATGCTTCGCTTGAATCTTCGATTACTTTTGCAGCATGCAAAAATGCTTTAGAGGGAATACAGCCAACATTGAGACAAACGCCTCCTAAAACAGGGTTTCTATCTATTAAGGCAACCTTGAGACCAAGATCAGAAGCTCTAAAAGCTGCTGCATACCCCCCCGGACCAGCGCCAATAACGGCCAGGTCATATTCTGCTTCGCTATTACTAGCCTCTTTATTATTTTGATTTTCTACTTCAGATTCAATTAAAGAATCAACTGAAATCTCAGCGATAATATCGCCCTCGGAAACTTTATCCCCTGATTTAACATTGATGGATTCAACTTCACCTGTTGCTATTGATGGAACATCCATTGCTGCCTTTTCAGTCTCTAGGGTTATTATCGGATCGTTTTCTTTGATTGATTCACCTGGCTTAACATGAACTTCAACGACCTCTACTTCATTAAAATCTCCCAAATCTGGAATCTTAATCTCAGTCATCTTTAGCTTCCAGGTTATCTAAGAATGATGACGGGTCTTCTAGCGTGTTCTTAAGTTCTGTCGTAAATTGAATACCCCCTACTCCATCTATTACTCGGTGATCATAAGAGAGAGATACGGGCAAAATAAGTCTTGGTAGAAATTGACCTTTAATAAAAACGGGTCTTACCTGTGACCTTGCGACTCCCAAGATTGCAACTTCAGGCGCGTTTATAATTGGGGTGAAGGCAGTACCGCCAAAACTACCCAAACTCGATATAGTAAAAGTACCGCCTTGTAAGTCTTCTAGTTTAATTTTTCCATTTCTTGCCAACTTACTCAGCTCACTGAGTTCTCTAGCAATATCAAATAAATCTTTTTGGTCGGCACCCTTGATGACAGGAACCATTAACCCTTTATCAGTATTGGCAGCAAAGCCAATATTAATATAATCCTTTTGAATTAAATTCTCTCCATCAGGGTCGAGCGATGAATTAAAATCAGGAAAGTCTTTCAAGATTTTACAAACAGCCTTAACCATAAAAGCAAGTATGGTTAATGAAAAACCCTCAGCTTTGGCTTTATCTTTTAGATCAAGTCTTATTTGCTCCAACTCATTGATATCAATGTCATCATGTTGTGTGACATGAGGAATATTAATCCAGCTCGCCTGTAATCTAGGTCCTGATATCTTTTTAATGCGACTAAGTGGAACTGATTTTATCGACCCAAATTTTGCATGATCAATGCTCGGGATCTCAGGTAGTGTCGCTCCAGGTGAACTTGTTGCACCTGTTAAAATAGCTTTCACGTGAGATTTTAAGTCCTCTGGCTGTATTCTATTCTTTAACCCTGATCCAATAACCTGAGTAAGATCAACGCCTAATTCCCTTGCAAGTTTTCTAACTGAAGGACTGGCGTGTACCCCTGTAAATGACTTGTTTAAGAATACATTTGGAGCTTCAGAAGCGGGTGTATCTTTGATGATTTTTCTAGATTCAGGTTGCTCTTCAGTTGCGACTTCCGTTCCTGTTGTGTCATCAATAGTCTCTGGATCGTCTGATTCAGGTTGATGAGATAAATCAACATCAATTTCACAAAGATCATCCCCCTCATTAATTGTGTCACCTTTCTTGATAAGAATTTCTGTTACCTTTCCAGGGTATGGTGAAGGAATATCCATCGCTGCTTTATCTGTTTCTAGGGTGATAATAGGGTCATCAACTTTGAGTTGATCGTTCTTTTTAATGAGAATTTCAACAACCTCTACATCACTGAAATCCCCGAGATCAGGAACTAGAACTGTTTTTTTATTTGAAATAAAGCTCTCCTAAAGAAAAAATTATTCAGGCTATTCGACAGTGTCCAATATTTTTCCTAATTCGCCACTTTCAAACATTTGCTCGATAATATCGCATCCTCCGACTAGTTCTCCATTGACGTATAACTGAGGAAAAGTTGGCCAATTGGAATAAGCCTTAAGCCCTTCTCTTATTTCATGGTCCTCAAGAATATTAACAAATGCAAAACGCTTTTCTGATGCTTTTAAAATGCCACAAACTTTTGCTGAAAATCCACATTGAGGGAAATCAGGGGTTCCCTTCATATAAAGCAAAAGAGGGAATTCGCTTAATTGACCTTTAATTCGTTCATTTAAATCCATCATAAACTCCTTATTCATTATGAATCACACCTTATTATAAATTCTATCGATTGAAAATATTGAGTATTTTAAAACTATCTGTGAGTTTGACTGTGAGTGAAAATTGTTATACTTTTTCTTCATTAATGAAATGAGGGTGAAAATATGAATCCACTAGATAAGATTACAGGAACAATAGTAACTGGCTTAGTGCTGGCTGTCTTGATTGCTTTAGGTACAAATCTTTCAGGGGCAAATGCTGCAAACTCGATAGTTATTTGGCTACATGTTGCTGCAGGTGTGGCTTGGATTGGCTTACTTTACTATTTTAATTTTGTGCAAGTGCCATCAGTCGCAGAGGCTAATGCCGACTCAGATGGTCCTGGACCAGCTGCCATAACTAAATACGTAGCTCCTAGAGCTTTGTTGTGGTTTCGATGGGCAGCTCTAGTCACCTGGTTAACCGGCGCGCTCTTTCTTTACCTGAATGGTAATTTGGGTGATGCTTTTGAATTAGGGTTTAGAACTGGCAATGCTTATGCAACTACCATAGGCATAGGCGCCTGGATGGGAACTATCATGCTGTTTAATGTCTGGATTTTAATCTGGCCAAATCAGAAAAAAGTTTTAGGTATTGTTGAAGCAACAGCGGAAGAAAAAGCAAAAGCAGCAAGAACTGCATTTCTGGCTTCGAGAACCAACACAATGCTATCCATACCAATGTTAATGAGCATGGTGGGTGCAGGTCACGGTTTCTTTATTTAATACAAAACCTCTACTAAAAAAGCTCGCCTTAAATCAGCGAGCTTTTTTTTATAACTAAACTCTTAAGCAACTGGATCAGATTTGAGCAAGTCCAATAAAGAACCATTCCTGATGGGAAAGTAAAAAACAAAATAAAAAACAACGCTGCCATGATGTAGAGCTTTAATTGCTGGTCCTTAAGTAGATCACCTGTTAGATATTGGTCACGATAACTCATTGCGCTAACTAAAGTGATGATCGTCATCAATAAAGGCAATAAATTAAAATATGAACCGAAAAAAGGTATTACAAAAGGAAGCTCTAACCACTGATCAGGTTTACTTAAATCTTCAATAAACAAGAAAGACTGACCTGCAAGTAGGATGCTCTCTCCCAAGACATCAAAGACTGCAATAAAAATTGGGACTTGTATTAAAAAACCAAACAAGCCTTTAATGGTAAAAAAGGGGCTAATATTATTATCTCTATATAGATTTAATATTTTAGTGTTTGCCGCTTCACCTGAATATTGCTTATTAATTTCATTAATCTTGGGTTGAATCCATGCTTGAGTCTTATTGACCTGTGATTGCCACTTCTCAGCAATGGAGGTTAATGGGTAGAGCAAAAACTTTACCGAAACTGCTAACAATAAGATCGACAATCCTGGATTACTAGTGATAGATAAACACCATAAGAATAATATTTCTATTGCTCTGCATATCAGTCTTAACCAATCCCAAAGAGCTGAATACATTAATTGATTAAGTGTGAGCGAAACTCTCTCGATCTGGGATCGCTCTACAGGACCAAAGTATATTCTAAACTGATGCTTACTGATCGCATCAGCAGAGGATACTTTAAGCCTGAAAGAAAGATTCTCTTCGTTAACATCATCAATCACAGTTGAACTCAGATCATCTGAATTGATTAAAAAAGTCCAAAAACGGGATCTTGCTCCTAACCATTCGGTTTTCTCGTCTTTAACATTAGATAAAGAAACCAACGATTCAACTTTCTGTGAATTTATTGCCACAAGCCTAGTCCCGTTGTAAAGACCTCCAAACCCACTAATATTCTCCTGAGGTAAAATATTTTTTAGATTAAACATCAAGTCATACGAATCATCTGAATAAACAGTCATATCGAGCAGTGAATTTTCATTAGAGATTTTGAAAACGACTGCCTTAATTGAAGATGCTTGATTATCTCTAATGTTATAAGTGGCAATATAACCCTTATCATTCTCTTCTGTAGAAAGATTGTACAGGGACTGATTAAGCTCGCCGTCTTCTTCAAAAGTTATTAATTCATTTTGATTATTGACAAAATCAACTGCCATCAATGGCTTTTCATTACAATTTCTGAAGCATGCCTGCCAACCCTTAATGGCTGGGTGTTCTTTATTAAAGTCGATATTTTGAAGGGTGTTAACTAATGGTTGCTCTAGAGACATACCGTATTGATAATTGGCCAAACCGACTAAAATAAAAACAACTAAAGCAATTTTCTTCATTTATAAAAACGCTTCATCTCTAACATTGCTGATTGAATAAGATCTTTATCGTCTTCCGATAACTGCGTTAATTTATAATTCTCATCCCTGACTTCATAATATCCACCAAATGAAGTAATAGTTTTTTCAGGAGAAATAATGGCAAAAGAGTCGTAGCTCCCCGCGACTATAAATTGCCAAGGCTTTTTATCAAATAGGCTGTGACCGCTGCTAAAATCTAAGCTTGAATTTTTACAGCCTAAAACTGAATTTATAATTGTAGGTGGCAAATCATTATGCGAAGTCAGATGATCAATCACTATAGGCTGTTTTCCTGGCCATTTAATGAATAACGGCACCCTCATCTGAGCGGGTGAATAATTACTTGAATGTCCATAATAACCGGTATTGTAATCATTGAGTTCATAACCATGATCAGAAGTGATTATAAGTATCGTGTTTTCATCCAAACCTCTTGCACTGAAGTTATCCAAAACAATTCCAATCTGATTATCAACAAATTGAACTGATTCAATGTATTTGGCAACTTCTTCTTGGTGTGATTTACCTCCAGCATTGTTAAATTTTTTGGGCACCGATACATTAATTAATCCATCGACATCATCAATTGGGGGATCGAAATGAAGAAAGGTAAAAGATGATTGTTTTTGGCTGAAATTAGAATTGAGATGATTCATCCACTGACGCGTCACAGATCTGTTGCTTTCTTTTTCAGAGCTTTCAAGTGATTTTAAATTAATACCTTCAACAGTCGCCAAAGCAGTCCGATCAAGAAGTCCTGGACTACCAAGACCCGAAGAACTGATAGCTTTTATTCTGTAATTATCGGATTGTAACTGCCGGATTAAAGGCGCAGGCTCAAGATTGTCATGAAAAATTCGCCAATAAGTGGTTGGTATGCCATAAAAGATTGAGAACATACCCATCCTTGATGATGTTCCTCCCGTGTAGTGGTTATTAAAACTAGAATTCTCCTTCTTGAAGGCATATAGATTAGGTGTAATTTCAGCTGAGATAATATCAGGACGAAGAGCGTCTATGACGACAAGCAATACATTTAAACTTTCACCCTGGTCTACATCACATATCAGTTCTTGTGTGGGGTAATTAAGTTCAGAGAGTGATCTTCGATCTGATGTCCTTATTTGTCTTAGATCATCAGAATCAATCCAACCCATCTTAGCTAAATCCCTTTTAGCGTGTATGGGTCTATACATTGGTAAATATCGGGTAAAAGTAGTGATCGAATTTTGATAAGTAGCATCTGCCCAAATATGAGTCCCTTGAACATACAACCAAAAAAGGATAAATACAGAAGCTAAGGCAAACCCATGGCTTGCTCTTGGCGTCGGTTTATCAATTTTTTTAAACACCTCTAACCCTATGAATACTTCAAAGATCAGAGCAATAAAAAATTGTAAGCCCATAATCCAATAGGTGGAACTCTCAAAAATAAGGAAAGTTATAAGGCTAATATGAAATTGATTTTCTGCGAAAAAATTAGTGTCTAAAATTAACAATGAATTAACTATTGCAGAAAAAATAACCGCTAAAGAAAAACAAAGAAGCCTTGAAGAAGTGATCCAAGCAATTGGTACTAATATAATGACGAGAGGAAGGTAATGGAGCGTTATAAAATGAGTCAGGGTAGCTAGAAAAACATATGAAAAAGATAGAAAAGTCTCAGGAAAAGGGAAAAACAGAGCGTATCTTGTCCCGATAATTGTTGCGATCAGCCCATTTATAAAGCCAAACCAAGCCACCCATCTGATTAAGCCCGATCTATCTAGTGATTTATTTGGTTGAGTAATTGTTTTATCTCTCTAGGTCCAATGGTTCTAGTTTGTCCTAAATTATATACATATTTTTCTCTCAACTGTCCTATCTCTTGGCTAAAGTTTTCCTGATTATCAATCATTCCTTCTATGACCCTAGGTAAGGAATTAATATCCTGTGGTGAAATGATTTTCCCTATCTTTGTTCTTATACTTGATTCTAAAGGCTCTATATTTAGTCTCTCCCAATCGTCATTCCTTACTCTTGGGAGTAGATCAATAAATGCGACTGGTTTTCCAAGCCCTAATGCGTATTCAATTGCTATCCCAGACCAATCAGAGATCAATAGATCTGATGTAAATAGGGAATCGTTCTCACCCATCTCTAGCACCAGCTGAAAATTTTCATGCTCTTTAAATTGATTCTTCAGTTGCTCTATAACCTCAGGAGTTCTTTTTGATGTTTCATAATGCGGTCTAACGGTCAATATATAACCTGCATCAAGAACAATTTCACACAGTTCAATGCCCACTGTATTTAAAATACTATTCTCACCCCAAGTCGGAGCAATTAAAATTTCACGACTTGGAGTTTCTTTTAAATATTGCAATTCAATCAACTCTTCTAACCTGTGATATCCATAAGCGATTAAGTTTTTAGCTGGCAATTTATAGTGATTTTCCCTCGCTCTTATTTCTTTTATCTGATGGGGGCCTGCACATAATAAACTATCGTAATTATCAAAAGATTCAGCATTATCGACCATATGGGTGCTGGTTAAGCTGTGAAACAGGTAGACATAATGGACATTGTTTATTGATCGTTTAAGCTCAAAATTATCTAAATCCATCATTGTGAGTACACAAAGAGCCGTATCAAGATATTGAAAAAATAAAATTCTAAAGACACCAGAGCCAATAAAATATGTTGTGAGTTTATTATCTTTTAATCTCAAACCAGGATCATTGGGATCTGAAGAAACATAAGCGATCTTGTGATCATAATTATCCAGCATCCCCTTAATAAGGGGGCTAAAATGATGCCAATCTTGACCGCTTTCAGAATAGAAAACGAGCTGTTTATCACTGGCGTTAGCACTCTTAAAAGATCGATAACCACCCAAAGCTTTTAAAAAATTGTTCAATTTAAATATTTTTCAGGATTATTCCTCAGTGTCATCCTTAGTTGTGAACAAAGATTTTAACTTATACCAGTAAGACTTTATAACCAGGCCGAGAGTGGCGAACATTCCAACGATTGCCGAGATAAGCATTCCGCCTGTACTTGGATCAAGGTAAGCATAGGCCGAAGACCCATAAAACATAGAAAAAAAATAAACTAATATCTTATATTCTCTTTTCATCTTGGTCCTCGATCAATGCTTGAGGTTATTATAAGAAATATATTGGCTTATCCCAACTCTAGCTTTCTCGTCTTTGGATTTGTGGATATATAATCTCTTTCGCACGCTGTAAATGGGTGTAATCATCTATCTCAGCCCACACTAGATCGGGTATCAATAAACAGTCGATATTTTCATTTTTAGCACAGCTAACTAGGGCGTCAGTTTCATAGTCAATTAATAATGATTTTTTAAACTCACGTGCTGAAAAATCTATCATGGCAGTAAATAAAGATCGGCTAATCTTTGAAATACCGACCAACTCACCTGCTGGCTCATTTCCAAGTAAGGTTCGATCTTTTGACATAAAAACCAATTGCTTTTCAATAGTTTCAACAAAGACCTCATCTCCAGACCCTGTAAACCCTGATAATAAAACACAATTCTCTTCAGAATAATTAACGATCTGTTCTAGCGCCCTAAATTCATAAATAATATCGGACTCCAAAAGTAGAAAAGGCGGGTTAATTAATTCGCTCATTTGAGCTAAGGAATACATCGAACCAGAGATTTTATAGGATTTATTTCTGACGGTCTTAAGATGATCAGGGAATCGGTCAACCAGTTGATCAAAATACTGTGACTGGAAACCAGTGACTACCCAAATTGTCTCAACACCAATATTTATAAGTTTTTCCACTGATTCTTCGATGATGCTTAAATCGCCTAGCTTAAGACAACCTTTAGGCTTATTGTCTGCATGTGTGCCCAGTCGCAAACCTTGGCCTGCAGCCAGAATTACTGCTTCTTTAGTCATTCAAATTATCAAAGTATTTGATAAACAAGTCGCATAATCTTGTTACATCTGAAGTTGAAATTTCACCCATTGTAGAAATCCTAAAGATTCTGTCGCTTAAGTCGCCCTGCCCTTGATAGATAATAAACCCATTTTTCTTCATAAATCGATGAAGATCATCATAGCTGTGGTCTGTAGGCAGTAAATAAGAATGTAAAACACAGGAAAAATCTTCGGCTTTTATCAAAGGCTCTATTCCTAATTTGGATAATGTCCTCATTATTCGGCTTGCTTTTTCAGAATACTCTGCGTTTCTGGAATCCCATCCTCCCTGCTGAAAAAATTCATCTAAAGCCACATCAAACGCATGCAAAACATGGGTTGCTTGAGTGAAAGGAGAAAACCCTTGATCTTGCTGAAGCTTATAATATGCATAAAGATCAAAATAAACGCTACTTGCTTGATCTGGCTCATCATTCCATAAATCTTGATGTGCAATAACAAATGAGGCGCCAGGTGCACCATGAAGGCATTTATTAGCACTGGCAGCAACGGCAGCTAGATTTATCGCGTTTGCTTGAATCTCCTCAGCACCAAAACTACTCACAGCATCTAAAAAAAGCTTAACATCATAGTCCTTACATAGTTGACCTATAGAATTTAAAGAATTTAAACGACCTGTTGTTGTCTCATGATGGACTAAGGTCATATTGCTTATTTCTCGATCAGACTTTAATTGGTTCTCTAGTCTCGCAAGATCAATCTCATGATCTAGATCAAACTCTATCGCCTCGTAGGGTTTTTTATAGATATTTAGAATTTTCTCCATGCGCTGTCCATAAACCCCATTGCTAATGGCTAAAGTTTTGCCTTGATTAATAAATGAAGAAATCATGGCTTCAACGGCTCCAGTTCCTGAGCAACTTAAAAGCACAGCTTTAAATTTATCAAGAGAAGGATAGATCTTAATTAATCGTTCATTAATCGATTGCACTAGTTCGCCAAATTCAATTTCTCTGTGACAAACATCTTCATGATTCATTGCTTGTTTAACAGCTTGACTTAAATTAACAGGTCCCGGGTTAAGTAAAATATTATTTCTTGCATTACCCATTAATGATAATCCTCTATATTAGTCCTGAATCTATCTGCAACCTCATAAGGCTTTATATTCGGTCGAGGCAGGTTATTTTTTACACCATTTACAATAGGAAAATGAACGAAAGTTGTGCCTTCATTTGGTTTATTAAGTATTTCTTTGAGTTGATTCAGTGAATTGGTAGAGATCGCTCTTGTGTAACTGGAAGCTAGCGCAATACTCTTGAAATCAACAAATTGAGAAACTGTCTTCTGTGAGCCTGTAGACTCATAAGTGCCATTATCTAAAACAAGATGTAACAAATTTCTTGGGGCTTCATAGCCAACAGAAGTTAATGCCCCTAGTCTCATCAATAAAGCCCCGTCGCCGTCGATCACAATCACCCGATATTTAGGTTTTGATAAAGCTAAACCTAAACCAATATCTATCGCACAACCCATTGAGCCGACCATATAAAAATTATTAGGTTGGTCTTTCAAGCTATACAACTCTCTTCCTGTGTACCCTGTGGTAGCAATTAATAAGTCCTGATCAGAAGTATGATCCAGTATCGATAGCAGAACCTCTTCTCGAGTTACCTCATCGTCTTGATAAATATTATCCTGAATAATTTGGTCCTCTCTATGATTTTCAGTTCCGCCGCTATGCAATTCATAAGGCTCCACAGCACCTTGCTTCATTACCATCACAAAAGAGCATTTATCTTGGTGTATCCTCGCTGATGCTTTCTCCAGTTTGAGATCTAATTCTTTTCTGGATTCAGGAAACCAATCCCATTCCAGCCCCATAAGTTCTAATAGATCTGTGGTTATTTTACCCATTAGTTGATGTTGTGGCTCGTCTGCTGGAGCATTAGGATCGCCTCTAAGGGTTACTATTATTAAAACTGGTATCTTGAACGTCTGTAGCAAGGAAGTAATTGGGTTTACTGTATTACCCAGTCCCGAGTTCTGAAGCATAACCACTGGACTCCGTCCACCTAAATAAGACCCTGCAGCTATTCCTATTGCATCTCCTTCACTTGCTGCCGGTATATAACTTATGTCATCTGAATCAATAATATAATTAATAAATGACTTCAAATAAGAGCAAGGAACACCACTGTATATATTAAATCCCTTCTCCTTTGACCTGAGAATAAAATCTTCTGCTGTAATCATAGGAAATTAGATGCCTCCACAACATCATCCAAGCTATCTATATCTAACCAATGCCCTGTGGTGTAGATGACCCTAACCTTTATATTTAAATCCGTTAAATGTTGAAACAGATGATGAAATTTCAACTTATTAAAATCGTCTCTAGATTCTAAGTCTGCAATAATTGTATTGAGTTCAGGAATAATTTCTTTTGAGAATCTGGCAACCCCCATCCACTCGCCGTGAATTTCTTCCTCTTTTAAATCTTCGCCACATTGATCAAGAAAAATTTCATGGCTATATGAATCTCTTGAATGAGGTTCGTTGCATCTAACATAATCTGCCGCTCTATTTTTATTTGCTGAGTTTTGCCATTGTGTATCAACACTAATAACTATGTCGTCATTGAATTCGTCAAAGAGTTTTAATAGGTAAGGTTTGAATAAAACATCGCCGAAGGAAATAAAAAAATCTTCATTCCTGTTCTTCAGAGCTAGATTAAAAGAGGCCAACTCACTGCTTGTTGAAAAGTTATCGTTATCAACGTAATCAAGTTGAGGTAAATCAACACTTTCTTTTTTGTACCCCCTAACCACTGTAATGTCTTTAATCCCGTGTTGATTATAGACATTAGTAATATGCTCAAGAATACTTTTGTCTTTAATTTTAACCATCGCTTTTGGCTTTGTTTCAGTTAATGTGGACATCGCTGAGCCTCTAGATGCAGCCAAAATAATTGCTTTTTGAGTCAGGTCTGATTTTGGAAGATACATCTCCTCTGCTTCAAGCAACTCAGAAACTCCTTGAAGTCTAAAGACTTCATTCACCGTTGCAATTTGATCTTCAAGTTTAGTGATGGAAGAATCGTTATAAATCGCCTTAGCGGTTTCTTGCATAGAGGCAATTGATGATCGAATCATATGGTTCGCCCATATTGCAATTGAAAACCCAGCCTCTGAAAAGATATTCGTCGGCGTACTGTAATACTTTGTTGGGACAATAATCACAGGTGATCGATTAGCCCACTCTTTCTTAAAAGCTAATATTTCAATTGGTTCCGTCAATGCGCTATGAATTAAAATGCCATCAGATCCGGCTTGATGGTATGCTTCTGCGCGCTTTAAAGCTTCGGTAAGACCCCAACCAGCTATAAACGCTTCGACTCTAGTGATAATGGAAAAATCGTCATCAGTTTGAGCATCTTTTCCAGCTTTAATGCGACTGCAAAACTCATCAATATCTGCTAATTCTTGTTTATTGCCATCAATAAAGCTGTTGGTTTTTGGGTAAACTTTATCCTCAATACACACCGCAGCAACATCTCGTTGTTCGAGTTTGTTAATCAGGCGTCTAACGTTATTAAAGTTTCCGTACCCAGTATCACCGTCCAACATAATTGGTATCCTGGTAGCATCAGCCATGAATTCCAAAGTCTCGAGGACTTGAGTCCAGCTGGCTTCATTATTGTCTCTAACACCGTATTGCGCAGAGATTGCTAATCCTCCAGCCCATAGACCCTTGAAACCAGTCTCTTCTGCTATTTTTGCACTAATACCATTATGAGCTTCAATTAAAAACTCGAGGTCTGAGCTATTTAACAAATCCCTGAATTTTTGAGTTTTTTTCTGCCCAGGCATTAAATTCAAAGAATATCTTTTAATTTCTCCGCAATAGCTGCCACATCCTCTGCGTTGGCATTACTGTATTCGGGATAAGTGTGGAAGCGCTCAAAAACCTTAACAGTTGCATCAATGCCGATTTGCTCTGATTGAAGAGCAATCCCATGCCCTGGATCTTTTGGTGCCGAAGGATCCATGAGAAACGCTTGACCAGATTTATTGATAATGGTGTCAGAAAAGGGTTGAACCCTTGTTTGAATTGCCCATTCAACTTCATTCAAATCATAAGGATTTACATCAGGACCGACAACGACAACAACTTTGGCTGTCCTTCCCCATCGTCCGCTAGCGCCCCAGACCGCGTGGAGTACAAATTTTCCAAATTCGGGGTGCGGTTTTTGTGCTCCATCAACAGAGAGTTGAACAAAATAACTAAGATTAGGTGTCACCACAACGTCTTCAACTTCTGGTATTTTTTTCTGCAAATCACTAAGTAATTCTCCTTCGATAGGTAAACAAGCCATGTAATTGTGGTCAAAAGGTGGTTCCATCTCCATTGTTGAATACCAAAGCGGATCGTTTCTATGCGTAATGCAATCCACTTCAATTAATGGAAATAATTGTGCATCATCATAATAACCAATGGGATTGGAATGTGGTCCAATAGTTACATCTCTTTTAGGTAAAAATTGACCTTCAATAACCCACTCAGAATTGGCGGGCACTTGAATATCCACTGTTTCACAGTCAACAACTTCTATGGCCTCACCTCTTAATCCCCCTGCAAAATCCATCTCATCGAGACCGAAAGGGATGCTTGTAGCCCCTGCTATTTGAATCACAGGATCAACCATACATGCTATGGCAATTTCTAAGGGTTTACCCATTTCCTGAGCCTTTGCCCAATGCAAGCCAATGTGGTTCCCAGGCGGGTTCCAGAAAGCAAAAATTGAAAGGCATGTTCTTTGTTCCTCTTCTGAATAAACTTCACCATGAGGGTGCGAGGCATTCCATAATTGGGTTAATCGATAACACCCAGTGTTAGGGATGCCAGTTTCCGGATCTTTTGTAATGACAACTGCATTTGTTATATAGGCTGGGCCTTCTTTCCCGAACCAAACATGAGGCAACTGCTTTCCTATATTAATATCCCTCTTCTCTATCTTATTCTCCTTGCAAGAAGCTTTAGAGGCGTCAATCAGATTTGGTTTTAGCCATTTTGATTGATCGGTCAGGATCTCAGCGTGTTTTAATTTAGCCTTTAAAGGGTCATCCTCGCCTAAAATCATAGCCGTTCTTTGCCTAGTCCCGTAGGGATTAAATAAGACAGGTATTTCTTTGGTGTTATAACCAGAAAGATTGTTCAGCATCAAAGCGGGACCATCTTGATTATGTAAATGACGCATTAACGGCTGCAGTTCTGTGGTTTCCCTAGCTACATTAAGTTCTATATCTACGTCTATCAGTAAACCTTTTTCTTTGAGGAATTGCATGTATCCTCTCATATCGTTAAAAGCCACTTCTTCGCCTCCTTTAATCAAATTTTGATTGTTTTGATCTATTATTGTGCCTTTAAGCCAATTCAAATTAAATCAAAGATTTTATTTAGTTTAATCGATACAATAACTACGAATTAAGAACTGCAGAAAATATATGAAAGGCAAAGTTGCAATAGTTACAGGATCGGCCACTGGTGTGGGAGCAGCTACTGCTGTTTTACTTGCAAAAAAAGGTTGTAATGTTGTCATTAACTACACTCGCTCCGAAGAAGAAGCAATTTCTACTAGCAAATTAGTTGAGGAGCAGAATGTTGAATGCATTGTCGTAAAAGCTAACGTAGCTATCGATGAAGAATGCAAAGCGATGGTACAAGCAGCGATAGACAAATGGGGTCGAATTGATTACTTAGTTAATAATGCTGGCAAAACTAAATTTAATCCGTTTCAAAATCTTGAGGGGTTGTCTTCTGAAGATTTTTTAGACATCTATTCAGTTAATGTCGTAGGCCCCTATCAGATGATAAAGGCAGTGGTTCCTTATATGAAAAAACAGGGCTCAGGAGCTATTGTTAATGATTCCTCATTAGCTGGAGTAAATGCAATGGGTTCCTCAGTTGCCTATGCTACCTCCAAAGCTGCCTTAAACATGATGACCAAGTGTTTGGCACATGTTTTGGGACCTGAGATCACAATCAATGCTGTTGCTCCAGGTCCAATACAAACCAGATGGCTTAAGGGAGGGATGGGAGATGAAGCCTATGCTGCTCTTATACAACAAGCTGAAGATGAACTACCATTAAAGCAAGTCGCAACGGCTGAAGATGTCGCTGAAACCCTAGTTTGGTTTTTGGAGGGCGCGAAACTTATTACCGGAGAAATTCTCATTGTTGACAGCGGCGCTCATTTAGGAAAACTCCCAGACTATTCCACCTCAGACGACTAAGATTTTATAGTCCAAGAATCGTCTTTCAAAACAAGCTCCTGCTTGAAACCAAAAGAAATAGAATTATCGATAATGCGAAAAAAATTAGGTTTGTAGATATACAAACCAATATTAGTGAATTGTTCAGCTATTTTCTTTTCCTGTTCGTCTTTAGGGTTTTGAAGCAATTCGTCCAAAAAAACGTACTTCTTGATGTAGTCAGCTAAAATCTTATCTCTATGAGATGATCTCACCTCATAAATCTGACCAGTGCCTTGAAGACCTTGAATGGATTGCCAATCCTCAACGTCTTTATAAACAGTAATTGCTACATTCTCATCAGTCTGAATATTACCTATGTGCTGAGTCTTATCAGAGGATAAAAAGTAAAGGTTCATGTCGGTGTCAGAAATATAAAAAACTGTAGCTGCCCATACAGATTCATTATTTTTGCTAGCGATGCTAACAGTGTTGTGATTATTTAAAAACTCTTGAACCCGAAGAATAATATCCTGCAAAGAATCAGAATTCATAGGAGGTTAGACACCCTTCCATCTCTTAACAACATCGTTGTCAACACCAGCTAAATCTAAAACACGGCCCACAGTATGGTTGATAATATCGTCAATACTCTCAGGGTTATTATAAAAAGCTGGATTTGGAGGGACAATGTGAGCCCCCATTAGCGAGGCCTTATAAAAGAGTTCTGTGTGACCAAGATGCAGAGGTGTCTCTCTAGGGATGATAATAAGCTGTCTTTTTTCTTTTAAAATCACATCAGCTGCTCTGACAATTAAATTGGCTGCGTAAGAATTGACCACTGCTGAAAGTGTTTTCATCGAACACGGAGCAATGATCATTCCTGTTGTCTCAAAAGATCCGCTAGCAATACTTGCTCCAAGATTACGATCACTGTGAACAACATCTGCCATTTGCTCGATGTCTTTGAGATCAAAATCAGTTTCCAAGGAAATATTTAGCTTGCCTCCATTAGTAACAACCAAATGAGTTTCAATGTCTTCAACATCCTTCAACATTTCAAGCAGGCGAATACCATATATAACGCCACTGGCGCCAGAAATTCCTATAATAAGTCTATTCATGAGATGCATTATATCAATTTAATGTGCTTTCGATTAATCTAAGAGTAAATATTTACATAATATAAATAAGTAATTTGGGACAATGGCACAAATTAAAAAAGCATATATCAACACTGAATCTGGGCAAATCCACTATCGCTATCTCAGTGGCAAAGGAACACCTTTATTATTTTTTCATCGAACCCCAGCGAGTTCAATAATGTTTGAAAAAATGATGTTAGAAATGAAGGATGATCGACCTATGTATGCCTTTGATACACCAGGGTTTGGAGAGTCATTCAATCCGGAAGGAATGCCTAGTTTAATTGATTATCGAGATTGGCTGTCTGAAGCCATTGATGCAATTGGAATAGAGAAATTTCATATCTACGCTCATCACACTGGCACCCATATTGCTTCTGAAATAGTCCTAGAAAGACCGGAAAAAGTTCTTTCACTTTGTCTCAATGGCGCGGCATATCTTACGGCTGAAGAAAGACAAGTTTTTAAAGATAATTTTACGCCAGCTTTAGAACCGGATGAAGACGGTAACTATTTATTGAACACCTTTAACCTGATCAAAACCTTGTTTCCTAAATTTGATCCTGAATTGGTTGATTTAGAGTTAAGAGGTGCACTACGATCAAAACAAGGCAGAAATCAGGCTTTTACGGCTATTTGGGAGCAAGATTTTATTGCTGTCTTGAAAAAAATTACTTGTCCAGTATTTGTAATGTCTGCAGAAGATGATTTCTTTATTGAGCAGGTGGCATTAATCGCTAATGCTCACCCTGAAATCAATACCGCGGTATTAGATCAATCAAGAATTGTCTCGCCAGAATTAAGGACCAAAGAAATTGTTGGCTTAATTAGGCCCTTCATGAATCGTTCGGAAAACAATTAAGGTTTAACAATTACTTCTATTTTTTTTGAAGCTACCGGCGGTTGATGCGGAATGTGATTTCCATCTCCTAAAAGCAATTGGAGCGAGTGTCTTCCGGGTTCAAGAGTTAACACGGTTCGATCCTGCCCCTTACCGAAATGAACGTAGTTCTCGCTGGCTGGGATAGGCAATGATAAAGCAGGTAATTCAGCATCAATTATTAAATGATGATGTCCGGTATTATTCTGGTAAGTGCCAGCCGGAGCAAGTGTCATACCCTCAATACCAAATACTACTTCAAAAGTTTTGTCCACCATCTCCCCGTTCTTCGGCTGAATTATGAATACTTTTGTGCTTGATTCTGCTGCTAGGCTTAGCCCATTGAAGCAAACTAGAAAAAAGGTAATAAAAATAACTCTATATCCTCTCATGTCTTCTCCATACCCAGAATATGATCCCATTCCTCTTTGGTGACTGGAAGCACCGAAAGACGGTTTCCTTTTTGTAGCAATCTCATGCTCTCGAGAAATTTTTCACCTCGAAGTTCTGTCAATGTAATTTTTCTTTTTAAATGTCGCTTATATTTAACATCTAACATTAACCACCTAGGGTTATCAGGGTCGCTTTTGGAGTCAAAATATTTTTCAGTCTTATCAAATGCTGTGTGATCAGGATAAGCCGTGCTTGCTATCTCCATTAACCCTACTACTCCTGGTTCTTTGCAATTTGAATGGTAAAAAAAAGCTTTATCGCCCACTTTCATTTGATCTCTGAAGAAATTTCTAACCTGATAGTTTCTGATTCCATCCCAGTGGTCCGTTTGAAAATCTCTTAAATCATCAATACTGTAAGTATCTGGTTCTGATTTCATTAACCAATATTGCATCTCAATCCTTAATAGGGTCTATCGTCCTCATCATACCAAAAATGTCTCCATTCGATATAGGGATCTAGATTCTCACAAAGTCCATTTGAGAATTTATTCAGCCAATCGTCAGCCGCAACATTATCGTATCTAATAGCAATATCGACTAATTCACACCTCATCTTATAATCCATAATATTAGGATCATCAGCAATACCTGAGAAAAGTGACTCTCTTGTAATAGAGCTAGATGACATCACAATGCCCTGATCGCTTTCACTATCGAGTATGATAAATTTAGGACTTTCTAATGTACTCTCATCCCAAGATCTCCATTTCAATTGATCACCGCTCCGACCTTTCCCTGGATCTCCGTTATAAGCAAATTCTGCCCAATAACTCATCATAGTCCCGGAAAGTCCTTTAACTTCATTCATGTTTTTCTTACTAAGAATGTATCTGGTAAGAGTGTCTTCCTCAAAATTACCCATAACAAAGGGAATCTCAAAAGCATGCGAGGCGCCCAAAAGATCAGAGAGGTCTTCTCCATATTTTCTAGGTTCGTCATCCCAATCAAACCTGTAGGCAAAAACATTCTCTCTACCTAGGGAGCTGAGCTCTCTTACTGGGTTATCAACCGCTAAGAATTTCCAAGTGTCTGAACGATGCGACGAGATTGCATTCCACAACTGCAAATCCCTAATTCTTGGCAAGCCAAAAAAATAGCGCACTAAACGTTTATTGCTAACTAGAAAGAGCTTGATCTCATCTCGATTGGTCCCAAAAATTGTTGGAATATCTGTAGATGCCCCATTTTTCAGCGCATTGAGGATCCCCTCTTCATCGAGAACCACTCCGTCTGGAAAGGGCCTTAACATTTCATTGGTATTAACTCTGGAGGCTTCAAAAGACTCGTATATTTCTTCTGAGCTAGCCCCTCTTAGCAATGCAGTAATTTCCTCATCGCTCATTGAATTCTGAACTGATACAGCATCTTCTCGATCACGAGCTAATTTTTTTAAAATTAATAATCTATTGGTTAATTCCCTTGATGTGTAGTTCTTCCAAGGTATATTTTCTTCAAGAAAGGATTCTGAATGAGTGATGTCACCTGGCTTAATCCCCCCGCTTTGAATAATAGCTTTATGGAACATGCCCTTTGCTAGCGGTGATGATAATAATGCCGCAACATTATAGCCGCCTGCTGATTCGCCAAAAATTGTCACGTTATTAGGGTCGCCACCAAATCCAGATATATTAGAGCGAACCCATTCTAGGGCTTGGATGGTATCAATGTTTCCATAATTCCCAGAAGCATTTACAGCATCGTTAGATGTTTCTCCAATACTTGGATGACGAAACCAGCCAAAGGGACCAAGTCGATAATTAATTGTGACTACAACAATTTGATGCTCTGAAGCCAGTGCAGATGGATTATAAAAATCTGCATTCCCAGAAACATTGCTTCCACCATGGATCCATAACATCACAGGCATAGGTGCAGTAGTTTGCAAATTCTCAGGATTCATTTTTGGTGCCCAAATATTTAGATAAAGACAATCTTCAGAACCAACCATGTCACCCCATTTTCTTCGTTTTGAAGTATTGATTAAAGAACCTCGCTGTATGCAACTTGGTCCAAAATCAATTGTCTCTTTAACCCCATCCCAAGAAGCGGGTGTATTTGCTTTTTTCCAACGGAATTTAGAATCCGGTATAGACCCGTATTGTAAACCGAGCCACTGGTGAGTTTCTCCATTATCTCCTCCAATAACCTGACCGTTGATCGTCTCTCTAATAGAGCTTTGGTCTGACGTTAAGTCAGTTTTGGGTAAACTGCACGAGGCCAGAGAGACAATAATAAAAATCGTACCTATTATTTTAAAATTCATTAGTTAATTCATCTATTGGAACGAATCTATTTTATATTCGATTTAAATCAAAAATCAGTTTTTTTAGCAGATTATCTATCTGGGTAGTAGAATACGCTTAATGAAAATGAAACTACCTAAAAAGTTTATCTTTGTCGCATGTGTTCTAGCCTTAATTGAAGTTAAACCCTTGCAAGCATCTCCTTGGGTGATGCCAGATAATTTACTAATCAGACACGATATCCAAATCTTGGTGGATTCTGGAGCCCTAAATATACCTATCTCAACTTGGCCAATAGCTTGGGGTGATATCGCGTATAATCTGACAAAAAATGAGTCTGAAATGAGTCTGATTGAAATAGCATCATTTCAACGTATAAAAGACGCTCTAATTGATGCAGAGATGGGAGGTTTATCTGGTCAAACTGATATTAAAGTAGCCAAGAACCCCAATCCCTTTACTTGGTTCAATGACACTGTGACCTATACAAAATCGGCCGGCGCTCAATCAACTTTCTTATCGAAGAATTTAGCAATTAATCTTAAAGTGGAAAAAATACCCGGCGATACCTTATTCAATGAATCCTATCTATCCATCGCTAGAGGCAATTATTCAATCGATATTGGCTCTAAAAAACGTTGGTGGGGTCCTGGATGGGGTAACAGTTTAGTTCTATCAACTAACGCCAATGCTATTAAAGGCTTAGCTATTGAAAGAACTTTTTCAGACCCTTTTGAATCAAGATTTCTCAAATGGATTGGTCCATGGGATTTCTCAATCATGACAGGGGAACTAAATCATTCCAGAACTGTTCCTGACCCACGTTTTTTCGGTATGCGTTTTGATTTTAGACCAATTCCTACTCTAGAATTAGGTTTCTCTAGAACGTCAATTTTTTGTGGAGAAACTCAATCTTGTGGATTTTCTGGATTTACTGACATGCTCCTAGATAAAGATGATTCAGGGTATAACTCTGTCAGTTTTGATTTTAGATCCTCTCATGTAATTAATAAAACTCCGTTGGCTTTTTATGGGCAAGTCATGGGTGAACCTTTTAAAGATTCCATGGGTCTATTTGGGTTTGAGACTTGGGGTTTAATTGATTCATTTGCAGGATTAGAAAGTTACAGAGTATTCATCGAAGCATCATCAACCTCCTGTCAATTCTATAAGAATAATAGCAATAAATACGGGTGCGCTTATCGAAATGATATCTATGTTGATGGTTACCAATATGACAATGCTAATATTGGCCACTCAAGCGATGGAGATTCAATCACATTGAGTTTAGGAGGAATTTTGGTAGCCAATAATTCTCAATTAATAAAGTCTAAAATTACCATGGGCCAACTCAATAGAGGCTCTGTTAGTTCATACCAACTCAAAGAAAACCGCACTAATTTCTTTAATTTTATGTTGGGGTATAACTTTGATCTTTATTGGTTTGATATCCCACTGGGAAGTTTCGATCTAGGCCTTGGATATGATATTTTTAAAGACAAAGTAAACAACTCTTCTGAGAACGAACCAAGAATTTACATAGCTTGGAGTAACAGCACGGATTTTTCACAAGAAAAGACTAGGGATTTCTCAGAGTATCTAGAGTTAATTGAGGTCAGTGAAGAGGATAAACTCCTAACTAGTGAAGATATTACGAAAAGTAAAAAAGACACTTTTACAGATTTTGCCAACTTAGATCTCTTTGAAATTATTGATGTGTTGGATCAAGTTTCTATTCAGAGAGGTGACACAAGCATTTTAGCTAAAGTCTCGACCAGCATTCAATCGGCTGACAAAATTATCAGCGAAATTGATTCACTATCAAAAGACGGTAAAACCTTATCAGACTATTTAGGACTAATCGATTCTACGATCTCGCAAAGAAATTAATTCAGCCCGAGTTTCTCCAGATACCTGTCCCTAAGGCGTTTTGAACGTGTCATTAGACTCATGTTTTCTCCATCAATTAAGACTTTAGTGGTGAAACTTGAGACTTCCAATGGGTCGTTATCCCATATAACAATATCCGCGTCTTTACCTGCTTCTATAGAACCAATCTGATCAGCAATACCAAAAGTTTCAGCAACATGTATGGTTAAAGCTTTAATGGCAGCCTCTTTTGATAACCCGTATGTCACTGCATTTCCCGCACCTTGTCGACTAAGATAGGAATTATGATCACTTTGTGAAGAGATTAGAACCTTTACGCCTGAATCCTCCAGGATAGCTGCATTGTCCAATCTTGCAGCAATTGAATCAAAAGAGCTGGGTATATTATCCATAGGATCTATAATTACAGGGATTGATTCTTCAGCAATTGAATCTGCAATTCTCCAAGCTTCCTTGGCTCCTGCAAAGATAATCCTAATCTCATATTGATTAGCAATCTCTATCATTCTTAAAAGATCACTAACTCTGTTTGCACGCACAACAAGGGGTATTTCTTGTTTTAAAAGTCTTTGAATAGCTTCTAAATCTCTAATCGAGTAATCTCCAAAATCGAAATCATCACCTCTCATAATTGAAGACCGTTTCATTGAAAAACGTCGAGCCACTTCAAAAGAATCCTCTAGCGACATTATTGTTGATGCACGAGAATCTTTATTTCCTCCAAGATTCATAATTAAAGCTATATCTTCAATAATCGGTTCCGTCATTAGGGCGCCGTTAATCTTAAACGCTGAAGCCATTCCAGAAAAAATCCCAGAAGCTGATGACGGAGTCACAATCGCCGAGGTAATCCCGCCTGCTCGATTATAAGGAATCAAAGAAGAAGCGGGGTTAAAAGCCTTGGCAATACTAAAACCTGCAGAGTAATGATCTGTGGAATCGTCCCTAGTTGCTGCCTCCAATTCAATCTCTTGAAGGCCCAGGGTGGTATGAGGCGCAATAAGACCAGGCGTTATAAACTTACCCGTCGCATCTATCTCAGGCCCATCATTCGTTTTAAGGTTCTTGCCTATCTCCTTAATGATTCCATCTTCAATAAGAAGATCCGTGTTTTCAAGTGTCCCTTGGTCAGAAGCAGTTATTATTGTTGCGTTTTTTATCAAAATTACTGAATGATTATCAGCAAGTAGATTCGAAGATAAAAAGATAAGACAAACAAAACTGATTAATTTTAGATGACTCATAATCGATCTCCCTCTGGATCTATAATACCCAGATCAAAATCTGTTCTCTCAAATTCCTCTACGGTTTCATTCTCATACTTTATATGACCATCAATAAAGACCTTTTCAACCGTTGAGTAAACACTAAATGGATCGCTACTCCAAATGACTACATCGGCCATTTTCCCGGCTTCAAGGCTTCCTACCCGATCCTCGATACCAAGTCCTTTTGCGGCATTTAAAGTAATCCATTGAATAGCTCTAGCTTTATCAATATCGAGACCTGATCTCCTTCCAGCAGCCAAGGCCTTAGATGCCTCTTGGTTTAAATGTTGAATTCCAACAGCTGAGTCTGAATGAACAATAGCACAACCAGTTGCATTGACAGCTTGATCAACTATAGCGACATTCTCCCAGACCATATCATATGCCTCATGTTTAAAACCCCACCAATCGGCCCACATAGCCGAACAAACGCCTTGTTCAGCAAGAATATCTGCAACTTTGTAAGCCTCAATCGCATGGTGAAAGGTGGTCACCTTGTAGCCGAATTCTTTCGCTATATCGAGCATGATGGCCATTTCTTCACCTCTATAGCAGTGATTTTGAATTAGAATTTCGCCCTTTAGCACACCTACCAGAGTCTCTAATTCTAAGTCTCTAGAGGGTGCGTATTCTAGCTCTTTAGCTTCTTCTGATTTCGATTCATATTCCTCTAATCGTTTTTGATATGCTTTGGCTTTAATCCAAGACTTTCGATAACCTGCAACATTACCCATTCGAGTTGAGGGTTCTGTATTTCGGTTGCCGTAAACTCGTTTTGGGTTTTCGCCACAAGCCATTTTCAAACTATGGGGTGCGTTTGGAAATTTCATCCCTTGAACGGTGACACTTCTTATATTTTTCAATGTTACCCCTCTGCCACCAATAAGATTGGCTGAACCTGGGAGAACATGAAAGGTGGTTATACCTCCTTTAAGGGCAAGAGTGTATTGAGGGTCCTGAGTCCACACAGAATGCTCGGCCCAAACATCTGGAGTGGTTGGGCTGGTTGCCTCATTGCCGTCTGAGTTAGATCGTAAGCTAGGAGCGGGATAAACACCCATATGCGAATGAATATCAATAATACCTGGAGTAATCCACTTTCCTTCTGCATCGATAACTGTTGCACCAGTTTCATCAATATCACTTCCAACAGAGACGATCCGATTATTCTCTATTAAAACTGATGATTTTTCTAACAACACTCCAGTTCCAGTAAGTAAGGTTCCATTTTTAATTAAAATCTTTGGACTCGGGTCAGGGTTATAGGTTGATTGGTATGCACCATTCATCATCTCTGCCTCAGAAGAGGCCTCTAGAGTTGAAGAAATAACCGTTAAATTGATTATAAAAATTAAACTGAACATACAATGAATGAATCTTCGCATTTTCTTTATACTCCCCCTTTAGAATTTCTTGAGTACATAGATGAATATAAAACATCTAAAAAGTCAAACCTTGATATAAATAAATACTCTCTCGAATTGATGGGGTACAAGTTATAGAATACTGATATGAGATTTTTTACAATAATAGCACTAACCTTCTTGCTTATACTGTTCACAAATCAAGTCAGGTCTGAAGACTTTAATGTTGATGCTGATCAAATTATCAACGCCGATAAAAACAGTGATCAGTGGTTAAGCCATGGCAGAACATATAATGAGCAACGTCACAGCACCCTAGACCAAATCAATTCAGAGAATATTAAAAATCTTGGGATTGAATGGTTCCATGACCTGGACAGTAGCCGCGGACACGAAGCTACGCCATTGGTTATAGATGGAATCATGTTCAGCACCGGGGCTTGGAGTGTTGTCTATGCCAACGACGCTGTAACAGGGGAATTAAAATGGAAATATGATCCAAAGGTCCCAAGAGAAAAGGCTTATTACTTATGTTGTGATGCCGTTAACCGAGGTGTAGCAGCATGGGAAGGTAAGCTTTACCTAGGAACCCTAGATGGAAGATTGATTGCTTTGGATGCTAAAAATGGGACCGTGATATGGGAGACAATGACGGTGGATAATTTTAAAGCCTACAGCATCACTGGAGCGCCTAGAATCATTAAAGACAAAGTCATTATAGGCAATGGAGGAGCAGATTTTGGTGTTCGTGGTTATGTCAGTGCCTACGATGTTAATAACGGAGAAATGATCTGGAGATTCTTTACCGTTCCAGGGAATCCAGAAGACGGATTTGAAAACGATGCCATGAAAATGGCAGCAGAAACTTGGAAAGGCTCTGAATGGTGGAAAGCTGGTGGCGGAGGAACTGTATGGGATTCCATGGCATATGATCCAGATCTCGATCTGCTCTATATAGGCACAGGCAATGGATCTCCTTGGAACTATAAGACCAGAAGCCCTGGGGGGGGAGATAATTTGTTTGTTTCATCCATTGTTGCTTTAAAACCCGATACCGGTGAATACGTGTGGCACTACCAAACAACGCCAGGAGATAATTGGGACTACACAGCAACACAGCATATTATCCTGGCTGACATTACCATTGATGGAAATCTTAGAAAGGTACTTATGCAGGCTCCAAAAAATGGTTTTTTCTATGTCATTGATAGAACCAATGGCGAATTTTTATCTGCAGAAAACTATGTAAAAGTAACTTGGGCCAGTAAAGTCAATCCAGAAACAGGAAGACCAGAAAAAATTGATCTGGGCGATTATGAAACAAGTTTGAAACTTGTTTTTCCAGGTGCATTGGGCGGTCATAACTGGATGCCGATGTCCTATAGTCCAGAAACGGGATTGGTCTATATCCCCGCCCAAGAACTCTACATGCCGTTTGCAAAAGATAATAACTATGAATACGACAAAGGTGGTTGGAACACCGCGGGTGATATAACAGTATTGGCGCCACCAAAAAATCTACTTCAGCTCTCCTTATTGGTTAGAAGTGTTAGAGGTCGGCTCAGCGCATGGGATCCCGTTCAACAAAAAGAAGTTTGGAAGCAATATTTAACTCTACCCTGGAACGGTGGTGTTTTATCAACCTCTGGAAATCTTGTGTTTCAAGGAACATCGGATGGTGAACTGGTTGCATATGATGCGCAAACAGGAGAGAAGAAATGGAGCAAAGATCTTAAAACTGGGATTGTTGCTGCGCCAATTACTTACAGTATAGACGGTAAACAATACGTCACCGTCGTGGCAGGTTATGGCGGTGTTTTTGCACTTCAAGCCGGTCTACCTCCAAAGAATTCTGGAGGTCCTATAAATGCACGGATCGTAACCTTTTCGTTGGACGGCGAAACTGAATTACCTCAGAGACCCGTCAACATTAATATGCCTGAACCTCCTCCACCAATAAAAGATCAAGCCAGTATTGCTAGAGGAGAAGATCTTTATCACTGGGAATGTCACATGTGCCACGGAGCTGGCGCCATGGGAGGAGGAGTTATTGCAGATCTAAGATTTATGACTGAAGAGACGCATGAGAAATTTATGGAAATTACCCTTGGCGGGCTTTACACAGAAAAAGGTATGGTTGGTTTTGCTCGACGATTAAGCGAGCAGGATGCTGAAGACATTCACGCCTATTTAATTCAAAGAGCTAATGAAACTTATTTACTAGAAACTATCAACTCGGCTTTGAAATAACGTATTCTTCAACGACAGATCCATTAACTAAATGCTCTTGAATAATCTTCTCTAGAACCTCCGGTGTGCATCGCTTATACCAGACTCCATCGGGGTAGACCACAGCGATAGGTCCTTGAGAGCAAACTCTTAAGCAGTTTACTTTAGAGCGATATATCCCTCCTCTATTATCAAGCCCAAGTTCACTAAGTCTAGTCTTAAGGTATGCCCATGACTCAAGGGTTTTTTTTCTAGGAGAGCAATTGGCTTCTGTTTGATCTGCACATAAGAAAATGTGTTTTTTCAAAACATCTACACCGAGTTCTGTGAGTTTATCTTGGAGTATTTGCTCGGGTGTTTTTTTCACTTACTTTTTGATGCGACTTGATAGTATCTGATCAAACAGTTTTCCATAAGGCGGTCTCATAAGCTTCAGCATAGCTTCTATGCGGGTCTGTTTATAGACACCCCTTGCATGAGAAAATGTCTTAAAGCCTTCTATGCCATGATAATGACCCATGCCACTCGGTCCTATGCCCCCAAAGGGAATATCATCCTGAACAAATTGAAAAATGACATCATTAAGAGCCATACCACCAGAAACTGTGTTCTTAACTATAAGATCCTCCTCGCTCCTGTTATGGCCAAAATAATAAAGGCCCAACGGTCGATCATGGTGATTAATATAATCAATCACCTGGTCAATTTTTGTGTAAGTTTTTATGGGCATAATCGGGCCAAAGATTTCCTCCTGCATCACCAGCATCTCATCGTTTGGATTAATGATCATTGCCGGCATGATCTTATTGTGATTTCTATTTTCTTCGGTCTCATTTGAAGGATTTATTTTGATGACTTTTGCACCCTTTTGTTGTGCATCTTCTAGATATTTAAGCATCCGTTTATGATGACCCTCATTAACCATAGAGGTGTAGTCATCATTATCATAAATTGAAGGATACATATTATTGACAGTCTCATTGGATGCCTCAATCCATGCTTCTAACATCGTCTCATGCACAAATGTGTAGTCTGGAGCTATACAGATCTGTCCTGCATTCATTAATTTTCCATTCCAAACGCGATCAGCAACAGTATTTATGTTTGCCTCAGCACTTACAATTACAGGTGACTTTCCCCCCAACTCCAAGGTTACAGGAACAAGATTTTTAGAGGCCGCCTGCATCACTTTTTTTGCAACAGCAGATGAGCCAGTAAAGAGCAGATGATCAAAAGCCAGTGCTGAAAACTCTTGACCAACTGAAGCATCACCTGGAAAAACCTGAACTTCATCTTCATCAAAATACTTATTAATCATGGTCTTCATTAACGCTGACGATCTGGGAGTAAATTCTGAAGGCTTAATCATAGCTCTGTTACCAGCAGCTAGGACAATCGCAAGAGGCCCGTATGTTAAATTAAACGGAAAATTCCAAGGACTGATAATACCCACTACCCCAAGAGGTTGATACTGTATATAAGCTTTAGCGCCTAATAAATTAAAGGGAGGTGCCGCTCTTCTTGACTCGTCTTTCATCCATTTTTTTAAGTTTTTCTTTATGTAATGGACCGCATCAAACACAGCTGCGACATCAGAGAATCTTGAGATCATGTGTGACCTATGACCAAAATCCTCAGATAGGACAACCGGTATTTGATCCTGGTATTCAAGCATCATTTCAAGAATCCGATCAAGTCGATCCTGTCGGATAGACAAGCTAGGATAAGTCTGTCGTCTAGACTGGATTTTTTGCTTATTTAAGGTTTCTTCTAACATTAGTCTAAAAAATCAGGTGATATTTGGTATATCAGATCATACAGGGGTTGGAAGCTTGCCCAAAGCACCATATCACTGCCTGCCTGAGCCTTTGCATGAAGGGCTGTTTCTTCGGGAATTATTGTGGGTTCACCGGCAGCTTCTGCAATGAGTTGACTTTGACAACATTTGTCCATAGCAATAAATAACCAAGCAGCAATATCAACGTTGGATCCTGTCGTTAATAAACCATGATTTTGAAGAATTACCGTTCGATTATCACCTAAAGCCTTTGCAATTGCGGCTCCCTCTTCTTTTTCAAAGGCGACGCCTCCATAATCTGCATATATAGACTGTTCTTGAAAAAACATCGAAGCATCCTGGGTGATGGGATCTAACATTTTACCTAAAGTTGAAAATGTTCTTCCATAAATGGAGTGGGCATGAGCTGCAGAATTAACATCTGGTCTAGCCTTGTGGATAGAAGAATGGATATAAAAAGCAGCTGGATTAATGGGTCGATCTCCTTGAATGATTTTTCCGTCTTCTTTAACTAGGAGTAAATCAGAAACACAAATATGTGCAAAATTCATCCCCAATGGATTAACCCAAAAATGATCACTAAACTCTGGGTCTCTCAAGGTAATGTGGCCTGCTAACCCTTCATCAAAGCCATATAGAGAAAATAGTCTAAAACTGGCTGCTAAACGTTCCAATTGAAGTCGTCTTTGTTCTTCGATTGATTGTGCAGGTATAGGGTTTAGTGACCCCTTTTCTTTTTGAGGCAATTTACCTTTGGTCCTATCTATTTTTTCAGGACTCATTTTTCTCCCTTTTGCTGCATAGTTTAAGTAATATAATACACTCGATAATTAAAAAACTGGATTTAATTAATAGACTCTAATCTAATTTTCTCAAGGAATCATTCATGAAGAAAACTATTATAACTTTAGCGGTGTTCTTTTTTATCTTTGTCTTTATCGTAGCGTTTGAGTTTATTCTTGTCGGCGAAATGGCAAAAAAGCAAACAGAACCAGTGCCCAGTGAATTATCTGAGATAGTCTTAGATGAAAAGTAATAACACAGATCAAATAACAGTATTTAGCATCTTATTAGCAATTGTTGTAATTACGCTACCAATGGCGATATACCCTATAGAAACGGGTGAATTAATTCGTAATATTTATCAAAATATTGTGGATCTCTTAGGACCCACCTACATGATCTTTGGCATCTTAACAGTTCTATTTATTCTCTATATTGCTTTTTCTAAATATGGAAATTTTAGGCTTGGTGGGAAAGATATAGTCCCTGAATACTCTAATTTTAGCTGGGCATGTATGTTATTTTGCTCAGGGATTGGTGGCGGTATATTGTATTGGTCAATCGTAGAATGGGCTTATTATGTGGACGAGTCTTTATTTGGGATTGTGCCATTTAGTGAGAGAGCGTTCCACCTAGCTTCAGGATATGGGATTTTCCATTGGGGTATCACCGGCTGGGCTCTTTATTGCTTTCCTGCGATCGCGATAGCAGTTCCGTTCTATCATTTCAAATTAGGGTCAATAAGACTCAGTTCAGGTTTAAGAACAAATTCTGAGACTTCTGTTGAAACCTCCTTTTTTGGTCGCTTGGTTGATTTTATCTTTGTGTTTGTGCTGATTGGCGCAAGTGGAGGAAGCATGGGAATGTATGTGCCCATTGTTGGGGCAGGCGTTGCCGAAATATTTAATATTGAACATAATTTGATGCTAGATTTATCTATGTTGGCCTTATGCACTTCTCTGTTTGCCTATAGTGTTTATAAAGGGATATACAATGGCATTAGGGTCATCAGCAATGCCAATATTCTAATGTCACTTGTTTTCTTAATTGCCGTCCTATCATTCGGTCCCGCCTATGAGATCCTGGCACTGACCTTTAACTCTCTAAAAGAAATCTCGATTAATTTCTTTGGTATGAACACGCTAGGAATCATCGAAAAATCTAAATTTGCTGAAGATTGGACGGTGTTTTATTGGGCATGGTGGATAGCACTTGGTCCACAAGTAGGTCTTTTTGTTGCTAGAGTCTCTAAAGGTAGAACCTTGAGAGAGGTAATCACTGGAATGCTTCTCCTTGGTTCGCTTGGTTGTTTCGTCTTTTTTGCAATTATGGGCAATTACGCAATCACACTTGAACTCTCAGGACAGCTTATTGTTTCCGATATTCTAGCCAATGAAGGACATACGGTTGCTGCAACTAAGGTTCTCCTAACCCTGCCTTACGGAAAATTCTTTGTCTTTGCCTATTGCTTAATTGTGGTTATATTCATAGCAACCTCTTATGATTCAGTCTCCTACCTCCTCTCATCACACGTCAAAAAGACCAGCAGTGATAATGTTGAGCCCAGCCGATACAGCCGATTATTTTGGGCATTTATTCTTGCGATACTTCCCGCCTGCTTATTTTTTATAAACAGCAACCGGGCCGCCATGGACGTCATATTAATTATGTCTCCACCGCTACTCGTGCTCTTTCCAATTTTTGCCGTCAGTCTATTGAAAACATTAAAAAAACATTATGCTTGATCGATGAATAAAAACGCTTTTATTACTCGACTTTTGGGAGCTATATTTTTCTTGGTGATATCTACATCAAGTTTTTCAAGCACTGACCCTAAGCTTATTAGCACAGATGATTTATACGATTTAAAGGAAGTCAGCCTAGTTGATCTTTCAAAGTCTGGGAATGTAATTATCTATAGTGTTTCTGCCGTTAACTCAAAAGAAGATGAATATCAGAGCACTCTTTTACTATTAAATACAGACAACAATAAAAAAAGAGTAATTTTAGAAAATATTGAATTTGGAAAAGCTCAATTTTCACCAGATGGAACATCGATTATCTTTCTTTCTCCAGGTCGAGGCAAACTGAAAGATTTCAATCAGCTATGGGCAATCAGCCTATCCAACAAGACAAAAAAACAGCTGACAAAAATAGAAGGAGATATCCTAGATTTTGAAATATCACCCAACAATGAAAAAGCAGCTCTCGTTGTTAATATATCTGTTCCAAAACAAGAAGAAGATGAAACACCTAAGCCGTATGTAATTGATCGATATCAATTCAAACAAGATTATAAAGACTTTCTAGGTTCTGAGCGCGATCATATTTTTATTACTGATCTAAAATCAAAAGAAAGCATCCAGTTAAGTACTGATGATACAAATCACTATCTTCCTTCTTGGTCTCCCGACAGTAAGAGAATAGCCTATGTAACCAAGAAAGGAGATTTTGATCGGCACAACAATTGGGATATTTACATTCAAGATATTAATAAGAAAGAAGCCATACAATTAACCACACATCCTGGAGAAGACTCTTCACCTTCTGGAGCTTCAAGGCCTCAATGGAGCCCAGACGGGAAACGAATTGCTTATCTATATGGGGGAGATCCTGACTTACTTTGGTACTCGCTTCAAGAAGTTTCTATTATTGATGTTGAATCCAAAGAAACAGAATATATTACCAGTAGCCTTGATCGCAATACAGCCATTCACAGCTGGTCTGAAGACGGTGAAACTGTTTATTTTGTTATTGAAGATGACATGAAAAGTCAATTGGCCAGATACTCTATGTCAGAGAAAACCATTGAAAAAATAACCCCTCCTGAGTATTACTTATCCAACTATACGAATTCATATGTTCAAAGAAATAATAAGGTTATCTTTCTCGCTTCATCCACAGCCAAACCTGCTGAGCTTTATAGCCTGAACAACGGATCAGTAACTCAATTAACTTTTTACAATGAAGACTTTATCAATAATAAAGGCATAGGTAGCACGCAAGAGATTTCTTTTAAAAGTTTTGATAATGAAAACATACATGGAATGTTAGTAAAGCCAAGCAATTTTGATTCAAATAAAAAATACCCGCTTCTAATCAGAATTCATGGCGGTCCTGTTTCACAATATGGATTGAGTTTCAGATTCGATTGGCAATTATTCGCCTCAAACGATTACATAGTGATGGCTGTTAATCCAAGAGGTAGCTCAGGACGTGGCCTTAATTTTCAAAAAGCTCTCTTTGCAGATTGGGGGGGCATTGACACAAAAGATATTAGTGCAGCTCTAGACTATGCCTTGACTCTGGGTTACATCGACGAGAATAAACTTGGCATTGGAGGCTGGAGTTATGGAGGTATGCTTACAAATTACGTGATAGCAAAAGATCAAAGATTCCAGGCTGCAACATCAGGTGCTGGCATTTCTAATCTGTTAAGTGGATTTGGAGACGATCAGTATATTAGAGATTATATTACCGAACTTGGAACACCTTGGGATAATACTGAAGCCTGGTTGCGTGTCTCTCACCCTTTCTTAAATGCAGGCAATATAACAACTCCAACATTATTTCTTGTTGGAGAGAAGGATTATAATGTCCCTTTAATTGGTTCAGAGCAGATGTATCAGGCCTTAAAGCATCTCGAAATACCGACTGAGCTTATTATCTATCCAGGTCAACACCATTCTTTTTCTATACCCAGCTATAACAAGGATGTTTTAGAACGCTATCTTGACTGGTATGAGAAATATTTAAACTAATTAAGAAACTCGTAATACTCGATCCCGGCATCTTGAAAATCAACCCTCTCTTCTGAACCAATTTTTCTGACAACGAATTCATTCTTTAGGTTATAGTCAATTCCATTGGTTGTCTTCTCTGATCGAAGCTTAAGATATTGTTTATGAGTAAGATTAATATATGATTCGAACGCATTAGAAAATGGAGTTAACTTAGCTGATTCTTGCCATCCCTCAACAAAGAAAATTGGAATCACCTCAGCAGCATCCCCGCTACCATATCCAATCATTAAAGCTTCCTCATTAGATAAATCAATTCCATTTTTCAATGCATCTTCTAATCCAGCTGATAGCCATCCAAAAACAGAGCCGGAATAAATATTTCCCATCTCTGTTGTAAGAGCTGATCCAAAACTAAGCTTTGAAACCACATTTGTTTGAAAATCAGGTTCTTTATGAATAATCTTCACTAACTCTGTTGTTAATGGAAATGCTTCACGATTTATATCCGTCTCAGGAAAATCACTCACATTGGGCTTATTAAGAAGTTCTTCAAGGATTTTATCTTGATCTAATTTTGATAAATTTATATATCTTGTCAATTCTTCATGATCTGTATCATCTCCATGTGCTAGAGCATAAAGATAAGCAATTGAGAACGCAGTTATTGGCATTTTTTTGAATGGTCTGTGCATAAAAATAGCCTTAGTGCTTCTTAGATGATTTGCCAAGTGTCCTGAATTTTTCGAAGACATATTATCCATGGCATTTAGAGTTCCATCGACATAACAGGAAGAGGAGTACTTGCCATTAAATATTGGCAATTCGAGATCAAAATCTGAATGGCCATTTGCTTGCTTAGCTCTGTATTGTATAGGTTTTCTGAAATCCAGATGACGATAGTCAGAAGCAGAGCCTGCTTCTGAAGTTCTAACTTCTGCAATCTTTGGGTTTGACTCAATTAAGGCAGCCACCGCTCCTGCTCCTTGAGTAGGTTCACCAGTTGCTCCTATTTGATATAGAGCAATGTCTGAACATACAACAATGCTCTTAAGTGAGGGAGCATCTGTTTTAATAAATCTAACTGCATTCTTTAGAGCATAGATCCCTGATAAACAAGCCTGCTTATACTCTGGTACTTCACAATTATTTGAAATAGGTTTCATTGATCTTCTTTCTAATTCTTTATTGACCATACCCTTAATAATAATTGAGCCTGCAGAATTATCTGTGCTCGATTCAGTGCCTAGTGCAAGAAAACCTATCTCTGATGGATCAACCTCATGAGAGAGAATTAAGTCTAGAACGGCATTGGCAGCCATCGTATAGACTGTTTGATTTGGGCCCATCATTCTAAAGCCAGTCCCAATGACGTTCTCAACTTTTTCCCAAGATTGATTAGTCCATTCACACCATTTCTCTAGATCCACACGATAAGGAGGAACGTAGGTTGCAATTGCGCTAATGCCGACTTTCTGGTGGTTCATAATTCAGGTTTTTTTTAAGAATTTGAGATTGTATTACTAAATAAATCCTTCTAAAAGAAATTTGTCATTTTTTAGATTGTAATTAATCTAAGTGAATTGGTTCCGCCAGAAACTTTTAATGGAGAACCAGAGGTTACAATGATCAGATCGCCTGAATTAACAACCTCTGAATCAAGTAGTCGCTCTCTAATATCATCAAGGACTTGACTTAAGTTATCAGCTAGAAAGGGGTAAGGAAATGAAATCACACCTCGATAAAGTGATACTCTCCGCTGAGTAACTTCATTTCTAGTAAACGCATATATTGGTATATCAGACCTGATTCTGGATAACATCAGAGCGGTTGAACCAGATTCAGTTAAAGCGATAATTGCTTTAATGCCCATATTCCTAGCAATACTCATTGAACTAAGTGCTATAGCTTCATCTATATGCTGAACTTCAGAATATTTGAATTCTTCTTTCTTTGAAATTGACTGATGATAGCTTTCTGCACCAATACAAACCTCATGCATAGCTTCCACAGTTTCAGCTGGGTATTTACCAATAGCAGTTTCAGCTGAAAGCATCACTGCATCAGAACCATCTAAGACTGCGTTTGAGACATCTGTCATTTCGGCTCTGGTTGGACTGGGGTTATTAATCATTGACTCCATCATTTGAGTTGCAGTAATTGCAACTTTCTTCCCTTTTATAGTTTGTTTAATTATATTTTTTTGTAGTCCTGTTAATTCTCCAGGTCCTGATTCAAGAGCTAGATCACCTCTTGCAACCATAATTCCATCACTCGCTTTAATAATCCAATAGAGTTGCTTCAGGGCCTCTAAACGTTCAATTTTTGCTATAAGCTTTATATCACTGCCAACTTGGGAAAGAACCTCTCTAGCTTGATTCACATCGCTAGCATCATTAACAAAAGATAATGCAATCCAGTCAACGCCAAGTTTAGCTAATTTTTTTATATCCTCTTTATCTTCATCGCGCAGTCCAGATTTATTAATTATTTTATTTTCAACCTCAAAACCTTTATTACTGCTTAAAAGCCCTCCTTCAATAACTTTGCAGTGAAGGGTTTTATTATTAGTAGTTATTTTTTCTACTCTGAGCTTAATTAAGCCATCGTCCATCAAAATCAAGTCATTCTTATCAATCTCTTTAAACACGTGGTCAGCATTGATAATAATTTCATTTTTATTTGTCACTGATTGATCAGTGAATCTAACATCGATTTTGTCAGAGGCTTTTAACTCTATGAGATGCTTTTTAAAATTCCCTATTCGTATCTTATTGCCCTTCAAATCCACTAAGGTAGCTATTGGCTTGTTGATCTTCTTTGCTGTTTTTTGAACTAGTTTTATCTTTTTTGCATTGTTCTGGCTATCCGATTTATCCCAAGTCCCATGTGCCAGATTGAAACGAATTACATCGGCTCTTTCTAAAACTTTTTTTAGAATTTTAGGATCTTCTAAAGAAGGTCCAAATGTGGCTATAATTTTTGTTTGCCTCATAAAAAATGTCTTTTTATTTCTAAATTACAGACTCATTTCGGTATTCAGTCTCATTGATTTCCCCCTCAGACTTGGCGACCAGAACAGAAACGGTTGCATCACCACTTATATTTACAACTGTTCTAGCCATGTCGAGAATTCGGTCAAAGGGAAGAACAAATCCAACAATTAATGCTGTTTGAGCATCGGAAATGCCTATTACAGATAAAACTGTTGCGAGTAAAAATAGTGAGGCCGAGGGAATACCTGCTGTACCTATTGAGGTCAATGTTGCTGTCATAGCTATTAAAAGATAATCAGCAAATGTTAATTCTACACCGAAGATTTGTGCTGAAAATAATGCAACTATCCCCAAATATAATGCTGTCCCATCCATGTTTATAGTTGCTCCTAAGGGGAGCACAGATGAGGCTACAGTTTTTTTAACGCCTAGATTATCCTGGACACACTGAAGAGTTACTGGGAGTGTTGCAGAACTTGAGGAAGTTGAGTAAGCAACTGCTTGTGCATCGAGTATACCTTTAAAAAAATTACTCAAAGGCAATCTAGCTATGAATCTAATTAATCCTCCATAAACGAAAATGATGTGAACAAGACATCCTACATAAAGGATAACGGTCAAAACGAATAGATTCTGGAGAGCTGATAACCCCATTGTTCCAGCAACCCAAGCGATAAGTGATAAAACTCCATAGGGCGCCATTTGCATTACCATATGAGCTATCTTTAAAACTGCTTCTGCTGCTGCAGAAAAAACATCGCCTAAGGCTTTTGTCTTTTCCCCTCCCATTATGATTCCAATACCCAAAAGAATGGAGAAAAATATAATAGGAAGCACATCGCCCTTAGCAAGAGAGGAAATAGGATTAGTAGGCACAATACCAAAGAGACGATCAGCTACACTCATTGAAGA
>ENA-UPTF01000080-UPTF01000080.1-marine-metagenome-genome-assembly--contig:-NODE-80-length-63566-cov-4.730567_pt1 | contig 63566 bp, 55 predicted proteins | sample MGYA00238166_ERZ767019 | MGnify/ENA primary metagenome ERZ767019 (study PRJEB28930, sample SAMN06266391) | marine metagenome | isolation source: Sea water from 250 m depth | place: Atlantic Ocean | study... | reverse complement strand
CCTATGCGTTTAATTTTTAAAATATTTTTCGTCTGTACCATATCTTTTTATCCGCTCTTGGCCATTGGAACCCAGTTTCTTGTTCTACCTGCTGGCGCAATGGAATTAGCGCTTGGTAGCCATCCGGCATTTGGTGGCACAGCCACCATTAACCCAGCTCTGATCCAGGCACCTCAGGGTGGACCTCTATTATCATTTGATAACGGTCATTGGCTTGGAGATATTCGGATCTCTAATTTTTGCTTGGATCAACAGATCGGGAAAAGCACTGGCAGATTTTCAATTCGCTATGCTGGTTTGACCGATCTGGAATTCAGGGATCATAGACCAGTGGATGACCCCCTTTCATCCTTTGCTGCGTTTGGTTTGACACTTGAGACAGGATTTTCTTATCCAATTATTGCTGGTAATATCGGGTTTTTGGTGCGAACACTTTATATGGCGATATATGATCAATATTCAACTGGTGTCAGCCTGGATATAGGATATACAAAACTGTTTAGCTCTGGCTGGAATGCAGGTATATCGCTATTGAATATTGGTAAACTATCGAATATGAACATCAAGTCTCCAGAGCTTCCAATGAGATTATTAGCTGGAGTATCTAGATCAATGGATAGAGGCCGATTTCAAAATTTGGTTTGTATGACCGGTGAATGGGCATTTTTACCACAAAACTGGAAAGTCTCATTTGGAAATGATTTTAGTTGGGATCAGTTCCATATTTTAAGTGGTACGAGCTTTACGGATCAAACATCTTCTGTGTCTATTGGTACAGGACTGCAGTTAGGACGTTTTAAAGTTTTTTATGCAATACGTTTTAGTTCACAGGACATTGGAATGCCTCATACTTTTAGTATAAATACCCGTCTACCTTGAAAAATCCGGATTACCGTAGTCCTCTCATCTATTTATTAACACTTTTTGTTGTTGTTCTTCTGATCGTGTTGAAAAGACAACAAGATCATTTGGATAAATTGGAGGATGAAATAGCATTTGATACGGAGAAGATTGTGGATGAACCCCCAATGGAAGTAGAAAAAGTACCACCAGAACCCTTACCACCTTTGCGCGGGATAATCGGTCTGATCATTGATGATTTTGGTTATCGTAATGATGATGTTTCAAGGGGATTCTTGGATATCCCAGCGAAGCTTACCTTCGCTGTGATACCGGGTCATGAGCACAGCAGATCATTTTCAAAAAATGCAGTATCAGCTGGTTATGAGGTTATTGTTCATATGCCCATGGAGAATCTTGGTAAAACATTCGGCGAAGAAGAATTCGTACTTATGAATTATTTTCAAGATAATGAATTGGTTAGAAGGGTCAAAGAAGCTTTGGAACACATTCCTGAAGCAAATGGTTTGAATAATCACCAGGGGTCTAGAGCCACAGAAACACCTCGTTTGATGAGAATACTTGCTGGTGTTCTAAAGGATGAGAATAAATTTTTTATCGATAGTCGCACAACAATGAATACTTTAGCTGAAGAAACAATGCGCCAGTTCGATGTACCAACAAATCGACGCAATATATTTTTGGATAATGAATTGGATGAGGAAAAAATATATGCTCAACTGATACAATTGACTGATGTGGCGGAAAGAAAAGGCATAGCGATCGGTATAGGACATGTTAAACCCCAAACATTAGCTGTATTAAAAAAACATATACCTGAACTGCAACAAAAGGGGTTTAAATTCGAATTTGTATCAAAACTTGTGAATTAAATATAATGGCGATCTTATGTAAAGTGTCCCGTGGCGATTTTACCGAAAGCATACATGTGGTCTTTGCAGTTGTTGTGGATGGATCCGATAATATTATTTATTCAACGGGTGATCCCCACTATCTAACCTGTGTACGTTCATCCTTAAAACCCTTCCAGGCTGCCGCTGCCATCCGGGAAGGTTCCGTGGATACAGCAGGATTCACTGATGATGAGATCGCGTTAATGTGTGCATCGCATATGGGAGAAGATATTCATGTGCAAACCGCGAAACGTATGATCGATAAACTAGGGTTTGACCTCAATGATTATGAGTGTGGTGTTCATCCATCATCGGATAGGGTTTCACGCTATCAACAGATCAGGAATGGATCAGAGCCGAATGCACTCAATAATAATTGCAGCGGGAAACATGCTGGCATGTTAGCTCTGGCAAAACATCTTGTTGGTGATCCAATAGGATATACGAAATTAGAACACCCGGTTCAGCAAACAATCATTCGGGTACTAAAAGAGTATACCGGCTTGAATGATATCAAAACAGGTATTGATGGCTGTTCGGCACCTACCCCGTTCCTTACTTTAGAGGTGATTGCACGACTATTTCAGTTATTATCATCGGGAAAATTCCCAGAATTGGATCGTGTCTTTGATGCTATGATCGCACATCCCTACAATATTTCCGGTAAGGATCAGTTCGATACTTTGTTCATCCAGGCATTACAAGGAAGAGGCATTACAAAAGGCGGCGGAGAATCTGTGAGAGGTATCAGCCTTAAAAAAAAGAACGGGAACAGTATTGGGATCGCGCTCAAGGTTCTCGATGGGCATCATCGTGCCATGCCCTTGGCAACTATGACCCTTTTAAAACATTTGGATCTCTTGTCCGATAAAGAATTAACAAGCTTGAGCAGGTTCCAAAGAAAGATCCTAAGGAATCATCGCAATATTGAGATCGGTAATATTGAAGCAATTGTTGAGATGTAATGCGTGTTCTGACGAATGGGCTTTTATTTGTTTCGTTTACTTTTGCATCGGAATCTCGGATAATGACCTATAATCTTTTGAATTTTACTGGTGATGATAATGCTCGTGAGGGCGACCTTCAAATGATCATCGATGCTATTGCTCCAGATATAATTGTTGCACAGGAGATCGATGGTAACGATGGTTATGAGCATGTTCTATCAGATGTTCTCGATCCTATTGATAGTGGACTCTATGAGGGTGCCCCATTCACGGATCAGAATAATACTAATATAGATATCGCTCTTTTTTATAAACCTGAAAAATTCTCGTTTATTAGTACGTCCACGATCAATACTACCAATAATTGGGGCAATCGGGATGTGATAGAATTTATCATGTTACACAATACATCCCAGATTGAGATTAGATTTTATGGACTTCATTTCAAGGCAGGCACTGGTGATGATAATGAAACTGAGCGTGCAGAAGAAGCCGGTGCTCTTCGCGATCATTTGAATGGATTAGATCCTGAAGATTATTTTATTGCTTTGGGGGATTTTAATCTATACCATTCAGGTGAAGAAGCTTGGCAACGACTGACAGAATCCCAGGATGATAATGATGGTCGCTTGTCAGACCCAATTAACCAGGCTGGGAACTGGCATAATAATAGTGCTTATGATGAGATCCATACCCAGTCCAGCAGAGGATATTATAACGGGCAAAATTATGGGGGATTGGATGACCGTTTCGATTTTATCCTTTCTTCCGCAAACATCTTGGCTGGAAATGAAGGAGCCTGCTATTATATTCAGGATACTTATACATCCTATGGCAATGATGGTAACCATTTCAATGAGGCGGTGAATGATGGGAGCAATACGGCGGTATCTGGTACTATTGCCAATGCATTGGTAGAAGCATCAGACCATCTGCCTGTCTACATGGACCTATGGTTCGATGATCTGGAATATTCCGATGAAGGAATTGTCATTACCGAGGTCATGCCCAATCCTTCGGCTGTATCTGATTCCTATGGTGAATGGATCGAAATTCATAATACAACAGATTCAACCATTGATATAGAAGGCTGGATGGTGATGGATTCTGGTTCGGATGAGCATCTGATCACGAATGATGCTATGTCGATCTTGGTGCAGCCTGGTGAATATTTTATATTAGCAAATAATAGTGATCCCTTATTGAATGGGGGTCTCTCGATCGATTATGTATACTCCGGGTACGATCTTTCTAACAGTGATGATGAGATCATTCTGGCAGATGACCAAGGAAGAATTGTGGACGAAGTTCATTATATAAACTCTTGGCCATTCTCAAATGGGATCTCGATGGAGATGCACTCTCCAGATGCTGATAATTCACAGGAACAAAACTGGTATGCATCTTCGATTCCCTATGGTGATGGGGATCTTGGTACCCCAGGCGTTGGATGGGATGGTACCGTGGATATATCAACAGAAATAGAACTACCTTCAACGATACATCTATTACCCTGTTATCCAAACCCTTTCAATCCTCATACCATTATCCGGTTTGAAATATATGATGTATCAGATATTGAATTACAGATCTATGATATGGCAGGAAAATTTATTGGATCCCCCCTTAATGGCAGAATACCAATAGGGCTACATCAAGTTTCCTGGACCCCTGAAAGCAATACTTCTGGTGTTTATTTTATTCATCTTATCAGTGAAAATCGTTCAAAAACTCAAAAAGTGATATTTTTAAAATGAAATGTGTTTTGTTCATAATTATCACATGTTTCTCGACTCTCGTTGGCCAGGATGAAAGATCACACCGTGTTACGACCCCTTATTATGCTGATGATGAATATGATAAATATACCAGCGTAGGTCAATTGGGACTCACGCTAACCAATTTTGGTATCATTGGTAATGGATGGAACCAGATGGAGGATGGAAGTATTCATCCATCATGCCAGTATAAACAGCACACTGAGATCGCTCGTGAGCAGGTGGAACATTTTTCTTATGCGGGATTGTGGATAGGTGGTATAGTAAACGGTCAAAGAAGAGTATCAACAGCCATTGTTGATGGTGTTTTCGAAGCTGGAGATGAAGGGTTCGAATTTTTTGCACAAACATCCATTAAGATACAATCATCCATATCATCCACTACCCAGGATTCGATGGCTGATTACTATTCACCCGATGCAATATCACATCAGGATATGATCGCAGAATTCAAGGATTATGGAATTGCGTATAATGATAATATGGGTATTTCAAATCATACTCCATTGGGAATCGATGTTCAGATGGAAGCATATTCTTGGAATTATTCCTATGCCAATTCTTTTGTTATCTTGAACTATACCATCACCAATGCCTCCCCGGATACGATCCAAGATATCCATGCAGGTATCTGGGCCGACCCCTCAGTGGCAAATTTCAATTATACTGATTATTATACACCAGGTGGCGGCTTTACCTGGTATGATAATCTAGATGGATTTGATAAGACGACGGATGATGGGGGATACAAACGGAACATAGCCTATCAGTATGATGTTGATGGTGATGATGGTTGGGCAGAGTCATATATAGGCGTTTCTATGTTGGGTTCAAGCATTCCATCAAAATATGTAAGGTCGAATTATAATCAGTGGGTCTGGACAAATTCCAACAATAGCGATTATCCAGCTTATTCCATGCCGATAGATGATGCTGAGCGTTATGATAAGATGTCATCCAGTGTTCCAACGGGAACCGGTCCCGATTATACGGATGAAGGATACCCATCGTCTGAGAACAGTTGGTTATTCTTAATGTCTAGCGGCCCAGTAGGGTCAACGCCAATTACTGAAGATTCTACCAGCTGGGCCCTACCGCCAGGAGATTCTTGTCACATAGCCTTGACCATTTTGTGTGCCCGTTGGACACCCGGCACGGGCAATGATTCTTCTGAGCGCAGGAGGGACCTTCATGTCAACTATGACTGGGCACAAAAAGCCTATGATGGGGAAGATAAGAATAGGAATAATATTTTAGATGATGGAGAAGATGTAAATGAAAATGGGCTGATCGATCGCTATATTTTGCCATCCCCACCTCCATCTCCCAATATGGAACTCACTATAGAAGATCGGAAAATCATCTTATATTGGCAAACAAATGCAGAGCAGTTTATTGACCCTATCAGTCAGGAGAAAGACTTTGAAGGTTATAGGATCTATGGTGCCCGTAAGACCATGAATGAAACACTTGAAGAGTTCACTCTTTTGGCTGAGTTCGATAAAAATAATGATATCGGCTATAACACTGGATTTGATGCTGTTAGAGTTGTTAATGATTCTGGAGAACCGGACAGCATATTGATCAATGGATCCTTTTTTAATTACACCTACACGAATGAAGGAGTCAATAACGGATGGCTAAATTATTTTGCTATCACTGCATTTGACCAGGGTGATCCGGATGCAAACCTGGAAAGTCTAGAGAGCTCGCTTTATTCTAACAGAACCTATGTATATCCAGGCATATCCATGACAGATAACATTGAGTGGGTGGGGGAGCCTACGGTCTATCCCAATCCGTATCGTGGTCAAGCGCTATGGGATGGGTATGGCAGTCGAAACAAGATGATCTGGTTCAGGAATATCCCGGTGATGGCGGAGATCAGGATCTTTTCACTGGCTGGTGATCTGGTAGATATAATTCAACATGATGAAACATATATGGGAAGGGATATAGATAACATAGATGCGCAAAATTCCCCGGTCATGGCTGGTGGCGAGCATGCCTGGGACCTGATAACAATGCATGACCAGGCAACTGCAACAGGGCTATATCTTTTCACTGTTGAGGACAAGGTATCTGGAAAGATCAAGGAAGGAAAATTCCTGATAATTAAATAAACTAAACAATGGAGAAAAAAACATGAAAAGAACGATAATAGTTATGATGATATCCTGTTTGCTATTTGGTCAAGTGGACTATAGTACACAGATCCAAACAATTTTTAATTCTAATTGTGGGAATTGTCATTTAGGGAATTCCTCGGGAGGATTAAATCTGTCAAATTACGATAATGTCATGGCTGGTGGTGATAATGGTGATGTTATTGAACCGGGAGAGCATGCTGATAGCTATTTATGGCAAAGAGTGGATGATGGAACTATGCCACCTGGGACCAATCCCGATCTTAGTGCTGATGAGATAGATCTGATCGCACAATGGATAGATGAAGGTGCATTGCAGGAGCCTGCTACCACCACTGCAATCTATGACATCCAGTACGTGTCTGATCCTGAAACAGATGATGCCAGTCCGCTAAATGGTCAGGAAGTGACCATTAGCGGTGTTGTTACAGCTGAATTCTGGGGATCTGATCAGTATAGGTTTATGCACGTTCAGGATGCGGAAGGTGCCTGGAATGGAATTTTGTGTTTTAATTATGACGGCTGGGATTCTTTTGAATTTACTGATGATGATGGTAATTCAGTCATTGGTCCGGCGGAAGGCGATAGTGTTACCCTGACCGGAACAGTAGCAGAATATTATAACCTGACTGAGCTTGATGATATAACAGAAGGTATTGTCCATGGTCCCGCCAATAGTATCATGACTCCTGTAAATGTAGCTACAGGGGATGTCGGCGAAGCATATGAAGGATGTTTGATTGCAGTTGTAGATGCGACTGTGGATGATCCGGACCTGGGTAATGGGGAATGGTCAGCGGATGACGGTTCTGGCTCCGTCCGATTTGATGATATATGGGATTATTTTTACTACCCGGAAGAAGGTCAGACTTTGGCGCAAATCATCGGGGTTGGTTATTATGGGTATGGTAGTTATAGAATCCAGCCGCGTCTCGCACGGGACGTTGTAGAAGCTGATGGAGATCCTGTAAGGATTCAGCGAGTACAACAGGTGTTGTACAGTGATCTCATAAAGGCAGGTGAAGATGAGGTATCCGATGTTTCCTATATGGTTGGCGACACTGTTGAGCTGGAAGGTATTGTTACCATGCCAACCGGACTGAGCTATGCCGGTGCCGGTGTCAAATTCATTTTTGGTGATGAAAATGGTGGTCCCTGGAGCGGTATCCTATCTTATGACCCAGATAGTTCCGCTTTTGGGACTCTTCTTGAAGGTTTTAAGGTAATTGCAACTGGATATATCGCAGAATATTCTACTGGTGCGGCAAATATGACAGAGCTTTTCATCACTCAGCCTGTCCAGATAATAAGTCCAGGGAATGAACTACCACCAGTAGATACTGTACTAACAGGTGACCTGCGCTGGCCGACAGAAGCCGAGCAGTGGGGTACGGTCATGATTCGCGTGGAAGAGGGGATTGTGACCGATAATGATCTACAGTATGAAGTGTTCGCTGTGGATGATGGGAGTGGTGACGTATTAGTGGATGATGATTCGGACAGTATCCAGGTCTATTTTGAAAGTGTGGGTCCTCCCCCTGTGGGATCTTTGGTCCAGTCAATTGAAGGATGGCTTTACCATCATTATGGAAGTAATGCTGATTCATCCACTTATAAATTGTGTCCTCTGTATGTGGGTGATATTGTCTTCGGTGCTGGGCCACCATCCATCAGTAGTGTATCTCGTGATCCTTGTGCTCCGCAGAACTCTGATACTGATGTGACGGTATCTTGCGTTATTACTGATAACTCAGATATTGCCAGCGCTGTCGTGCATTATTCGATCGATGGAGGAGAATATCTGACAGTGGATATGAACAACACCGGTGATTCCACCTGGGCCGGCATGATACCTATTTCAGCAGGTAATGAGGTTTATTACTATATAGTAGCCACAGATGATGGAGGTGACCAGTCGGAACCGAAATCCAATTCATTTCCCTATGACACTGATCATGGGCAACTGGGGTTCATTGTGACCGATGATCTTACCATTGGTATCGTTCAGGAAACACCCTGGGCATCGGGGTCATCCCTTTACCATGGATGCGAACTAACATTAACAGGTATAGTAACGGGTGATACAGCCCAATACAACAGTGGTTATGGTGCTTATGCTTTCCAGGATGGTACCGGTCAGTGGAACGGCCTCCTTTTTGATGGAGCCGATCTTCAGGTATTATCTCGTGGCGATGAAGTGGCTGTTACTGGAACCATAGATGAGTTTGATGCAGCCTGGCATTTTCAAAATGATGGAAATACACGATTGATCAATGTTAGTAATATTGATGTACTGTCCACAGGAAATGCCGAACCAGACCCTGCTCTTGTAAGCTGTCGTGATATTACACAAACCGGTGAAGAAGTAGAGAGCTACGAAGGTGTATTGGTCACACTAAATAATGTTACTATCTCAGCTGTGAATCAGTTCGATTGGTCTATCACGGATGCTACAGGTTCAGAAACATTGATCGATGATGATATGGCCACAATGGCAGCGGATAATTATATGAGCACACTTGAAGAAGGGCAGGTATTGGAATCTGTCTCAGGTATCTTCAATTTCAGTTTTGGGACCTATAAGGTTCAGATCCGTGATTTACCTGATCTTGGTCAGACAGTTGGTATTGTAGATGATATTAAGGTCAATCCTTATTCGTATCAACTTTATGATAATTTCCCAAACCCATTCAATCCAGAAACACAGATCCGGTTTGAGATCGGAGCACAAGAGAATGTTCAGATCCTGATCTATGATATTCTAGGTCGACAGATCAGGTATCTGGTGAATGAACAGTATTCTTCTGGCTTTCATGTTGTGAACTGGGATGGTACCAATGAAACTGGACAGCCAGTTTCATCTGGCATGTATATCTATCTGCTAAAAGCGGGAGACTATATGGCGGATAAAAAAATGCTCTTTGTTAAGTAATAACCAAATATATGGGGTGGATGACAACTATCATCCACCCCATTTTGTATTGTATCTAAAACATACGTACCTGTTCTGTCTTTTACTGGTTGGCCTATCCTGTAGTCGCTGGGAGTATCAGGACCCATCAGCCCCTGTGGACCTTCAGGCTCCACAGACATATTTGTCCCTCATGGCCGCAGATACGATATACGCTGGGTTAGATTCGTTGGGGAACCCTGTTTATGCTATTGAAGATGATCCAGGCCCTGGGATTATATGGGACACACTGTCACAGGCATTCACTACCATTACAACCAGTAAACAGAACCTGAACTGGTGGGGCGAGGATGTGGATGGAACAGTAATAGGTTACTATTACAAATGGAATACGGATTCGACCTGGACCTATACAAACTTAGAGAGCGGGACCTTTTTTGTGCCGATACGTTCAGATTTGGATATATTCGAATTTGAGGTGAAAGCAGTGGATAATGACGAGCTCATAGACCTATCACCTGTAAGAATCATTCTGCCAATAACCAATTCAGCACCAACGATCAATTTCCGTCATCTTTCAAACCCGCTGATCGCTGATATTAATGGTGATACAAGCTTTACCTTTCCCACTCGTACGTTCATCTGGGACCTATATGACCAGGATGGGAATGAGACCATCACGGATATCTTCTATGCTTTGGATGATACGTGTGGATCCTGCTGGACCAGGATGGAAGGTGATCTATCTGGTATCACCTTAACGGATTTGGGCGAAGGAAATCATATATTCTATCTGAAGTGCCGTGATATTGCTGGTGCTGGAAGTCAAATGATACAGTTCCCGGATCCTTTACATCCATCAGAAGCACAGGTCTGGAAGGTCTTACCTGCTGAAGGGGATGTGCTTATCGTAGATGATTTTCCATTGGATGCTCAAAATAATGCTTTGGACTGGTATACAACGATCTTTGATACTATAGTGGGGATAAATGGATATTCCGTTTGGGAGATCGGAGATGAATTACCCTATTCATCAACAGATGTCACAGCCAATCTGAAATATTTCAAGCATGTGGTCTGGTTCTGTGCGTATAACAATACGGCTGCTGCCAATGATACTTACAATGGAGCAGAAGCAAGCTTGGTGAATTTTGTTATGGGTGGTGGAAATCTTTTTATCAATCCAATAGATTATGAGGACACAACCTTTACCTGGTTTCCCATGGATACGATGATGACAATAAATAGATCCGGATTGCTCTGGAGCGATAAGGATATAATATCTCCTATAGATTCAACATTGGATCTAAAAGTATCTCATCTTATTTCTGTACGGGTAAAAGGATTTGTGCCTGATTCCCTTCAGTTCGCTGTAAATAAAGAGATCTATCATATGGCCGATCCAGTCGATCAGTGGGATGAGTGGGAAGGGAACCCAACCGTATGTAGCCTTGGTCAGTTTCAGATTTCTCCGACAACTTATTCGGGAAAGATAGTGATCATGACCTTACCCATGCATGATGGATATCAGCCAAAACTGGATGGGAATGGTTCTTCGATCAAGCTGTTTCATTATTTATTTGATGAAGAGTTCATTGAATGAAACAATTCTTTCTATTGTTTCTATTGCCGGTGTTCTTAATTGGGTCAGACCCGGGCTCTATTTCTGGAACGGTAACAGATGGCAGCTCGAACGAACCACTACCCGGAGTCAATGTATTAGTAAAGGGAACATATTATGGTGCCTCTGCTGATGCAGAAGGAAATTATAAGATCACAGATGTCAAGCCAGGAAATTATGACATGGAGGTCTCGATGATCGGGTATAAGGTCATACTAAAAACTGGGATCATTGTTGAGTCCGGAGCGATGATCGATATTGATTTTGAAATGGATGAGACCGTTCTGAGTTTTGGTGAAGATGTGGTTGTAATAGGGAAAACGCCACTTTTTGATGTGGATGAAACATCATCCATGGCTCGTGTAAGGTCAGAAGATATAGATAACATGGTTGTATCCAGTGTGGAAGATATATTATCTGATCAGATCGGAGTCACTACACAGGATAATGAGATTCATATTCGGGGTGGCAGAATAGATGAAAGCCTGTTTATCGTAGATGGTTTTTCTGTTAAGGATCCTCTCTCGGGATATTCTGGCAACCTTTTTATTAATGCGGATGCGATCGAAGAATTAGAGATAGTGACGGGAGGCTACAATGCTGAATATGGACAGGCTATGTCTGGTGTTGTCAATATTAAGCTTAAGGAAGGAAGAGATCAGTATGAAGGCTCATTCAAATTTTCCAGTGATCGTTTTATTTCAAATAATTTTGGTTCAGATAGATTAGAATTCAATTTTGGAGGACCAGATCTATTTTTACAGACCATTCCTGGTGCTCTTGGTTTAACAATGCCTGGTAGATTCTCTTTTTTCTTAAGCGGGTATAGTAATACGTATGATGGCAATCTTCCCGTAGCAAACTCCTTATATCCACACAGGTTTTGGGACCCAGGTCTTATATCTGTTCAACAGGCAGATAAACTGATGTCATCCCTGAGCAAACGGGAGAATAATGATTGGCATTTGTTATATAAATTGACCTGGGACTTGAGTGCGAAGAAGAAACTCTCTGTCTCGTATGATATTTCTATGAATATCAACCAGGGTTATTTTATGCCCAGAGCTTTTTCTTCTACCTATTTCCCATACAGGTATATGCATATACTTGATAATTACAATACCATTTCCCGAGATACACGTTTATTGAATCTGAACTGGACACATACCCTTTCGACCCGGTCGTTCTATGAATTGACCATGGGTAGGTTCATAACCATGGAACACAGTGCTGTTCAAGATCTTTCGTGGGACCAATATCAGGAACGTCTTGATCTGGAACCAATCAACTATAATCTGGATAATACCGATCGAGATGGGAATATTCAGATAACCTACGGAGATGAATTTTATGATACAGGTTTCTCTCCAGAGTGGTATGACCTTGCGAGCGATAACTCGAGAATTGATTTGGACTGGACATATCATACAAGGTCCCACCATAAGATCAAGACAGGTTTTGAACATACGACCACGGATATTCAGGTACTGGATATTGATGAGCCCTGGAGCGGTACATCTGGCTTTGGTGCTAATTATGACAGCTATAGTGCCCGCACCTATTTTGGTGCATTCTTCATTCAGGATCGTATTATCTTCGAAGGTATGACCTTAAATCTTGGTGCCCGGACAGATTACTGGATCCCTGGTAAATATGTAGAAGATGCCATAGCGGACTCTAATAGTGTGATAATCACTGATAAAGCACGGGATAAGTTTATCGCGGAGACATTTTCTTTTCCTGGGTTTGGTGATAATTATCGAATGAAAGCAAGACTAAGTCCGCGGTTCGGTATCTCTCACCCGGTCACAGAGAATGACGTATTGTATTTTTACTACGGTCACTTTTCACAGTTACCTACATTTCAGTATGTCTATGCCAAGATCAATTCCAAGGCTCAGTCCACGTACCAGGTATTTGGCAATCCAAACCTGAACCCCAAGACCACAGTCCAGTATGAGCTTGGGGTCAAGCACCGCTTCAGTGAGGACCAGGTGCTGGAAATGAAAGCGTATTGGAAAGATATGTTTGATTATGAAACATCACAAACGATTCGTCCCTCTAATCCAAAATATTCACACCTTACATTCAATATGTATTTCAATGCGGATTATGCGCGGGCCCGTGGGATAGAGATCATATTAAAGAGTCGATTATTTTCAAACTGGTATGCCGATCTGAATTTCAATTATAGCATTGTTACCGGTAAATCGTCTTCTCCTTTGGATAATCTTTTGGTCCAGGCCGGGCAGTTATCAGAAAAACCACTGGGTGAAAGTTATATGAGCTGGGATCGTCCTTTTCATTATTTTACCAACCTCTCCTACACAAACCCGAAAAATTGGGGGCTATCAATGAGATTGGAATACGAGTCCGGCCGGCGATATACGCGGTCCATTATTGATACGTTAATAACGGTGAACGATCAGCAGTACTATGAAGGCCCTCGAGAGGATGATAAACCCTATTATTATTTAAGCGATATTGCTACCAAGAATATTGATCTGAAGTTTTATAAGACCTTCGAACTGAAACGTTTTGGAATAAAGCTTTATTTTGAAGCAGAAAATCTGTTGGATGAACGGACACCTCGTAGGATAAATCCTTACACCGGAAGAGGCTATGGTCCTGGTGAGATCATCGGATACCATCTGGCTAATAGCCCGGATCCCAACCTTGACCCATCCCGGTTCCGAAAACCACGTTCAATTGAAATAGGGTTCCAGGTTATCTTCTAATGCAAAGAAAAATATCCATTATTGCCTTTTTAACTATCTTTATCAGTACAGGTTCGAGTCAAAATATCTTTCCAATTTTAGGTGGTCAACGAGTTGGAACATCGGTCTTCAGTTTCTTGAATATTGGTGTCAGTGCCCGCGCAGTTGGGATGGGAGAAGCTGTTGTAGCTTTAGATCAGGATGCTGCTTCCGTGTATTACAACCCCGCTACTATTGCCCAGTTCGATAGAATAGAGCTAACAGCTACGCAAATTCAATGGCCGGCCGACATCAATTATGACTATTTCAGTGTGTCTGGTCATTTAAAGGGAAGACATTACATAGGAATGAGTGGTGGCATATTGCATATGGCGCCAATGATGGAAACAACAGAATATTTGCCCGATGGTACCGGGAATTATTTTACGTTTCAGGATAGATTCATTGCTCTCACCTACGGTGCTAAAATGACAGATCGATTCAGTTTTGGTATCACACTAAAACATGTATCAGAAGATCTGGCAGATTACGGTATGAGCACCATACTGATGGATATTGGAACATTTTACTGGACCGGTTTCAAGACTCTGCGTTTTTGTGCAGCCCTGACACATTTTGGTGGTCAGACAGGACCGAATGGATACTATGATAAAAAAATACTTGATCAGGGGTCTGGCGAAGAGATCACTGAATCCACAGAATATAATATATTTTCACCCCCAACCATGTTCCGTGTAGGTCTTGCCATTGATCCTGTAATAACAAACAGCCATCATGTTGTGATTGCGATGCAGTTAAATCATCCAGTGGATAATGCTGAATATATTGTAACTGGATTTGAATATTCGTATTTGAAGCTATTATACTTCAGATCCGGACTAAAGATCAATAAGAGAGGTGAAGGTCTGACATTCGGAGTCGGATTGAATGTGCCTGTGAGGAATATCATTGTTCGGGCGGATTATGGTTACGCTGATTTTCAACAATTATCTGATCCCAAACGATTCAGCATAGGAGTGACCTTTAGATGAGAGCGTCTCGCACTATACCCTTTCTATTTTATGTTGTACTGTTTCAAGCTTGTATTGAACGCTTTATTATACCAAATGATCTGAAAACTGGTCCAGGATCAGATTTCGGTGCGGGGGATACTACATACCTTTTACTTGGTCCTGTGTGGAATGAATCATATGGTCTACAATCACCTGTTGAGATATCAGTTTCTCAGGATGGTCGGATCTTTGTGGCTGATTCAGGGCTACATTCTATTATAGTCTTTGATCAGAATGGTGAACGGCCCAATGGCTTTGATGGTCTACTGAGTCTGACCGATGAGAATCTTGAACCACTGGTCCCAATTGATGTGGATATAGATAATAAGATGAACATTTTTTTCATTGTAGGTGACCAGCGGGTATATATATGGAACCAGTATTGGAACTCAGTGGGGGTGAATAAAATATCTATCAGTGGAACATTTACTCACTTACAGACTGGTGTGGTTCAGGATGCTATTTCAGGCACAGATACTTGGATAGATCTATTGAACAATGTCCAATGGCAATTGTCAAACGTCATAATGTCAGATGATCAGCTCATGATCGATTCTATAATGGCCCCCCATATATTCTATGATGGTAGATATGAAAAAAATCATTACCTGGATCCGTTTTATGATTCTGATTCCAGTCGTTTTACGGGACTTAGTGCTCCCGCTGGTCAAGAAAATATGATCTTTGTCACAGATGATTATGGTGGTGAGCAGAACCAATATCGGGTGTTACAGATTAATTTTCAGCGGTCGCTTTTACTTGAGCTTGCGACCGGAGAAAATGTTTGGTGCTTCACTGGGATATTTGGTGCCACGGTCAAGGGCTATGGTACTGGTGCCGGATCAGTTAACCAACCGCTGAGCTTGGACGTGGATTATCAGGGTAATCTGTATTATGCCCAAGCGGGCAACTATTTCCCTGTCCATATGATATCTCCAAATCTGTCCGGTGATTTTGCCGTATACACGTCTGGTTTTCAACCGGGTCTTCACGATATTATGACAGCAGACTGGTATGCTTCTCCACAGGATGTGGCTGTAGATGCAAATCGAAATATATATGTAGCAAATTCAGGGGACCAGGATGTACTGGTGTTTGGGAGTAATGGTAGGTTTTTCAAGAAAGCTGGAATCGAAGAGTTTATAATTGATACTACAGTAAACATCTGGTCCGTCATTGATACATCATCAGTTGATACGACCCTGATCCTTCCCGACTCATCTCAGATAGATACAACATTTCAGGTGCTGGTATATGACAGTGTTTCTATAGATACCTTTGTTGCCGTTGAAGCTAAGGGTTTATTAGCTTCGCCTGCAGCTGTAGCAGTGGATAACCGCGGAATCATTTATGTATGCGACCCTGAGAGAAGTAGCATTGTTCGATTCTCACTTTCCAACGTGTTGGATGATGATCTTCAGCTGGAGAATTGATTTGAACCGATATTCTGTTATTTTTTCATTTGTAATTTTTTCTTTCTTGCAGGCACAGTCTCCTGAAATTTCCTATATAAAATATTTTCCTACTGAAAAAGATTTCATTGCAAATGTTCCCATGCAAGCTACCCAGCGAAGAGGCTATGATCATTTAGCTGTTTATTATGATACAAGAAATCTTCCGGTCAAGGTCGAGCATTATACAGCCAATGGAGTTCTATCCAAAAAAGAAGCGATGGAATATGATGATGAACAGAGCTTGGTCCGTAAAGGAAAGGTGAATGAAAAAGGAGAGTATATAGAAATGACAGTGTTTGGAGGACATGAACCCTGGGGCCAAGAGTACCGAAAGTGGCGCTTTCCGGAGAACCAGCCTATGACATTCACTGATCAGCGGAGTACCTTTACAATACCTAGGGGAGAGCTGGTGACCAGAATCGTATTTGAGACCGTGGACGGGGTCGAATATGGCCAGATCGAATTAGACTACGATTATTTGAATTATTTATCTGAAGAACGTTGGCGGGATCTGCCGTCTGGTCGTGTTATACGCCGTTTTATGTATAAGGTAGATATTATGGCAGATATGACACAGATCTGGGAGTTCGGATTACAAGGGAAACTCATCTCCAATGTGGCCATTGATATGGCACCAGCGGATGAGCTATATAAAACACCCCCGCCCCGCACTGGAAATGTACTGGATGAAGCTGATATTCTTCAGCGAGAGATACGTGAGGGACGAGTTCTGGTCTCTAATGATGGTATGATCCCTCGAACTATTCTAGACGAAATGATTCTAGTTTCTGGGGATAGACTTTTTGTGGATTATATTTCCACCAGCCAGAATGGTATACAATTTAGGATGGAGGGTGAAAAAGAATTACTAACTATTCCCAGTAGCAGGGTCCGGTCTTTAATCTCCCGAATGGGTGATGTAATTTATCCTAAACCGATACGCACAAAGACATCTCAATGAAATTTGGTCACTTGTTTTCTTTTTTATTGATTAGCTCGCTATTGGGGCAAACCTATCCTGTAGGTCAAAACTATCCACCGCCTACGGATCTTATTACCGCTCCCACTGCAGCGACATTAATGCGTGGAAGTTTTTCTTTGGGAATGCGGATCCAAGATGCGGGTGGTATGATAATAGGTCTGCGAGCCGGTATCACAGATCGTTTTCAGTTTGGATTATCCTATGGATCTCCCAATCTGATCGGTGATGACAGCTTACGATGGTACCCACGACCAGAAGCTAATCTGAAATATTTGCTCGTAGATGAAACTATTACTCTTCCTGGACTATCCCTGGGTCTGAACACACAGGGATATGGAAATTTTCATGATGGTGATTCCTTGAACCGCTACGATATGAAAGCATATGGTGCTTATTTAGCTGGTAGCAAGAACTGGAAAACACCGTTTGGGAACTTGGGATTGCATAGTGGGGTAGGTTACAATTTTACAGAGACCAATGATGGAGACGATGATCCTAATGTATTCTTTGGTATCGATATAGAGGTCAATCCTGAGTTTTCTGTTTTATTGGAATACAATGCCGCCCTTAACGAAAATAATATGACCACAGAAACGCTAGCCATCAGCCGTGGAGGATACTTGAACGCTGCACTTCGATGGACGTTTGTCGAGCATTTGCATCTTGAAGTAAACCTGAACAATCTTCTATTTGATAAGGATAAAGTAGATTATTTCAAGAGGGAGATAAAGATCATATATATTGAATATTTTTAGAATAAGGGAAAAAAGATGAAAAAGATTGTGATTTATTTGTTTTTATTTGGTGGTGTATTTGGCCAATCGGACCTGTCCAAGGGAATCACAGCTTACGAGCGCCGGCACGATGGTTGTATAGAAGACCGTGCCCAGCCAGGGCCCATTAGTGAAGCCATTAGATATTTTAAAATGGCGCTTGAGAATCCAGAAACAGAGAATGAAGCTGCCTTATATTTGCTGAAGTCATATTATTTCAAGGCAAAATTTTCTGAGAGTGATAAAGAGATAAAAAAAGAACTTTTGAAAAATGGAAAGGCTTTGGGACAGGAATTATTAGATCGATTCCCCGATTCTGTAGAGTATCGTTACTGGTATCTAGTGAATCTGGGAAGCTGGGCGGAGGTCTATGGCATATTAGCAGCTGCAAGAGAAGGAGTTGCTGACCAGATGCGCTCTCATTCAGAAAAGATCATTAAGATAGATCCTGGATACAAGGATGGTGGTGGCTATTTCATGCTTGGAGCTGTCCACTATAAATCACCCTATATTCCTTTTTTATTGTCTTGGCCAGATAATGATGAAGCGGTAAAATGGCTTAGAAAGGCCACTGAGACAGGAAAGTCCACAATGAACCAGAATGTTTATTTGGCTCAGGCACTTTATAAACAAAAGAATCGCACAGAAGCGACAAGATTATTGGAAAAAGTATCCCAAACAGAACCATCAGAGAATGAGTATGCATCGGACTGGGAATGGATCAGGAAAGCACGCGGATTATTAGCAGACTGGCAATGATTTATCTCTGTTGATTTTAAACCCAGTTTGATAGTACCCTTTAATGTCTGATCTGAAAGAATATAAACTATCATCGAAGATCATCCATCAGGGGCGTTTTCTGGATGTACGCAGGGATGATGTCCGTCTACCTAATGGTAAGACAACCACTCGGGAATGGATCAAACATCCTGGCGCTGCCTGTATTGTTCCTATTCTTCCTGATGGTCAGATAGCCTTGATTCGTCAGTATCGTTATCCTGTTTTACAAGAAATGATCGAATTACCTGCTGGTAAGTTGGATCCTGGTGAATCTCCGGAAGAGTGTGCTAAAAGAGAACTGGAAGAAGAGATTGGATACAAAACCGGTAAGTTGACATACTTGACCCATATCCATCCAGCTATAGGATTTGCCAACGAAAAAATGTGGTTGTACCTGGCTGAAGAACTGGAGAAGACGGAGGGTAATACCGATCATGATGAATTTGTGGAACTGATACCCGCAACCGTTTCAAATGCAGTGAGTATGGTCTGGGACCGGAAGATCACTGATGTGAAAACCATTATAGGTATCTTGTGGCTTGATAAACTACGTTAAGAAGATAATTATCGTTATAATTATATCATCTATCCTTAGCCCAATGACATTTTTCTAAGGGTCTATTATTTCTGACTCTATATAGTAGATGGGAATGTTTAGAGGAATGATCATATTACTGTTACAGTTACTGTTAGATATATCGTATGCCCAGTCTCCAGATATACGCTCTGGACTATTCTCAAATGGTCGATTTGGTAATAGTGCAGGTATTTTCATGAATACTGGAGATGACCAATTTGAATTCGATGGTTTTTTTGAAACAGAAACGAATTTTGGTGTCTATGGAAATATTTGGTTCAGCCAAATAGACTTTGACAAGGATACAAATATAGAAATGAACACCACAATAGGGTACGTAAAGAAATATAAAAATCGTACTAAGCTTGGAATGGGATACACTAAGTATTCGAACATAGGTGATGAAGTTAGTTTAATGAATGATCAGGGAGAGGTTTTCATAGGTGCAGATACCGGTCCGATCACTTTTGCTGTTTTCTATGAACCTGATTCTATGGTACCTGATTTTCTAGGAACCATCAACCTTAACTATGGACCGTTGTCTGATATCCCTTTGGATATATCCTTATTAGGATATATCGAAAAAGAGAATTACGAGCTGAGTGTCATAGTATCCAAGGTGTTTCAAAAAAATCTGTCAATAGGATATATCCTAACATGGGAGAAATATGGCAATGATGAAACAATTAAGTATAATAAGGAAGGACAAGAATACAGCAAACAGATCGAATATGAGTTTACAGGATTTTTCAATATCATCTATATGGGTTTCGTGTTTTAGTAAATAATTCAATATTTTTCTATTCTTATCAAGAGCTATATTAAATTAGTTCTGATTATTTTATATTGCCGAGACCTCAAACAAGTAAAATTCGAATAATGATCTTTTATGAGTTTATTATTTAACAATCGTTTGTCATTAGGTTCCTCTGGTACTTTACTCAAAAAAGATAACAACATTAGCAGCTGAAACATTCAGGCTTTTTTCATCTCTATCATAGAGATGACTATTTAGTGATTAATATTTTATGTTGCTTCAGATGTGAGCCAATAAAATCATTCCGATATCCTTTCAGCGCTTAAATTCTATGAGTGAATCTTTCATCTGAATCTATTAAGAAAAAAGCTATACAACTCGGCTTCCAAAAAGTGGGTATCGTCAGTGCAGATCGTACCGATAAACAAAAAGCTGATCTTGAAAACTGGTTAGAGTTCGGATACCATGCTACCATGGACTGGATGTCAAGGCGGATGGAAGAAAGAGGAAACATTCTTACTTATTACCCTAAAGCTAGATCTATCATTGCTGTAGGTATGAACTATTATGTAGGCAAGGATCAGACCGATTTGGAAAGTGATCTAAAGTTCAGCAATTATGCTTGGGGTGACGATTACCATGATATACTTAAGTCTGGATTGTTCAAGCTTCTTTCGTGGATCAAAGAAAATGAACCGGATGTGAAAGGTGTGGTTTGTGTTGACACAGCACCTGTGATGGATAAGGTATGGGCTCAAAGGGCAGGACTGGGGTGGCAAGGAAAACATACGAATTTGATTAGCCGTGATTATGGTAGCTGGTTATTCTTAGGTGAACTTATCCTGGATGTAGATTTGGAACAAGATTCCCCATTCACGGAAGACCTTTGCGGTACTTGCACTGCTTGTATTGATGCTTGTCCTACCCATGCTTTGGACGAATATCAGATCAATGCAGGGAAGTGTATCAGTTATTTAACGATTGAACATAGAGGAAGCTTTCCTGAGGATCAGAAAGACCTGAATGGCTGGATCTATGGTTGCGATATCTGTCAGGAAGTTTGTCCCTGGAATGAGAGATTTTCCCAGTTATCCCATGAAAGATCTTTTCTACCAAGAAAAGAGATCAAAGACTATAATAATGATAACTGGGTAGCTATAGATGAAGATGTATACCGTAAGTTATTTAAAGGATCATCAGCCAAACGTACAAAATTTGTTGGTCTTAAGCGAAATATAGAACAGAATTCAAATAGGATAAACTGAATCAATGGAATATAGAAACTTGGGCAAATCCGGCCTAAAATTAAGTGAACTATCTTATGGATCCTGGGTCACGTTTCATTTCCAGGTGGATGAAAAATTGGCAGCTGATCTTTTGAAAACTGCTTATGATGCTGGCGTTAATTTTTTTGATAATGCAGAGGCATACGCTAATGGTGAATCTGAGATTATAATGGGTCGAGCCCTCAAAAAACTAGGTCTAGAACGGGACACCTATTGTATTTCCAGTAAGGTCTTTTGGGGAGGGGAAAGACCAACCCAGAGAGGACTAAGCCATAAACATATTATTGATGCCTGCCATAGTGCACTTAAACGAATGCAGGTTGATTATTTGGACCTATATTTTTGTCACCGTCCAGATCCGGGAACACCTATAGAAGAAACTTTACGGGCAATGCATACCCTTGTGATGCAGGGAAAGATTTGCTACTGGGGCACATCAGAATGGTCAGCCAATGAGCTTAAGGATGCCTACGAATTATCTGATAGACTAAACCTCACTCCGCCTACCATGGAGCAACCAGAGTATAATCTTTTCCATCGAGAAAAAGTTGAGAATGATTACAAGGATCTTTTCAAAAACAATGGTCTGGGATCCACCATTTGGAGTCCATTATCTTCCGGAATCCTTACTGGAAAATACAAAAATGGTATTCCCAAAAGATCCAGACCCAACCTTGCGGGTTATGAATGGTTAAAAGATCGATTTGGGTCCAATGAATACCAACTAAGGATTGAAAAAGCAAAAATGCTGGAAGATGTTGCTAAGGATGCTGGCATGCCCTTAACTAATCTTGCACTGGGCTGGTGTCTACAGAACCCAAACGTTAGCACGGTTATTCTTGGAGCTTCCAACGTTGGTCAGCTTAAAGAAAATTTAAAGACCATGGATCACGTTGCTTCTTTTTCAGATGATCTAATGACCCGTATCGAATCCATTGTGCAGAATATATCAAAATAGGATAGGAGGTCATCTCATGCCAAAAGTAGGAGTTTTATTAGCAGGTTGTGGACACCAGGACGGGGCGGAGATCCATGAATCTGTTTTAACCTTATTGGCACTTGATAAAGCCGGAGCAGATGTTTTAATCATGGCTCCGGACATGAACCAGTTTCATGTAGTTAATCATTTGAATGGGAATGAAATGAAAACATCTCGGAATATTTTGGTGGAATCAGCACGAATCGCAAGAGGTGATATTGTTGATGTGGCGACGGTCAGTGGTCATCAGTTGGATGCACTGATCTTTCCTGGTGGAACAGGAATGGCAAAGAATATATTCGATTATGCCATGTCTGGTTCGAATTGTACCATAATTTCTGATGTTCAACGGTTAGTAGTAGAGATCCTAGAAGCAGACAAACCGTTGGGAGCTATTTGTATTGCACCGGTCATGGTAGCAAAGGTTTTGGAATATCTTGGACGCTCAGGTAAGGTCACCGGTGGTTGCAATGCAGAAATTTCCGATGATATTCAACTGATGGGTATTACTACAGAACAGGCTATGGCAGTTGATATTGTTCTTGATGAAAAGAATAAAATAGTGACAACACCAGCTTATGTGGAAGCGAAGTCTATCAAAGAAGCAGCAGCAGGGATTGAGAAATTGGTCAATAAGGTATTAGAAATGATATAGATAGATCAGTTTTTTTCCACATCCACATCCACAGATCCTAATCCAACCGATATTTGTCCTTCTATAGTAGACCAACGTTCATGCCAGTCTTTGCTCTCATAATGCCCATCACCTTTAGATACCAGTCCCCGTACATCAATTGAACTGAGTAATCCGCTATCCACAGTGAGTTTAATATTTACATGATCGGGAAGCAATAATTCCAGTGATCCTAATCCAACGCTTATGTTTAAATTTGTGTCTTGATCGAGATCTCCTGTAAAATCTATATTGGCCGACCCCAGTCCTACATCAATGATATATTTTGATGAGTTCAAATTCCCAAGTTCCTTTCCATCATAATCAGATATACCTGTGGAGATCTCCACTATGTCGCAATCGATTCGATTCGGTTTGGAGACTCTCATCCGAACATCACTCAAACCACAGTCCATTTTCAATTGTGAGATCCTCAAATTAGTGAGGTCCAGTTCAGCTTCTCCCAGTCCGAAGTCCAGATGCATATCTGTGGCGATACGAGTGGGCATTTGAAAATTTATTTTATAATTATTATCATCCTTATTGATATTTAGATCATCTATGGAAAAATTGCCGTTATCATCACCAAATCTCATATCTGCTTTTATATCAATATTTAATTTGGCAATGTTATTTTGGGATGTTAATGAAACATTAGGTGCCATTAAACTTTTATCATAATCAATAGATCCTGTTAAAATATATCTTCTCTGTCCAGGACCCAGATTAAGTTTACCTATACCAAAATCTATATACGCTCGGAAAGAATCAAATTTCTTTAGGTTGTAATGATAATCTTTCTTTTTACGTTGGCTCTCTCCTCCTGCGGCCAAAAGACTTGCTATCAGAGTAATTACTATAAGAATATGTTTCATAAGACAGAAAATAGGTAGTGATACAGGTAGTTTGATATTACAAGCAGTTGATTAAATTAGTCGGTGTTAATTCTTTTTAATGGTTATAGTGCCATTTGAGCTTTTTATGGAGCAGTGGACGGTTCCATTTTTTATTTTTCCTACACCATATATCCGGTCTGGAAGAACGTTCACTTCCAATGGTATATAAGATGTTATAGCATAAAGGGATTGCATGTCTATTGCTTCCGCATCAATAGTGATGGGAAGCCCATCAGGAACTACTATGGTGATCTCTCCGGCAGACGTTTCCAGATTAATAGTATGATTCTTAATTGATGAATCATAAGCTTTTTCAACTTCAATATTCCCGTTGGATGTAAAAGCTTTAATAGCACCAAAAATATTTTTACCATGGATACCTCCAATTGATGTATTACAAGAAATATTTCCGTAAATATTTTCCAGCTTTATATCTCCGGATGATGTACCAACACTTATATTCCCACGGATGTTCTTAAGAGCTATTTCCCCACTATTGACCCATCCGATTAGGTTAGAATTCAGAGTCCCGGCTGTTAGGTTTCCTCCATTAATTTGTAGGGAAATGGTATCACCTTCAATGGATTCCAGATTTATATTACCACCACTTATTATCGCTTTTATGTTTCCTTTCAATTCCATTATACTCAAATCTCCAACAGAATTGAATGCATTAACATTCCCTCTTGATTGAGTTATGTGGATATTTCCACCCGATGTATGTAGGTCTAATGCTCCTTCACTATGATTAGCGTAAATATTTCCCCCATCTGTATATGCACTGGTTATACCTGATAATTGTTTCAGCTCAATATCACCACCCCTTGTCCTCACCTCAATTTGTCCACGGATCTTTCTTATGCGGTTATCCCCGCCCGCGGATTCTATTGTTATGTTCGTGTTGAAGGGAAGATGAATTCTAAAACGAGATTGTATTCTATTCTGATATCTATGGCCTAACCTTTTGATCTCCACGGTTTTATCAGTTTCAATATGGAATACCTGAATTTGATTTTTTTCAAGCATATTGATTGCGTTCTTATTGCTCATAGCCTGGATAACACGTTCAATGATTAAATGTGTACCAGAACCTGGGTGGCCAATGATATCTATATCTCCTTTTATGTCGCTCATGATACATGAGTAAGAACCATTGTCAGGGATATCATCGAAAGTATACTCTACAGAGGATTTATAAGTGTTACCATCCTGCCATTTAAAACTATCCGATGTTTTTTGACCAAAAACAGTTGAAACAGATAAAAATATAAAAAAAATATATTTCATGGATTTTTCCTTAACTGGGAAGTATCCATATCCTTATTCTTAACGATCAGATCAAATTATAGGCCAGTTTCGCTCACCGTTTTTTTCACAACATCCAATGTATTATTCAACATGGATCTTTCGTCCGAATTTAATTTGATTTCAAGGATTTTCTCAACACCACCACAACCAATTACTGTAGGGACACCAATAAAATATCCATCAATCCCAAATTCTCCTTCACAAAGTGCAGCACAGGGAATGACCCGTTTTTTATCCTTTAGGTATGATTCAGCCATTTCCATTGCACACTGGGCTGGTGCATAGTAGGCGGAGCCATTCCCCAGTAGTTTGACGATCTCTCCGCCAGCATATCGTGTACGATCTTCAATCTCGGTTAATCGTTCAGCAGAAACTATGTCCGTGAGTGGCACACCACCTACTGTAGCTAATCGAGTAATGGGGACCATACTGTCTCCATGACCACCAAGGACCATACATGTTATATCTTGAACTGAGTACCCTGTTTCCATGGCAATAAAAGTTCGAAATCGTCCAGAGTCTAATGCGCCGGCCATGCCAACGACATTGTTTTTTGAAAAACCTGAGACCTTATAAAAAGTATAGACCATTGCATCTAAAGGGTTTGATATGACTATTACAAAGGAATCAGGGGCATACTCTTTAACATTTTTGGCAACATCCTTCATGATATTCAGGTTGATTGACATTAGATCTTCCCTGTCCATCCCCGGTTTCCTGGGAAGACCAGCTGTGATAACTATGACATCTGAACCTTCAATGTCCTTATAGTCTGATGTGCCGTTAATATTAACATCATATCCATCATGAGGGCGAAGCTGCATAATATCAAGCGCTTTACCTTTTACTATTCCTTCCATTTTGGGAATATCAAAGATTACAATATCACCCAGTTCCTTTTCCGCAGCGATAAGAGCCAAATTTCCACCGATCTGTCCTCCCCCAATAAGAGCTATTTTATATCTAGCCATGATTTTTCTCCATTATTACCATGTAGATGATAAAGAAAGTATGAAAATTACTGTGGAAGAAAAAACCCCGTGAATACGAGGTTGTAAAATAAATGAGAATAATTAATAAATTGTTGAATCAAATGACACTGACAATTTTTCGGTCACGTCCTTTTCGTCCAAACCGTACAATGCCATCTTTAATCGCAAAAAGAGAGTCGTCATTGGCTCTCCGTACATTCATTCCTGGATGAATCTTTGTCCCTCGTTGTTTAAGTATGATGGTTCCAGATAGTATGGATTGTCCGTCACCAACCTTAAGCCCAAGATGTTTGGCGTTGGAATCACGTCCGTTCCTAGAGCTTCCTTGACCTTTCTTGTGTGCCATGGTTATTTCTTTACCTGAGGTTTTGCAGATTTTTTAGTAGCAGTTCTTTTTCTATTGGACATATTGATATTTTGAATTTGAATTTCAGTAAACCATTGCCGGTGACCATTCTTTCGTTGGTAACCTTTTCGCCGTTTTTTCTTGTGAACTAAGATTTTTTTTTCTCGACCATGATTAAGAACAGTTGCAGTAACCTTTGTTCCAGCTATAGTTGGTGTACCAAATGTAGCCATTTTACCATCATGAACCATTAGGATCTCGTCAAAAATGAGCTTTTTCCCGGTATCAACAGTTTGTTTGGGTACGCGCAGCTTTAGTCCTTCTTCTGCTTTGAATTGTTTACCTGATATATTGATAATTGCATACATATTTCTACTCAAAAAGTCGGGAAAGTTACGTGCCAGATTTTTCCTTTTCAAGGCTCATCTCCTTGGTCACGTCCTTTCCATCTTTGGTCCGCATAAACCGAAAATCATCTCTTGCCACATCAGAGTTCTGCTCGATTTTAAGGTGGACGAAGTTTTGCCACATGAGACCCCTCAAAATACTTTTTTTCTCAACGGACATATATTCTGCATTTTCTGGATGTAATTGAAGCCGTAGTCGTAGGTCACGATATCTGCTCTTATAACGCCGTAACCAATGGTCTATCCGTGTTATAAGTGTTTCACGAGAGATAATTCGACCTGAACCACGACAGGTAGGACATTCTTCGCTCATGGAATCTAATAGACTTAAACGAATCCGTTCCCTGGTCATTTCCAGTAACCCAAATTCGGTTATCGGTGTCACCGCAACTTTCGCACGATCCTTACGCAATTCCTTTCGCAACTCATGGTAGATTTTTTTCCTGTTATCATTTTTTCGCATATCAATAAAATCAATAACAATCAATCCTGACAAGTCACGAAGTCGAAGTTGGCGAGCGACTTCCCGTGCGGCTTCCAAATTTATTTTCAGGGAATTATCCTCGTGAAGTTTTTTACCCACAAACCTTCCGCTATTTACATCGACAACCACCATCGCTTCTGTTTTTTCTATAATTAAATAGGCACCACTTTTTAGCCATACTTTTGGTCGCATCAATTTTTCGATTTCTGGTTCAATACCAAAACTCTCAAACAAAGGCGACTTCAGTTTATACTGTTCCAATCTGTCAGCAAGACTTGGAGATACTTCTTCCAAATAACGTTGGGTCTTTCGGTACAAACGCTTTGAATCGATAATGATTTTTTCAACATCCGGCGTTAAAAGATCTCTGATTACACTGGATGCGGTTTCTAAATCCTCATAAACCAAAAAAGGGGCGTTTTCATGTTTGGCCCGTTTCTCCATTTTTTGCCAGCTCTCGAAAAGTGATTTGAAATCATTTGTAATGTGTTCTTCGCTTTTTCCTTCTGCAACTGTTCTGATAATGATTCCTGTATCTTTTTCTTGCAATTTCTTAGCAATTCTTTTTAAGCGTCTTCTTTCAAATTTGTCCCAGATCTTTTTTGAAATACCGATATAGTTCTTATAAGGAACCAATACCAATAATCTTCCCGGCAGGGCTATCTCAGTGGTAACACGTGGACCTTTGCCAGCAAATGGTTCTTTGATTACTTGGACAAAGATTTCTTGGTTGGTTTGTAGGTCCACTTCGATATTATCGTGTTTATTATCACGATTTCGATGATTTCCACCACTGATGGGCTCATCATCCATGATATAATCTGTATTCCCAATCTCAGAGAATGGAAGAAAAGCATTTACCTCGTACCCAATATCAACGAAGGCGGCCTGCATTCCGGGGAGGACATTTTCCACTTTTCCTTTATAAACATTCCCAACCATCCGTTGTTTGTCCTGTCTCTCTATATAGACCTCTACAAGTTGACTATCCTCTTGGATTGCAATTCGGGTTTCCCCCATACTCTCATTTATAAAAATTTCCTTTTTCATTCTTCACCTATTATATGGTACAAACCAGATAGAAGCTGGCACAACATACCAACCACAGTCTGGATACACTGATTAAATAACTATTCTATTTGTTTCTGTAGGGGCTAAGAAGGAAGGAAAATTATTGACCCATCTGGGGTGATAAAAATTTTTGTCTTTGTCGTCAGAAAAATCTTTGAAACTTTGTTATCCTTCAAATCCTCTATTCTGTCCGAAGATACTATATTAATATTTGTGGTTCAAGAGATATAATAATAAGAGTCAATAGGATTAAATTTTATCATAATTTAGGAGTGAAAATTATTTCATGAGTGAAAAAGGACAAATTATCGCCATAGGTGGTGGCGGTTTTGGGCGCAATCCAAACGAACGGATTATTGAAGAATATATTCTTAATGTATCTGACGCCAATATACCTAAAGTAGTTTTTATTCCCACAGCTAGTGCTGAAGATAAAGCTTATATTGTCAATTTTTACGCCTGCTTTAATAAGCTCAACTGTATAGCATCGCATATCACTTTTTTTGAAAGGACACCTAGGCTTGATGGTATCATGAATAATGCAGATGTGATATTTGTTGGAGGAGGAAATACTAAAAGTATGCTAGCTATTTGGCAGGAATGGAAGTTTGATAAATTGCTAAAAAAGGCTTATGAACGGGGAGCAATTCTTGCTGGGGTCAGTGCTGGTGCCATTTGTTGGTTTGAGCAGGGAATCACTGATTCCTGGGCCAGTAACCTGAATGTACTGAATTGTTTAGGTCTTCTTTCAGGAAGCTGCTGCCCCCATTATGATAGTGAAAAATCGAGGCGCCCAATTGTTCATAAGTTTTTAAAAAATGGAAAATCAAAACCAGTTTATGCTATCGATGATGGAGCAGCTCTTCATTTTAAAGATGGAGAATTTTATAAGGCATTGGCATTTATTGAAGATGCAAAAGCTTACTATGTTAATGCAGAAGGTAATGATATTATTGAAGATCAGATCGATATGAGTTCACTTTGATGCTTCAAGAAGATAATTTTCAGTTCTGGGAAGATATTTACCTCGATAATGATGCTGGCTGGGACCTGGGTGGGGTTACACCTGTTTTCGAGTCTATTGCTCAAGAAATGAACAAAGGAAAATTATGTATTGTAGGCTGTGGGTGTGGTTATGATGTAATTATGTTTGCAAAACAAGGGTTCGATGTTACTGCCGTGGATTTTGCACCTTTTCCAATTCAGGCAATCAGACGTATGGCTCTTGAGTCATCATTAAATATCAACATACTTCAGGCAGATATTTTTTCTTTATCGCCGAAATATGATAAAAAATTTGATTATGTGATCGAACAAACTTGCTTTTGTGCAATTCATCCCAGTAGACGAAAAGAATATGAGACCTTGGTCAAGACTATTCTAAAACCAGGCGGGAAACTGATTGGCTTATGGTTTCCCTTGGATAAACATATAGATGAAGGTGGGCCTCCCTATGGGACAACCATTAGTGAAGTAAAATCTGTTTTTAATATTGGTTGGGAGATTGAAAAAGAAGAATTCCCGGATCTTTCGATTGAACCTAGAAAATTCAGGGAAAAATTGATAATCTTTAAGACAACAAATGAAATTTAATATGTTTGATTATGGTAATGATAAATTGGGTATTTACTGATGAGATTATTATCCATTGACCCCAAAAGTATATTTAATGTGCTTTTGGGACCTTCGTTTTCTTTGAATTTAACTTTCAACCCATGATTTCTGAATTAAATATAGCCAAAGCTGCGGCCATTGAAGCAGGGGGTTTGATTCTGAATTATTATAAAGCAGATTATGAGATCAAAGATAAAGGCTATCATAATCCTGTGACGACAGCTGACCATGTTGCTGATGAAAGGCTCAAAGAAATTCTCATGGAATCACGTCCAGAATATGGCTGGCTTTCAGAAGAAACAGTGGATTCACCAGATCGGCTCAATAAAGAACGGGTCTGGGTTGTGGATCCGTTGGATGGAACCAAAGAATTCATTGAGGGGGTTCCACACTTTGTGGTGAGCATTGCTTTAGTTGAAAATGGTGAACCGATCCTAGGTGTTCTATATAACCCGGTCTCAACTGAAACATTCACAGCATCGAAAGGACAGGGTGCACAGTTAAATGGTGAACCGATCCGGTGTGCAACAAAGGATAATATTAATGAAATGATAATTTTGAACAGCCGATCTGAAACCCGTAAGGGTCTTTGGAAGCCCTTTGATGGTACGTTTGGTGAACTAAGGGCCATTGGTTCTGTGGCCTATAAACTTGGGCTTACCGCAGCGGGTAAGGCTGATATTTTTGCAACCCTGCGTCCAAAGAATGAATGGGATATCTGTGCCGGAAATTGTATTATTAATGAAGCCGGTGGGAAACTGATTGATCTTTATGGAAATCCTCGCAAATACAACTTGGAAAAAACATTATTGGAACCGGGACTGATTGCTGGTGATGTAGGAGCTGTCTATAAAACGTTTTCAATTTTGAAAGTCTGATGGGGTTCATCTCGGTAGACCTTGAAAGATATTGCAAGGATCATTCAGTTGAAGACACTGATCTTCTGAAAGAATTATCCAAAACAATATGGTAGAAAGAAGAAATGCCCCAACTCATAAAAAATAATCATAGATTAATACCGTTGCCCATACCCGTTCGGGATGGTGTAATGATCTATAGAAAATCGAAATAGAGATTTAACATGTCAAAGATTCCAGATGATTCTATACAATGTTTAGATAAAGGTTTCGTTCGCCTGGTGGATTCCATGGGTGGGGACAATGCTATAGTACAGGCAGCCCGTGTGAGCTATGGTGAGGGCACCCGTAAAGTGTCCCAAGACCGCGGACTGATTCGCTACCTTATGCGTCATCGTCATACTACACCATTTGAAATGGTGGAGTTTAAGTTTCATTGCAAGATGCCCATATTTGTTGCTCGCCAATGGGTTCGTCATCGTACAGCTAATATCAATGAATATTCTTTACGTTATTCAAAAGCCCGGGATGAATTTTATTATCCTGACCCACAGAATATCCAATTTCAGAGTGCTTTGAATAAACAAGGTCGTTCTGGGAAAGTACCAAAAGAACTTACTGATAAAGTGCAAAAGTATTTTCATGAAATATCAGAACGAAGCTTTGAAATGTACCAGGAATTGAATGAATCTGGTTTGTCTCGAGAACTGATCCGTGGTATCCTGCCAGTAAATCTTTATACGGAATGGTATTGGAAGAACGATCTTCACAATCTTCTTCATTTTATCGGTTTGAGATCGGACAGCCATGCGCAGTACGAGATTCGCGTTTATTCTGATGCTATGGCTGATTTTGTAAAAAAGGTGGCTCCTTATGCCTGGGAAGCTTATCAAGATTATGTAGTACGAGGATTACGATTCTCCCGTATTGAACAAGATCTATTAAATCAACATTTACCCGAGCGTGTTATAGATGATATTCTTGAAGATCTTGCTTATCAGCTTACCGCAACCATTCATAAAAACAAACCCAGAGAAGATCATGAACTCTATTCATTATACCAGAAACAAGAAGGCCATGATACAGAAGATGATTTTCAATTGAAGTGGAGATCTGGTGAAATTCGAACTGGTAATATAAGAGAAATACGGGAATTCAAATCAAAGTTACAAGGTTTGTGAATCTTTTGCTGATATTTTACATCGATGATATAAAAAGACTTAAAACTAAATACGGTAAATGAGATTTCAATGCTCTGGCGATTTGCCCAACATTTTTTAACATCTTTTGTTATAATTTTTTCTGGTGCCTACTGGGGTTTCGCCAGTATCCCTAGTATTATGCTGTTTCTTCAGGTTGTAGAGAATACCCAAGAATATATTCTATGGCAGCGCTCTGTATATATTGGTCTTTCATTAGGATTAGCATATATCATTTGGATGTTAATGGTCATTTTCTTAACCGGGATGATTGGATTATTGTTTAGACCAAAATTTAAAAGTAGCCAGGTTCCGATCTATTCAATAACCTCATTTAAGTGGGGATTCTTATCTGTATTAGATCGTTTAGCAAAACCATTTATTGGGTATTTGGTTCCTTCATGGGTGGTTCATGGTTATTATAGTGCAATGGGATGTAAAATAGGATGGCGAACAATTATTAGCAGTGACCGGCTAAATGATGTTTATATGGTGGAAATAGGAAATCAATCAATAATTGGTTCAAAAGTATTGATCACTGCGCATATTGCTGAAAAAGATCATTTGATCTTAGCACCAGTGAAGATAGGTGCAAAGTGTTTGATTGGAGTCGGAGCCCAAATCAATCCGGGTTGCGAAATAGGTGATGAAGTGGTCATTGCTTCCCGAGCTGTTGTACCTAAATATACAAAGGTACCCCCAGGAGAGATTTGGGGAGGTATACCTGCGAAACCAGTCCGAAAATCTACAAATAACAATAAATAGCAAGAATATTGTCAAACTGATCAATGCATAAAGAACACCGCCAACGCCTACGGTACAGTTTTTTAAAAGATGGCTTGGAAGGTTCCCATGCCTATAAGATTGTTGAGCTTTTACTTACCTTGGGAACTCACCGTATAGATTGTAAACAATTGATTAAACAGACCTTGAAAAAATTTGGTTCACTCAAAGATGTATTGGAAACTGATTCAAAAGATTTACAAGATATTGATGGTATAGGCAGCAATAATGTATTTAGCTTAAAATTAACTCAGGATGTTTTACAAAGATATCTGGCAGATTGCATCATTAATAAAATTTTCATTCGATTATCAGACGAAGTTTTGCAATACCTTAAGCACCAATTCTGTGTTAAGAACCGTGAGGCATTCATAGTAATTTATCTAAATGATTGAAACCAAATCCTGAAAATGGAAGAACTTTTCGAAGGTACACTCACAACATTGACCGTTTATTTCAGAAAAGTAGTGAAGCGTGATTTGAATCATTATGCGACTGCATTAGTGTTTGTCCACAACCATCATAGCGGAAATCCCAATCTTAAAAAGGATGACCTTACCACCACAAAACAATTAAATAGAGCTGCTGAAATAATTGATGTTCCGATTCATGATCGCCTTATTATTGCTGGGAATGATTTTTATTCTTTTGCAGAGCATGGATTGATCTGACGATGTTATTGTTTAACAGAGATGAAATTGTTGATCAGAACTTCACCAAATGTGTGAATGATGGAAACTTACCCAAAGCACGGACCAACCTACTCTTATCACAGACCAACATTCAATCATCTGCCCTCATTTCTATATTTGAATCTCAGGTATTTAGTCGCCATATGGATCTGAAAGCACGACTTTTAAAAAATGAAGGGAAGTGCTTCTATACTATTGGTAGTTCCGGACATGAAGGGAATGCAGTTTTCGGTAAAGTGTTCCCGTACACAGACATGGCCTTTCTCCATTATCGCAGTGGTCCTTTTTTCATTGAAAGGTCAAAACAGATTCCTGGAGCCACGCCAATATATGATATGGCTCTATCTTTTATGGCGTCTTCTGAAGATCCCATCAGCGGTGGACGCCATAAGGTCATTGGTAGTAAGCCACTGAATATTCCGCCCCAGACTAGTACTATTGCAAGCCATCTACCTAAGGCAGTGGGCACAGCATTTTCCATCGACCGAGCAAAAAGCCTGGAAATTTCGGAAAGAGAGTTAAAGGGTGACAGTATCGTTATCTGCAGTTTTGGTGATGCCAGTGTGAACCACGCTACTGCTTTGAGCGCTTTTAACACTGCCCGCTGGATTACCCATGCGGGCGGTCATGTGCCTATTGTTTTTATTTGCGAAGACAATGGCACTGGTATTTCTGTTCCTACAGATAAGCGTTGGATTGAACAGAGTTTTTCAGATTCTCCGGGAATCAAGTACATTCAGGCTGATGGCCTTCATCTTATTGATCTCATCATCAATACTCGACACGCTGAGCAAGATTGCCGAATTGATCGATTACCTATTTTTTTTCATATGAGAACGGTGCGACTCATGGGTCATGCTGGTTCCGATATAGAAGTTGGTTATAGGTCTTTGGCAGAAATAGAAGCCACAGAATTCAATGATCCTCTGCTACATTCAGCTAGAATTCTGGTGGAAAACAAATGTTTATCCGCGGAAGAGATTCTGAATCTTTATGAATCTGCCAGAGCACAAATAGGCTTTGTCTATGATGCTGCCACACTTCGCCCAAAACTGGAATCATCTAAACATGTGATGGCTTCCATCACCGCCAATCAAACTACGCGAAAGGTGCCAAAGCAGACCACACAAAAAGCACGGGAAGAATTATTCGGAAAAGAATTCAAACGCATAGATCAACCCCAGCACATGGCGAAACTCATCAATTATGCTTTGTCCGATATCATGCTCCGTTATAAGAATACGTTGGTGTTTGGGGAAGATGTGGCGCAGAAGGGTGGTGTCTATCATGTGACAGCTAATCTCTATAAACAGTATGGTATCCGCCGTGTGTTCGATAGTTCGTTGGATGAAACATCCATCATTGGATTTGGAATCGGATTTGGTCATAATGGGTTTGTTCCGATTCCAGAAATCCAGTTTTTGGCTTATTTTCATAATGCAGAAGATCAATTACGTGGTGAAGCAGCAACACTCGCCTTTTTCTCTGAAGGTCAGTTTACCAACCCCATGGTTTTGCGTGTTCCCGGATTGGGCTATCAAAAGGGTTTCGGCGGGCATTTCCATAATGATAATTCACTAACAGTTTTTCGGGATTTGCCAGGTGTGATTCTTGCGGTACCATCTAACGGCGTTGATGCTGCAAAGATGCTGAGAACGGCCGTGCGTGAAGCCTATGTGAATGGCCGTGTGGTTGTATTTGTGGAACCCATTGCCCTCTACATGATAAAAGATCTCCACGAGCAAAAAGATGGAAAATGGAATTTCCAGTATCCTGATTTATATGAAGAAATTCCATTGGGTGAGTTTGCGGAATATGGAAATGGAAAGATACTCACCATTATTACCTATGGGAACGGATTGTACCTATCGCTTCAGGCCCAAAAAGAAATCGAGAAAATAATAAAGAAAAAAATCAAGGTTATTGATCTTCGGTGGCTTTCTGATATTAATCTCCTTCATGTGCAAGAAGCCATTGGCACTTGTGAAAATATACTCATTGTGGATGAATGTCGGAGAACGGGGTGTCATGGAGAAGGCCTTTTGGCCAATTTGATTCGGGAAAGTAAAAAACCATTGAATATTAAACTTCATGCGGCGGAAGACAGCTTTATTTCTCTTGGTGTTTCCGCCACAGCCACGCTGCCCAGTAAAGAATCTATTATTCAACATGCAGTGGAGTTAGTTAATGGGTAGTAATAATTTTTATACAGCCTTTAAATCCTTGCCTATTATCAGCCACGGAGAACAGACATACAGGGATAGAAACGCAATTCTTTTTCTTTCCCTTTCTGTAATTGGATGAGATCAAGGGAAAATCCAAAGAAATGAAAGAACGCATAGTTGTAATTTGTCCCGGCCGGGGAACTTATACCCGGGAGACATCTGGTTACCTGAAAGTTTATGGTGCGCAGGCACAAAACCAGATTACGTCTATGGATGAACACCGAAATTCCGCAGGGTTGCCTACACTCACTGAATTGGATTCCCAACCCTACAAAGTCAAAATCCACATGGCTGGTGAACATGCTTCACCACTCATTTATGCCTGCAGTTTGTCTGACTTTCTTTCCATTGATAAAAACAAATACGAAGTTGTCGCTATTACTGGTAATTCAATGGGCTGGTATATAGCATTGGCTTTGGGAGGCTCTCTGACGCATGAAAATGCCTACCATTTAATTTCTACCCTTGGGTCTATGATGAAAAATGGTATCATTGGTGGACAGATTATTTATCCTATTGTGAATGAAAACTGGCAAGTGGATTTAGAGAAAAAAGAATTGGTTCTCTCTGAAATTGAAAAAGCCGGTGCACATGTTTCCATTTTTCTTGGAGGATATATAGTCATAGGTGGCGAACAAAAATCATTGGACAAACTTCTGAAAATACTACCCCCAGACGATAGATATCCTTTTCAATTACCATTTCACGCCGCATTCCATACACCACTTCTGCAGTCTGTTTCTCATAAAGCATTGGGATTACTTTCTGAATCTTTATTTCAAAAACCTTCGTTGCCATTGGTGGATGGACGGGGACAAATCTGGTCACCTTTCAGTACGAACACTAAAGAATTACAAAATTACACTTTGGGTCACCAAGTAACAAAAACCTATGATTTCACTGCTTCCATCACCGTAGCTATGAAAGAATATTGTCCGGATAAATTGGTATTACTGGGTCCTGGAAATACGTTAGGTGGCTCCATCGGGCAAATTATAGTTCAAAATAATTGGTTTGATGTGAACTTAAAGCAGGATTTTTCGAAACTTCAGAGAAATGAACCCTATCTTATATCCATGGGAATAGAAGATCAACGGAAATTTGTATGCTTACAGACCGCAAAATAGAAATCCTGGATTCCACCCTAAGAGAAGGGGAACAAACTCCTGGCGTTTCTTTTACAGTAGAACAAAAAATTGCCATGGCTAAACAGCTTGATGCTTTCGGCGTTGATTTTATTGAACTAGGTCACCCAGCTGTTTCTCCTGATTTGTATGAAGCGGTAGAAGCCCTGAATAAACTTGATCTGAATGCTAAAAAAATGGCACATGGACGGGCGTCCAAATCTGATATCAATGATGCAGCAGCTATCAATGTTGAATGGATCGGATTATTTTTTGGTACGTCGCCTTTAAGCTTGAAACACAAATTCAATGTGACAAAATTAGAGGCATTGAAGCGAATCGAAACCGCTGTAAAATATGGGAAAGATAAAGGACTTAAACTCAGATTTACTGCTGAAGATGCAAGCCGAACCGATATTGATTTTTTAATTAAAGTGGGGCAATTGGTTCAAAATGCCAGTGCAGACCGATTTAGCTTGGCGGATACAGTTGGGTGTTTAACACCCACAAAAACTAAGGAATTGGTGAATCGAGTCGTTTCTGAACTAGATATTCCTGTCCATTTTCATAGTCATAATGATTTTGGGTTAGCTACCGCTAATGCTCTTTCAGCTTTAGAGATGGGTGCGCAATGCATTGATGTAACTGTGAATGGTCTAGGTGAAAGGTGTGGACTTCCACCCCTAGCAGAAGTGACCACAGCACTTATCGAATTATATAAAGTGAACAAGGATTGGGATTTGGATCGAATACAAGGGTTATCGGATTTTGTGGAAAAAGTATCAAAAATTGATTGCAAAGCCAACCGGCCAATCATTGGGGAAAATGCTTTTAGTCATAAGGCAGGACTTCATATAAAAGCTGTCCTAAAAGACCCAAGTACTTATGAGGCAATATCTCCGGAAAAGTTAAATCGCAAAAGGGAATTTATTATTGATAAATATACAGGAAGAGCTGCTATAAAGAATCGTTTGAGTGAACTTGGTATTGACCTGGATGAAGAAAATATCAGTGATATTCTAGTAAAAATAAAATCTAGCCCTAGAACTATAGTATGGACGGACAATGAATTAAGAGCTCTTCTGAATAATGTTAAATAATTACCCAAAAGTAAGAGTAAGAGTCGATTATATCTGATTCGCTAATTTTCTCGGTTTCAATCAAGGAATTACAATGAAATACATTGGACCAGATTTTTACAATATTTCTGATTTGTTGGAAGAAGAAGAATTATTGATACAGAAAACAGCTCATGAATTTGTGCAGAATGAATTTATGCCTATCGTAAATCACCATTACGAAAAGGGCACTTTTCCAACTGAAATTGCGTCCCAACTAGGTGAACTGGGTTTTATGGGATCTTCTCTACCAGAAGAAAGCGGCGGTGCAGGAGTAAGCAATGTAGCTTATGGCCTGATCCTCCATGAGCTCGAGCGGGGAGATTCAGGTTTAAGATCCTTTGCTAGTGTCCAAGGTGCATTGGTGATGTATCCCATATATTCCTACGGTTCCGATCAACAAAAACAGAAATGGTTACCGGGGCTTGGTTCGGGAAAGTTAATTGGCTGTTTCGGTTTAACAGAGGCCAACTTTGGTTCCAACCCTGGAGGAATGGTCACAAAAGCTGTACGAGATGGCAATGATTGGATCCTCAACGGTTCAAAAACGTGGATCACTAATGGTTCTATTGCTGATGTTGCGGTGATATGGGCAAAGGATGAAGAACAAATTATACATGGCTTCTTAGTAGAAAAAGAAATGGATGGTTTTTCATCATCCGATATCCATGGAAAATTAAGTTTGCGCGCATCAGTTACATCAGAACTATCCCTTTTAAATGTGCGAGTTCCGGATTCTGCACGATTACCTAAGGTTGAAGGTCTAAAAGGTCCGCTTTCATGTTTGACCCAAGCTCGATATGGCATTGCTTGGGGAATGCTCGGTGCTGCTGTAGATTGTTATGAAACAGCTCTTAATTACGCAAAAGAACGTAAACAATTTTCCAAACCGATAGCTGGTTACCAGTTGACCCAAGCTAAACTGGCAGAAATGTTAACCCAAATTACCATGGCCCAATTGACCGTATACCGATTAGGACGCTTAAAGGATGAAGGAAGAATAAACTATAACCAGGTTTCCTTAGCAAAGCGAAACCATTGTCGTATGGCGCGCGATATTGCCAGAACCGCACGAGAGATATTAGGTGCGAACGGCGTGACCGACGATTATTCACCAATCCGGCACATGGCAAATATTGAATCTGTGTTCACCTACGAAGGGACACATGAAATGCATACTCTGATCCTAGGGCAGGAAGTGACGGGAATGGCAGCATACGATTCATAATAAACAAAATAGTTTCCATAAAGTAAGAGATCTTATATAAGTCGTTTGTTTGAAGAACTAACCAAAAGGTTCATTCCGAATACGAAAGAATCGGCACGGATATACCGAATTAGAATTGGTGTTTTTCAAGGATGGATATCCGTCCTGGTTAATATGGTCTTATTCATATCTAAGATGGCTATAGGATTAATAGCAGGTTCAGTAAGTGTTATAGCTGATGCTTTCCATACTTTATCCGATGTATTTTCTTCAGGAGTAGTGATCTGGGGATTTCGGGCATCAGAAAAGCCTGCTGACAAAGAGCACCCTTACGGTCACGGGAGGGTTGAGTATATCGCGACCCTTATTATTGCCATTTTGTTAGGTGTTGCAAGCGTAGAATTTTTTGAAGTCTCGGTCCGACGAATCATTTCACCAAGTCCTGTAAACGCGGAATGGTGGATGGTCGTTGTTATTGCCTTCACGATAGTCATCAAAGAAATAACTGCGCGCTATGCAGAATTTCTTTCGACAAAGATAGCTTCTGGTACCCTACATGCTGATGCATGGCACCATCGCATTGACGCCTTATCTTCATTGCTGGTGATAGGGGCTATGGTAGCAGGAAAATTTGGTTATTATCAATTAGATGGTTGGGCCGGTATTGGTATAGCATTGTTCATAATTTGGACAGCATTTCATATTGCCAGAGACGCTGTTGATGATCTTATAGGTAAACCTCCAACCAGTAATGAAATAAGTGAGATTCGACGTATAGTTAGGCAGGTAAATGGTGTTTTAGGAGTGCACGATATTACAATTCACAGTTATGGTAATGATAAATACGTTAGCTGTCATGTTGAAATTAACGCAGATGAGACTACGGCTTCAGCTCATGATCTGTCTGAAGATGTAGAAAATCAGCTAACAGAAATATTGGGCGTATCGCCTACAATACATATAGACCCTGTTCAGCCCGGGAATCCCTTGGCAGAAAAAGTTAGATCTTTTTTAGATAAGCATTGGTCCAATGATTCCCGTGTTACAAGCTATCATGACATCCGTATCGTTGATACGGAGAATCATCATGTTATTTTATTTGGGATCAATGTAGACCCGGGAATGAGCCAAGGTCAAATTATAGAGTGCTGTAATGAGATGGAAGAGTCCTTAACTGTTTTCTCAAGATACGAAGTAAGCATTAAGGTTTCACATCCATTCCAGTATTGAAAAGAAGGTCCCAATTACATACCCATAATAATATCAGATAATAGTAATACATCCATAATAGTGATTGTTTGGTCAAAGTTCAGGTCCGCTAATTGCAATTGTTCATCCGTCATTTCGTTCGTTTCTAAAAGATGAAATACGATTAATAACAGGTCCATGATCGATACCACCCCATCATCATTTATATCTCCTGGAAGTTCACGATAATGATCCACGATCTTTATTATTTCACGTAGTGTAATTTTTGCTGCTTCGTGCGCGGTTTCCCAATCGACCAAACCGCCAACATGTACATGTCCTGCCAGATAACATGGAATATTTAACGAATCCATTTCTGCCTTATACCATACCCCATGGTATCCTTTGAATTCTGATAAATATCCGCCTGCACCATCTGTATAATCAATATAAGCGGTTAAACCTAAACCGGAGGAATCAATGGCTGCTACGATAGTGTCCAATGGTAGTGATGAGTAGCGGATATAATTAATCGGCACATCTGATTCAGGTGGATTTGGGGTTGGTAAATAAGGCGGAGTAAAGTCATTGGACCAAGTTGTCAGATTGTAATATTTCCATTCCAATTCCCAGCTGTTATCAATATAACCTCGACTGAATGTAATTATTGCAACTGGTGATAGCGTATCTACAATATTCCAAAAATCAATAGATGTATCCTGGTAATCCACTTCCAGGTCACCAGTCCCTTGTCCACAGTTCGAACAATCTGGAGGGTTGAAAACAGGAAAAAAGGAAACAACATCATAGCCTCGATCCTCCCAGTTCTCTCCTATCCAACCGTCTGGATTGAGCAAAAGACTACGACTGAATGGACGTATGGCTTCGTTACTTGGAGGCCAATAACCTGTGAGTAGAATTACTACTCTTTCCCGATCAATTTGTGTTTGGTAATGTGTTTGGCTAATTGTTGTAGGTTGTAAGAAATTTGGTTCAGTTATTCTTATGATTGACAGTACGGGTATTTCAGATAGTTCATCAATAGAAGATGACCATTCAATAATGACCTGGGACGATCTTATTTGCCCAGTAAGTCCTGTTTGATGATTTTTAATGAGCTCTGATCTATAAGGTCCGACCCACCCATTAATAGATGGATCGATAAAAAATAACTCGCCAGTGCTTGGAAAATTGTCAATATCTATTTTGAATTGAATCGCACTAACCTTATCGAAATCCAGATATATATATTGAATAAGATTTTGGCCACTGATAGTTTTAGAAATATTAGCCTGATCCATGTCGGAAAATGTGTATTCATTTTCGAAGGATATCAGAATTGGTTTAAGGTTTATAGTTGAATTAAAATATTCTGGAGAACCGAATGGAATTTCCTGACTGTTTGTATTGTCGAAAACAAAAATAAAAAAGTAAAATGATAAAAGCCGTTTTGTTATCATGTTCATTAGTTTACTCTAATAAATGGATCGATAAACTCTGTTCCCAAGATCTGTTTTGATCCTTGCATTTCCAAGATCATCAAGTCCAGAGAATATACCTTCTATTACCTTTCCTTTATCATTGAACGTGATAGGATCATTCAAATGCCCACATCGATCCAGCCACTCATGAACTATTTTTTTTGGATCATGATGGATCATTTGAAGAAGGCTTTCAAGGAAATTCAATAACCCTGCTGCGACACGTTCTCTCTGGTGCGGATGATTTGAGCAGATAGCCATAGATGTGGATAGATCCTTGATGTTATCCGGGAATTCATTATTTGCTTCGTTCACGTTAATTCCAATCCCAACCACCATATTCTCTACTGCATTTTTCTTTATTTTTGTTTCACATAGTATTCCGCCTACTTTTTTATCATAAATAAAAATATCGTTAGGCCATTTCAATTTAGAATCTAAACCGTGTTGTGCTATGGATTTTGTAGCCGCGATACCTACCGCTAAAGAGATAAGCCCTAAGAATTTTAAGGAATATTCATTTTTGAGGATCACTGACATTGCCAACCCTTTCCCTGCACCCATGAACCAACTATTGCCAGCCCGACCTTTTCCCTGAAACTGATGATCGGTCAATACGATCGTACCATGGTCAGCGCCTAATGTCAATAATTCCCAGGCTTCTGAATTGGTGGATCCAATGCGATTGTAATACTCAATTTTCTTTCCAAGGGCCTTTGTTCGCAAGTTTGCCTGTATGAGCTGGGTGAATAACATGATCAAATGAAAAATAAATGAAATTGTATATTTGTAGAGATCACATATATCATAAATCCGGATGCGACCTGAACTATTGTATAAGAATTAAGAATGATTCTTGATATAATTATCACTATCAATGAACAAAGTATAGTGAAAAGAGAGTGAAAACCATTATCCATAACATGGTTAGTGATTCCGTGATTCCAATCGCATGGATTGAGATCTTAAAATATTTTTTGATCAACCGGATTGGTATAGTATATATAAAATAACATAACATAAGAGCTTGGGCCAATAATGTGCTATTCAGCTTATATAAATTAATAAATACAATAACATAATGAATCATTCCTAATGCTAATGGTTGGATACGTTCCTCTTTTATAGGTACTTCAATATCTATGACCATACTCTTCCTATTTAATGATATTAGCGCATTGTATAAAATCAAACTTGATCATATACTTTTATATTCACTGAAAACCTTTCTTAACGTGTCAGACATTTCGCCAAGTGTACATTCGTTTTTTACACAGTTGATCAAATATGGTATCAAATTATCTGATGAACTTGCGGCAGTCTCCAGATTGGACAACTGATTTTGAACTTGCACATTATTCCGGTTCGATTTCAATTTGTTAATTGAACTGATTTGTTGGTTAACACCCTCGATGTCAATATTTAGGGTCCTCTGTTCTCCCGCGTCCTCTTCTTTATATCTATTAACCCCAACAATGATTTTTTCCCCAGTATCCGTTGCTTTCTGATATTCGTATGCACTTTGGGCGATCTCATTTTGGATCCATCCGCTTTCTATTGCTCTTATTGCGCCACCTTGAGCATCAATTTCTTTGATCAATCCAAATGTCTTTTCTACGAATTTATCGGTCATTTCTTCAATAAGGTAACTACCACCAAGTGGATCTGGATATTTGGTGATACTTGATTCGTGGGCAATGATCTGCTGAGTTCGAAGGGCTAATTTAACTGATTCGTTCGTTGGAAGGGCTAAAGCTTCATCACGGCTATTGGTATGTAGGGATTGAGTACCTCCTAATACGGCAGAGAGTGCCTGAATTGTAGTTCTTATTAGGTTATTATTGATTTGGCTCGCAGCCAGTGTAGAACCACCTGTCTGGACATGAAATCGGCACATCATTGCTTTCTCATTGGTGACGCCAAACCGATCTTTCATAATTGTTGCCCATATTTTTCTGGCAGCTCGGAACTTAGCGATCTCTTCTAAGAATCCGTTATGAGCATTGAAGAAGAAAGAGAGTCTTTGTCCGAAATTGTTCGGATCTAACCCTTGATCAATAGCGGCTTGTACATAAGCTATTCCATTTGCGAATGTAAATGCAAGTTCTTGGTTCGCTGTGCTTCCTGCTTCGCGGATATGATACCCAGATATTGATAAAGTGTTCCATCCTGGAACATGGTTTGTACAGAATTCAACAATATCTGTTACTAAACGCATAGAATTTTTTGGTGGATAGATATAAGTTCCTCTAGCCGCATATTCTTTAAGGATATCATTCTGTATTGTGCCACGTAGTTTTTTCATAGGCACACCGCGCTTATCTGCGGTCACAAAATAAAAAGCTAAGACCATTGCTGCAGTGGCATTGATGGTCATTGATGTTGAGACCTTATCCAATGGAATTTTGTTTAAAAGTGTTTCCATATTTTTCAGTGTTGTGATTGGGACACCTACACGACCTACCTCACCTTTAGACATAGGGTGGTCAGAGTCATAACCTATTTGAGTTGGAAGATCAAAAGCGATGGATAAACCCATAACACCATTTTTCAGTAAGTAATGGAACCTTTCATTAGATGCCTTGGCGGATGTATAGCCCGCATACTGGCGCATTGTCCATAAGCGAGATTCATACATATCAGCATAAATCCCACGAGTATAAGGAAATTTACCTGGTTCTTCTTTTTTCATTTGATACCTCGTTCCTTTTTTATGGTCTGGTATGCATTATTGACAGCTTTGAACTTTTCCTCCGCTATCTTGCGGAGATCAGGTCCTAAGTGTGCTACTTTGTCTGGATGGTATTTATTTGCCATTTTACGGTAGGCTCGTTTCACTTCGTTATCCTTGGCTGTAGAATTGATCTCAAGTATGGTATAAGAAGATTGTGAATCCACTATGAACATTGCCATGACCGATTCAAAGTCCTTTTCATTCACGTTCAAGTATCGAGAAATAGTATGTATTACCCGAATCTCTTGTGGATGTATGTTCCCATCAGCTTGAGATAGACCAAATAACACATGGATCAATTCAATGCGGCTAGGATGATCCATAGATCTCTGGATCTGTCGGCAAACATCCTTCAAAGCGTAATCCTGCTGTAGGATCTCTTTAAAGATGATCATGTAATCCCTTACCTGGGTTCGGTCAAGCTGTTGCATGAGGAACGATTTAACATAATCCAGTTCAGATCTTAACAATTGATCATCTGCTTTCATGACCTTGGCGAAAAGAACCAGTAGTGAAACAATAAAATCACCCGTTCGGGTTCTAGGAAATCTGGTCGATCCATCAGTTCGTCTTGATCTCCCTGGGTTGTATGGATCATTTTCCGTCATTTGGGCATAAGCATATCCCAGTATAGCACCAATCGGTCCTAATGTAACCCAACCAAGGCTTCCCCATAATAGTTTCCGCCCGAGTGTCATACAATTAATTCATTAGTAAAATAAAATTGAAAAACAATTTGAGTGATAGATGAATTTAAGTGAGGTGAGAATACCTTTATACATTAGTTTTAAAATAGAATCAGCCTAATGGGGTTTGTTTTCTTCTAGGTATATTCTACCATGGATATCCCATGGGAATTCAGATGCCTGTTCTGGTGGAAAAACATAGTGAAGAAAAAACCTGGACCACCTTTGATCAAAATTAATAATAATGAGCATGTGATCAATTCCATATTGTTTCTACTACCAAATAAAAAAGAATATGCTCAAATCATAAATTACCTTATCAAACCTGAAAAGGAACTTCCTGAGCATACTATTCACTATGTTTGTCATAAGGATGCACTTCCATATTATCCGTTAGGACTTCATAAAAACTTTATAACCTTTGGCGATGATAATTTGAATCAAATGGGTATTATTAGTAATGAACCATTTTTAGAACGAATAAAAGCCTTGAACAATGATGCATTGATAGATTTGAATATAACTTTTAATCCTGCGACCACTATGCTGGCTTGGGAATCGAATAACCCCTTAAAAATAGGTTTTCAGTCTTCAATATCAGATAAACTTTATACCATAATTCTAGAGAATAAGGGTAATGGATATTTTGAAAAGAATTTTAAAACAATTGAGCAGTTACTTGGTCTTTCATGAACGTTATTATTTTTGAAGATCATAGAGCTTTGAATTTAGAGCCGATCTCGCTTACCCGAGCTGTCTTTGATATTCGCTGTGGAGCAAAAACCTTTATTGAAAGGGTCAAGGAATTAGATTCAATTGACATATCTGCATTAGTTGTACGGGACGAATTGATTGGCGTTACTCGTGATAATCACCCTGGAACATCGGTTAATCCAGATAGATTTGATGATGGAATTTGGTTAAATGGTAGTGTGCTCTGGTCATCTGATCAAATTGAAGAAATAAGATCCACTCCAGGAACAGGATTTTTCAATGATGAAGATATGATTGCTTTGAACTTACCATCAAAAACTATCGATCATTGGATGTCAAATGGTGGACCACTTTCCATGAAAACCCCAAAAGGAATAATAAAAAAGAAAATAAAAGTAAAAAAACCTGATTATCTTTGGGACATATTGAATTGGATTCCCCAAGCTGTCCAGGAAATATCTGAACAGATCTCATCGATTCCTGTTGGTCCTAATATAGCTATCGATGAATCTGATGGACCGGTGGTGATCTCGGAAAATGTATCGATTCAACCATTCGTTTATTTAAAAGGGCCGGTCTTTATAGGGTCTGGCTCCACTATTAATGCACATTCAAAGATCGAAAAATGTATCATTGGCCCTGGTAGTAAGATTGCTGGCGAGTTGCATGGTACCATTTTCCAGGGCTGGTCCAATAAAGCCCACGATGGATATTTGGGTGACAGTTTTGTTGGAGAATGGGTGAACTTTGGGGCAGGTACCACTAATAGTAATCTTAAGAATAATTATTCACCTGTTTCAATAAAGGTAAATGGTCAAAATGTTGATTCGGATTCACTATTTTTAGGGTTATTCATTGGTGATCATTCCAAAACTGCCATTGGTACACAATTCAATACCGGCACGAATGTTGGGGTGGGATGTAATATTATTTCCCATACTTTTCCTGATAGAGATATACCTTCTTTTTCATTTCACTATAATGGGACAAATAAAAATTTAGATTTTGATCAATTTTTAGATACAACATCTAAAGTAAAGGGTCGAAGAGACCAATCATTAACTGAGCCCGAAATAATTTTGTTAAGAAATATATTTCTTTCTCGACATAATAGTTGACGGCTGTTCAGCCACCAATTATATTATCCGCCGATTTTTAAGGGTATTCTAAATGTTAGAGGGCATCATTTGTCCTGTTTGTGAAAACACGATCAAAGAAACTGAACTCAAGGATTCTTTGGTCTGTTCGGTTTGTAGGACCGATCTAAAAAACCGAAAATTTCTGGACTTTCTAGAATTTTTAATGGCAAACGGGATAGTCGAAAATCTGGATTTCTTTGATCCAGAGGTCTACAGCGAAGATGTAGATGATCTAGATCAGACCAAAGAAGAAGAAGGAGACCCCAGTGAGTTTGAGAAAAAGAAAGATCATTATAATATCTATGAGAATGAGATAATACCAAAAGATAAGACAGATGATAATATTAAAGGATATTCCCAGTTTGATGGATTAAATGAAGATTGGGAAGATTTTAATGAACGTGATTTTGATAAGGTTTAGAGGGTCATTATGAGTCAGGAAAAGAAAAACATTCAGCAGATCAACATTGAGTTGGATTCAGAAATAAGCTCTGGGGAATATGCTAACTTTGTTGTTGTAACCCATTCACCAGCAGAATTTGTTTTGGATTTTACCCGAATTTTACCAGGTGTTCCGAAAGCAAAGGTCCACTCGCGGATCATTATGGCCCCGCCTCATGGAAAAGCCTTTTTACGAGCGCTCCAGGATAATATCAATAAGTTTGAGTCAAAGCATGGAGAAATAAAATTGCCCAATAGAGAAGATGGGTTTTCTGCTTTTGGTGTAAAACCACCTGATGACCAAATGCCAAACTAAACTTTTGGTGTAACGGTAGAATCATACCAGACCCAAAACCGACCTCGTTTTAATTCTCTCATCTTGATCATCACCCATAGGGTAAGCATTGTCCAAGCCAGTGAATATCCCACAATTCCTCCAGCAAGAATATCTCCTGGATAGTGTACACCCACATAGATACGGGACAGTGCGATCAAAAAGGCTAAACTGTAAGATACGATCTTGAATCGTTCATAAAAGTAGGAAAGTACTGTTGCTGCTGCAAAACTGTTTGCTGCGTGATTAGATGGAAAGCTCCATTTCCCTCCCTTACCTACAAGCAAATTGATCTGATCAATTATTTCATGGGATGGCCTTATCCTCCCGATCCAGGGTTTAAGGATCTGGGCACAGACAGCATCACAAGAAATAGTAGTTATCAATAAAATACCTATAGCGATCTTTCCACGTTTCCCAGAAAAATAACCTAAATATCCGATCAAGATCAATATTGGTAACACCCATAAATTCTCATTGGTCACTATAGGCATCAAGAGATCAAAAACTTGATTGGACAAAGAATTATTTATCCAGATCATTAGATCTTTATCGATTTCAATTAGTTTTACGAGCATATAATTCATAAGTATTTAATTAGAAATATCTTGCCGGATGTAAGTGAGGAACTTAACTTACTTCAGAGAATTTAAAGCAGGATAATAGAGAAGAAACCTGGCAGTTCCCCCGCTTCCTGGTTTTGATTTATCCTGCTTGCTAATAAAAAAAGCCCCATCATTGAAAGGGCTTTTTTTATTAGAATTTTGTCTGAAAACGAAGAACAGCGACCCTTCCAAGTGATGGACCTCCGATGATCTCAGTGTGCTCGTTATTTAAGGCATTATTTATAGTAAAGTTCGCTGAAAGATATTTGTTGAACTCATAACCTATGTGCAGATCAACAATTGTGTAAGGACTAATATCACCGTAATAGATTCCAGAAGACCATTTAAAACCATCAACATATCTAGCATTTAAGGATGCCGTGAGGGGCGAACGCCGTGAGTTGTATTGGAGTTTCATCCCGGCTTTATTCCGTGGTGCATTGATCGGGTCTTTTGCTTTTGTAATGGGATTAAAGAATTCGCTCATGCCCAGATGGGAGTATGTAAGATCTAGATTCCAGGCCCGATCAAGGAAAATGGTAAGACTTCCATCAAGGCCCCAGACATCGACCTCACCATAGTTCACATATCCAATTACAACGGGAGTTGGGATCCCATTTGTAGTGTCACTGATCGCGCTGACCCCTTCCAGACCCTGTAGCCAGATATCCAAAGCATGGTCATAATCATCCTGGTCATTAATATTTACACTGCCATCATCATTTAAGGTATTTGTGATACTGTCCTCATTGTGATCATTGGTCAAGATGGATCTTCTAATGACGAGCGGAGTGATGAATGTTGCTCCACTGACAAAACTGGAGTAGTGACTGGTATAAAGGTCAAGCGTACCATATATATTCTCTGTTATCTTTCCTTTATAGCCGAACTCCCAGCTGCTCACAATTTCAGGCTCAAGCTCTGGCTGGTCTTCTAATATTCCTCTGAAATATCCCGTGACCTTAGGATCGACAGATGGGTAAAAGTAGATCAGGGTAGAGTCCACCGCCTGGTATGTTCCTTCGTAAGGATTATACCACATGGCACTACCAGCATTATTCTTTGGATAACTATATCCCCCATCAGCCCCTCTTGCATAGACCTTGAACACGCTGAACCGCGTAACGAATATATCTAGGAATAAAGCCTGGTTTGATGGTGTATTGAATGCCTGGGCCCATGTGATACGATAGTTTTGATTTTCCCGATGTTTATATAATAGACCAAATTTTGGGGAAAATTGGATCCCCTCTGATTTATTAAGATCAAGATCCCAGTTCAAAGGACTGTATGAATCATTATAACCAGAATTGTTGAATTTTATAATATCCGTTAATCGGTCATGGGCATCAAAACGGGTCGCGTGTATGAACTCGATCTTATCAGATAATTTCCAGTTCAACTGATAGTATATACCCAGTTCATTGACCTTATAGCGATTATCTTCAGAACCCTCATCAATACCTTCATCAATATTCTCATCGATCTTTCCGTCTCCATCATTGTCTTTTCCATCAGCATACACAAACACGTGGGTCCCTTTAATTAGGCGTGCACCGTCTTCTAACTGGTCAACTCCATGGTCATAGATCCTGTTCCCATTGTTATCGGTCCATGGCAGGCCGTTCCCATCAATATCATTGAAATCATCGCTATCATGATCATTATCGATACCATCCCTAACTGCACCCTGCACATTATCATTGCTATATAGAATAGTATCATAGAGATTATCTCCCCAGTCTGAGGTAGGATCATAGCCAGATATTTGCCCTAATGAATCAACTGATCTGTAGGACTCACCAACATCATAATAATAACTGTCGTTCACATCCCAAAAATGGTTTGGAGACCCAGCCTCACCATTGCCATTATTATCACGGTGATCGGTCATATCTCGGTCCGATAGGATCGTCCCTCTTGTATCGGGCAGTGTCAGGAAATAATCGAAGCCCCATACCAACCGAAGGTCGCCACCAATAGGATCCGGTCTGTTCTTTAAAAAATATAGTTCAGTTTCAATAAAATGTTGTAGCTGAAGACTGAATTTCTTTGAACGATCATAGATAAGACTGCCTGTCGCAAGGTTGCGGGTCGGACGAGCAGGGTCTCCAGAATAGCTGGTATTCAAATAACTCTGCATGAAGATATTCTTCCAACGAATTCTTCCTTGATAGTAATTATAGATCCATCCGTCAGCAAGATACCTGGCTATCCCAGTGATATTGATATTTCTGGCCCAAGCATACCCATGTGAAAAACTTGCAGTGAGGTCAGAGTTCGGTTCCCAGTCCATGCGAAGATCATAGCGGACATTTCTTACATTAAAATCTGGAAAATCATTTATACCGTCATCATCTGCATCCTTGATGATCTTTGGGAGGCCGCCATAATTGATGATGAAATCACTCTCATCGATCTCGTCTACATTCCCATCGTTATCATTATCTATATTATCATTTCCCCAGTTATCATTGTAGATATCATTACCATTCGTGTCAAACATAATGTTGCCATCATCATCAAAGGTATAATCACCAAAGCCTCCATTTGGAGAGTCCCAGTGAGCATAGTTATTCCCAAACCGGTCCAGCCATTGCGATCCTATCTCATCGACCTCGTCAATATCCCCGTCCCCATCATTATCGATACCATCGAACCATTTTTCGTCAGCCTCATCGATCCCTTTATCTATGCCTTCATCGATGCTCCCATCCCCATCATTGTCAATGCCGTCCTTGTAACCGCGCCCGATATCATCATATGTCAGGTCATAGAGTATGATACCATTAGAAAGGAAATAACGCCCGTATGGATCCCCCATTGCTTCTACTACCATGGCAGAATCCACGACCGGTGAGCCTTTCTCCGCATCTGGAAAGGGCAGATTGTCGATACCGTCTGCAAATTGTGGTCCTGTCCAATCATCAACAGATCCAGATCCCCAGCCTAACTCTTCATCAGTGAATCCGTTCCCATTGTCATCGATCCCATTTCCCGGGATCTCATTGTTCAGCCATTCCAGAGGAAATGTAGGGCTTCCCACCTCCGCTGAGATGTTTCCATCATTGATACGGTTATGTGCCAAACTGTGTCTGCCTATAAGAGCAGCTGCGTGGCCCTCATATTCATCTTCATTATAATGATGCCAGTCCTCACCAGATAGACCCACGGCAGAAAGTTTGATCCCGAAATTCTTATATTTATGTGCTGTGCGAAAGGTATATTTCTCCAATGGTCGGGTGCTTGCCTGGTTCAGATAACCACGCTGGAAATTGAATTTAGACCCTTGCTCACGTAGGGGAGAGCTTGTAATGATATTTAGTACTCCACTGTGTGCATTGGGGCCATAGAGAGCAGAGGATGGGCCCAGTACGACCTCTATCTGTTCAACATCCTCGAAGGATACGGGGATCACGTTATAGGCTGTCAAGCGCAGTGATGGAACATTGGCCATTCTCCCATCGGTCAGTGTCAGTAGCCTGGAACTGAAGGATGAATTGAATCCCCTAGCGGTCATATTATAGCTGTCTATACCGGACTGTGTAAAATCGATCCCTTTTGTCCCTTTCAGGTAGTCCCCCAGGTTTGTATTACTTTCTCTTCTTATATCCTTTTTTGTGATCACTGATATTGCTGCGGGAGCATCTTCGATCCTCTCTCGGCGCCTAGAAGCAGTGACAACATATTCTTGCATTTGGATCGTTTCAGGTTCAAGCAGTATCTCTATCTCAATAGATCCTTCAGTACCGATACTTATACTTTCTTTATATGTAGAGTAACCCATGTAAGTGGCAATTATGGTATGATCGCCATCTGGGATACCTGATATGATGAACCTGCCTTTACTATCGGTGGCAGCTCCGAAGGTAGTACCCTCGATCATGACATTCGCACCGATAAGAGGAGATCTTTTATCCTTGTCAAGTACTGTCCCGTTAAAATCCATCCCTTGACTGAAAAGGAATGTCAGGCAAGACCCAAATATTACGATTACGCGGTTCATCTTAAAGGTTCTATCAATAAAAAAAACAGCCCCACACTATACAAATGAGGGGCTGTTCAATATCAAATAGTAACAAGTATACTATTTCAAGAGGAGCATTTTTCCTACTAATGTTCTATCATCGGAACTGACCTCATAAAAATACATGCCACTGGGGGCTCGAGCACCAGACCTGTCGGTCCCGTTCCAGTTGACATTATAGGTGCCTGCTGCTAACTCATGGTTCATGATAGAAGACACCTCTTTACCAACAACCGAATAGATCCTCACTTTTACATCAGAATGTTTCTCAGTGGCGAATCTGATCTTTGTGCTTGGGTTGAACGGGTTAGGATAATTGCCAAGCAGTTCAAATGATCTGGCGATCGGGGCATCATGGTCAACACTTGTGAACTCGGTATTGTTCCAGTGTGAGTCAATGATCTGTGTCCATTTGGTCGGTAAGCATGTATTATATATTTCAAAGAACATTCTCCCGCCCACGTCCGATGTCATACAATCATCATCATCAATATCACCGTCATAATCGCAATCAAAATCATAGAACGTATCTGTGGACAGATCATGACCACTGTCATCAACAGTGATTCCGAGTGTGGTCTCGGCCGCGGTCAGTGCGCCCAGGACGATAGGAGCAGCGATCTCTAATGTTGCTACGATCGCATCAAACTCACTCATACCCGCCGCCACATATGCATCTACGATCGGTTGTAGTTCCGCTAAGATCCCGTTAACAGCAGTTTCTAAAAGAGCATTCTGTAAAGCTTCCGATATATTCCAGGCAGTGAGCACATAGGTGGCAGCCACCTCGACAATCTCAGCCAAGGTCGTTAGCTCATAGCCATATATGGCGTCCTCTACACCCTCTTGGATCGCGAGCGCGGTGTTAAGAAAATTATAGGTGACATAATAGCCTGTGAACTGAAGACCCTCATCGCCACTGAAAAGTTCGCCATCTCCACCACCTAAAAGATCACCCGTTGGGTCGAACACATAGCCCCATCTAAGGTCAGCTGTGCCTATACCATAGTCTGGAGCACCTTCCCCGCCTAACATATATGGAGGATTATCGGTCGGGACATTAATTGTCAGACCCATTCCTGCTGCTGCGGATGCAACAAGTCCGATAGTGACCGAATCTCCCGGGACAGTTGCTGTACCATAGATGCTATTCAAGTAACCTTCCGTCTCTTCAGTGTATAATGTATCAGACGGATCCACAACCCCCAGGCCTGATGCTGGGCCATCGATCGCTTGCCAGTATATATCGACCCCAAGCGGATTTTCCATTGTTTCATCATAGTAGGATATCAAACGACCCCAGCTCTCATTCTCTGTACCAAATCCATATTCGGTACCATATGTCCAGTTGACAAGGTCGGGTGCAATGAAATGAGCAAAAACACCTGATTCTACGATTCCCCAACCGATAGTGTAGCTATTGTCAGTATCATTCAGGATTCCAGCAAAACCCCCATCTGTCCAGGTCCCATTCTCAGACACCCCCGGAATTGTAGGGACCGTCACACAATTAACAAGAGTCGTTGTGGGATATGTACTGGGTTCGTTAATGGTGAAGTTACCATCAGTATTAAGATCAACATTCAGTGCTATCCCTGCCGCTGCAAGCCACTCGGGCGTGGGAAAGTAATTTGCCAGGGCACCTACGGTATCACCAGGCTCAAAAGTTATCAATGGGTAATCGACCCAACCCTCCTCGTCATCAGCAATGGGCCAACCAACATAAATAGAATAGTCCGCCTGGCCATCTGTCTCGAGAGTAAAGTTGTCGCCGTTAGCATCCTGCTGAATGGTGTCCCTTAAGGTCACGATATAGTTAACATCGATATAGTTCACCTCATAGTTACCTGTGAAGTCCTGTGCATGGATCAGTCCGCAAAGGATCAACACTGTAACAAGGTTTATTCTTATGTTATTCATTCTACTCTCCTTTTGGTCATTATTAAGTATGGGGGGTATTTTGATTTATTGATAAAAGCTAATTAGATATTCGGCATGGTTCAAAGCGTTTTTCATCCGACCGTTCACATTTTTCCAGCGATCAGGATCAGTATGTGTATAATGCTTATAATACTATAGAATGAATATTGACCTGTGTTCTACTTTTTATGGCTGCGTCGCCCCCATAATATCCAGGAGCAATATAGGAAAAGGATACTGCCTACGATGAATACAAGGTTGTTCAGGATTATGGCTATAAGGCTCATGAAGATATGTTAATTTCCTGCAAGTAATCTGGTATATTTTTCAATCGTTTCTGTTTACAAGTAGTTTAATGAAGATCGCCGTATTAATCAAACAGGTCCCCGGTTCAGATTCAACCCTACCGCTCAACGGAGATGGCTCATGGATCGATGATGGTCTTGTGACATTTGTCATGAATGAGTCCGACAATTATGCCCTGGAAGAAGGGCTGCAAATACGGGAAAAGATCGGTGATGGTGAGGTCGTTGTTGTCAGTATGGGTCCGGAACGGGTTCTTAGGGTGATCCGTGAGGGGCTGGCGAAAGGAGCAGACCGTGGTATTTATCTGGAAGAAAGCGGGCAGAGTGAAACAGACCCTCTCAGTATCGCAAAGAGTTTTGCATCAGTATTAAAAGATGAGAGCTTCGATCTTATCCTTACAGGGCTCCAGTCCGATGATACAGGAATGGGCCAGACAGGGGTCCTATTGGGCGAGCTACTGGGCATGTCCACTGCTACTCTGGGCATAGAGACAAATATAGTGTCCGGTGCGATCCGTATTAAACGGGAATTAGAGTCCGGATGGTTCCAATGGGTAAAGCTCCCTCTGCCAGCTTCTGTCAGCATTCAATCTGGTATCAATCAGCCCCGGTACCCATCCTTGAAAGGGATAATGGGTGCGAAGAAAAAGGACATCAAGGTTGTATCCGGATCAGATCACCGCACTGAGACCAAGCGGCAGTCCTTAGACAGACTTTTCATTCCAAAGGCAGATAAACAAACAGAAATGATCGAGGGTGACGCGGACACCGTGGTTGCTCGCTTGGTGGAAATATTAAGATCAGACCTGAGGGTCATTTAGGTATGTGAATGGATATCCTGGTCGTTTTAGAGGACAATCGTGGAAAAGTGCACCGGATGAGCCGTGAAGCGATAGCGGGTGCACATAAGCTTGCTGCTGTTATGGATCTCTCTGTTGGTGCTCTGGCCATAGGAGAGAATGCTGACACCTTGGCCAAAGAAGTTGAAAAGACCAAGATAAAGGAGATACTTGTTATAAAAAATGATCTCTTGGCATCCTACAATGCTGACGGATATGCTGAAACTCTTAAACAGGTGATTCAGCAGGAATCACCAAGATTCATTATTGTTGGACATACATACCAGACCCGGGATTACTTTCCACGTGTAAGTGCGAAATTGGATATCCCTTTTATTCCAGATATCACTGGTTTTCAGTATATAGGGGAGGACCTGGTTTTCAATAAACCTGTTTTTAATGCCAAACTGGCCGCAGATCTTAAAGGAAAGACAGACCAGGTTTTAATAAGTTTTCAATCAGCTGCATATAGTGAGGATGAGATCGAGCCTGGTATGTCAACGATCAGAGAGATCTCCGTAGACCTCGATAGATCCTTGGTCCGTTCCGAATCAGAGCAACCCTTTCAAGAAGAAGCTGGAGAGATAGATCTTGAAAGTGCAGATATCATCGTATCTGTTGGTCGGGGTATCGAAAAGAAAGAAAACCTGCCTATTGCCTTTGACCTCGCAAAGGTACTGGGAGGGGAGATCGCGTCTTCACGACCAGTAGTTGATTCTGGATGGCTCCCATTATTCAGGCAGATAGGAAGTTCAGGACAAAGCGTCAGTCCGAAACTTTATTTTTCCCTGGGTATTTCTGGTGCCATCCAACATGTGGTAGGGATGAAAGGATCCAAGAGTATCATTGCTGTTAATAAGGATCCTGATGCTCCGATCTTTGAAATAGCTGACTACGCTATTGTTGGAGATGTTCTTGAAATAATCCCGAAACTAACGGATGTACTTCAAACCGAGAAAGATAAATGATCGAGCGGGAGGTCCTTGAATTAGATGTCCTATTTGTAGGTGCTGGTCCAGCTAGCTTAGCAGGTGCGATCCATCTTCAGAGATTGTTACGTGCATCGGGTCAGGTGGCCAGTGTTGGTGTTTTAGAGAAGGCTGCAGAAGTGGGTGGCCATTCTTTATCAGGAGCTATCGTTGACCCACGCTCTCTGAGAGAACTTTTTCCGGATAAAAGTGATGATGATTTTCCATTTGAAGCGAAGGTCTCAGAAGAGCATCTTTATTATTTATCAGGTAAAAGAAAGGTCCCGTTTCCTTTTATTCCCCCATCCATGAGCCATCATGGATGCTATGTTGCATCACTTGGAAAACTCACACGCTGGCTGGGTGAGATCTGCGAAAATGAGGGAGTAGATATTTTCTGTGGATTTGCAGGTATGGAGCTTCTCTATGATGGTGAGCAGGTGATTGGTGTTCGTACCGGAGATCGGGGAATCGATAAGAATGGTGTGCAAAAGCCACAGTTCGAACCTGGAGCAGATATTCATGCCAAGGTTGTTATATTGGGTGAGGGGACACGTGGGAGCCTCACTAAAAAACTGATACATCAACATGATCTTATGGATGATCGTAATCCTCAGGTCTGGGCGATCGGTGTAAAAGAATTATGGCAAATGCCGGCGGGTAGTGTCCAGCCTGGATATGTAGCACATACTATGGGATTTCCCTTGGGTCATGAGATATTTGGTGGTGCATTCATCTATGGGATGGAGAATGATATATGGAATGTAGGCCTGGTGGTAGGTCTGGATTATAAGGATCCAGGTGTGGACCCACATCATGAACTTCAGATCTTGAAAACTCATCCCTGGGTGCGGTCTCTATTAGAGGGTGGTAAAATGGTCGCCTTTGGAGCTAAGTCTCTTCCAGAAGGGGGCTGGTATTCTGTTCCTAAGTTGTCAGTAAGTGGTGCCATGCTGATAGGTGATTCTGCTGGGTTCATGAATGGACAAAGATTAAAAGGTATTCATTTAGCCATGAAATCGGGAACACTTGCTGCTGAAACAGTTGCTGAAGCATTGGCCAAGAACAGATTTAATGATACCCAACTGGCAGCCTATGAGTCTCGGTTGAGATCGAGCTGGGTCAGAGATGAATTGTGGGAGGTGCGAAATTTTCATCAGGGATTCGAGCATGGACTTTTTAGTGGCCTCACAAATGCGGCAATGGGTCTTATCACGGGTGGTCGCGGATGGGGGTTCAAGGATCGTCTCACAAATGGTTCTGGTCATGATCGGATGGAAAAGGGTCGGAAAAAAGACCGTTATAATGATTTGAAATTCGATGGGGACTACCTTTTCAATAAAGTAACAGATATCTATCATTCCGCTACTGCTCACGAAGAGGACCAGGTCCCACACCTCCATGTAAAGGATACGAATGTGTGTATCACCGAGTGCGCTGAGGAGTATGGTAATCCGTGCAAGAACTTCTGCCCGGCAGATGTCTATGAAATGGTGCCGGATGGTGACAGCCAAAAATTGCAGATCAATTTTTCAAACTGTGTACACTGTAAGACATGTGATATAATGGATCCTTATCAGATCATCGACTGGGTTCCCCCTGAAGGCGGCGATGGGCCCGCGTGGATCAATCTGTAGAAAGGTCACTTGATATCATTCTGATGGATCGAATGATCAAAGTGAAAAAAGTATCAGATTATCAGGGATAGGTCTTGGGTCAACCCTTCCAATTAACTTTCGAACAGGCCCCTGATTTCACCTATTCCCCCGAGACCATAGATAAACTTTCGGAGTATGAGAAGTATGAATTGTCCTATCATCCCGAACGACCTAAATACCTTGATTATTTAACTATCTTCAGTGCTGTAGAGCCCTGCTTTGAGTCTGATACCTTTGGCAACTGTCTGATCCAGACCCATCGAGCAGAAATGGAGAATATTCCCGTAATGCTGATCGGTCAGCAGAGCGGGCCTTCATCGGACTATTCAGAAATTCGCAAAGCTCTACAAAATTCAGGCGAAGTAAAAAGATGGAACCACGGAATGCCCGTACCTGCTTCATACGAACGAGCTATTAAGGCGGTCAAGCTGGCGGACCAGGAACGTCGGGCTATCATCATTTTTGTGGATACACCGGGCGCGGACCCTACGGAGGAATCCGAAGCTAATGGTATTGCCTGGCGTATTGGGGATACCATCCACGCTCTGGCAGATGTGAACGTACCAACACTGTCCCTGATAATCAATCGAGCCTGTTCCGGTGGTGCGATAGCCCTTACAGGCTGTGATGTTACACTGGCTATGGAGTATTCAACCTACCTTGTCATCACTCCGGAAGCCTGTTCATCCATTCTTTTTCGCACTCGCTCTCGGGCCAATGAGGCAGCGGCCGTGTCTCAGATCACATCAAAGGAAGGATTTGTTCACGGGATCATTGATGAGATCGTTCCTGAGCCAAAGGGTCCTGCTCACCGGTTCAAGAAAGAAGCATTGGAATCTGCCCAAAGATCCATTGAAAAGTATTTACACCAGCTTCAGGGTGAATGCGCGGATAATATATTTGAGCAACGTGTTGAAAGATGGAGCAGGATCGGTCAGTGGGATGAAATGAATGATAGAGAGATCCGATCCATCCAAAAACATATTTCTCAGCTTCCTACATCAGACAATAATGGATATCTGAAAAGACATCCAGGTTGCTATGATATAGCAGGAAACCATATTTATGACCCGGTAAATCTGGAAGAACTAAAAAATGAGAATTTTGTCTGTGGCAAATGCGGTCATCGTTATATCCGCCCTTCAGCCTGGGATTATCTTGATTGGATCCTGGACAATAACTCCTTTGTTGAGCATAAAGAGACCAGGATGATAATTGATAAGGACATTCTTGCTTTTCCAGATTATAGTGAAAAATTGAAAATAGCGAGAGAAAGAACAGGATTGACATCCGCTATGATCACGGGTGATGGAACAGTTCATGGGAAACCGGTCGTTGTCTGTTCCACCGATTTCGGATTCTTTGGCGGCTCATTCTGTATGAGTACGGGAGAAAAGGTCTGGAGAGCAATAGAAATAGCGATCGAACGGAACACACCAGTTATTCTTCAGGTTTCTGGAGGGGGTGCTCGCATGAATGAAGGATGCTCATCTATGGTCAGTATTCCTAAGGTGCATGTTGCTATCAGTAGAGCTGAGCGTGCCGGACTTCCAGTTATAACACTGGTCACAGACCCGACCTTGGGTGGTGTAGCCATTGGGATTGGAAGCCGTGGGGTAAGATTGTTCGAGAAAAATGCCGGTAATATCGGTTTTTCCGGCAAACGGGTCATAGAACAATATACGGGTAGGAAAACATCAAAAGGATTCCAGACCGTGGAATGGCTAAGACAGCACGAACACGCAGATATAGTTGTAGCTCCACAGGAACTAAAGCAGGTTATCTCTCAATATCTAACTTGACATAGGTTTAAATAGGACCAGATGATCATCCGTTGGACTGATCCTGGACGAATCCATTATTATCAAGCCAGTCATTTGCTTCATCAAGTCGATTTTTATTGATAAGGAATATTATAAGATCTTTTTCTTTTATCCGGAATCGATTATCCACTGGATCTGCTGAACCTTTTCGAATATATACTAAAGGCAGCAGGATCCTGATCATACTTTCATCAGCTGGATCGATCCTGCTTTTACCTTCAAAAATGAATCTCATATGAACAGTATTTTTTTGCCGTATCCATGATGACCATTGTTCCATATCCGCTATCCGGCCAAATGGAACTCTGGCACCACTATCTAATACCATTTCCTGGGTGATCCCCTTGGACGGGTTCTTGATACCAGTAAGGATCAGGATCTCTTTTTCTATGTGCCTTGCTCTCTGGGAGAAAATAAAATTCACTTCTTCGTTACCACTGAGTGCGATGATCCCTTTACGAATATCAGGCTCTGTCCTTTGTAGTGTACGCTCCTCCAGGGCGTTCCCGTAGAACACTTTTATGCCTTCATTTTCCGCTAGGCGACATGCATACGGGTTTTCATCGATACAGATAATCTCATCACCATGTACTTTTAATAACCTGGCAAGGAGCCGTGCAACTTCGTGTGCACCAAGTATGATCCAGCCTGAATTCTTTTTTCGTTTGAGCTCTAACATAGATGCTACAGAGCCGCCGGTAAGGCCAGCTGATAGAACAGTGAGCGTGATAAGTAAAAAGACCAACGCACGTAATTGTTCACCTACAAAACCATGATTGCCCAATTCAATAACAAAGAGTGATGCTATAGCAGCCGCTACGATTCCCCTTGGTGCAAACCAAGAAATAAGTAGTTTTTGATTTAGGGAAAGGTGAGAACGGGTTGTTGCTGCAAATACACTTATGGGTCGAACCAGGAACATTATCAATAAAACCGTGACAAACCCGCGCCATCCTAATGCTTGTATATCTGTAAATCGTACATCAGCCGCTAAGATCACAAAAAGCATACCGATCATGAGCACTGTGAGCTGTTCTTCAAACTCCAAAAGCTCGCGATGAATATAGGTCTTAGTATTTCCGATGGTCATTCCAGCGATGGTAACGGCAGCAATTCCACTTTCAGCGCTGACCGTATTGGAGATCTGGAAAAGTGCAAATACCCATGATAGGATAAAAACATTCTCAAGTCCTTCTGGTATGAGAGTCCTGATCCGGAAAAGGAGAGTAAGTAGAACCCCTCCGGTGATACCTAAGATAGAGCCAACCAATAGACGGGAAATAATATGATATATCCCTTTTAGTAGAGAAAGACCGGATGGACTAATGGCTACTTCCAAAGCCACAACGGCAACTATAGCTCCTATGGCATCAAGCAGAATACCCTCTGCCTCCAATACCGTACTTACTCCATGATCCATACGAATTCGTCTTAGTAGAGGAGAAATCACGGTTGGGCCGGTAACAATGATCAAGGTCCCAAACAGGATAGCGATTCGCCAATCCCAGTTCAAGATGAATTTAGTGATCAGAGCACCACCGATCATTGTTATCAATGCACCGATCGTAATTAAACCACGTATAACATTTTGTTCCCTGCGGATCCGGCTTATCCGCAAATTCATGCCCCCTTCAAAAAGGATGACCGCTACGGCAAAACCAACAATGATATGCAATGCTGGGCCTAAGCTTGATGGTCGAACCCAGTGTAGACCGTCCGGGCCAAATAGGATGCCCGCTCCCAATAGTATCACAATACCAGGTAGTCTGATATGACGGGACAAGGTTTGGGCCAGCATGCCGATAACCATGGCCAGACCTATCGTGAGTGCAGGATTATCCGCCATTGACTTCCAGTATTTCAAAAATAAAATCGGTCACTATAAGGAAATCTTCACTGGGGATTTTTATCAGTTTCTTATCCTCTAATCGAATGATATAATAATCTCCGCCCAACAATACATATTCCCCTTCCACTTTTCCGGTTTGCTTTGACAGGTCATCATAAGTATAAGTTTCTCGACCACTGATAGAAGAAGGAAACTCTTTTTGATCATTAATATTTGGAAGAAAAATAACTTTTCTTTCATCATATAATATATGGTCTTGAGGAACTTGAATTAATTTTTCAGGAATGATGGTATCAGAAACGAGAAATCTGCTACAGGCCATTATGGAAAAACAGGTCACTAAAATATATTGGGAATTGGCATAGCTCACCTCTTATTTTAACAGAACCATATCTGTTCTTTGACCTTTTTGTATTAAAAATACAATAAGAATTTAGGATTGGTCTTAAATACGATATTTATGGTCCTAACGGATCATTCCGGTTCCACCACGGCGCGGATCGCCAATCGCCTCGGATGGTGAGACGGCATTGACACCACCAAAAAATAAATTATTATCATCCCATGGATGAAGTCGGATATCATCCACTGATCGTTCTAAGATTGTTCCAGGCTCATAATGGAGCACATTTCCTTCCAGATGGATCCTGGCTTCGTGTACAGAAGCTTCAAGATCCATTTTTTTTGCAAATAGATTCAATATGACCTGAGAGATCGCAGACCGCAGACGATTGCTTCCACCACTCCCCAATACCAGTTCTACTCCTTTTTTCCCCATGACGATGGTAGGTGATATCATGGTGGGAAGTCGTCTCTGATGTGCCCATTGGTGAAAGCCCATTGGGTTCAGGTCCTCTTCGCCAAGCATATTATTCAGCATCATACCCAGTTCAGGAATAATATAACCACAGCCTTCACCATTGGTCGTAGTGACACTGGCCGCATTACCATGTTTGTCAATAACGCTCACGTGAGTGGTTGCGCCCCTGGACACTGGATCTTTTTCATTTTGTGAGGGATTTGATCCTGAGTCGAACAGTCGCAAATAATGGTTAAAAGTTCTCGGCTCCAAAAGCTGAGATATCTGGAACTCATTATTCATATCAATACTGATCTCTCTTCTAGCGGCGGATGTAATCTGCATAGCTCTTATTAGATCTATAAGTTCGGATTTGGTACCGGTCTTTGATTGTTCTAAAAGCTGAAGAAAAAATGTGATCAGTGTTCCGCCGATAGCTGGTGCTGGATTCGTATATATAGTTTTCCCTCTGAAATCACTCTTCAGTGGAACCCTTTCAGCCACTCTGTAAAGGGCAAGACCTTCCTTTGTTAATAATCCTTTTT
>ENA-UPTF01000079-UPTF01000079.1-marine-metagenome-genome-assembly--contig:-NODE-79-length-63611-cov-3.903296_pt1 | contig 63611 bp, 64 predicted proteins | sample MGYA00238166_ERZ767019 | MGnify/ENA primary metagenome ERZ767019 (study PRJEB28930, sample SAMN06266391) | marine metagenome | isolation source: Sea water from 250 m depth | place: Atlantic Ocean | study... | reverse complement strand
CCAGGCCGCGAGCGGTGAGCCGGCGTCACGGCCAATGACGGCGGCCACCGAGCGGTAGCCGAACGCCAGGACGAGGCCCAAGGCGTCTCGCACCTTGTTCAGCCGCCGAAACGGCGAGAGGTCCGTGTCGTAGTACGCACTCCAGCCCGTGGTGCGACCGTAGCCTCGAACGTCAGGGGCGAAGACGTGATAGCCGGCCTCTGCCAGCGGCACCAGCCCCAGAAGATAATAGACCAGGCACATTGCCCCCCGGCGCCAACCGAACGCAATCAATGTTCCAAGGCCAATCGCCATCCCCAGACCAGCACCGACAGCCTTGAGGCCGTCTACCGCGGTGTCAGCTTGTGCGAGCAAATCAATCACTCGTCTCTCCTGTGTTTTATTGGATCTAGTGCTCTGGATGTAATGCGCCGCCGATGTATACGGCGGTCAGAATTGTGAAGATAAAGGCCTGCAAGAAGGCCACGAGAATTTCGAAGCCGGTGAGACCGATCAGCACAACGAATGGAGCCCAAACGATCGCCGCTAAAGGACCTGGAGTCCATAGGGCGGTTGTGAGGACTGCGAAGGTAACTAACAGCAGGTGGCCGGCCAACATGTTGGCGAAGAGTCGCACCGCCAACGAAAAGGGCCGTACTAAGAAGGTCGAGACGAACTCGATCACCGCTACAAGGGGCAGAAGCGCTCCGGGCACGCCCGGCGGAATCACTGTGTTTTTGAAATAACCGAAAAACCCCTGGTTTTTTATTCCGACGGCGTTAAAGACTAACCAGACGATGATGGCTAAGACAGCTGGAGCTGCCATGCGGGAATTGGCGGGAAATTGGATAAACGGGATTACTTCGGTGATGTTCGCGAAGAAGATGAAGAAGAACAGCGACATCAGGAACGGCATGTAGCGCAGGCCGTCTGGTCCCATCGTTTGCATGACAACGTTTTCGCGCACGAAGTTAACCGAGGATTCGGCGACCGTTTGCACACCCCTCGGTACTAAGGCGTTCTTCCGAATAGCAAGCACAAATAGGACCAGGGGTGCCAACATCGCCCAGAGATAAATCAGACCCACTTTGTTCAACTCGAAAATAGAGCCGTCGAAGAGAATGCCGGGCCACTCCAACAACTCAGCTATAGGTGGGAAGTGCAGTCCGTAGGGCAATTGGATCACTTCATCTCCTTGCATTTCTTCGGCGTCATGTTGCTAGGTCCAAGTCCCGGGTACGCGAGCGAGAGAGAAACATAGCGCGTCTCCCAGATCAGTAGCCCGAGATGAGAAACGATAATAGTTATGCCTAATGGGACTGGAGCAAAAACGCTAATTTTGCTTGCGGCGATCACCGCCACGGTCAGGACGCCCAGGCGCAGGATGAAACCTCCAAGAGCGGCAAACATCAGGGCTCCCGGGGAAATTCGACCAGCCCATGTCAATAGCGCTGCCGCTGCTATGAAGTTAGCGAAGATCAACCCGATTCCATATGCCGCCGAAGCAGCGCCGTCTGGGCCCCAAAGCAGCAATGTGAACAGGAGCCACACTGGGGCAAACCTGACTCCCCGCCGCAGCATGTCGGCAACGATTCCTCGTTCGGGTTCGGTGTTGCCGCGGGCATTCTCTGGGGCGTTCACGAAGTGTTCGCCCAGGTTTTGCTTCATTGTTCGGTCCGCTCATCAAGGGTCACACCAGTCGGTAAACGGTCATCTACTTCTTCGGGACGATCTAAACCGCGACTGTTGGTAGGGCGGTCGGCAACCATCTCTTGTTCTATCCCTCCCATGCGCCCGGTGTATCGGTACCACTCGGCGCTGATCTTCCCTAAAAACGCAACGGACCCCAACGCGACAGCAATCCACGGACCGGTGCTCAGCCAGCGGTCAAGCCACCAGCCCCCTCCAGCGAACAGCGCAGGGGTCACCACAATCTCGACCGAACGAGAAAAGGCATCGTCGGTGTCGAATTGTCGTTGATTCTTGGAGAGCGCTGGGGCTCGCATGCGACAAACAGTCTCCGGAACTTTGGGAAATGAGGGCTGCTTCGAGAAGCGGCCTCACCCTATTTGCGGTACTCACCAGTTGCAAGCGCCAGGCGATTGACACGATTGTGAAATTCAGACACGCGGCGATGCGCGTTGCATCTCAGTTTCGTTGTCCGGACCCATTCTGCTTCGGGGTCGAAGCAAGAGCAGTAAGAGAACTGCCACGCCTGCTAGGGCAAAAGGCAAAATCGCATCGCCACTACCAGTCAACGTTGGCACCAGTGCAACACCTGACAACAACCCTGTCCAAGCCCATAAAAGGAGAACCGTCCGACGGTGGCCGTGCCCCATTCGCAGAAGCCGGTGATGAAGATGGTCTTTGTCTGCTGTGGCGATCCCTTCCCGTCTATAGGCACGACGCGCAACGGCTAAAGCGACGTCCACGAGTGGTACGCCCAAGATCAAGAAAGGAATTGCCATCGGGGCAAAAAAGAAATAGATCTGACCGCTGAACTGATCAACCACTCGACCACTTACCGTCATGGTCGCTGAGGCCATCAACAAACCCAGCAGTAGCGCTCCCCCATCGCCCATGAAAATTCGGGCCGGATGGAAATTGTGGGGCAGGAAGCCCAGACACACGCCAAGAGTTATGAGCGCGAGGAGCGGACCCAAGTTGGTGTCACTGATCAAACCAGCATTTTGTAGTTCTCCGCTATAGAGGTAGAAGGCTCCAGCGGCGATCGCAACGGTTCCCGCGGCTAGACCATCGAGACCGTCGATCAGATTTACCGAGTTCGCGACCACGACAACTAACAGAACTGTAATAAGAGTTGCCCAATCAGCTGAAAGAACTACTAGCTGTCCGAAAGGAACTCTGAAATAGAAAAGGGTGACGCCCAAAACGGCGAGAAGACTTCCCGATAGCACCTGACCAGCAACTTTCGCGGGTGCAGATAATTCGCGTAGATCATCGATAGCGCCGATGGCGAACATCACACTGGCGGCTACTACCACCGCTAAGGCTTCCGAAGATCCGGCGAAAATTTGGGTAAACCCCGATAGTCGGCTTGCGAGGACCAATGCCGCCAACATCCCCACGAACATCGCCGCACCACCGCCGGTCATGGTCGGGCGTTCATGAACACCGCGGTCATTCGGGTTCTTTACGGCCCCCATTTTCGGCGCGATCTTCATGACTACAAAGGTGCTCAAGTAGGTCACAATCGCGGCCGCCCCCAGCACAAATGCATGTTGGATTGTCCTGCTCATTGGACCGTCCTGGCAGCCGTGAAATAAGTCAGTGGCTTTGACGTCTGTACACCGACCTCACCAGCCTAGTTACGCGACCGAGATCTCGTGTGGAGGGGCATCGTTGAAAGTCCACCTCTCTTGTGGGGTATCAATCCGGGTACGGGGGAAATTTTGCGCACAGTTCAGCCACTTCTGAGGCGATCTGTTGAACCGCGGTGTGATCGTCACGTTGACGCAATACCCGTGCCGTGAAATCGGCGATCATCACCATCTCGTCAGTGCCCATGCCTTGAGTGGTGACTGAAGCTACTCCCATCCTGACACCGCTGGTTACGAAGGGAGAACGGGGGTCATCAGGAATTGTGTTGCGGTTGAGCGTTACGCCACCTGAATCGAGGACTTCTTGAGCGATTTTCCCTGTCAATTCTTCGTCAAAACTTCGTAGGTCCACCAGGAGAAGGTGGTTGTCTGTGCCGCCGGAAACCAACCTGAAGCCCTGTCTGGCCAGAGCGTCAGCTAGCGCTGCAGCATTCTCGACAATGCGGGCTGAATACTCCGCGAAACCTGGATCCAGAGCTTCTCCAAAGCCGACCGCTTTGGCGGCAATGACATGGTCGAGCGGGCCGCCCTGACTCCCTGGAAACACTGCGCTGTCAATTTTTTTTGCCAGAGCTTCGGTTGAAAGAATGCAGCCACCTCGAGGTCCTCGAAGAGTTTTATGGGTCGTGAAGGTGACAACATCGGCGTGCGGAACTGGGTTGGGGTGCTGCCCTCCCGCAATCAACCCCGCTATATGAGCCGCGTCGAACATGAAATATGCGCCAATTTCGTCGCACACTTGCTTGAAAGGTTCCGGATCGATGCGTCTCGGGTACGCGGTGGCACCAGCGACAATTAGCTTGGGGCGCTCCGATAGAGCTATGGAGCGCATTGCTTCGTAGTCAATCCTTTCATCGCTGTCGGTAAGGCCATAAGAAACGAAGTTGTAAAAACGTCCACTCGCGTTAACGGGAGAACCGTGGGTCAGATGGCCGCCATGATCAAGACTCATTCCCATCACCGTGTCTCCAACTTCGAGGAGTGCCATATAGACCGCGGCGTTGGCTTGTGAACCTGAATGTGGTTGAACATTCGCGTGTTCGGCACCAAATAGTTTCTTGACTCGGTCGATTGCCAGTTGTTCTACGACGTCTACGTGGGCGTTTCCTCCGTAATAACGGCGACGCGGGTAACCCTCACTGTATTTATTGGTGAAAACACTGCCGGTCGCGTTCATTACGGCGGGCGAAGCAAAGTTTTCTGAAGCGATGAGTTGAAGACTCGTCGCCTGTCGTTGTTCTTCGCGTTCAATAAGTCGTTCAACTTCAGTGTCCGGACCAACCGTCCACACGGCGTCGGGAGTCATCATTGATTTGCGCCTTTCACAATTGTCGAGGTTGGGTGATTGAAAGCATGCCTCGAACTGTGGCCGTTTCGGCGCGCTTTCTACACCGAGCCGTGATCCGCGCTGTCAAGGGCACCCAATTTGTCGATTCGTTGTTGATGACGCCCGCCTTGAAAAGAAGCGTTCAGATATGCGTCAACTATGTCTAACGCTGTCTGTTGGCCGACGACGCGCGCGCCGATTCCGATCACGTTGGCGTCATTGTGCTCACGAGTCAACCGAGCGGATTCAGTGTCGTGCACTGTGGCGGCTCTGATTCCAGAAATTTTCCCAGCGGCCATAATGATGCCAATACCACTTCCACATACGACAATGCCTTGGTCGGCTTCGCCACCAGCCACGGACGCGCCGACGGCTGCTCCGTAGTCGGGGTAATCCACTCTGCTTTCGTCGTCGGTTCCGCAGTCGACGATGTGGTAGCCACTGTCTAGAAGGTGTTGGGCAATGATTTGTTTGAGTGAAAATCCTGCATGATCGACTCCAAGGGCGATGACAGACACTGCAAACCTCTCGACAGGCGTAGCGTTATCTTCGCGCGCGTTCGAGCCTCCGCGGTGCCCTATTTGTCTGGTTTCGACATCTATTTAGTTACGCGTCGAGGCCGAGTTCGCTCTTCGTAATTGGGCCCTCGCGAAGCACCATCGGAGTTTCTCCTGTCAGATCTATGACAGTTGAAGCGCTGCCCCCTGGTGAAACTCCCGGAATGACACAGTCGGCGTTAACTGAAAGCTGGGCCGCTGCATCTTGAGCCACATTAAGGGTCTCGACTCCATGCAAGTTTGCGCTCGAGCCGGTGACGGGACCTACTTCGTCGATCAGAAGACGCAGCCAACCCGGACCTGGGCAGCGGACACCCAGAGTCGAGTGTCCGTGTACGGGATCGCTACCGTCACGACGTTTCGCTACGACGGTCAGCGCTCCTGGCCAATGGCGTTCTACAAGTTTCCTACCGGTTGCATCGAGCTCAACGAGTTGGTCAGCTTGATGAACACCACTGACTAGAACCGGCACAGGGTCAGAAAACGGTCTCCGTTTTGCTTCATATGAGGCCTTGACAGCATCGATATCGGAGTATCTGGCTAGAAGCCCCGGGAGGGTGTCTGTGGGTACCACTACGAGCTTCCCGCCGCGAAGGGCAGCGGCTGCCGCAGAGAAGTGCTCCACATCAACGTCGTCGAGGGGGTGGCGAGCTACGACTGATCTGTCGTTCCCTGCGAGATCGGTTTTGACTGCAATTTCTGCGTATCCGCGAGATACCGCAAGATTGCTTACTTGGACCGCTTGATTGGATCCGCATTCGAGAACTAGCCACCCTCCAGGCCGAAGCCAGTGTCTACCTTCTCGAATCAAGTGATCCAGATACGCGAAGCCGTCACTCCCTCCTATCAGGGCGTTCGAGGGTTCCCACTCCAACACAGACGAAGGAAGTTCGTCACCGGGCGACACATACGGAGGGTTTGAGACCAAAGCGTCGAACGCGCCGCGTAACTCGCCAGGTAACGCGTCAAACCAGTCCCCTTGGTGTAACCGGACGTTCGCCGCTGATCGACCCAAACCGGCGAGATTTGATCTCGCCAGCGACAATGCTTCACTCGATATGTCAGTCGCGTGGATTTCTGCATCTGGGACTTCGTGGGCAACCGATAATGCAATCGCTCCGCTCCCGGTGCCCATGTCCGACATAATGAGCTTCCGACCAGTTTCAAGACTCGCCGATTGTAGGAGCTCTATCGCTAATCCAGCGACAACTTCGGTTTCTGGTCTAGGGATAAGAGCTCGGGCATCGACCGCTAGATCCAGGTGCCGAAATGACCAGTGACCGAGGACATACTGCAAGGGTTCCCCAAGTGCCCGTCGCACCGTCATTGAGTTTGCTCTTGCGACCGCACCTTGGGTGACCGGCTGATCCTTTTCAAGGAGAAACAGTTGCGGCTCTATTCCAGTTGCTTCTTCAACGATTCTACGGGCGCTTAATCCGGCATCTTCAATAGATGCACGAAGCAATTTGCCACGAACATCGTCGGTTAGTTGCGAGAGCGTCAGGACCTGGCCTGACTCGGCCTCAAACTTTGCCATCTCCAACCTCGAGTTGTTGTTGGCGCTCATGAATCATCAATTGTTCGACAACTTCATCGAGTTCGCCTGCCAGGACCCGCTCCAGTTTGTAGAGAGTCAAACCAATCCGATGGTCAGTAACCCGACTTTCCTTGAAGTTGTAGGTACGAATTTTGTCCGCGCGCCCACCGCCCTTCACTTGGTCTCGTTTTTGGGCTGCTTGATTTGAGGCTTGTTCGTCCTGACGGAGTTTCAGTAATCGCGCTCGCAGAACGCGCAACGCCTTTGCCTTGTTCTGCAATTGGCTCTTTTCATCTTGCATCGATACGACAAGACCGGTAGGGACGTGCGTGACTCGCACCGCGGAGTCGGTGGTATTGACCGATTGGCCGCCTGGTCCGGATGATCTATAAGTATCAATATCAAGATCATTGGGATCAATGTCGACTTCAACCTCGTCGGCTTCCGGCAAAACGGTGACCGTCGCCGAGGATGTGTGGACCCGCCCCTGCGACTCCGTTATGGGCACTCGTTGAACCCGGTGTGGACCGCCTTCGTGTTTTAGGTGACGCCATACGGCATCACCCTTCACCAAAAAAGCCACGTCGCTATAGCCACCCATATCGCTCAGGTGGCTACCCAACACTTCTATATCCCAACCTTTGACATTGACATATGCCCGATACATCTCAAAGAGATCGCGTGCCCAGAGGTTTGCTTCCTGACCGCCCTCGGCTCCTCGGATTTCGACAATCACATTTCGATCATCGTTCGGGTCGCGCGGTAACAACAAAACCCTGAATTTTTCTTCCAAGATCTCCGCGTTAGATACGGCAACAGACTCCATTTCGCGCACTTCAATTAACTCGTCACCATTGCTTGACTCCGCCATTTCCCGAGCGGCGGCCGCGTCATCAAGCGCGCTCCGCCACGCTGATCCAACTTCCACTATTTCCGCAAGTTGAGAATGACGGCGGCTTACTTCTACAAATCGGGCGCGATCCGACATTACCTGAGGGTCGCCTAGCTGCGACTCGACATGAGCCAATTCTTCTTCTAATTCCTGCAGGCGATGTAGCACCGTTTCAGGCTACCGATCAGGAAGTGATCCATTCGCGCCATCCGTCGTCGACGGGAACCACCGACGCCCTATCGATTAGAAGTTCCGCTACCTCGTACAGAATCGAATGGGCGTCACGTTCGGGTACGACGAGCATCAAAGCGGCCTGAGGATTGAGGAAAAGTCGCGCATCGGCGGCAAAGGGAATTAGATCGAGGTCGATACCCACCGCGCACACAACCACAACGTCAGTTCCTTCGACCAAACGCCCTAACGCCACCGCTGGAACGGCTTCTTTAAGATTCGTTCGCCGAACTGGTGGGGGCGCCGGCTCTAGTTCTGCCGCTCCTACCCGTTCTGGTTGTGCTACGAGCTGAGACCGTAGCCAACGTTCAGCCCCGAGCCGGTTCAATGGGTGTGGCTCCGCTGCAGGCATTCGATGTGGTCGAACGGCCGCAGCTACCTGTTCGATGGCATCTGCGGTCGGCAGATCGCCGTGTAGCAAGGCGAACGCTTCACGGTCGTGTGCACCGACGCCAACTTCGATTCTGTCGCCATTGTTGTCTGAGACGATTCGAGCTATTTCAAGTCCCGCGACCTCGCCGACGATAATTCCGTGTTCGGCCACGACGTCGAGACCTGAATCTTGAAGAATCGAGACAAGTTCAGGCACTTCCGGGACCGGTATTTGAGTTGCCGACTGAGAGGGCGCAGCGGGTGCCACTGAACCGTTGCCTAACTCCCACACCTTGATTGGACACGAGAAAAGTCGCGCTCGCCTGGCGAGGACACCCGTCGATTCCGACGCGAACACGTGCACCTCGGTAGCGGACGACCGAACTGCTGACGCGATCGCACCTCCCAAAGCTCGTTCGTGTCGTTCTTCGGCGAGCACAGCCACCTGCGCCCCGCTGAGCGTCGCTACGGCGCCCTCGTTAGTTCCAATTACCTTTTCAATCTCGCCGTCCAGACACTCACCCACCAGCGATGTGAGCTTCATCACATGCAGCTGGCGGCGGCGTTCGGGGTCCAGCGCCACAGTTCGGGTTTACTGCTCGACGTTGTCGGCGTTCTGATCTGAGCCACGACGGCGTCCGTAACGTCGCTCGAATCGTTCGACCCGGCCAGCTGTGTCGACAATCTTCATCTGTCCAGTGAAGAACGGATGGCTGGCGCTTGAAAGCTCAACGGTGACGAGCGGGTACTCGTTGCCGTCCTCCCAAACAACCGTTTCGCTTGTCTCCACAGTTGATTGTGTGAGGAACGAGAAATCGGCGCCAGCATCGCGAAACACGACTGGTCTGTAGTTCGGGTGGATGTCACTCTTCATGGTTAAACCATTCTGGCGGTTGGCTCGACGAATCGCACATGTCGACACGTTATTCGTAGACAACCTTGGTCAACTGTCCCGCGAATCATCAGGAGCCGACAGGCCGCTAAGTATCTGCGCGTTCGAACTGGTTGTCATGATTCGTTCTAGTACCCAGTCCAATGCGGACCCTTGTTGATTCTCGTCAGCTTCGATGGCTACGAGGGTGTCGGCTAGCAGTTGAGCTTTGATTGCTCGTTCTTCGCCGTTAAGGCGGTGGAGCTCACGGGTACAGGAGGCTACGACATCTACTGCCGGGTAAACCCTCCGGTCAGCAGCGCGACGGTCGAGACGCACAACGGAATTAGCCGTACCTTGGAGAGACTCAAGAATCATTTCATCCAACCGCCAACCGGTTTCCACAGCTGTCGTGGCAATAACTGTCAGCGATCCGCCTTCGTCGAGTGTCCGAGCTGCACCGAAAAAACGTTTGGGCGGATATAACGCAGCGGCATCCACTCCCTCAACCAGAACCCTCCCGTTGCCGGGTGCCGCCAAGTTGTAGGCCCGAGCAAGTCGACTCAAGCCGTCCAACAAAATGACAACATCGAGACCACCTTCAACCATTCGTTTTGCTCGCTCTAGGGTGAGTTCAGCGACCTGTATATGTTCGTCAGAAGGGCGATCAAAGGTAGACGACAAAACCTCGCCCTCCACTACGGCTGCCATTTCAGTGACCTCTTCAGGGCGCTCATCAATCAACAGAACAATCACATGCAGATCCGGATGGTTTGTCTCTATTGCAACCGCGAGTTCTCGAATGGCGGACGTCTTCCCACATTCGGGTGGCGAAATCACTAGACCCCGTTGGCCTTTACCAATGGGAGCAACCAAATCAACTAATCGTGCCGTCGGATTTTCTGTTCCATTTGCCTCGAGGGTCAATGGGTCTCGCGGATGCACTGCCGTCAGATCTTCGAAAAGCGGTCGTTCGCGCATCTCGTCCGGTTCTGTACCGTTAATTTCGTCGATGCGGAGAAGCGCTGGGTTCTTTTCGTTGCGCGCCGCAGGTCGGCTTGCACCCTTGACGATGTCTCCCCTGCGCAGGCCGTGTGAACGAACCTGTTTCGCGGCCACATAGACTCCATCATTTGACGGTAAAGCACCTCGAGTCCGAAGGAATCCGTAACCCTCATCCCTGAGGTCCAAAATTCCCTGGCATTCAACCGGTTCGCCTTGCCAATTGTCGTCGCGATCACGGCCGCGGCGCCGCCGACGACGATTACCAGGTTCGGCTACACCTGGTTCTGCTTCGTCTCCCTCACGCTTCACACTCTCCTTGCCGTTTGAAGGTGAGCCGCCAAGTTGATCGTCTGCGGTAGAGCCGTCACTCGGGCTGGATCGCTTTGCGGAATCAGACTGCGGAGTACGTTCGCTGGTGTCTTCAGCGGATCGGCGATCGGGGTCGTCGTTCGACGAGTCATCGTTGCCGGTTTGGTGTCCGCCAGTGGGGCCATTCAAGATGTCGTCGATGATGGTGGCCTTTCGAGCTCTGGGAGCGACCTCGAGGCCTAGGGCGGCGGCCATTGCCACTAGATCGTCGCGGGATTTCGACTCAAGAAGTGCTCGGTCTGGCTGATCGGACATGTCATCCTCATGGTGTCGGCACACACGAACTGCGCCAAGAACGGGTTTGGGGCCGCCCTGTCGGATCGAATCGGCGAGAGCCGACCTGAACCGGTTGCCGGATTCGCGAATCAAACGGGCAGCGGGACGGTGACATCAGGCTACTCAGCATGTGACCCCAGTTACAACGTCGATTCGATTCTCATGTGCCGGCAGCCGACGATACAAAGTCCATTACTGCGTTGAGCTCATTCGGTAAATCGGCGCAACGTTCGCCACGCCCAAACAAATCTTTGATTTCGTCAGGTTGAATCGGGGATACACCAGTTGCGTCTTTTACAACTGCACCAAACTTTGCCGGATGCGCGGTCGACATGATGGCGATTGGGCTATCACCGGGTTCTAGGCGGCGAGCAACGCTTACAGCAACAGCGGTGTGTGGGTCAACAAGTTCGCCGGTGGCCGAGTAAAGATCGGCAATTGCATCCTCCACGTCGGATTCTGACGCCCGACCTGCATCAAAATGATCGCGTAGCCCTGCAGTAAGAGATTCGTTGAGGGACAGTTCACCGGTCATTCGGAAGTCTCGCATTGCTGTGCGCATCCATGGTGCGTCACGCCCACTGAGATCGAACAGCAATCGTTCGAAGTTGCTTGACACTTGTATGTCCATGGCTGGACTCGTTGACGGAAGCACTTGTTGAATCTCCATAAGGCCCGACAAGTGGGTCCGGGTCAATATGTCATTGTGATTGCTGGCGATAACTAGCCGGTCGATCGGCAATCCCATTCCGCTGGCGATGTAACCGGCCAACATATTGCCGAAATTGCCGGTCGGCACACAGAAGGAGGTCTTGTGGTTTGCCCCTCCCAATCGCGTCGCTGTGGTGAAGTAATAAACCGTTTGGGCCGCTACTCGAGCCCAATTGATGCTGTTGACCGCTGCCAGGTGGAGTCGCTGCCGAAATGGACTGTCGGCGAACATCGCTTTCACGAGGTCCTGACAGTCATCGAAGGTGCCGTCAATGGCAACATTATGGATATTGGGACTCGCGACAGTGGTCATCTGTCGTCTTTGCACCTCCGAGATGCGCCCGCGGGGGTGAAGCATGATTAACACAATGCCCTCGCGGTCTCGGCAGGCTTCGATCGCGGCGCTGCCTGTGTCTCCTGAAGTAGCTCCGACAATGGTGACCGAAGCGGAACGACGACCCAATTCATATTCGAAAAGTCGACCCAATAGCTGCAGGGCCACGTCTTTGAACGAGAAGGTGGGACCCCAGTGCAGCTCTACGAGGTGGTGAGCGTTCCGTCCTGCGGAAGGCAAGTCCGTTACGGGCACCACTTCGGGGTGACGGAAGGTGGCGTAAGCCTCTTCTGCCATTCGCCTGAGGCTGTCCTCGTCAATTGATGGTGCGACGAACGGTGCCAGTATGCGCGTAGCGATTTCTGTGTAGGGCAAGTTCTCGAACGCCCGTAGGTCGGCTGAACTTATCTCGGGCAGCTCCACAGGGACATACAGTCCTCCGTCCTCCGCTAGTCCAGCGAGTAGGACGTCGCCGAACTCAAGTATGGGCGCTTCACCGCGGGTGCTCTGGTACTTCACTCTTCGAAGATCTCCCGCGCCGTTTAGTCGCCTATGACCCTGATTAATGCACCAATGTCTTTGACTTCGTTCAGGTCGCGAAGGTCGCGAAGCGTGGCCTGGACATCGGCTTCGCGGGCCTGGTGTGTGATGAAGACTAGGTGTGCTGTCGTTCCTTGTCCTCGCTGCTCCATCGATCGGATCGACACGCCATGGTGTCCAAAAACGCTTGCTACCACTGCAAGTACTCCCGGCTTGTCCTCTACATCCAATTGCAAATAGAACGCGCTGGCAGTTTCGTCGATTGGCCGAATCGCCAATTCTGCAAGGACGCCTACATCATTCGACACACCCTGTTGCAGATTTCGCGCTGCGGAGATGACGTCACCCAATATCGCTGAGGCAGTGGGGCCACCGCCTGCTCCGCGCCCGTAAAGCATGAGGTCACCTACTTCTGAACCTTCTAAGAACACTGCATTAAAGCTGTCTCGGACCGAAGCGAGAGGGTGATGTTCGGGAACCATCGTCGGGTGAACCCGTACCGCGACTTCTTCGCTGTCGCATTCAGCGACCGCAAGAAGCTTGATGACGTGACCCATATGTGATGCCGCTGCTATGTCCGATGGTGAAATTCGACTAATGCCTTCTTGATAGACATCTCCACCGACGACCTTCGCCCCAAAGGCGATTGTCGCCAATATCGCCGCCTTTGCTGCTGCGTCGCTACCTTCGACATCTGCAGTTGGGTCCGCCTCCGCAAAACCTAACTGTTGAGCCTCGGCCAAAACATCTGCATATTCGGCTCCTTCTTCCGTCATCTTGGTGAGAATGAAGTTGGTTGTACCGTTGACGATTCCCATGACTCGAGTGATTCGTTCGCCCGCCAGCGACTCGCGTAAAACACGTATCAGGGGGATACCGCCACCCACTGCCGCTTCAAAGAAAAGGTCAACGCCTCCCGCCGAGGCCGCCTCGAACAACTCCTGACCCACGTTGGCGACTAGCTCTTTATTCGCCGTAACCACCGGTTTACCGGATTTCAAGGAATCAATAACTAACTGGCGAGCGGGCTCAATGCCGCCAATGGTTTCCACAACTAGGTGAATATCAGGCGAATTAACCACTGATGCGGGGTCTCTGGTGAAGCTGTCGGGCGGCAGGTTCACATCTCTCTCCGCAGATAAATTTCGTACGGCAACCCTCGCTACTTCAAGCCGAACCCCGGTACGTGCCGCGATTCGATCAGCATCAGTCTCGATGAGCCTGATGAGAGCGCCCCCGACCGTTCCACAACCAAGGATCCCGATGCGAAGAACTGGATGAGAATGCGACTGCATGCCTTCAACGGTACCGGTCGAAGCGGCTCTTCTTGGCGTCGATTTTGCTACGAGTGGTTAAGGGTTCCACGGATATACAAAAGTCAGTCCATATCAAGACTGATCAGGTCTTCGAGGGTCTCTCTGCGCACAACCAGCCGCGCCGTTCCGTTCGATACAAACACGACTGATGGGCGCGGTATGCGGTTGTAGCTGCTACCCATGGAGTATCCGTACGCTCCAGTCACCGGCGTAGCCAAAAGGTCACCTACCCGTACTCCCTCTGGGATGGAGGCTTCTCGAACTAAAACATCTCCCGACTCACAGTGCTTTCCGACGATTCGGGCAAGCGCTGAACGAGGTTCGGTGACTCTGCCTGGCATGAAGGAGGTGTAGCCACTGCCGTAAAGCATGGGGCGAGGATTATCACCAAAGCCGCCATCGACGGCAACGTAGGTTCTGATACCCGGTAGTTCTTTGACAGTCCCAACTGAATAAACAGTTATTGCCGCTTGCGCCGCAATTGAGCGTCCGGGTTCAGCGGACACACGGGCTTTCACCCCTAAGCGTTCGCACGCTTCGCTGACCATCGCTCCCCACTGGGTGATTGACGGGGCTGATTCAGATTCTAAGTAAGCGACACCTAAGCCGCCTCCTACCGATAACTCTGGTAATTCGAGTGGTTCAGAAAATCCAACCACTACTTCGAGTGCTTGAGCGAAACTTTCTGCGCGAAAGACTTGGCTTCCAATGTGATGGTGAATCCCCACGAGCTCCACCCCAGGGTTTGATCTCGCAACATCTACCGCAGTGGTCGCTGCGCCCGATGTGAGCCCGAACCCAAACTTCGAATCGTCTTGGCCTGTTGAAACATATTCATGGGTGTGAGCTTCAACCCCAGGGGTGACCCGCAAGAGAATCGGTGCGACGATTCCGTCGGCTAAATGGAGCTGGCGAAGACGATCAAGTTCGTCGAACGAATCCACCACGACCCTGCTCACACCGTGAGATCGAGCTAGGGAAAGTTCATCAAGTGATTTGTTGTTCCCGTGCAGAACGATGTATTGGCCCGGAACTCCCGCCGTGATGGCCGTGTGAAGCTCTCCCTCACTTGCCACATCGAGGTGCAGTCCTTCTTCGTGTACTAGTCGCGCCATGGCGAGACAAAGAAACGCCTTGCCCGCGTAAGCAACGCCCTCTCCGAATGCTGCTATTGCCTCTCGGCAACGCGACCGTATGTGCTCTTCGTCATAAATAAAGAGTGGCGTCCCGAATTCAGTGGCAACGTCTTCTACAGCGATCCCTCCAATGTGAAGCTCGCCACGGGAACCTACTTGGGCAGAGTCAGGTAGAAGGGTGAAAGGGATTGGATCCATGTTCCGTTCTATTTGATTCATCTCACCCTCCTTACATTTCTTCGGGGGCCGTCAGGCCAAGAAGTTCAAGGCCTATCGAGAAGCCAATTCGGGCCGACTCGACCAACCAAAGTCGCGCCTGTTGCAAGTCCGATTCCACGTCGGAACGAAGGACTGGGCAGTCGTGATAGAACCCGTGAAAGGCCGCGGCGAGTTCGCGGATCCACGTAGATACTTTGTGGGGTGCTCTATCACGAGCAGCTATCTCTAGTGTCTCAGGCAACATCGACAGTGTCCGCAGAACCTCGAGTTCCCGATCGTGTGTGAGCGCTGTTAGATCGGTTTCGTTCAAAGGTCCGCGGTTAACGCCTCGGGTAGCCGCTTCCCGCCCGACGGAGGCGATCCGCGCGTGAGCGTATTGGACGTAATAGACCGGATTCTCTTTCGCTTGGCTCGAGAGCATGTCGAGGTCAATGGTTTGGCGAGTATCGATGGACTGAAGGAGGTAGGCAAATCGGGCAACATCGGGGCCCACCGCCTCAATGAGTTCGCGGACTTCAACCATCGCGCCAGTTCGTTTTGAAAGTGTGATCTCTTCCCCATTGCGAACCAGAGTGACGTTTTGACCGATTATCGCCTCATAGGATGACGCATGGTGTCCAAGCATTTGAAGCGCTGCCGACATTCGAGGGACATATCCGTGGTGATCGGCACCGAGAACATCGATAACTAGATTTCCTCGTTCAAACTTTTGGTTGTGATATGCGATGTCAGGTACGAAATAAGTCGGTTCCCCATCGCTTTTCAACAGGACTCGGTCTTTTTCGTCGCCGAAATCTGAGGTGCGGAGCCATGTCGCGCCCTCGCGGTCGTCTACCCACCCACCTGATCTCAGCGCTTCGATGATGCTTTCCATAGCACCAGAATCGACTAAAGCCTGCTCGCTAGCCCAGTGGTCAAAAGTCACATTCATAGATGCCAATGATTGCTGCACATCAGCTAGAGCCCGCTCACACCCCCATACGACGGGATCAGCGTCATCGGGCATCTCCAACGCCCATTCAGTGACGTAGTCGCCTGCATAACCGTCTTCGGGAGGCGTATTTCCTTCTCTCCTCGCGAGGAGGGAATCACCAAATAATTGAGTCTGGATACCACGGTCATTTACGTAATACTCGGTGAAGGTTTGATAGCCGCAGCGGCGAAAAATTCGGGCGAGGCTGTCCCCGTAGGCGCCCCAACGACCACCTCCAGCATGCAGAGGACCCGTCGGATTAGCTGAAACAAACTCCAGATTGATTGACTGTCCAACACCTATTTCGGGCCGCGCGTATCCGTCCGCGCCTTGGCACACGACGTCAGTGACGACGTCATGTAGCCACTGATGGGAGAGGTGAAAGTTAACGAATCCAGGACCAGCCACTTCGACTTTGCGAATCTGCTCAACCGCTGCGGACTCAAGAAGCCTCGCCAGATCGGCTGCTAATTCGCGAGGGTTGCGTCCCGCGCCCTTCGACGCCACTAACGCAATATTGGAAGACCAATCACCGTGGTCGCGGTGGGCCGGCCGCTCCAGGTGAATGTCCGATGGAGCAGTATCAAGTCCTAGTTCGCTGAGGGCGTCCGCCAAGGCTGCCGCCAAGACTTCAGTGATCACCAGCTTCCGCTCCCTACAGGTCAGCATTGGTATCCCTCAGCTTTATTGCCAAAGGAACATCACCCGACTGTACCGCTGAGACCGGCCAAGCTCGAAGCGACTTATCCTTGGGCCCTATCAGTTTCTCGTTGTGGAGGGTTCTCTTGAAAGAGGTACATTCCCTAACCTGCCCTCGTAGCTCAGGGGATAGAGCAGTGGCCTCCGGAGCCATGAGCGCAGGTTCGAATCCTGCCGAGGGCGCAAAACAATAAAAAGATCCTGCGTCTCCACATCTCGTGATAAGAACCTCGATGATGGCCGCGACGGTGTCTCCTTGGGGTGTAGCAGCTACTGCTCTTCTGGTCGCACTGACCCTTGTTGTTTCTTGGCGTCTGAAGCTGAGTCTTCACCGGGTCATTTTTTTGAGTTCGACTCGATCGGTCGCACAACTACTTGCGACCGGGCTGCTCTTAGTTCCAGCGTTGAGACCAGAAGCCCACCTGGCATGGGCATGGATCTGGAGTGGAGCGATGGTGGTTTTCGCAACGGGGGTAGTGCGCAGAAGAACGAAACCCTCGGGAGGAAATCGTCCTTCCATCATTTTGGCCGCAGTCGCCGTGACTTGTCCCCTTGCCGTCGGCCTGGTAGTGGTGTTCTGCTTTGGAGTGCTGCCCCTTCGTCCATGGACGCTCGTCCCAATGGCAGGGATCATTCTCGGAAATACGCTTCCAGCTACCGCCGCTGGTGCCATACGGTTCGCAGAACTCGTTAGAGACGAACGGGGGCAAATTGAGGCGATGCTTGCGCTCGGTTTTGGAGCTAGGGCGGCGGTAAGACCTCAGGTAGCGAGGGCAATCAGGACGGCCTTGACGCCCGAGATCGAACGAATGCGCATGATTGGGCTGGTGTTGCTACCTGGCACAATGACCGGAATGTTATTAGCCGGAGCGGACCCCATTGATGCTGTGATGACCCAAATGGTTGTGACATTTCTCATTCTCGGCGGCATCACTCTGACGGTGGCGACTGTCGTAATCGGTTGCTCGTACTCCGTCGTTAGTGACAGTCACCTGCCCATGGGGCCTCATCGGTAGCGGTTCTACGCCTTCCAGCCAGTCACTTCTGTGCGGTCGATAACGATCGCGGCCCCTTTAGGACGCGTTTTGGCGTATTGGGGATAACGATCCGACAGTAAGTCCAAGGCGCGTTCGTATTCACTGCCGGTCTGATGAACTTTCGCGCGACCACGGATGCGAACCCACCAAAGGCGTTGCCAGTTTTGGTCATCGTAATGATCGGCTAAGAGCGTGACTTCAGGAAACTGTCTGATGTTGTCCAAACGCTTCAACTCGATAGTCGACTTCTTTTTATGGTCGATCGCAGTGACGATGACTTGGTCGTCAAAAGCAAACGTGATCGGAACAAGGTCCACTCGGCCGTCCGTGCGAATAGTGGCCAACGTCAATACGCGAGCGTGGCCGAGCAGCTCTAACAGTTCAGATTCGTTCATTAGTCCTCGGGGGTGTGCATGCCCCGTCGCTGCTGGCGCCGGTGGTAACGCGAGGGGTCACCCTAGTCGGCCCTTCCTCATCGCCCAACTGCATCTGAGAAGAACCCTTTCAGCCGCGTAAGCAGCCACCTCGCGACGTAGTCTCTTGGTATGGCTCTGACCGAAAGCGGCACAGACGCACCCAAAAAAGAACGCTGGTTATTTCAATGGAAAGAACTCCATGAAGAAGTGATCACATCTGGACTCTGCACTGGGTGCGCTGGTTGTGTGATCAGCTGCCCTCATGACGTGATCGGCTACGACCACGTACAGGGTGGCTTCAAACCGTTCCACATTGAGGAAGAGTTGGGACCTGACAACTGCGGGCACGGAGAAAAAGGCTGCACGAGTTGCACAAGAGCTTGTCCGCGTTTTCGCACGTGGGAAGACGAAGCCGACGAGTTCTTGTTTGATCGGACTCGGACGGTTGACGAACCATCGGGAATGTATAAAGACATCATTCTCACCAGAGCGTCTGACGACTTCATTCACGAGGTGGGTCAAGATGGCGGGCTGGTATCTGCAATCCTGATTTGGGCGCTCGACAACGGCTACATCGATGCCGCTCTCACCTCATATGTGGGCGAGGGCGAGGGTTCTCAGTGGACCGCCTCTCCGGGCGTTGCCTTCAACCGAGATGACGTCATCAGAGGCGCCGGCAGCCGATACACCTATTCGGCGAATACCTTGGCATACACCGAAGCGATTGAAGCTGGCGCACAGAAAATCGCTCTCGTCGGGATGAGTTGCCAGAGCTCGATTGTGCCTGTCGCCAAGTCCCGAAAAATCGGGAAAGTCGGTAACAGATTCGCTCTCAACATAGGGCTTTTGTGTTCGAAGTCTTTCGACGAGGCGATCTTCGAAGAGTTGTTCGAACAGAAATACGGATTAGATCGTCACACAATTCGAAAAACAAATATCAAAGGTGTTTTCCAAATTTGGACACACGATGGCGGCTATTACGAAATCAACCTCAAGGAGTGTCACGCTTGGACGCGAGAGGGATGTGACTACTGCCCGGATTTCGCTGCAGAGCACGCCGATATCTCTACCGGAGGCATTGGCAAGTACAGCGACTGGACTCTGACTATCGTGCGAACTCCGATTGGTCGAGAAATCATCATGAAGATGCTGCAGGACGGCTATTTGATAGGGAGACCCGGAGATGATGATCCTGCGGCAATCGAATTAATGCACAAGTTGAGTAAAAAGTCTCGCGCGAGATGGCCTGAGTTCGCGTGGGACAAACCCGCTTTGTTGCCCGCGCCAACGAGAAAGTAATTCTGCTCTAAAGACTGCGTCGCAATCAAAGACACGTGTTGATGAGATCCACCATGTTCGGACGCAAGTCCGTGGCCTTCAAGAATTCCGACAACCGGTCCTCGGGAATCACATCGGCCGCACGAGATGCGGAGCAGCGACACAATCGATCAAGGCGATCTGATCCGTGGCTACAGGCGGACAAATACAACTCTTTGGTCGAAGACGACCACTGAGGGGGTCGTTCAGCTCCTCGACATTGGACTAAGAGGCCCGCGAGTTCGGGCGAAAATTCATTGAACGCTGTCATTCGATCTTCAAGTCGCGCTATGTCACCGACATCGACGCTATGGACCAATAGTTCTGCTGCACAATGGCACGGTCCAACCAAACCAGAATCTGAGATACACGAATCCAAGAAGGCAACCGTTGTACCGATATCCAGCGAATATTCGCCGACAGTAACTGGATCATCAACAGCGAGGGTCCCTGGATTGTCGAACGAAACGACGGTTTGCTCCTCGTCGCTGACGGCTGAGTCTTGTGAGGAGCAGGCACTTGTGACGACAAACGCAACGAGAACTGTCCGGCAGCAAATGGCTCTGAGCGTCGTAAGGGCGGCCACAGTCGAAGACTAGGCGGGCTCTAGCTGTGCAAGTTCGCGCGCTGTCAAGAAAACTTCGTCAAGCATCGACTCGGTAAGACGCCCCGTGAAGGTGTTCTGCTGGCTTGGATGAAACGAGCAAACGAGATACCCCGAGCGTGTTGCTCCGTGTTCTTGTAACGGTACGAGGACACCGTGTCCGAACTTGGGACGCGAACGTACGCCGAGAACAGAGCACGTCACTTGGTAACCAAACTGGCCTAACGCAACAAACACCTGAATTTCAGGCAGCAGTTCCAGTTCGCGTTCGATAAAGGGACGGCAGGTGTCGCGTTCGACTGTCGTCGGCTTGTTAGCTGGTGGCGCGCATCGCACTGCCGCGGTGACATAGGCATGGTTCAAACGAAGCCCATCTCCGACATGGCGAGCATACGATTGGTTGGCAAATCCCGTTCTGTGCAGCGATGCGAAAAGAAAATCTCCGGAACGGTCTCCTGTGAAGACGCGTCCGGTGCGGTTAGCGCCGTGCGCCGCTGGCGCTAACCCAACGATCATAACTTTTGCTAAGGGATCCCCGAATCCAGGTACGCCTCTGCCCCAGTAATCGTCATCCTGGAACGCTGCTCGCTTCTCCAGGGCAACTTGTTCGCGCCACTGGACCAAACGGTCACATCGACGACAATCCGCTATTTCAGTAGCCAGTGAAACCAAGGAGTCCACATTCCGAGTGTTGCAGACTATGGACCCAAGTCCAGCGACTTGAACGACTACGGTCGATTCGTGACTTCTGCCGAACGACCCACATTGATCCTTTTCGTAAGACACGGACAGACCCCAACAACTGGCATCGAGTTGTATGGCAGAAAACCGGGGGTTCACCTATCCGAGCTCGGGTTGAGTCAAGCGGAGAGCGTTGCAGAACGAATTTCTGAGATGAATCAACGCGGTATCGCTGCCATTTACTCGAGCCCTTTGGTGCGAACTCGAGAGACGGCGACCCCAATTTCTAAAGCATTAGGAATTCCAATTAAGCAAAGCCGGGGACTCATTGAACTCGACGTGGGTGACTGGACTGGCCGAAAGTTAAACCAACTACGCAAACTGAAGGCCTGGTCGACCGTACAAAAATACCCTTCAGGATTCAGGTTCCCTAACGGAGAATCTTTCGTCGAGATGCAAACCAGGATTTCTCAGACCGTCGACGGTTTTGTCTCAGAACATCCCGGCGCGACGGTGGTGGCCGTTAGTCACGCTGATCCCATCCGAGCCTTGATCGCTCATGCTATGGGAACTCATTTAGATCTCTTTCAACGCATAGTTGTGTCACCATGCTCAGTTACTGCGATCCTCTACACGCCAAACGGTCCAGTAGTGCTCGCAGTGAATAACACCGGTGACCTCAAATCGCTGACCCCAGCTTAAAGAAAGCCCATATTTCTCAACCAAAACAATGACTGATAACTACGAAATCAAGGACCCTCAGAACTTCGTTGCCGGAACTGTCGGCGCGCCTGGAGCTCGCATCTTTTATCTTCAAGCTCACGACGAGAACCTCGTCTTGACCCTCAAAGTTGAGAAGGGTCAAGTTCAGTCACTCGCTAGTCACCTTGCCGAAATTCTCGAAGACACCGAAAGCCCAACTTCGGCGGTTGCAATCAGCGAAATGATCGAGCCGCCAAATGCAGTGTGGACCGTAGGTGCGTTAGCTATCGGATTAGGTGAGGAGACTGAAGAGGTTGTCGTTGTGGCCCAAGAGCTACCCGATCAAGAAGAAAGCGAACCCTCCCAAGCCCACATTCACATCAGCTTCGATCAGGCGAAAGCATTTGTCGATCACGCATTATTTTTGATCGAGTACGGCAGGGATTTTGGCCGACAAAATGGCCATAAACCGATCGGTGATTGACGAAGGCGCCCCGGGCGCCAGTTCCCAGAACGACTTCTCGGACCTTCAGGCGGCCCGTGACGTATTAACGCATGGCGAGATAGACCTTCTCACCCGCATGCCCTACAGCTCCAACGCCACCTTTCTGGTCCGTGTAAGCAGCGGTGATCTAGCAGTCAACGGGATCTACAAACCGATTAAGGGCGAACGTCCACTCTGGGATTTCCCGCCTGGCTTACACCGAAGAGAAATCGCCGCATATGAACTCAGCGACGAATTGGGATGGAACGTCGTACCTCCCACGGTTGAACGGGTGGGTCCCCACGGAACTGGGTCTATTCAACTTTTCATTGACGCTGACTTCGCCCAGCACCACTTCACGCTCGTGAAAAACCCGATACATCACCCAGACCTCCGAAAGCTCTGCGTTCTTGATTTGTTGGCGAACAACACTGATCGAAAAGCGGGCCATTGCCTCCTTTCAGAGTGGGGGCGCGTATACGGAATCGATCACGGTCTTTGCTTTTCTCCTGACTTCAAATTGCGAACAGTCATCTGGGACTTCGCCCACGAACCAATTGAGGAGGGGTTACTTAACGGCGTGAGCGACGTAGCCGCGGGAATCACTGAGCGCGTGAAGTTATGGCTCGATCAAGACGAGGCGGATGCACTAACTGAACGAGCTCAATGGCTCAGGGAATCACCTGTATTTCCGCCAGATGACGGTTATAGGTGGCCTTGGCCGCTCATTTGACTGGTGACGCGCAAAACCGATCAACCGAGTTTGCGGCTAGATCGGCAAGGCGTAACGAACGGCCCTAGCGCGACTTTAAAGCCTCAATCAGCGCTGGAATAACTTTGTGGACATCGCCCACAACACCAAGATCAGCGACTCCGAAGATCGGTGCTTCAGGGTCCTTATTGATGGCGATGATGTTTTTTGAACCCTTCATTCCGACAAGATGCTGAGTTGCTCCCGAAATACCGCAGGCGACATACACGTTTGGTTTCACAACTTTGCCAGTCTGACCAACTTGCTTCGAATATGGAACCCAGCCAGCGTCGACGATGGCCCGTGATGCTCCTGATGCAGCTCCAAGCAAGCCCGCTAATTCATCAATCATTGAGTAAGCCTCTGGCTGACCTAGACCGCGACCGCCTGATACCACTACTTCCGCGTCGTCCAACTGAGGACCGGAACGTTCTTCTGCGTGGCGGCCTGTTACTACCGCTGATCCGGCAGGTCCTGGGTCGACAGTGTCAACTCCAATCACTTCTGCTGGCTCGCCTCCGCTCGGGTCAGCTTCGAACGACTTGGGTCGAAACAGAGCCAGTGCGGGGCCATCGTTTTGGAACGCGGTAAATACGTTCTGTGTCCCCCCAAAAACTGGCTCCTCAACCACCAAAGTCCCGTCCTCAACTGCTGCGCCCGCATTATTTGTCACTACAGGTTGATCAATTCGGACCGATAGGCGAGCTGCCGTGTCCCGGCCATCGGCGGTCTGCCCAAAGAAAATTGCGTCGGGTGCGTTCGCTTCGATATGCGCTTGAAGCGTTGCAGCGGCGTGAACTCCCATGAGTTTGCCCTCGATGACGCCGGTACTGAATACCTTGGAAGCTCCATGAGCGCCCAGTTCGTCGGCCATAGCAGCACCGTCTCCAGCGACGAAGGCTTCAACGTTCGCGGAGAGGCTTCGGGCCGCGGTAACCAGCTCAAGAGTCAAACCGCTCGGACCGGTCTCGTCACCTTCAGCGAATACGAGGATTGTTTCAAGCGACATATCCAACCTCCTCAAACGACTTTGAGTTCACCGAGGAACTCGACAATCTTCTCGTGGGCGTCGCCCTCATCTTCAATGACTTCACCAGCTTGCCGCTCTTCTGCTTCAGTAATACGCACGGTCTCTTGCCGAGCACCACTTTTCCCCACGGCGCCAGAATCGATTCCCAAAGCAGCAAGATCTAGTTCCTGGACGGGCTTTTTTTTGGCAGCCATGATCCCCTTAAATGAGGGATATCGGGGTTCCACAACGCCTGCTGTAACCGACACCAACGCCGGTGTAGAACATTCGACGTCGTCATAACCAGCTTCAGTTTGGCGCTGCACCTTTACCGTGCCGCCTTCAAATTGGATCTGTTTGGCAAACGTTATTGAGGGCACCTCGAGAACCCCAGCAATCATCTCGGGGACCGTCCCCGTGTAACCGTCCGATGACTCGACCCCCGCTAAAATCAGATCCGGAGAAAGCGTCGATATCGCTCCCGCGAGGACTTTCGCCGTCCCAAGCGCGTCACTTCCAGCGAGCGCATCGTCACTAATGAGAATGGCATCCTCCGCACCCATCGCCAACGCCGTTCGCAACCCGCTTACTTCTCCGTTCGGTGCCATCGAAACAAGCGAGACACTTCCACCACCAGCAGCTTCAACAAGTTGGAGCGCCATCTCGACCCCGTACGAATCGGACTCGTCGAGGATTAGTTTGTCATCCCGTTTGAGATAGTTAGTAGACGGATCCAACTCACCCGGCAGCGCGGGATCAGGGATCTGTTTGACACAGACGACGACCTTCATGTGTGGATTCTGCCCTGAGGTTGAAAGAGATCCAAATGTTACGTAGAAAAAGTTTTGTGGCGAGCCTAACGACCCTCCACATCGTCACTGTTGGTGCTCTTCGGTTCGACTGGCGCTTCAGAAATCGGCGACACTAGCTGTGTGCGCATTTTGCTCCTCGTCAACGCATCGGCTTCGTCGGTCACAGCACGCACGAGAGTGCTCATCCAAACAGCGCTAGCTGAGCACCACGAGGTGCAATTAGCTATGACCAGCCGCCGAGGTCATGCTTCTCGATTGGCCAGAGGCGCCGCAGCGACAGGCACCGACGTTGTCGCGGTATTGGGAGGAGACGGGACTCTAAACGAAGCAGCGAACGGTTTAGCCGGAACAGAATGCGCTTTGGCCGCGCTACCTGGAGGCTCCACCAATGTTTTCGCTCGAACCATCGGATTGGCAGATGAGCCACTTGATGCTACCGCTCAATTAGTCGCCGCAACTGCTGCTAACTCGATTGAATCCGTCGGTCTTGGTCAAGTCCAGGGTCGGTACTTTCTTTTCCATTGCGGGACTGGTTTCGACGCCGCGGTCGTGCGGCAGGTTGAACGGAGACCCACTTTAAAACGCTACGCAGGTCATCCTTTGTTCCTCTGCGCCGGCGTTGATACTTGGCTCCGTCACTATGACCGAACAAAACCAAGAATGGCCGTTCGGCACGAAAAAGGCGGGATCGATGACAGCTACTTCACTGTGGTCTTGAACACGGACCCCTACACCTATTTGGGCAGTCGACCTATTTCTTTGGCCCCTGAGGCAACCCTGGATCGCGGTCTCAGCGTCGTGGCTTTACGAACGCTGTCGCTCGGCACAATAAGTGGATTATTGACCGATCTTTTTCAGGGCAAACCGTTGAAGAACAATGAGGTTGTTCATATCGCCCATGACTTGAAAGACGTCGCTTTAACCGGGCATGATTCGTTTCCGCATCAGTTAGACGGCGATTACCTGGGGTCGGTTGACAGCCTTAACTTCAAGTGGCGGCCCAAAATACTCAGATTGGTAATGCCACTTCGGGGGTGAGTCGAACTTACCGATCTAACACTTCCAAAACCCTGTCGGGCAGGTCGGTAATTAGACCGTCGACACCGAGTTCAGCGAGTTCGACTGCGCGCTCAAGATCATTGACCGTCCAGGTATTTACTTCAACCCCTGCCGCGTGGGCCGCGGTTATGAGTTCTTTGTCAACCATCGACTCGTGTGGATGGATTGCCAAATGGCCATTGTTAGCAGTGCGACCCACCACATCTTGCGGTGATTTCCGCCAAAAAATCAGCGCTGTCGGCAAATTTGGCGAGAATTCGTGTACCTGATCAATGATCGAGTGATCAAAAGACGAAACTAGCCACTGGCTCATCGGCTCGGCTCGCGATCCCAAATGCCGCGCTACCTCCTTCGCGAGTTCGCTGACTTCAGCCTTGTCGGTACCATCGGCTTTGATTTCAATATTGACCCGCAGTCCCCTACACGCGTTGAGGGCATCATTTAGGTCCGGCACGTAGCTTGGTAGGTTTTTTCTTTCCGCGTCAGCTATGAGCACACCGTCTACCTGCGAGTCATGGTGGACCACTAATTGTCCGTTGAGCGTTTTTCTGACATCGAGTTCGACCCCGTCTACACCCATTTCAACGGCCAGCAAAAAAGCGTCAACGCTGTTTTCTCGCCGCTGCCGAGAGACGCCTCGATGTGCGTATATCTGCGGGCGCATCAACATTCGGTTCCCCCGACTATTGACTTCGTTACCAGAGTCCGATTCTCATCGGAAGAATCTCTTGTCGGAACATCTGTCCAACCGTAACCTGTCGTACCGCTGAGACTGCGTCACGACTACACATCCAAACTGGATTTGATGTTTGGCTAATGGACGCATGAACGGTTTTTCGTCGCGGGCAATTAAACTTCCAGCGGCGACATCATTGTTCGTGAACCCCCTCGCGAACAACACCTGGAGGATAAGTCGACGTGAGTTCACGAGGATCCATGTTGCTGGAAAGCGGCCTTTGGAGAAACACCGCGAAATGTCGTGAGGTTGATCCGACTGTTTTTTTCCCGATTGGCTCGACGGGAAGTGCCTTGCGCCAAATCGAGGCCGCAAAAGCTGTATGTATTAATTGTTCGGTCAAAGACCTCTGTCTCGAATTTGCGCTCAAAACCAACCAGGACTCTGGAGTATGGGGAGGGGCGTCGGAGGACGAACGCAGACAAATCCGACGCGACAGGAATAGGGCGCGCCGAAAGGTGAGCTAAGCCGGCTCTGCCCTAAAACAACCTTTCAATTTTCTGGTTCACGATTTAGCCAACAGATAAGGGCACTTCCACCACGGCTTCCGATCCCCGCGCCTCGTCGCGCCTTCGCATCACAATCTCGCCGCCCAGTTCTGTCGTCGCTAGGGCTCGGATTATTGAAATCCCCAAGCCTTGCTGGGCATTGCAGTCAAAATCGTGAGCCACACCAATCCCATTGTCGCGAACCACCATCTTGAGGCGTTGATCATCTCGCGAAAGCATAATTTCTACGCGGTCGACGCCACCTTCGGCAGGCGGTAGATCCTCCGGGAAGGCATGGTCGACTGCGTTTTGGAGCAGTTCGTTGAGCACTACAGCGAGTGGAGTAACCACATCAGATGGGACAAACCCGGCGTCTCCAGTCACTTCAAAATGAATTGGACGCTCCGGCGAGGTAAAGCTGTCCTGAACTGTTTTCGCCAACATACCGGCTACTTCGGTCAGGCTCGCGTCGTCGGACGACTCACTCGCCAACGTCTCATGCACTAACGCTATGGCTCGAATCCGCCGTACCGACTCATCAATCGCGAGCTTTGCTTCAAGTGATTCAAGACGGCGACCCTGCAGGCGTAACAGCGAGGAGATGGTTTGAAGGTTGTTCTTGACTCGATGGTGAATCTCTCTGATAGTTGCGTCCTTTGATACCAAGAGTCGATCCCGCAGACGTAGCTCCGTCCTGTCTTTCAAGAGCACCACTGCTCCTCGAGAGAGCTCTCGATCAACGAGGGGCACTGCAAGCAGTTGAATAACAGCATCGTTTCCTTCGACCTCAGCAGTGATTGGCCCAGCGCTCCCTATAGCTTGAGCAACGACAGTTTGTTCCATCCCTAGATCTCTGAGTCGGCGACCGGCAACGTTGCCAACTATCCCTGTGCGGTGGAGCGTGCTGAGAGCGTTCGGTGAGGCATATTGAATTCGAGCCTCTGGATCCACCACCAACATGCCGTCACCGACCCTGGGAATCTCGTCCACATCAACGTCATGTCCCCAGAACGGAAACGCTCCAGACGCGATCATTCTTGCTAATTGGTGGAAAGTCTCAAGATAGGTGCGCTCAAGTTCCCCGGGGTCGCGGCGTTCAGCAAAGTCAGGTACTAGTTCGCGACTTAGAACGCCGATCACTACTTCGTCGTGAGTTATCGGTATACACATGACTCGGGCTCGACGATTGGTGGGTTTGATCGGCACCTCTCCTTCTACGACTTCGCCTAATGCGAACGCTCGCGCTACCAGTGGTCGGTCGATGTCGTCAACTCGCAGTCCCACATGGTCGTCCCTGTAAAGGGTTTGACCAGTAGTGGGTCGGATTTGCCCAGCGATACCGAATTCTGTTCCCCTGTCGTTAGTGGGCACAAAAAGCAGCAAATCGGAGAAAGAGAGGTCAGCCAGAAGTCCGCACCATGCAACTAGGCGTTGAAGGTGCGTTAACTGTTGCGTCGACAAGCCCGTGCCTATACGAGCCAATTCGGCCAAAGTTGCCATGACCCAAGAAATTACAGGCGGTGGGAACCTGTCAGCAACGCCGCACACCGCAGGTGGCTGATTTGCCTACGTATACAAGACGTCAGTCCGTTGCGAAGCCGATGCGTCTGTCGCCTGCTGCACCGAATTCAATGTACGCGAGATGTGTCACCGATACGCCAACCTCTCCGCCGTCGCGATCGGTTATCCAAAGCATGTCGGCACTTCCAGCTAACGCGGACTCCGACTCCGACTTCAACTTTTCGGCGACATCGCCGTCGACTTCGAGCGTCAACTCGCGGGCCACGTTTGTCATGCCGATTCGGATCTCCACAACCCACGCCTTTCCTTGCGTCTTCGATCGGTTGCCTTGATCAACACGACCCGGGACACATCGTAGGCCTCTGTTCGGCCTCTGCCACTGCTGTACAACTATTCAGGAAGAGCACGAAAGTTGAGAACAACCAACCTTGGTGCGGGCCCAGTCTGGTCGTAACGAATAAAACTGGTTTCGTTCTGGTTGATCGTCGTAAGGACGTCGCACGAGGTCTAACAGTTCTTCGACCATCGACGCGTCACCTTGTTCCGCGCGCTCGATCGCTAATTGAGCCATGTAGTTTCGCAGGACGTACTTCGGGTTAGCTGCATCCATCGATGTTCGACGGTCAATGTCGTTCGTACCGAGTGCACGATGTCGAGCAGCCCATTGTTCAGCGAAGTCAGTAAATGCAGATATTTGGGCTCGCGTCGTCGCTTCTCGGTCGTAGATCGAATCCATCAAAGGCATGACTCGTTCTAGAGGATCCAGAGGTTCTGAGCAGTTGACTCGACCCAGTTCTCTCCAGAACTTCGTCATATCGGTCTCGACGGTTTGCATGACCGACAAAGCTTCGTCCGCCAAGCTGCGATCGCGGGGGTCGTTCAGCGAGGAGACACCGAGTTTCGATGCCATCATTTCTGCCCATTTGCCTTCAAACCGGGATGTATACCGATGAACAGCTTCTTGAAGAGGTTCGACTTCTTCCACCAGGGGATAGAGGGCATTGGCTAGCTGCACCACGTTCCACTGCGCTACGTGGGGTTGATGCCCAAACCGATATCGGCGGTGTTGGGCATCGGTTGTATTAGGTGTCCAATCCGGGTCGTAATCGTCAAGCCAACCGTAGGGGCCATAGTCGATGGTAAGGCCCAAGATCGACATGTTGTCAGTGTTCATGACACCGTGAACGAACCCGACGCGGAGCCATTCGACGATCATGTCGGCCGTGCGCTCTCCGATTTCGCCGAGAAGGGACACGTAGCGTTGAGGGCCAGGATCTTCAATGTGCGGGAACTCAGTTGCAATAACGAAGTCGGCGAGCCGTCGGAGCGTTTCGTGGTCGCCCCGAGACGCGAATAACTCGAAGTTTCCGAAACGGATGAACGATGGCGCGACTCTGCAGACAATGGCACCGGGTTCCGGTCGGGGGTTTCCGTCATAAAGCATGTCGCGAACGACTTCTTCACCGGTGGTGACCAAACTGAGAGCCCTGGTTGTGGGAACGCCTAAGTGGTGCATAGCTTCGCTACACAAGAATTCTCTGATCGATGAACGCAAAACGGCTAACCCGTCAGCAGAACGGGAAAACGGTGTCGGGCCGGCGCCCTTTAGCTGGAGCATCTGGTGGCCACCGTTGACGTCAATAACTTCACCGAGTCCTATTGCCCTTCCGTCCCCAAGTTGTCCCGCCCAGTTTCCAAATTGGTGTCCGCCGTAACATGCAGCGTGCGTATCCATTCCCGCAAGTAGTCGATTGCCGGCAAGAACTTCAACGAAACTAGGTCGGTCGATTTCGGCGAGGTCGATACCGAGGAGTTCGAACATCTCATGGCTGTAAGCGAGCAGTCGAGGCCCTGCCACGACAGCAGGTGTCACTCTGCTGTAACAGGCTCGTTCCACTTGCCGACATTCGGTCCCTACGTTGGAGTCGGCAGGGAGCGCTTTAGTGAACCGATTGTCGAATCTCAGGTCGTCAATGATCGCCACGGTTCTAGTTTGGCTCAAACGAGCTTCAATCCTTCGTTGTATCTGCGGGTCGGTAGGTATTCTTCTGTAAGAAGGCGGGCCATTTCTACGAACACAGTTGCGGCTTCACAAGTTGGATCAGCGACTGTAATTGGGCGACCCACATCTCCTCCTTCGCGAAGTTCTTCCATTAGCGGAATCTTGCCAAGCAGTGGAACACCAAGTTCATCAGCGAGTGCTTCACCCCCACCAGCTCCAAAAATTTCATATCGCTTTCCATCATCGCCGCGGAACCAACTCATGTTTTCGATCACCGCGCGTACGGTGAGGTTCACTTTTTCGGCCATGTAAGCGGCTCGTTGCGCCACCTTCTGGGCCGCCGGTTGGGGCGTAGTAACGACGATCAGTTCGGACTTCGGCAAGAACTGTGAGAGAGACAGTGAGATATCGCCCGTACCGGGCGGAAGATCGACGAGTAGGTAGTCGGGGTTGTCCCAATGGACGTCAGTGAGGAACTGCTCTAAGGCTTTGTGAAGCATTGGGCCGCGCCATATGACGGGTTGATCTTCTCTCGCGAAAAATCCCATCGAGATGCAACGGACTCCGTTGGCCTCAACCGGGACCACCATCTGGTCAATGACTGTCGGGGGGCGCTCAACTCCCAGCATTCGGGGAATGGAAAAGCCCCAAACGTCGGCGTCCACTACGGCTGTTCGCATTCCTCGTTGAGCGAGCGAAATGGCCAAGTTGGCTGTCACGCTGGATTTACCAACTCCACCTTTGCCGCTCGCTATAAGTAGTACCCGCGTCGGGTTCCCCGGTTCAGCGAACGGAATCGCTCGGCCTTCGGCGTGTCCGTGAGCGGGTTGAGCGCCAGCGCTCGTTGCGGGGTCCCCAATAAGTTGCTCACGCACGGCCGCTTGTTCAGCTTCGTCCATAACCACGAACTCAATCGAAACTGCTTCTACTTCATCTTGACTGGCGAGCGAAGCGTCGATGAGATTGGTCAATTCATCACGGGCCGGCCAATCTTCCGAGGGCAGCGCTAACAGTACGTGCGCGCTGCCACCTGCAAGCGACACTCCTCGGAGCATTCCCATGGTCCGTAAATCGCGACGCAACTCAGGATCAACGATCTGTCCGACTATCTCGGTCAGCTCATCATCGGAAATGGCCATTGCTGGACTCCTAACCACTAATTTGCAATTTGAGACTTGATTAGTGGAGCGTCGGTAGAATCTACTCCCGTGGACGGTCGCTCACTCACACCTGAGACTTTCTCAGCCACCATTGAATCCATTACCGCGTCATTCGGAGATCCCACTCGGCGTGACATCTACTTGCGAGTTAGGGAGTCAACCGAGGGGATGACTGCTGCTGAAGTCGCTAGCGCAGTAGATCTGCATAACAACGTCGCTAGACATCACTTGGACAAATTGGCTGCCGCTGGTCATGTCGTGGTGGACATCCGGCGCGCCGCGGGAGCTGGGCGGCCCTCCAAGCGCTATCGCGCGGCAAGATCCGAGATCGCGTTGGAGTTCCCTGTGCGTCACGATGACCTGTTGGGAACACTGTTAGGCAGAGCCCTCGCACTTCTCTCTGACGTCGAAGCCGAAAAGCTAGCCGAAGAAGTCGGACACGAATACGGACTTCATCTAGCAGCGGAAATGGCTCCCGGCGAAGCGCAGCGTTCTCTCCACTCCGCCGTGGCAATGGTCGCAGAAGCTCTTACATCGCATGGTTTCGCAGCTCGCAGTGAAAGTGTCGGCGGGGAGTTGCGGATAGTGTCCGAACATTGCCCTTTCGGCCAGGCAGCTATTGATCACCCAGTGCTTTGCGCAATCGATCGAGGCCTTGTTAAGGGAATGTTGGGCGGGCTGCATGGGGAAACGACCCCACATCTGGAGGGCACGCTCGCGATGGGTGACTCCGTTTGCACAACCTCCGTCTAACCGGGTGCCTTGCCACCCCTGCTCGCCTCAATCTAAGTCCGATTTCATCTCTTTGAGGATTGCTTTCAGTTGCGCGTACATTTCTGGCGGCGGGTCGCGATCAAGGGCCAACTCGTACATTCGAATAGCCAAATCTAGGTCTCCTTGTAGTTCACGGGCTACAAAGCCACGGAAAACATATGGGTCAAAGCTGTCCGGTGCCTGCAACACGACGTCATCTAAATTGCGAATTCCTTCTTGTTGAAGCGCGTCATCGTTGATTCTGACAAGGATCCACCCGCGAAGGGTCAAGGCGTCTACGTGTCCTGGTGATTGTTTGAGCACCTGATCAAGCTGACGAATAGCGGGTAACGGATCACCTGCTCGTTCGTGCAGTTGAGCGGACAGGATTAAAGCTTCCGAAAAACCCGGAGAGTCACGAAGAATCAGTTCGACAGCCGCTCGAGCGCCCTCCAAGTCTCCACTGAAAAATAGGCTCTGAGCATCTGAAATGCGATTCCGGGGCGAACTGTCAATTGCCCCCGAAATTGTCTCTCCCGGTTCGCGTAAACCCGAACATTGAGCCACCGCGAAACCCGACACAACCCCCACCAACACAATGAACGCTACCCATCTCCAAGGTCCACGAGACGTCAATGAAGGACCCGCGCCGGGTTCTGTTTCCGCTAGGGCTCGAAGAACTGCCGCTGTTCGACGGGTGTAGTCATCGTGGAGAGTTTCATACTCTCGGTCGGTCAATTCGCCGTTCTCATGTTCTTGATCGAGGTCGTCTAGGGACCCAAGCAGAAAATCTCGCTCTTCCTCTAATTTTCGATCCTTCGGCAATTGCCGCTGGGGGTCCATCACTTTTTCTCCCGAAGCGCTCGTACTACTTCTATGTCCTCGGCAGATGGTTCGATTCGCCGTCCCGATCTCCATTTGCGAAACGTGAGAACAAGCAAGCCTGAGCCCACGACACCCGCAAGGACAGGAAGGATCCATACGAGCGCCCCCAGCCCTGAACGGGGAGGGTTGGCGTTGATGTCGCTTCCATATTGGCGTGCCATCCAAGCCCGAATCTCGTCGTTAGTGTGACCTTGATCAACAAGATCATCGATCTGAGAGCGGATTGCGGCCGCAACCGGAGCATTCGACTCCAGGACGTTCTGGCCGTCACACACCGGGCACAACATGGTCTCTTTGATCTCATACGCACGTTGCGCCTCGGTGGCCGGCGGGTCATCAGCGAGAACAGCACCAACGAGTGCTGTCGCCACAACTAGCAGAATAAGGAACCAGCTGTATCGGTGATAACCCCTCATGACTGGGCATTTCTTTCTTGAAGCTTGGACACAACATGGTCAACTTCGTCAGCTGTGATCTGGCCCTGCCATTTCGCGACAACAATTCCGCCGGGAGCTGCAAGGAAAGACTCGGGAGGACGCAGAACGCCAAAGGCAACGGCCCACACCGAGCCGTTGTCCACCAGAACTGGCCAGTCTCCTCCATGTGCAGCGAAAAAGGCCCTGGCATCTCTTTCGGTGTCCCCAAAGGGAACACTGACAACGACCCCATCGGCGCGATGACGTCGACTCCACTCGACCAACTCGGGGTGTTCGCGCACGCAAGGAACACACCACGAGGCAAAAAAATTGATTAACACCCACCCAGAAGTGACCTCATCGATGTCGAATGATTCGCCGTTAAAGCCGATCCCTTCGATGTGGGGCACAAGTTCGCCGATCAACGGGCTGCTCGACTGGGTTCCAACTCCCCCGTCGCGAGTTGCAAGCACCAAAACAAAGCCCAGAAGAACAACGCCCAGGGTTGCACTAATGACACGCACTATGTGGATGCTCCGAACGTTCATGCCAACCCCCTCGAAGCTTCTTTTTCGCGTCTGATACCGCGCCCACTTTCAGGAGGGACCAGGGCGAGCAGGGTGCCAAAACCGATGACGAATCCACCGACCCATATCCAAGCAACTAGGGGTTCTATCAGCACCCGGACGACAACCGAATCACTACCGGGGTCAGGAATGGCGACAAGGCTCAGGTAAACATCGTCAACAAAGCTAGTGGCGACCGATGGTGTGGCGATCGGTCTGCCGAACGTGGGGTACTGAGTGATGGCGGGCGCGTGGAGACCACGGCCCTCGACCTCGATAAAAGCTCGCACCACCCGATTCGGACCATCCATTGTGTCAGTTAATTCAACGAAAGTTATTTGGTGTCCCGCTACGGATCCCGTTTCTCCGGGTCGGAGTTGAAACTCTCCTTCTTCGCTAAAGGCGGTGCTGGCGATAAAACCGAAAGCCAGAAGACTAACGCCGATATGGGCAACCATGCCCCCTCCCGAGCGGCCGGTAAGCCCTCGCCAACCGTTACGCCGCACCGCAATCGTTAAATGTCTGAACGCCGCTCCGATGACGAATCCACCCAGACCTATGCCCAGAACCGGGCCAAGGCCCTCAGCGCCCATAACTACTGCACCACCCATAACCGCAGCTCCACAAGCGGCGGGTCCCAGCGCCCGTGTAGCAAGCACCTGTCCCGACGTTGAGCGCCACGTGAGCATTGGGGCAAGGCCCATTACCAACAACAACGCTATTCCGATAGGCAAGAGCATTCGGTCGAAATATGGTCGGCCGACCGCTAACTGGTCACCGTTAATGGCCTCCACAATTAGGGGAAAAATGGTTCCCAACAGCACGACAAACGCGAATAATGAGAACAACAAATTGTTAGCGAGGAATGAGCCCTCACGTGACAGGGCCGAGTCAATCGAACCAGGTGAACGCAGTTGATCTCCGCGCCAGCCGACGAGCGCAACCGATACCACCAAAATGAGTGCAAAGAAACCCAACAGCAGAGGTCCCAGACTTGATGCGCTGAACTCATGTACCGAATCGATCACTCCCGAACGAGTCAAGAAGGTGCCAAAAATCGTTAAGGCGAAAGTGGCCAGGAGGAGCGACAGATTCCATACTCGCAGCATCCCTCTTCGTTCCTGAACAATCACAGAGTGGATGAAAGCCGTTCCGGTAAGCCACGGTAAGAACGATGCGTTCTCTACGGGATCCCAGGCCCAATAACCGCCCCAACCCAGAACCTCGTAGGACCACCACGCACCGAGAAGGATTCCAACGCTGAGGCTTCCCCAAGCAATCAAGGTCCAGACGCGGGTCGATGTCAACCAGCCTTCTTCAAGCCGGCCAGTAACTAAAGCAGCAATAGCGAAGCTGAATGGAACAGTGAAACCTACATAACCGAAGTACAGCATTACTGGGTGTATCGCCATGAGGGGATGGTTACGTAGCAACGGGTTAAGTCCGTTGCCGTCAATAGGAGGATTTGGCAGAGTGCCGAACGGGTTTGCCGGGCCAGCCAACAACCCGAAAAAGAACACACAAATGAGGAGCATGGTGAGTAACGCCCAGGCAACTAGGCGGTCGCTGATTTGGTGACGGAAGCTAAGCGCGGCGGCGCTGACATAGACGCATAAAACAAAAGCCCAAAGTAATAATGAGCCTTCTAGGGCGCCCCACAGGGTGGCGAATTTGTAGAGAGTGGGCGTCAATTTTGTCGAGTTCGAAGCTACGTAGGCAAGCGAGAAATCATCGGTCAGCAGCGCAACTTCCATCGCTACAACAGCAACCACACATCCCGCGACCATGACGGCAGCCCAAGAGAGGGCCCGCCTGTGTTTCTCAGTTTGGTGGAGCCACAACGCCAAAATGATGGTGACCGATGCTCCCAATGCTCCGATGAGAGCAACCCCGACACCTAACGCGCCTACTAGTGCCGTCACGATTTCGCTGCCGGAACCTCGAAGGGACAGTCATCGAGAAACCCGTCTGGGGCCTTCTCGCTAATGCGCTGCTCGTTTACCGACGCGTACTCGTTGGTGTGTTTGACCAGCATTCGATCGCTCAGAAAGTAGTGCGTATCGGCACCTGCGAAGGTTCTCACTTGACCAAACATCCACCCGCCTTCCAATACGACGGGAATCCATGGAGCACTGAATAGTTCGGGAGGGTCAGCGACGTGGCGTACAGAGGCAACTGCACAGTCATGAACGATTTGGAAGGTCGTGACGCCACTCTCACTACGGACGCTTGAGGGGATTACCCGACCTTGTAGCCGAAAACGACGATCGCCAAGCTCAACTCGTTGCTCAACAGCCTCATCCACATTTCGGAAAAACAGCGTCGCGTTCCTAAGCCCTTGCGCTGTAACGAATGCTCCTGCCCCGATCAACACTGCTGTTATTCCAAGCACCGCCCAGCGTCGACCGCGATGCACCTTTCGTCGGAGTTCGCCGGGTTCTCCAATGTCGTGTCGGGGGCTGAGATCCATCGCTAAGAGTTCGCAGAGGTACTGCTATCGCTTCCAAGGTCGAGTTCCTCTTGCTCACCTATCCCTAGTTCTCGACCGATGGCTTTTCCGCGTCCGACAACCCACAGTGCGTATGTCGTGACAATCACAAAAGTGACACCCCACCCTGTCGCAACCGTTGCTACTTCACTCATGTTCCCTCCTGACCATCCGGTTCCTCATTCGTCTTCCCTGAGGCGAGAAGCAATAAGCGCATTCAAAGCTTCTTCGTCTCTCAATTCTTCGAGTCGAATCACTCGATAGCGATGGACGATCAACCAACTCGCAACGATAGTCACGGCCAAAGTCGAGTAGAGCAAGGTCCAATACATTTCACCCGTGATCTCTGGACGCCGACCGACGCTCAGGCTTGCTTTTTGGTGCAGGGTGCGCCACCAATCCACCGAAAAATGAACGATTGGGACGTTGATTATCGAGATCAACGCCATGACAGCCGACCTACGACCTCGAATCATTGGATCGGCTGGCAGTCGTCGAAGCGCTAGATACCCGAGGTAGGTAACAAAGAGAAGCACAGTGGTCGTTAGTCGGGCATCCCACTGCCAATAGGTTCCCCACGTGACCCGCCCCCAGAGCATGCCGGTGACCAATGTGATTCCAGCAAATACGACTCCCACTTCGGCCGCGGCGCCGGCCAGCCGATCGTGATGCCGACCACTGTCCTCTCTCCGGCGGCTTCGAATCAGAAACAAAGCGCTCGAAACAGCCGTCAGGACGAAAGCTCCGTAGGCAATCCATATCGACGGGACATGGAGGTAAAGCATGCGCACTGCTTGTCCTTGCACCACATCGGCAGGGGACACTATGAGACCCAGCAATGCCATCAATAGGGCTGCAGCGACGGCCACCACTCCTAGTACCCGAGTCGCTGGGCTCGCGGTCATGTATTTGTTACCCCGCGCTGGTGACATAACTAACTCTCCTCCAGTAAGAACCCGAAGGTTCCCATCCCAACAGCAGCATGAACCGCAGCAATTACAAACATCAGGCTGGCCCATGTCCATCCCGCTTCGGCGCGCACTCCGAAAGCCGTTTCGAATGCTCGGGAACCTGCAAGCAAGACCGGTGCCAAAATGGGTACGAGAAGCAGCGGAAGCAGGGTAGCTCGGACCCGAGTTCCGGCTGCCATTACGCCCCATAGAACTCCGCACACCGAAAACGCGAGCGTTCCTCCGAGCGCCGCTGCTAGTAGAAGTAGCCAATCGTCAATTCGAACGTTGTACAGCAGCACTATGCCCGGGCCAAGCACCAGTTCCAGTAGCACCACTTGGATGAAGATTCCAAGCGATTTGCCGAGGAAAAGCGACGGTGCACGAATTGTTGACATTCGGAACGCATCGAAGTTTCCGTCGTCGGTTTCAACCTCAAACGCTCTTTGAATTAACAATGTTCCCCCGAAGAGAACTGCGACCCAGAACAGGCCGCCAGCACCGAGTTCCAAGAGTCGGGTGTTCGCATCGAACGCAAACGCGAAAACCACTAGTACCAACAGTCCCATAGGTGCGACTTGGCCGAGGGTGACTTTAGACCGCCATTCGACTCGGAGGTCTTTTCGGGCGATTAGCAGAACTTCATGCAGCACCTGAATCCTCCCAAAGACGGCCCCCTCGCAACGTGACTACCCGGGAGGTAACTGATTTGGAAAGGTCGCGCTCATGGCTAGCGAGCACCACTGTTGCCCCAGATGACGCTGCATCAATCAAAATTTCGTCAAGGACTTCCCGACCTTCGCGATCGAGCGCCGCGTGCGGTTCGTCAAGTAGCCAAAGCTGAGGACGGCCAACGAGCACCGAGGCGATCGCGACCCTTCGGCGTTGGCCCGCTGAGAGGCGTTCGATCGGTACGGCCCAAAGTCGTTCGGATACTCCGATTCTTTGCAAAGCAGCTTCGACATCGTGTTGGTCGGCTCCGACAGCGGCAGCCCGGAATTCCAGGTGCTCTCGCACCCACAAATCTTTATAGAGGTGATTCTCGTGGCCCAGGAGGCCGATATATCTTCGCGGTGCTATTCGATCATCTCTTAGGTCGAAACCCAAGACAGTGGCATCTCCGTTTTGGATTTGGAGGAGTCCTGCGCAGGCGCGCAGAAAACTGGTCTTACCGACACCGTTCGATCCGCGAAGGTGAACGATTTCGCCTTTGGTGATTTCAATATCGAGCCCAGCTAGCACAGGAAAGCCGCCCGCTACGGCGACCACCTTTTGAAAATCAACGACCGTGGACATCTCCCCTGATGTTACGACGAGGCCGCCGCGAGGCCACCTTCGATGTTAGTAAAGATTAAAGAAACCCTTACTGGGGTAGACGCCCACCTTAGGACACCTCGATGACAGCGATGACGTCACCTTCGCTGATCCGATCCTCTGCAGAGACCCGCATCTCAGAGAGCGTCCCAGCAGCGGGAGCTACGACCGGGATCTCCATTTTCATGGACTCGAGAATGACCAGTTCATCGCCTTCGGCGAGCATTGCGCCTACTTCCACAACTACTTTCCAGACTGTGGCGGTCAATTCTGCTCGGACCTCCATACAACTGCTCCTTCCCTGATGCCCTGGTTCAGCGTCGGTCAAACTAGCTGCCTTATTTAGCCCGTGCTTGATAGATGAACCAACCAAAGCGTTTCGACGCGGCGAAACTCGGCGAGAGCAGTAGCATCGTCGGCGATGTACTTGATCCCGCTGACTTTCTTTGGCGGCGCCGCCATAGGGCTCTTCGTCCGCGGTTCCTTCGATTACGTGCTAGCTACCCGAGTTGTGTTTTGGCCAATTCTGGTCATTGGAGTCGCCCTTCAAGGTCTTGTCGGATCCGGACTCGGGGTGCCCTATCCGACGCTATTAACTGCAATTGCGATGGTCCTGATTGCGGTGACATGCGCCATGAACCTGCATCTCACCGGCGCATCGATAATCCTTTTCGGCACCATTCTGAATTTGCTTCCATTGGTACTTAACGGGTACGCACCGGTGACCGTTGAGGCTGTGGTGAAAGCCGGAATTGCGGACTCCGCGTCAATCGATTTAGTGCAACTAGGAGCTACAAGAGCCTTCGAAAATGGTGGTGAGACTCTCGTTTTCTTGGGGGCAATTATCCCCATCCAGTGGCTCAACGAAGTCTTTTCCTTCGGAGATTTGATCGTGGCGTGCGGTTTAGCCAATCTTGGGTTTCGACTCTTTTTCCCACTCCGCGAAACGGCGAGCTATTACGACGAAGCCTTGGAATACGACCAATACCGGGATCCAAACCAACCTGATCCGTTCGACAACTACCAACCGGATGACTCGACTTGGGTGAACCCTGTTGCAAGCAACGCGGATTCGACCACCCAGACTATTCCGCCACCTAAAATCGAACCTGGACTTGGCACAGTTGGAGGTTCTGGATCGTTCGGGCCCCACGACGAGGAAAAGTGACGCAAGGCGACGCACAGGATCCGGTTGATCGTTCCCGTCAGCGAATACGGGTTCTCACTGATTTAGGCAAACGTTTTGGCTATGGATGCTTTCTGGCGGCGCTCATCGTCTTCGTCGTCAACTACTACTTAGCGTCGTCGTTATTTTGGAGCTCTCTGACGGTCGCTCTCCTCGTAATTGGCTCCCTACTTTTAGCGCCGGCGATAATTTTTGGTTACGCGGTGAAAGCCGCGGAACGAGAAGAGCAGGGCCTACCGCATGGGCACTAGCTCGCGCCGGATTGGTGGAGAGCCCACCAATTCTGGAATCATTCAACTCGTCGCTAATAATCCGTGATCCTGGAGACTCAGTGAGTACGTCAAACCGTCTTCCTGCCGCAGAGCGCAGAGAACAACTACTCGACGTTGCTATGACGGTTTTCGCGGCTAACGGTTACCACGGCACATCTATGAATGACGTAGCACGGGAAGCAGGCGTAACTAAGCCAGTTCTGTACCAACACTTCGCTTCCAAGAGAGATCTTTATATCGAATTAGTTAATGATGTGGCTAGCCGGTTAGCCGACGAAGTTGTGGGTGCGGCCGACGCAGCCGACACTGCCGTCGAAAGAACCGTGAACGCGTTAACGGCCTATTTCAGCTTCGTCGAAGACAACCAACGTGAGTTCCAGCTGTTGTTTGGGCGCTCAGCTCCTAAAGATGAAGACACCGCCAACGGCAGTCGTATGGTCGAAAGCAAGATGTCCGCGACCATCGCAGAGATACTTCGCCGCTGGCTAGACGTAGAGGAAGTTGAAATTTACGCCAGAGCGATAGTCGCGATGTCTGAAGGCGTGTGTCGGCACTGGCTCACTCAAGTCGACCGACCCTCCGCCGAGGAATTAGCTAAGCAATTAGCGGGACTGATTTTGACCGGGCTACAAGGTCTGATAGAAGTCGCGTCCGAAACCCAGAATAAATAACTCACGCAGCGCGAACTCCTGCCATCATCAACGCATGGAAAAAGGCGCCTTACGCGGTATCCGAGTCATTGACTTAACCACGATCCTCATGGGCCCGATGGCGACACGAATTTTGGCCGATCACGGCGCCGACGTCATCCGAGTGGAAACCACGCGGGGAGATTCAACTAGAAACGGACTCCCCAGTCGCCATTTCGGTATGTCCGGGTTCAATTTGAACCTTCAAAGAAACAAAAGGTCTCTAAGTATCGACTTAAAGCATGAAGCTGGGAGACAAGTCATCCTCGATTTAGTTGCGACGGCCGACGTTTTCGTTACAAATATGCGTGCCAAGGCCTTGGAGCGCCTCGGTTTAGACGAAACGTCGTTAAATGCCGTGAACCCAGCCCTGATCTATTGCAGAGCAAACGGTTTCGGAAGCAAGGGGCCGTACGGAAACAAAGCGGCCTACGACGACGCTATCCAAGCTGCTTCAGGCCTTGCTGGGCTCTTCAGCGCCCCGAACGGTCGTCCCACCTACGTTCCGTCGGTCATCGCGGACAAAGTCACCGGGCTCTACGTCGTCCAAGCCGTGATGGCAGCGTTAATACACCGCTATACAACTGGCGATGGCCAAAACATCGAAGTCCCAATGTTCGAAACCATGGTGAGCTTCAACCTGGTCGAGCACCTTAGAGGGGCTGCATTTGAACCACCTGAGGGTCCCTTCGGATACGAAAGGCTCTTGTCCCCAGCTCGTCGACCATATGCAACGGTTGATGGACACATATGTTTATTGCCTTATACCGACGACAACTACCGTGAGTTCTTCAACTTCATCGAGCGACCTGACTTGGCCCAAGACGAACGGTTTTCGACCCACAATGCGCGGGTGGCTCACACTACCGAGCTTTACGACCTAATCGCTGAAGTCGCGGCGACTAAAACAAGCGATGTTTGGATCAAGTTTTGTGACGAAGCTTCTATCCCCGCAGCGAAGGTCTTGGACTTGTCCGAATTTGCTAATGACCCCCACCTCGCCGAAGTGGAACTTGTACAAATAGCGCAGCATCCCACTGAAGGCGCCTACAAATACGTGCGGGATCCGGTCACATATTCTGAAAGCGCTACTGAACTTCGTCGTCACGCGCCCAGGTTGGGTGAACACAGCGCTGAGCTCTTGGAGGAACTCGGATACAGCGCTGAACAAATCTCCGGATTAGTGGCAGGCGGCGTGGTGGCCGTTAGCGCGTAGCGACTCGAGATCACCCAGCGGTTGGGTCAACCAAAATCTTGACCGCGTCGATACGACGTTCTGCCAGGTCATCGATGGTGGCACCGAGTGCATCTAAATCGATTATGTCGTCGCGCAACGGTTCAACGGAAAGACGTCCATCGAGGATCATGTTCGCCGTCGCTCGCATTTCTTCTAACGAAAAAACTATAGAAGTATCAAGACTGATCTCTTTACTGATCCAACGTAAAGGGCTGATGGTCGCTTCTTCGCTCGTGACACCAACGAGACATACAGATCCGCCTCGTCGCACCATATCCACTGACTGTTGCATTGTTTGAGGGATCCCTGCGCAATCGAACGCGATGTCCGCCCTAAGTCCTTCCGTTAAATCGTCCAAGGTGCCTCGAAGTTCTTCACCGGGGGCAACCGCTATATCGCTACCGGTGGCAAGAGCCAGTTTCCGGCGATTGGCGTCGGGTTCGACCGCGACGACTATTCCCGCACCGGCGGCTTTAGCTACCTGAGCTGTGAGGAGCCCGATCGGACCGCACCCGACCACACAAACCACATCGCCAACTCTGAGCCGACTCCGGCGAACCGCGTGGAATGCAACCGATGCGGGCTCGATAAGAGCTGCGTCGTCGGTGTCGATTCCCTCAGGGATCGGAATAACTCGCTCCGCTTTCAGCCTCAGAAACGGCGCGAATCCTCCTGAAGTCGGACCCGTGGGGCCGGAGTAGTCTGACCACGCGGTGCGACAATATTGGCTGAGGTCATTTCTGCATTCCAAGCATTTTCCACATCCAGGGGCGAGGGCGCCCGTCACGCGGTCACCCTCATTCACATTCTGAACCTCGCTGCCTGCCGCCGCGACAATTCCGACCCATTCATGTCCGCATACAGACGGTGCGTATTTCCATCCCTCCACATATGCGTGAACGTCGCTACCGCATATGCCACAGCGATGTATCGCCACAACTACATCGTGTGGTTCGGGAGTGGGGTCGTCTTTTTCGATGAGTTCGAACTGCCCTTTACCTGTAATCAAACCTGCGCGCATGCGACGCTCCAATGTTTGGCGGTGAGTAATGCAGGACTGCTTCAGGCAAGATTCTGACATGAAAATGCGCTTCTCTTCGCATGTCTAAATTCAGCCAGATATGTCCTGCAAAAATGTTTGAGGACCGCCAATTCGGCGGTCCTCAACACTAAGACGCTCAAGGCGTCCTATGTATTTAAAGATGGCTTGTTAACGGCTTCCGATGCCTTTGCCAAGCGCCGAGATCGCAGCATCCCTAATCGGAATGAATGCGAGGACGGCGATAGCGGTAGCAACATCGGCTCCGAACCTACCCATTTGCAAGATTTCTGTGCTTGCTCCGTACCCGAACACACCGCCACCGTCGTTGACATTGCTGATCACGACGAAGAGATATGCCCAGACAAGGTTGAGGTTCGATCCAACTACTGGAAGCGACTTCAACATTGAGTTCACGTTCACGGTGTCGAGAACGCTGTCGATGACTGCCATTACACCTTGAAGCAACATGCCCATGATGATGATGGTCAAAATCGTTGACATCATATTTGCCAGGACCCCCTTTGGTCTGCAGAACTGGCCATGCACCAACACCGACCTAGGGCGTGCTGGAGCACTCCGAACATGATAGTGAACCCGCAGAGGGCAATCGCGCATATCCGGAATTTTGCGGATTTTCGCTTTCCTTTAACGGGTTTTGCTGGTAGTGGCGCCTTGGTGCCGAGGTCAGTTCGCTTTGGCTCAATCTCCCCTCACTGCCCGAAAACAGATCGACCTCCCGAGCAGCCTTTAGGCTGAGACCTAAGCGGCGGTTCGGAGGGGGCTTATGTCAGTGCTTCGTATGTCAGACCTTCCAAGCGTTGGGTGTTCGATTGACCAGGCGCTCGAATTCGCCGCCACATACAACGCCTACAACCAGATAGCGGCAGAGCCCGAAACGTTGTCGGCCATGTATGAACCGATTCGTCGAGTGTGGAAACAAACGGGCGAAGTACCCGAATGGATGGGCGTCGATCTGCTGCGGGGCCTGTTGTTCCTTATGTACCGTGAAGGTCACTTCGGCTACGACGACGACTCGACGTTGCGTCAAATGCATCAGGTCATTGACGCGATCCGTAGCAGGCTGACAGAACAACACGAAGACGAACTTCGTCTCCAGGCCCTAGAAGACGACTAGGCGCAGCGTCCAACATTTAGGGAGAGGCGAAGCTAGAGGATTTTGACGGTTTGAGGAAAGCGTCTCTTCCGGTTCCTATTCGATGCGCATTCCCGAAATAGCTCTACTGATCACTAACTGTTGGATCTGTTCGGTGCCTTCGAAGATGTCGTAAATCTTGGCGTCACGGTGCCACCGCTCCACGGGGAACTCACGCACGTAGCCGTACCCGCCGAGTATTTGGATAGCCCGTTCGGTCGCCCATACCGCAACTCGGCCTGCTTTAAGTTTCGCCATCGAGCCCTCGGCGTTCTTGTATTTACGTTGTTGACCTAACCAGGCTCCCCTCCAAACAAGTGCTCGGGCGGCCTCTATCTCCATTGCCATATCCGCCAACATGAAAGCAATTGACTGATTTTGAATAATGGGCCGCCCGAATTGCCGTCTTTCCTTCGCATAATCAAGCGCGTATTCATATGCCGCGCGGGCAATTCCAACAGCCTGGGCGCCCACAGCTGGGCGTGTGGCCTCAAAAGTTTGCATCGCTGCCTGCGCGTTTCCTGATTTCCCTTCGCGGACTCGTGCAAGACGTTCGTCGAGCTTGTCCTTACCACCGAGCAAACAATTTCCAGGTATACGGCAATCGGTGAGAACGACCTCGGCTGTGTGGCTGGCACGAATACCGTGCTTTTGAAACTTTTGGCCCTGCGAAAGTCCCGCGTTTCCTGGTGGAATTACGAAACTCGCGTGACCACGGCTGCGCAATTCGGGATCGACGGTGGCTACTACGACATGAACGTCAGCGATTCCGCCGTTCGTTATCCAGGTTTTTGTCCCATTAATCACCCACTCGTCGGTGGATTCGTCGTACACCGCTCGGGTTCGGATTGCCGCAACATCGGACCCAGCATCAGGTTCTGAGGATGCGAAGGCTCCGAGCATCAGATTGTCTGGAGTTCCATAGCACTGCGGGACCCATTCCATTAACTGTTCGGGTGTGCCAGAAGCCGCAATTCCTGCTGCAGCTAATCCACTGCCCATTATTGCTAAGCCGATTCCGGCGTCGCCCCAGAAAAGCTCTTCGAGTGCGACAGGCATGGTGAGACCGGTCGGGTCGTTCATCATGGCTTCAGCCATGAACTCCCAGCTGTACAGCCCGATTTTGGCAGCTTCTTCGATGACGGGCCAAGGGGTTTCTTCGCGCTCGTCCCATTCCGCAGCGACGGGCCGTACTACGTCGGTGGCGAAATCGTGGACCCACTGCTGGATCTGCAGTTGGTCTTCGTTCAATTCTGGGTTGAAGTCCATGCAAGAAAGTTACTAACGGGTAACCAATGGGGCAATTAGACCCAAGTTTTCCATCAGATGAATGCGCGGCGAAAGGGCTACCCGACTGCTGAATGTAACTGCTCAGTGGGGTCGTGTATCACCAGTCGATCATCTCCTCGACGCCGCGCTACATGGACTTCTCGGCCGGCGGCTTCAATCAGACCATCTGGGTCGCCGACACGATTCGCGCTGTAGGCAACACCGACTCGCGTGTCGATCTCGACCGAAACTCCTGCGACAGCCACCGGTCCCTCTAACCGCTTTAGGACCCTCTCGGCTACCACGGTTGCGTCCATCAACTCGTGTAGCCCTTCCAGCAACACTGCGAAAGCGTCGGCGTCGCTTGTTAAGACCTGATCTTCTTGTCGGACGCACGCGCTAATTCGTCTGCCAATTACCTCCCGGAGCATCTCCGGGGTCACTGCCGACGCGAGATCATCGTCCACTACAACATCGACATAGACGACTGCGAAACCGTCACCAGGGATCCTTCGTCGCTCTCGTTGCCGTTCACCCGAAAGATTGTTATTGAAGATGGTTGACGCGATTGAGGAAAGGTGGCGATAGTTCGCGGCGAGAAGACCAACAGTGAGAAGCACACCTATTTGTTGGACAACGACGCCAACTCCAAAGGTCAGATCTTCGTAGCGACTAGCCGCCCACAATTCGCCTAACGCATACACAGTTGTTATAGCAACGAAAAAGCCGGCCGTTTGTTTCGGGTTGAGCCGTAAAACAGCTTGGATCATGGGGAACGCCAACATGACCCATAGACCGCTCGCAGGGTTTAATCCGACCAACCAGATCGCAAAAAAGACGACCGCTGAATCAAGTAACAACTCGATGAGTAATCTCCGCTGCGCAACTTTCTCGGTTACTTGCGGATCTCTGGTTGGATCGACGAAGTTAACGAACAGTAAACATCCCGCGAGGATCACGCCTAAAGGAAGGGGCGGAAGGCTGGCTCCAGGAATTGCGTCAGCAACCTGTGCTCCAAGCATCAAGATCAAGACAACGGCAAAGAACGCTCTAACCCTTCGAGCAGCGGCAGCTGCGCGTCGCATCTCTGTGGTGACCACCGGTAATGGCTCAGTGGCTTCGTCGGCCAATACCTCTGCGGAGTCGTTGTCAAGATCGGGAAGGGAAGCTAAAACGCTGATGTGCAGCCAGGGTACGGAACCTATCTCTCTTGGCGCGGTATTTGACGAAGCTTTCTTTGCACGGGGTCTCTGGGGTCTGGCCCAGCCCCTGAGGACGTAAAAGCGATCGGTCTTGGGAGTGCGGCGGCGGTCAAGATACCGTTCAGGTCATGGCGAAGGTTCCTGACAAGCCAACCATTGAGGATCTTGAGTCCAAGTGGACTCAAGTTTGGGAAACTGAGGGCACATATCGGTTTGATCGAACTAAACGCCGTGAAGAGATATTTAGCATCGATACGCCGCCACCAACCGTCAGCGGTTCGCTGCACGTGGGGCACGTATTTAGTTACACCCACACCGACACCATCGCCCGCTACCGGCGGATGCGGGGGGCAGAGGTGTTCTACCCAATGGGATGGGACGACAACGGCCTACCTACGGAACGTCGAGTTCAGAACTATTTCGGTGTTCGATGCGATCCCACACTCCCTTATGCGGCCGACTTTGAAGCTCCAAAAGACGCGGGCGACGAAAAAGCTCTCAAGAAACGGCAAGAAATCAACATTTCGAGGAGAAATTTCGTCGAGTTGTGTCACGTTCTCACTGTCGAAGACGAAAAAGCGTTTGAAGAGCTATGGAGACAGCTCGGATTAAGCGTCGACTGGGCTATGACTTACGCGACGATCGACGAACGCTGTCAACGAATGGCTCAGAGAGCCTTTCTTAGAAATCTCGAACGAGGTGAGGCATACCAGATCGAGGCCCCTTCCCTGTGGGACGTAACTTTTCGCACCGCCGTAGCTCAAGCGGAACTTGAAGACCGCGAGCAACCAAGCGCCTATCACCAACTTCGGTTTAAGGGAGGGTTGAACAAAGAGGACATCGTGATAGACACCACGAGGCCCGAACTGCTCCCGGCATGCGTTGCTTTGGTTGCCCATCCAAATGATGAACGTTATGCGGGTCTACTAGGAACAACAGCGACGACGCCCATCTTTGGTGTTGAGGTTCCGATCCTCGGCCACCCGTTGGCAGACCCTGAAAAGGGAACAGGTATCGCCATGGTATGCACCTTCGGAGATACGACTGACGTCACTTGGTGGCGTGAATTGGAATTGCCCGTTCGCCCAGTAGTGGACCGAACCGGTCGTATCGTGAGCGAGGTTCCAGAAGCCATCGTCTCAACCGATGGCATAGCTGCATTTGCCCGGATGGCCGAAAAAACAGTCTTCTCAGCCAAGAAAGAAATAGTTGAGATGCTCCAAAGCTCTGGTGACATGATTGGCGAACCTCGGCCCGTGACTCATGCAGTGAAGTTCTTCGAGAAGGGTGATCGACCGCTCGAAATCGTGACAAGTCGTCAGTGGTACATCCGTAATGGTGGGCGAGATCCGGACCTCAATGAGGCGCTCATTGCTCGAGGGGATGAGATGCGCTGGCATCCCCCGTACATGCAAAGCAGGTACACAAATTGGATTGAGGGGCTCAACGGAGATTGGCTTATTAGTCGTCAACGATTCTTCGGCGTGCCTATACCCCTGTGGTACCCACTTGATGACAACGGCATCACGCTCTGGGACCGTCCTCTGACTCCAGACGAAGGCGACCTCCCAGTGGATCCGTCATCTGATGTTCCTTCCGGGTTTCAAGAATCGGACCGGGGGTGCATCGGAGGCTTCGTCGGTGAAGTCGACGTCATGGATACCTGGGCTACGTCATCCTTGAGTCCTCAAATAGCGTGCGGCTGGGGAGAAGACGCCGACTTATTTGCGCGCACATATCCGATGGACATGCGGCCACAGGCGCACGACATCATAAGAACATGGCTGTTCTCGACAGTAGTTCGATCCCACCTTGAGGAAGAAGTTGCTCCTTGGCGACATTGTGCTCTTTCAGGATGGATTCTTGACCCAGATCGAAAAAAGATGTCGAAATCAAAGGGAAACGTGGTCACGCCGAAAGCCCTTCTTGACAAATACGGGTCGGACGCCGTTCGCTACTGGGCCGCTAATGGCAGACCCGGCACAGATACGGCGTTCGATGAAGGGCAAATGAAGATCGGTCGCAGACTGGCAATCAAAATCCTCAACGCGTCGAAATTCGCTCTGACGCTCGCTGTTGATTCAAGACCTGCTCCGAATCTGATAACGGAGCCCGTTGATCAAGCACTATTAAGTCGGTTAGCGGTACTTGTGGAGACCGCGACGGCAGCTTTTGAAGATTTCGACTACGCACGTGCCCTGGAGCGCACCGAGCAGTTCTTCTGGGGGTTCACCGACGACTACGTCGAACTGGTGAAGACAAGAGCGTATGGGAGCCAGGGCCCGGAGGCCGCGGCGTCCGCTCACGCGTCGCTTGCGACGACATTAGATACGTTGCTTCGTTTGTTCGCTCCCTTTTTGCCATTCGTTACCGCTGAGGTTTGGTCATGGTCTCATGATGATTCGATCCATCGAGCGCAGTGGCCTGATCATCAAAGTTTGAGTTCTCAACTTGGTGGGACCACCGACGCCGCTGTTTTGGATGCGGCCTCACAGACACTTTCCGAGGTTCGCAAAGCAAAAACTGAAGCCAAACGAAGTCTGAGAGCAGTTGCCGAGCAGGTAGTCGTGTTCAACGCTCAAGAACGTCTTGACTTAATCGAGCTAGCTAGAGATGACCTGATGGAAGCAGGGCGCATCGAACACCTCCAATTGGTGCGGCAAGACGACGGAAACCCAGAGGTTCAAGTGACCCTCGCGGCGGAAGAATAGGTCGTATCGTCAACGGCGCAGGTCATGATTGAACTAACGGATTCGCCACTATGCCGGCTCGTAGCTGCGTTGTCTCTCACCATGCTGCTGTGCACCGGACCAGCGTCAATGGCCGGCGCCGCCGATTGGCTTGAGCCGGGTGTCTATCAAGCGACGGACTCAAGTGTCAGTGGTGAAGTTCATACCTTCGGAACGGCTCGGGATTTGGGTGATCTCAGACACGAAATCGGCTTCGATGTAGCAGCTATGGCTTCCGCCCGGACTGGTCGCGGCTATTGGATTGCCACCGAAGACGGCCGAGTCTTTAATTTCGGCGATGCCACCCATCGTGGAGATTTGCGATCGATTTCTCTTGATTCTCCGGTCGTCGATTTAGCCGCAACAACTGATGGAGGGGGTTACTGGCTTGTAACAAGCCGAGGGGTTGTTTACGCATTCGGAACAGCTCTTTGGCGCGGTTCTCTTGGACACATTTCGCTTCAGGCGGCTGTTGTTGATCTTGAACCTGTTCCATCTGGGAACGGGTATTGGTTAACCGCCGCTGACGGCGGAGTTTTCGCGTTTGGAGACGCTCAATATTTGGGTGGACTTGCGGATCGCAGCTTGTATCGACCGATTATCGATCTGCTATCGACAACTGACGGAACCGGATATCTGCTCGTGGGAGCCGATGGATCAGTCCACCCTTTTGGAACTGCTATTCATCGAGGCTCTCTGGCGAACAACCAAGTGTCTAGCAGCTTAATTGTCGCTGCCGAGCGAGCTCCCGACAACCGTGGGTATTGGTTGGTGAGCCAACGGGGCAAAGTTTTCACTTTCGGTTCCGCAGTTCATCTCGGTCAAATGAACGCTCACGAGCTCGCGCCGATTGGAGCTTTTGCGGTAAACGACACCGGCGAGGGGTATTGGATAGCGACATCGGTGCCGCCTGCCGTTCCTCTCAATTCGGGGTCTGGCCGTCGCGCTATCTTTTCAAATCAACGTCACAGGGTTTGGCTCGTGGAAGCAAATGGCGATGTAGCCGGCAATTTCTTCGTTAGCGCTCGGGCTGACAAGCCAGAGCCCAGCACCTATGAAGTCTTCTCTAAATCACGACATACCATCGCTGGACACGACGACATCCGGATGGAACATATGGTCCGTTTCACTTGGGGGGTCGAACAGGCCATCGGTTTTCACAACATCCCCATCGATGGGTTCGGCGAAGCAATGCAAATGGAATCCCAATTGGGTAGCTACCGATCCGAGGGCTGCATCCGTTTACGCGATGACCAAGCGGCTGAGCTTTACGCTTGGGCGCAAGTTGGCACCCAAGTCGTGGTCGTTGATTGAGGCCGCCCCTACTTACTCTCCGTCGTCTACGCCGCCTGATCGAGGACCAGTTTGGAATCCGGGGCCGGTTTTTTTGACCGGGGTTTTTTGATCTGCTTCGCTCCGAAGCCAAACGGTTCGTTGTGGGAATGGAATTTCAATCCCCGCTTCATCGAATGCTTCTTTGATGCGTTTTCTGAGGACACGACCAGTGCTCCATTGTTCTGCGGGTTCGGTCCTTACCGACAGTCGGATCGTGACCGCGTCCGCACCAAAATTTTGGACGCCGGAAATGACTGGTTCCTCGGTGATGGTGGCGGCGTCCAGTTGTTCGTTCCATACGCCATCTGCAACTGTCTTGATGGTTTCCATCGCCAAATCGAGGTCTGTGTCATAAGCCACGTCGATGTCGAGAATTGAGCGTGCCCATACCTGAGACATATTTCCGACCCTACGAATTTCGCCGTTAGGGATGTGCCAAAGGGTTCCTCGTACGTCGCGAATCCGCGTGGTGCGCAATCCGACCGATTCGACGGTCCCCGTTGCGTCACCTGCGTCGATGACGTCACCAACCCCGTATTGGTCTTCGATGAGCATGAAAATGCCGCTTAATAGATCTCGAACTAGAGATTGAGCACCGAAGCCAATTGCTACGCCCAGGATGCCAGCGCCCGCGATCAGCGGTCCTAGGTTGATGTCGAACTCCCCCAAAAGCATCATCAGGGTCACTGTTCCGATTACTGCTGACGCAATGCTCTTGAAAAGCACTCCGAGGGTTTTTGCGCGTTGACGCGCTCGTTCGGTTCGTTCGTGAAGCGAGGCCAATTTCTCGGAGAGCACCTCGCGACGCAGCATGCCACTTGCGGCTTCGGCGGCTTGAACGGCGTCTTGTTCGTCGGAGGACCTCTCTGACATGAGTCGATCAATTAGCCCGTCAATCGCTTTGTGGACGAGGCGCCGCGTAAGTAACGCGAGCAAAAAGATGACGACCACCTTGACTGGACGGTCAACTAGCCAGGTCGCGATACCTGCGATGTCTGAGTTGTTGGTCCATTCGAACACTTTTCGGCACAGCCAATCTGGCTCTGTGCCGCAAGCGTCATTCAGTGTCGCTGCCATGGAAGAAATAATTTGGGTCACGACCTCTAGCTTATGTTCACCCATTTGTGTCTCCTGCGCGCTCACTAGGCTCACATCTGTGACAAATACCGATGAAGCAGCTCTTTACGATGTCATGCAAGGCGTGGCGACGATCACTTTGAATCGGCCTGAGAATAGGAATGCTCTCAGCATTGAGATGGTGAATTGCGTTGGCGATCACTTTCAGACTGCTCAAAATGATGACGCGGTGAGGGTCATACTTTTCACCAACAACGGCAACACGTTCTGTGCTGGGGCGGACCTAAAGGCAAATCAGCCCGGCGTGCCTCAACCCGCGGCGCGGCACAGTTTTGTGCAGATTCTTGATGACATCATCGAGTCGCCAAAGCCTGTTTTGGGTCGGATTGCCGGGCACTGCACTGGAGGAGGCGTCGGTTTTGCAGCGGTGCTTGACATCTCTATCGCTGCGGATGACGTCATCTTGGGCTTCACCGAGGTTCGCATAGGTGTAGCCCCTGCGGTGATTTCAGTGGTGTGTCTTCCAAAGTTGCGGCGAGCGGACGCCAGCGAATTATTTCTTAGTGGTGAACGAATCCCGGCCGCTCGCGCGGCAGAAGTAGGACTGATAAATCGCGCAGTGCCTCGAGAGCGACTGGATACCGAGGTAAAGCAAACGCTGGATAAGGTCGTTCGCGGAGGTCCGAACGCTCTTGCGGCTTCTAAACAATTGGTGTCCAAGGTGCCTCAGATGGGTCGTGACGAGGCCTGGGGTTGGACCGCAGAGTTAAGCCAGTCACTGTTTCAAAGTTCTGAGGCCGAGGAAGGTATCTCGGCGTTTCGGGAACGACGTGACGCTTCTTGGGTACCGCTGGATTCCGATTAGTACCAAGACTGCGACTTCGGTTATTCGACGACTTGGACTTGGCCTACGCGCGGCAGCGCTACCCATGTGCTGCCGGGTGGGAGGGCGATCGCCTGCTCGAAGCGATCGACGTATCGGGTGAGGGCGGTGGCCTCTCGGCGTTCCCACGAACCCTCCACCAAATGTCCCTGATATAAGAGCAAGGCTCGGCCTTCGCCAAGTAAGACTGCTTCAGGTGATCTTCCGTCGGCTGCGCTGCGTGTGTAGGAAACGACTTGGACAATCACTATTGCGGGAGCAACGATGGCTCCGTCCGCGTCAACATGGGGGGAGCCGTTTTGGTGGCGGAGCCACCCGTTACGGTCTAGATCCCAGCGGTAGGTGACTGTGGTAGCTCCGTAATTTAGGTCAACGCCCTCGACAGCGACGGCCGAACTCGGCAACGGTTCGTTGTGATCTTGGCGGGGAAACAGAACCGGCGGGCTACCCCCTCCGCCGCGTTCATTACCTACGATTCGAAGAGAGGTCGTGTCAGTTATTAGGTTGTGGGGGGATTGTCGTTCATCTAGACGTCGATAGGACTCAAGGTCAGCGTTGGAACTCACGTCTACAAAGTCGATGTCTCGCAACAGTTCTAGAACGGCTTCGTTACCTCCTGAATTAGCAAATAGAGGCCGGTTTAGGATGTGTAGAAGTTCAAAATCGCTCGTCCGTACGGATCGGACGGGTCCCACAAGATCGCTTTCTTTGGAGTGAAACACTGCGGCGAGTCGCGTGAGACCACCTTCCACAATTTCTTCGAAGACAACGTCCGCCGCATTGATTCCGAATTGAGGTCGCGCGCGGTCATGGTTGTCGATTTTCACCAGGAGAGCGGGCCAATCGCCAATGTCTTCGCCTGCCATTCCAGTGAGGGGCCAAACATCACGTTGTGAGGGTGGCAGCGTCGTGCGGGCAGCAGCCCCGGTTGACGGAGACAGATCCTGGGAGCTCTGCGGCGCTGTAACTTTTGCAGTTTCATCTGAACCGTTAACAGCCTGTGGTGTCGTTGAAGATGGCGAAAGTCGTGCGCTCGGTGGCGTGCCGGCGCAACTTGACGCGACAACCACGACTGCTATGCACACCATCGCACACCGTCTGTATCTCAACATCGAGCCGAGACTACCCACCCATCGGGCGACTGCGATGCCGTGTAGCGTTCGGTTGGTGACGGGACAGGTACATATTCAACGCGACGGCGAAACCGGGACCATCTTGCTTGACCATTCAGAGCGACATAACGCGATTAGCTCTGATATGTGGCAAGGGCTGCTTGACGCGGCCACTGAGTTGGCCGATGACCGAACGATTCGAGCGGTGTTACTCAGGGGAAAAGGGGATAGAGCTTTCGCTGCGGGGGCAGACATTAGCGAGTTCGCTGAGAAGCGAACAGATAGTTCCGCGAATAGTGATTACGACAGCGTTTCGGACCGGGCGTATACCGCTCTGGTAACGATGCCGAAACCACTGGTGGCCATGATCCACGGTTACTGCATTGGTGGGGGACTCGCGGTGGCCCTTACCGCGGATCTTCGCATTGCCTCCGACGACGCAAAGTTCACCATTCCAGCAGCGCGGCTTGGACTCGGGTACCGCGCTGAGGGTTTAGGACGTCTAGTTCAATTGATTGGGCCCTCTGCGACGAAGAGAATTCTGTTTCTTGCCGACCGATTCGGAGCCGATGAAGCCTTAACCATGGGACTGGTCAACCGAGTCGTTCCCAAGCCCGAACTTGAGGCAGCAACCAGCGAATGGATGGATACCATCTGCCGGAACGCTCCGTTAACCATCCGAGCAGCGAAGGCTGCGACCGACGAATGGACCAAACCCGAGTCAGTTCGCAATTTTGACCAGATCAACGATCTCGTCAACGCTTGTTTTGACAGCGCTGATTACCGGGAAGGCGTTGAGGCATTTATGGCGAAACGGATACCTCGTTTTTCGGGTAACTAAGTCCTACGTGCATCTCGCCGCCGGCGCCGTGTCCTTTCGTATTCCTCAATCTCTTCGGCCAATTCGGATAATTCATGACACAAATCCAGGTAAGAAGTTAAACGGTCAGGGTCTATGTCCCCATCTTTCAAAGCGCCGGTGACCTCACAATCCGGTTCGTCGCGATGGCTGCAGTCGGCGAACTTGCAGCGGACCGCGAATCGGGCGATATCGGTGAACACTTGATCTAAACCCTCGCCATTCCATAGCTGAAGCTCTCTCAAGCCTGGGGTGTCAATTAATGCGCCTCCTCCGGCGACAAGCAGTTCCCGTCGAATAGTGGTATGCCGACCGGATCCTTCGTTGCTCACGGAACCGGTGGCAAGAACCGCATCCCCCACCAAACGGTTGACGATCGTCGACTTACCAACGCCTGACGCCCCGGTGAATGCAACCGTCGCTCCGCCGAGCAAAAGGCTTGCCAATGCGTCCATTCCATCGCCTGTTTCTGCACTGGTCATCAAGATTGGATGTTCTACCCCGCGACGAATAAGTCGATCTCTGATGACACCCCCATCGCCTAGATCGGTCTTGTTGACAATTAGAACTGGAGATGTGCCTCCACCTATTGCTGTGACTAGGTAGCGCTCGATGAGATGCTCATCTAGATCTTGGTCGGGGGAGGTGACTATGGCGAGTGTGTCAATGTTGGCTCCGACGATTTGTGGAAGCGGAGCTGCTCCCGAAGCCCGTCGGGCAATCATCGACCGTCTCGGGAGAACTTCCACAATCGCGACCCGTCGGTTGTCAATGGGTTCAAGAGAGTGAATAACCCAGTCACCCACTGCGGGGTAGTCCGTCGGTTCATCAGCTTGACCGCGGACCACGCTATCGAGAACCGCTTCATTCGATCCACGAGGTCCTAATAGCTCGTATGCGCCGCGATGTTCTACGACAACTCGGCTGATTCCTTGACCCTCTGGCAACTGGGGGTCTTCGCGATTGTGTTTGTTCCATCCAAGCAAATCCAGGGACACCGAGTTGCTATCCATCGGCAAGCCAAACTTCTGCCCACCGACCCACTCCAGCGACCTGACCAAGCACCACTGTCCCGTCTGGGAGAAGCCACGATCCCAACCCGGCGGTACCTTGATGCCCAACTAGAGCCGATTGGGAGTGAGACAGGTAGATCATCGGCATTCGCTCCACTATCGCCACCATGAGCTGTTCAACGGCTGCCTGCCGGACCGCCACAATTGGGCTTGAGTGCAGCAGTTCGACGAGCGACGTCAGCGTTTCGTCGTGGAGATTCGTGACGTTCAACGGTGACGTACGAACAGGTCCAAACACGGAGTCGAACATCATCGCGGGGTCCGATTCGCCGCCGACGCGCCAACATGTGGCGACAAAGTCTCCGCTAAATCCGGGTCTGTCGGTCACGGAACCCAGCACCCTTTGAATTAGCCCGTTGCGGGTCACCGTTTCTCGATTTACGTCGACTAAACCGGTGGCTTCCCATTGCCGAGCTAGCTCTCGAGTCATGGCGGAAAGGTGGATGTCGTCAGTACATTGCAAACTGACCGAAACCTTGGATCCTTCGTCGCGTCCGTCCGAGCGATCTGCGTCGTCGACGTACGCTGTCAAAAGTTCTTTCGCTTCGGCAGTATTGGTCTTGGGCCATTTTTCTGCAGCGGGTTGAGACCACCATCGGCTTGCAGGGGCGAACCATTGACTGGCGGGTTCGCCGGCTCCAGCTCCGATTGATGCTTTAACTAGGAGTTCTTGTTTTGTTGAAAGTTGAAGTGCGCGCCGCACTCGAACATCGTCGACGGGCGCATGAAGGGTATTGAATAGGATGACTCCTACGTTGTCCTCGTTTCGCGACACGACCCTAAGTTCGAGATCTCGCGCCCGGTCAATGGCGAGGGTGGACCGGGTGTAAGCGAATTCGGCGTCACGTTTGCGAACGGACTCAATTCGTTCGGATTCGTTTGCTACTTGATGGAAGATCAACTGATCGAGATAGGGAAGCGATACGCCGTCGGCATCCTTCCTCCAGTAGTCACCGTTTGCTGTAAGCAGCGCGGGTTCGTCAACCTCCCAGGAGTCAAAGATGTACGGTCCGGTGCCCACTGGTCCCCGAAGAAACGCCGCCGGGTCAGCCATCGCAGCCTGTGTAGAAAAGACTCGTCCTATTGGTCCGGAAAGCACGACATCGATAGCGGGGTTCGGTTCCGCTAAGTCGATCATCAATTTGTAGTCGTCAAGAACTCTGACCGCGTTGATTCTGGCGTCGCGGAGTAGACCTCGTGTCACTTCACCTTTTTTTAGGAACTCGTCGTAGCCTTCCTTGATGACGTGGGCCGTTAAGGGTTCGCCATCCGTGAATTTGACACCTTCTCGAATGGTGACAGTCCAGTTGAGCATGGTGGGGTTGGGTTCAACTCGTTTCGCTAGCCAAGGCGACACCGAACCATCGGGAAGAACGACGGTGAGCGTTTCCAGTACTTGGTCGAGAACATTGCGGCATGACCAGGCACACACATGGTCCCAAGGTGTCCATCCGACGATCGGGTTCGAATCTGCTGCCAATAAGATCGTCGCTGATCCTCCACTCCGCGAACCTAGAGCGTCTTCGGAGCGGCTCGAGCTCTTATCGGTCCGCTCGCCGGGAAGCTGCGTGCTCGTGGCTTCGGCGGCGGGAGGTGATACTGGTTGGACTAGCGACGGGTTCGGGTCTCGGGTGACTATGGGACCGTCAGAACCGCAGGCGACCCCGCCTGCGACTGCCGCTAATAGCAGCCACAGGACGACTTTGCGTCGGCTGTTCAATGTTTCGCTCGCCACTCGTCCGACCATTGGTCGGCGCCGAAATGCCAGTCATCAGTCCTGTACGTGGTTCCGGTGGCGCTCGCGATCAATCGCTCGGCCACAGTTAATTCGACTCGGTGATGCGCGAATCGTCTGGTACGGCTGACCTCTGTTGCGGTTGCCACGACAAGATCGCCTGCTTGCACCGCTCGGTGATAGGAAATATCAATCTGGGTCGCGACGGCTTGGCGGCCGTAGCCATTCGAGGCGAAGGACATCGCGACGTCGCCAAGACTGAAAATGATGCCCCCATGACCGCCGCCAAGAAAGTTTGTGTGCGACCGTTGTATCGCCGCGCGCACCACCGCAACACCAGGACCCCACTCCACCAACTCCGCGCCTAGTTGCTCTAGTAAAGGATCCGAACGGAAGAGCGCGTCAAGGCGTTCGTTTTCTTCCTTTGGAAGTTTGTTTGGTGTTGCCGCCACAGCGATCACGGTACTTGCCGAAAGGTCACCAAGAACAGGCACACACTCCAGCGTTCAGAGCAAATGCTCCTATGAGAACACCGGTTCGTAACAGTTGCGTAATAGTTGTGAGGCTGTCAGCGCCAATTCTCCGACCGGAGCGACGCGACCAAACCCATGTGAGGATGCTCGGTGGAATTACGAAAGCAGCAAGCAATAAGCCCACTCGACCGGTAGACACGACTACCACAGCCCCGACTACGAGAATCCCCAACGCACTTCCAACGCGACTAATTTCGTCGCTCGAATCCGAGGCTCCGCTTTCCCTGCTTCTCGACCTCGCGAAAGTCATGATGCTCACCGCCGCTGACTGTCCAGCAAAATGAGCAGCAATCATTGCAGTGAATCCCTCCCGTGAGCCGAGCGTCGCTAGTGCAGCCATCTCAGCCAAAAGCAGGAGACCTAGAGCTCTGGTTCTGTACTTCGCCAGTTTCGACACTCGAGGGATTTCTGGTTGGCAATCTTTAATTTTGCCGACGGCAACGAAATTAGGTTTTTCGCCACGACCGCCTGTGTGGGATCCGTCGGTGAGAGTAATTCCGAATCCGACAGCAAGCAGAGCCGCTACGGCAGAGGGAAGAAACTGCAGCAAGCCCGCGTAAACCAATCCGATTGTCGAACCCACGAGCGCGCCAACAAGCGGGAACCACGGAATTGCTTGCGAAACAGAATCTGAACGTTGGTGCCGCGATCCGATCGGGATTCTCGTCAAATGAGTGATGGCTGTTCTTAGAGAAGTCACTGTGCGGATCCGAAGAATGACGCGAACTTACCCTTGTCATAGCCTGTTTGGGGCAATGCCAGACACAAACCACGGTTCTCGTTGGTCCCGATCATCGTTCAAGGCAGTTCCGCTCACTGGCGTCTCTTTTGACTGCTAATTGGCACGACGACGACGTCCTCCCCAACTTTGAGCACTTTCACTCGCGCTGCATACAAGGTCGACAGATGACTCGATTCAAGAACCTGGGCCGGAGCCCCTTCGGCCACCACCTGACCGCCCGATAAAAGGATTATTCGGTCGCTGTATTGGGCTGCAAGAGTCAGGTCATGCATGGTCATGATCACTGTGATTTGGCGCTCTTGTCGCAGCCGTTCAATCAGATCCAGAGCCTGTTGCTGGTGGCCCAGGTCAAGTGAAGTAACCGGCTCATCCATAAAAACTATGGGCGTGGCTTGCGCTATTGCCCGGGCCAGGTGACAACGTTGGAGTTCACCACCGCTCAATGATTCAAGGTTTCTATACCCAAACCCCACGAGATCTAGTCCGTCGAGTACGTCCTCCACAATTCCAAAGTCACGTGGTCCCTCCACTCCTAGTAGCGGTAAATGAGGGGTGCGGCCAAGTAACACATAGCTATTTACTGTCATTCCGGGCGGGACTTCTGGCTGCTGGGGAACGTACGCTAGTTGTCGAGCCCTTTGACGAGGACTGAGGTCGGCGAGGTTGTGTCCATAAATGGACACAGTTCCCGCACTCGACATCAAGCCAGCCATCACCGAAAGAAGTGTGGTTTTGCCCGCGCCGTTGGGTCCCACAATGGTGACCCACTCCCCCGCCGAGACACCAATCGAAACGTCGTCCAGCAGAGTTGCGCGACCCGCACGAACAGAAACGTTTTCTATTTCACAGACTCTCATCCGAGTGACCTCCTGTTCGACCTCAGGACAACGACGAAGAACGGGGCTCCGCAGAAAGCCGTTATTACTCCAATGGGGATTTCCGTGGGGGAAGCAATCGTGCGGCCGACCAGGTCAACGAACATCAAAAATGCTGCTCCGAACATCATCGAAAGAGGAAGCACGATTCGATTGCTTGAGCCCGCGAGAAGTCGCACCGTGTGGGGGACAATAAGGCCGACGAATGCGATAAGGCCACTGACCGCGACGGCCGCAGCAGTTCCTAACGAAGCAGCGATGATCACGATGAGGCGAACAAGTTGGGGTCGTATCCCTACCGACGATGCCTCGGCATCGCCCAGGCGCATAACATCAAGGGTTCGGCGGTGAAGCAAGATCACCAGGCTCGCCAATAGAGCGTATGGCGCTAGGAGAGATACCTCACCCCAAGAAGCGGTGTTGAGGCGTCCGAGAATCCAGGTGTAGACCTGACGGATCGTTTCCACGTTGCGTTGTTGAATAAAAGTTTGTATCGCTGTGAGGAAACTCGCGACCGCGACACCGGCGAGCAGCAAGGCCGCTGGCGATCGTCGAACCCCTGAGCTATAACCGAGAAAATACGTTAGGGCTACGGCGGCTAAAGAACCAACAAATGCCAGCAGAGGAACCGTGTCAAAGGTTCCCATACCATCACCCGATCCGGTGACGATGGCAATAGTTGCTCCGAGGCCTGCTCCTGCTGCAGCGCCTAATAGGTAGGGGTCAGCCAGAGGGTTGCGAAATACTGCTTGGTAGCTAGCACCACTGATCGCCAGCGTGGCTCCGACAAGTGCACCAAGTACCACACGCGGGAGACGCACCTCCCAAATGATGTTGGCATGGATGGGAGACAATCCACTATTGACATCGATCAGCGGTAACCGATCAGTCAACTCCAGTAGCACCGCGGAAATCTCTATATCTGCGGGGCCAATCAGCAGGCTAGCTGCCGTCGCGCACGCGACGGCCAGAAGCCCTGATAGAAGCCACGGCGCGCGAAGTTTCTCAGACACCACCGCAGTGCTTCGAGAGTGTGCGCCGAGAACCATCGTGGCCTATTCGATCTTCACCGCAGAAACTGCAGCAGAAACTGTGGAGAGAAAATCGACGAGACGGGGACCCCATCGACTACTTACATCGTTGTTTATTTGGATGACGTTGCCATTTCGAACGGCCTTTAAATCGGACCATCCGGGGCGCGACGCAATTGTTTTAAACGATTGACCGCAACACTCCGCGTCGGCATAAAAAATGATGTCCGGGTCCGCTTCAAGAATGAATTCCTGGGTTAACTGCGGATATCCCCATGACGATCCGTCCTGGTCAGCAGGATCAGCAATATTGACCAAGCCAGCTAAGGAGTAGATGTACCCAACGAAAGTGGCGCTCGTCACCGAGTAAAGAACGTCGTCGAGCTCGTGGTAGTACGTCAGTGGTTTATCTGGTCGTTTCATGCCGTCGAGTAGTGTCTGGATCTTTTCCTTCATGTGGTCGACTGCCGCTATCGCTCCACTCTGTCGGCCCGTAATTTCGCCTATTTCCATCATCTGCGCGTATACGTCTTCAAGTTCGGCGGCGGCGGCGGCCACATACACCTTGATTCCGAGCGACTCCAGTTCCTGCTGGATTCCACTATCACTCAGAATGACGAGATCGGGTTGGAACGAGGCGATCGCCTCCACATTTGGGTTCCAGCCCGCAAGATCTTCGACTACGGGCGCCTCTGGAGGCCAGTAGCTGTAGTTGTCGACCGCGATCACTTGTTCACCAGCACCCACAGCAAACAACATTTCGGTCGCCGTCGGGGACATGGACACAATGGCGGTCGGGAAGTGGCTTTCAACAGAACCCGTGTTTGCATCACCTTTGGCTGAAAATTCCGATTTTGTTTCTGCTATGGCTTTTCCCGTCGGGGTTTCGGTCGCCAATATCGACCCACTGTTGGCTTCGTACGTTCCGGTCTCGGAGCTACCGTTTCCCTCTCCACAGGAGACCAACACGAGGGAGATGGCTAAGAGCGCTTTTAGGTTCCTCATCAAGTCTCTCCTGTCGCCCGAGGGCGGAGCGGCAGTGGACCTGCCGCACAACGCTTCTTCCTCGAGACTCGTTGTGCGAGGCATTGATTCAGGCGGCCGGACTCGTTCCCCTTGGGGACTTCACCGTTGCGGGACAGTGCCGGATTTTCACCGAACTTCGCTGCATCTCTGCACCGTACGTCGCACATAATACCCGGCCTGGCACAATCAAGGCACAATCAAGGTCAGTTCGGGACAACACCCCGTACCTGGAAAAGGATGTGTTTACTATGGCCCTTCGCGGGACAGCAGTGAGAAGACGCGAGGACGAACCATTACTCCGCGGCGCCGCGAACTTTGTCGGAGATATCCAACTTCCCGGCGCGGCCCACGTTCATTACGTAACTTCCACGATCGCTCATGCCGACATAGTGTCGGTCAGCATCAAGGAGGCAATGTCTGCTCCTGGAGTAATCGATGTCGTCACATTCGCTGACCTAGACATCGGGCCATATCCGTCAGCCAACCCAATCTTTGATGACGCTATGGTGCGGCCATTACTGGCAAGCGACCGCGTCAGATTTGTCGGGGAGCCAGTTGTAGCAATAGTCGCGGAGTCATTGGCGCAAGCCCAAGACGCCGCCGAACTCGTCGACATCACATATCAACCTCGCGTCGCGATCGTCGACGTTGAGGCTGCTCTCAAATCGGACGTCCTCTTATTTGAGGGAACCCAAGAAGGGAACGTCGTTTGCCGGATGGAAGCCGAAGGCCTTCAAGCTGATTTCGAGTCATGTGAGGTTGTCACGGAGGTGAGAACGGTCAACAATCGTCTCGCGCCAGCCCCCATCGAAACGCGCGTTGCGGCCGCCGAATGGGGTGCGGACGGTCGTCTCCACTGCTGCAACGCGGGTCAAGGACCTCACCCGGTTCGGGTTGGCATCGCTTCCATCCTAGGAATGGAAAAGGAGCAGGTCCGAGTTGTTTCTCGCGACGTTGGCGGAAGTTTCGGTGCCAAAGCCCGGCCGTCACCTGAAGAGGCACTTCTGGGTTGGTTGGCGAAGAGAGCTGGTCGCCCCATGATCTGGGTTCCTTCTCGAAGCGACGACATGGTGGGTCTCGGACACGGGCGAGGGCAAATCCAGTACTGCCGAATTGGCGGCAGCCTGGAGGGTGACATCAGTGCCTATCACCTCCACGTGGTACAAGAGGCAGGCGCGTACCCCGGCGGTGGGGCGGGCTTGCCTGCTAACGCGAGGGCCATGCTCACAGGCTGCTACGACATCGCAACAGTCGGGTTCAGTTCAGTTTCTGTAGTCACAAACACCACTCCTACAGGTGCCTATCGAGGTGCTGGTCGTCCTGAAGCCGCAGCGGCCATCGAACGTGCCGTTGACGTTTTCGCCATGGAAATTGGCATGGATCCAGCCGAGGTTCGTCGACGGAATTTTCTGCAACCTGAAGCTTTTCCTCTGTCAACTAAGACCGGTTCGAATTATGACAGCGGCGCCTACGAAGCCAGTTTGGACGCTGCCCTTGAAGCAAGCGGCTATGGCGATCTCCGGATTGAGCAGGCGCGCCGTCGCTCTAACGATGATGAGCGCCTTCTTGGGATTGGCGTAGCCACTTACGTCGAGCGGACTGCTGGAGTTGGGCGTTCCGAATATGGCGGTGTTGAACTTCTGCCTGACGGGAAAATTGTGGCCCGTACCGGCTCGTCTCCTTACGGACAAGGGCATCACACCGCTTGGTCGATG
>ENA-UPTF01000078-UPTF01000078.1-marine-metagenome-genome-assembly--contig:-NODE-78-length-63692-cov-4.782850_pt1 | contig 63692 bp, 56 predicted proteins | sample MGYA00238166_ERZ767019 | MGnify/ENA primary metagenome ERZ767019 (study PRJEB28930, sample SAMN06266391) | marine metagenome | isolation source: Sea water from 250 m depth | place: Atlantic Ocean | study... | reverse complement strand
TGTTGTGGCGCCATCGATTCTTTTCGGACAAATGTTCAAATATCCTGTTCCTCTAAAGGATAAATTAGATATTATTGCACTTGAAGGTGCCAGGAATGTTACTTATGCAATTCCCAATATACGTGTGGAGTATAGGTCCGCTAATACTGCGGTACCTGTGGGATGGTGGCGTTCCGTATATGATTCACAGAACGCCTATGCGAACGAATGTTTCATGGATGAGCTAGCTGAGTCTGCGGGCCAGGATCCGTTGCAATTTCGCCTTACCTATCTTACAAACTCACCTCGTGATACTGAGGTTTTGAAAATGGTGGCAAAAAAGGTGAATTGGGGACAGAAACTATCCAATGGAAGATCTCAGGGACTGGCATGTCATGCATCATTCAGATCACACGTAGCCCAGGTGGCGGAGATATCAGTGAATAGTGAAGGAATGATAAGGGTTCACCGTGTTGTGTGTGCCATTGATTGCGGGCAAGTGGTTAATCCTTCAATTGTCCGCTCGCAGATAGAAAGTTCAATTGTTTATGGGTTATCCGCGGCTTTGAAGGGCGAGATCACTATTGAGAATGGTGGTGTTGTCCAGGGGAATTTCCATGAATTTGAGGTTCTTCGTTTTCATGAGATGCCAAAGGTCGAGGTATATATTGTTAAAAGTGATGAGCACCCTGGAGGCGTTGGCGAACCAGGCCTACCACCGATCGCTCCAGCAATAGCCAATGCCGTGTTTGCTGCAACGGGGAAACGGATCCGGAAATTGCCAATCAAACCTGAAGATCTAAGGTCCTGATAAATAAGATCCTCGCTATCTTTTCTGTATTATTGTTAGGATGTGAACATATGTCAGAATCCAAATCAAAATTTATTATTGACTATCCTAGGGAAGATGATGGAACATTGGTTGAAGGTCGCATATTGCTTTTTTTAGGACGCAATGGTGAAAAAGAACCTCGTTACCAGATCAACGATAAGGCCGGAACAGCCATGGTATTTGGGATTGATGCCATTGGGGATCAACCGTCCAAAGGTGTCACGATAGATGGAAACGTATTTGGTTATCCTGTAAAAAGTCTTGATGATATACCTGCTGGTGAGTATTGGGTCCAAGGGCTGCTCCACAGATATGAGACTTTCGATCTGAAGACGGGGCACACTGTTAAATTGCCCATGGACCGTGGCGAAGGACAGCAATGGCATTCTGCACCTGGCAATAATTATAGTGTTCCAAAGAAGATCTTTCTTGATCCGATCAAAGGATTTGAGATTAAGGTCCAGCTTGATCAGGAGATACCGCCGATCGAGCAGCCGAATGACACCAAGTATATCAAACACGTTAGGATAAAAAGCGAATTGCTAAGTGAATTTTGGGGACGCCCCATGTATCTGGGGGCCCACGTTCTTCTTCCGGAAGGATATGAGGATCATCCCGAAGTGCGGTATCCACTTATGATCTTTCATGGACATTTTCCAAAGGATTTCGGCGGTTTTAGGATAGAACCACCAGACCCTGATCTGGAGCCAGAGTATAGCGAACGGTTTCAATTAGAAGGGTACAACCAGATTGTACAGGATCATGATCATAGATTTTATAAAGAATGGACAAGTTCCAAATTCCCAAGGGTCTTAGTGATAGAGATTCAGCATGCCAATCCATATTATGATGATTCCTATGCTGTTAATTCAGCGAACTTGGGCCCTTACGGTGACGCCATCACTTATGAGCTGATACCATATATAGAAAAGAATTTTCAGGGCATTGGTGAAGGCTGGTCCCGCTTTCTCTATGGCGGTTCAACCGGTGGATGGGAAGCTTTAGCTGTCCAGATCTTCTATCCTGATGAGTACAATGGGTGTTATGCTGCTTGTCCGGACCCTATTGATTTTCGAGCATATTGCCTGGTAAATATTTACGAAGATAAGAACGCTTATTATACTGGCCCTGTATTCAAGCGTGTTCCACGACCTGGTCACAGGAATTACCTCGGGGAGTTGGATGCAACTCTGGAGCAGATGAACCATAAGGAACTGGCTTTGGGAACGCGGAGCCGTTCTGGAGATCAGTGGGACATCTGGGATGCAGTATATGGTCCCATGGGTCCCGATGGATATCCACAACCTGTTTGGGATAAGCTTACTGGGGTCATTGACCATAGTGTGGCGGATTACTGGCGAGAAAATTATGATCTGAGATATATCTTAGAACGTGACTGGGTGAAGCTTGGTCCTAGGCTGGAAGGCAAGATCCATGTGTATTGCGGAGATATGGATAATTATTATCTCAATAATGCTGTGTACCTTATGGAGGAATTCTTAGAGGGTACAAAGGATCCCTATTATAATGGTGAAGTGGATTACGGTGACCGTGCGGAACATTGCTGGAATGGTGACCACACCCGGCCAAATGCCATTTCCAGGCTGCGATATAACCAGATGTTCATCAAGAAAGCGGTAGAGCGTATGGAAAAGACCGCTCCATCTGATGCTGATCTTAATAGCTGGCGTTACTAATAGTAATCTTTTAGATCGATGATTAATTCATCTTTATATATGTCCATTCTATTGGGCCTATGAAGTGACCAATAAACGAAATATACTTTCCGAGATCGAATCTCGCAAGATCAGTGCAATTATCCGTACAGATGATCAGAAGCTTGCCGCAGATGCTATGAGTGCAGCAGTGGATGGAGGGTTCCGTATCGTTGAGTTCACTCTTACCACTCCGGGAGCCCTTGATTTGATCTCCGAATTCAGGAGACGAGATGACGGTCTTCTTGTAGGCGCTGGCACTGTCATGTCCATTGACCAGGCAAAAGATGCTGTAAATGCAGGCGCACAATTCATTGTCTCACCGGTGTGTGATCCGGAGATAATCAGGCACGCAGTGGAGCTTGATGTTGTCAGTATACCTGGTACATTCACTGCCACAGAGATGGAGACAGCACATGAACTTGGGGCTGACATGGTGAAATTATTTCCTGCACCTGCTGATATTTCTAATTTTATATCAGCGGTTCTGGGACCCATGCCATATCTGAAGATCTTTCCAACCAATGGTGTGGATATTGATAACATGCTATCAGTGTTGAACTCAGGGGCTGTAGGTGTAGGATTTGTGAAGACCCTTTTCGACCCGGTAGATTTGCATAGAAATGATTTTAGAATGGTCGAAAAGAGAGCTTCAGCTATATGTGACCGGTTGACCCAGTTAGGCTCAGTTTGAATTTTTCATATTAATATTCAATACTGATCAAAAAAGTTCGCTCGCTCGGATTTCCAATTCTGATATTCATCTTACAGCATATTTTGGAGGATATCTTTTGTGCCAGGAAGTTGCCTCTTGATATAATTGAGCTATGGCTATAGCGTTGCCATCGTTATAAAGGTCAGCAATAAAACTGATGCTGGTAGGAGAATCATTCTTGTTGAACCCGTTTGGGAGTACTACACATGGGTGACCGGAAAGATTAGTGCGTAATAAATTATCTCCCCAAAAAGAGGGTACGACGTATACATCTATTGAACCAAACAGTTCATTCATTTTTTCATTTAATAATACACGAGCTCTGTTGGCCTGAATGTACTCGACCGCTGGTATATAACGAGATCTTCTGAACACATTGGGCCAGGCCATGCGCATTTGCCGCACCAGCCCATCATCCTGGTTAGTTCGGGTCAATTCATCAAAGGCCGCCGCAGCCTCGACACTCAAGAGAAAGGAAAGGGCATTGGTTGGGAATTCAGGTAGCTCGACAGGGATTAATTTGATCCCTAATGATCCTAATATATCCAGAACCTTTTTATCATTTTCGGTCGTGGCTGTATCTTCAAAAGCAGACCCTATATAGGCGACACGTAAGTTCTCTATTTGCCTTGGTTTGGGAACCTGAAATGGAACATCCATGACCGATCTATCAATGTTGTCAGAGCCCCGTATGATACTATAAATGAGCGCACAATCCGCTACGGAACGACACATAGGTCCCAGTTTATCCATTGTCCAGCTAAGTGTCATAGCTCCGGCCCGGCTCACGGTTCCAAAGGTGGGTCGTAACCCTGTCACACCATTGCGAGTAGAGGGTGATACGATAGATCCCCATGTTTCTGAACCGATAGAAAAAGCAACTAGACCAGCCGCAGTGGCTGAACCAGGTCCTGCAGAACTACCGCTGGAGCCTTGTTCCAGATCCCAGGGGTTACGGGTCTTGCCATCGAACCATACATCACCCCAGGCCAGAGCACCTAGACTCAGTTTAGCTATCAATACTGCACCCGCCTCATCCAGTTTTTGAATAATGGTAGCGGCTTTATCGATAACTTGGTTCTGGTAGGGTGTTGCTCCCCATGTGGTCCGATAGCCTGGTACCGCGAGAAGATCCTTGGCGCCATAAGGGATGCCATGCAGTGGCCCTCGATAGTTTCCCGATTTGATTTCTTGATCTGCTCGTCTCGATCGTTCTAATGCCAATTCTTTGGTCACAGATATAACGCATTCTAATTCTGACCCGAATCGTTTAAGACGGTCTAAGTACATGATGGTCAACTCTTCTGATGTCACAGTCCGTGTACGGATCAGATGCGCAAGCTGGCCCACGGTCATGAACGCACAATCTTCTATATCATCTGGACGGTCTGTAACTATCTCCTGAAATTGGTATTGATCATTTCCGGTAGGGATCTCTAGTCCAGGAGACCGAGGCAGGAAATAGAGTGGAAATGTCACATGATTGGGTAGTTCCAGTTTTCGCAGGTCTTTATATTGTTCACGAAGGTCAATAAGACCTGGTAGGATAGAATCCCTTTCCGCATCTGTGAACTCTATACCCATCAGTTTCTCACTATTTTGTAAATGTTGTTTTACAATTTTCTCTGGATCACTACAAGAGATAATGACCAATAACGATAAAATTGAATATTTTTTCATGCTGATATCCTTTTTTAATTAAAAGCTTTGCATTATACTGCCGATCCTGATTTTAATACAATGATAGGACGGTATTTCGGTATAAGAAATACAAGGATTATTCCTGCTGCAGCAAAAATAAAATGAATGCTGGTAAAGTTCATACCGGTCTGAACAGAATAGTTCTCTACTATCCAACCAGCTATGATCACGCTGGTTATCACGGCAATACGGGTATATACTCCCAGAATTGTCTGTACTCGACCCATGATCTCATTCGGAACCTGTTCCATGAAAGTAGTACGAATACATATTCTGGCCGAGTTGTTATGGAGGCCCATGAACAGATAAGCAAAAGCAGCCAGAACAATATGGAAAAATCCAGGAGAAAGCCACGCCATTATCGCTGAGATAATGTAACACACAAGTAAGAACCTGTGTCTTCCTAATTTGCTGGAACCGATACCAGCCAGAATAGTTGAAAATAGGGCTCCAATGCCATACAGCCCCTCCATGATCCCATATCCCCAGCTTCCTGCCAGATATACATCTCTGGACATAGTGATCGTGATAACCGACATTGCACCCCAGATCGCTACATCGGCTAAGATCGTAGTAAGTCCGAGAATTAGAACACCAAGATTCTGTTGAAAGAACCTGAACCCTTTCATAAGCGCGGAGATTATTTTCTCAGTGGTCTCCGATCTCTTCTGATATGAGAATGGTGCCAGGCTGATCAAGATCCCGGAGATCAGATAGGTCAAAGCATTAATGGCCAATGCTGTGTTCACACCAAAATAATGAACGACCAGACCACCAAGACCTGCTCCTAATATCGATCCGGTCTGATAGCTGGCAGAGAGTAGCGCGTTCGCATTGAAATATTCATCCGGCTCTACCAGCTGCTGTACGAAAGCTTGTGCGGTTGGCCAGAATAATGAATTGCCAATTCCCATAAGGAACACCATTATGAACAAACTCATCATCGTGAACATATTCAATAAAAGGGCCGATAAAAAAACAAGGATAATCACCATGCGAACAATATCGAGAATGACCATGAGCCATTTTCGGTTCATTCGATCTATGATCACACCCGCGAATAGAGCCAGTAAAACACCTGGTATGGTTGCTGCTGCCATGATCTTTCCTAGGGCAAGCTCTGATCCGGTCTCTTCCAGTACGAGCCAACTAATACTGATCAAATTCAAACCGAACCCTATCAGCGAAATAGCATTACCCAGGAAAAAAAGAATGAATGTTGGATTTCTTAAAAGTGTTAGCAAATTAGATTCCGTATCAGAAGATCATTAATATGAGAAGTAAATGTCAATTAAAGTATGAGAATGAAATGGGAAAAGATACTACATAGCGCGGCACATAGAGGTGTAATAATCAGGTGTGATCCATGCAAATTGCGGTATATTACCTTAGAACAGATATGAAATTTTCAACGATTGAAATGGTAACAAAATAATAGGGATCGCATGAATTGTTACTTGACCATACCTACCCTACTTCTTGCTGGTGCTATTGGTTTGGCTCAGCCCGGCTCACTTGTTGGGTATGAGCAAATAGGGTCAATGGAGGTCGGCGAGATTGAGACAACGTTGAATATAGCATTTGGTACGGATGCTCCAACATCCATCTATTCCATATCGATGTATAGTATTATTTATGAGATACAGAGATCGGATGGAACCACTGACACTCTTTCTGGTGCTGTCGCATTTCCCCATGATCCGACCAGAGCATTCCCTATTGCAAGCTATCAGCATGGTACCACGATCCTAGATAACAATGTTCCATCGATCACCGGTTTAAGTGCAGACAATCTGGAAATAACCTTAATTGCGATGATCGCAAGTTCTAATGGTTTTATCACGGGATTTCCAGATTACATGGGTTTGGGTATCTCAGAAGGATACCATCCTTATATTATTGCTGATCCATATACTTTGGCTGTGACGAATTTGGTCAGAGCGATCAAACATTTAGCATTCGAGATCGATCCTATAGGGTCTTTCCAATGGAACAACCAGCTTTACCTTCTTGGTTATTCAGAGGGAGGGTATGCTACTATGGCTGCGCAAAAAGGGATAGAAGAATCTTTATTAGATGAATTACCGATCACTGCTTCTTTCCCAATGGCCGGGCCCTATGATCTTGCAGGAACGATGGTGGATTATTTTCTATCTATCCCAGACTATCCGCAACCATATTATGTGCCTAACGTCTTGTTCACTCATTTGGATTATTATGGATCCCTGGATGATATAGACCAGTATTTTCTCCCGGTTTGGGCAGATACTCTTCCTATTCTATTTGATGGCACACACTCAGGGTGGGAGATCAATGACCTGATGCCGGAAAATCCTTTGGACATTTTACTTCCAGGCGTGTTAGAAGAGTTCTTAGAGGATGAAGAACATTTTTTCCGGTTAACCTTATTAGAGAACACTCTTCTGGATTGGGTGCCACTAACCCCAACATATCTGATCCATGGGATGGGAGATGATATTGTTCCGTATGCCAATGCTGAGGTTGCATATATTGATTTTATTTTGGGGGGTGCTTTGGATGTAACATTGGTGAATTTCTCAGAATCTGAAGGAGGCCATGCTGACCTTGCATTACCGTGCATCTTTGAAGCATATGAGATAATGTTGCAGTATCAGGAATTGAATTCTAAGGGTGACATGGATGGAGATGGAGGCCTGTCCGAGGATGATATAGAACTCTTGGTCCAACATATTATAAATGGTAATGGGATGAGGACATATGAGAGTTGGGCAGGTGACTGGGACTATGATAACATAAATTCCATTTTTGATCTGACGGCTATTTCTCTATCGATAGATTAAACTGTAAACAACGGAGTAGTTATGAAATATTTCATTCCCTCTTTTTTATTGATCTATGCGCTTTTTTCTCAAGTTCCATCTGATTTTCGACCTGTGCACACTTATTCTATCGTGGCACATGATCCAACAACTGGACAATTGGGAGTTGCCGTTCAAAGCCATTGGTTCTCTGTAGGGGTCCTTGTTCCCTGGGCCAAGGCTGGTGTTGGAGCTGTGGCCACCCAGTCCTTTGTCAAGGTAGAATATGGTCCAGATGGACTAAAACTAATGGAGCAAGGATTTACTGCAGGTCAAGCCTTGAAAAAATTGGTCTCTACGGATGATGGTGAAGCAGTGCGCCAGGTAGCTATGATAGATATCCATGGTAATGTTGCAGCACATACGGGTAAACGTTGTATTTATGCAGCTGGTGACCAACAGGGAAAGAATTATTCCGTACAAGCAAACTTGATGGAACATGAAACAGTTTGGCCGGCCATGGCTGAAGCATTTGAGATTTCATCTGGTGACTTGGCAGATCGAATGATGGCCGCACTGACAGCGGCAGAAGTGAAAGGCGGCGATATCCGCGGTAAACAATCTGCTGCAATGCTGATAGTTACTGGAGAACCAACGGGTATCCCATGGAAGGATAAGGTCCTAGACCTGAGGATAGATGATCACCCTGAACCACTTCAAGAGCTCCAACGCTTGATCCGCGTGCATCGTGCATATCAGCATGCGAATAAGGGCGACCTGTATGTAGAACATAAAGAGATAGAGAAAGCCCTTATCGAATATAAAAAGGCAGCAAAATATTATCCGGAAAATCCAGAGTTACCCTATTGGTCCGCGGTAACGCTGGCAGATATTGGACGGGTCAAGGAAGCCCTGCCTATCTTTAGAGACGTGTTCTCACGGGAACCTCGATTAAGAACACTTATCCCTCGATTGGTGAAAAGCGGTCTGCTTCCTGAAAATAGAGATCTAATTGATCAGATCATTTTGATCAAATAAACTTTTCTTCTCACTTGATTAGTGGATCCCATTTAGCTGAATAGGTTCATTCTATATTTGACCCCATGAATTACATTGAGCGAGCAGGTCTTATTTTACCATTCTGGTTACTCTCTTCTTGTTATTTTCTAATTCCTTTTATCCGAGGCCCGATCGACCCACCTTCCTTTCTGATCACAATTGATAATATGATACCGTTTGTCTGGTGGATGATAGTACCCTACTATCTATATTATGTTTTTATGTTCTTACCACTTCTAATTAGTGAAAGATCAAGGCTTCAGGGTTTTGTCTCTATTGCCATGCAATTACTAATGATCTCTTATGCAGTTTTTATTTTCTGGCCCATCACCTGTGAAACTGTGATGAAGAGCGTTGAGCCAAATCCATTGATGTTCCTCTATGATGCTGTCGAAATCTCTTGGCTTAAGCAAAATGCAATGCCATCCATCCATGTTGCTATCAGTGGGATTACAGGGCTTGTACTTGCGAATGAAAGACCAAATCTAAAATGGGTCTTCTGGATAGGTGCTCTTCTGGTGTTCTTTTCAACATTTCTGGCAAAGCAGCATTTTATGGCGGATGGAATAGCTGGATCGTTTCTGGCTATCGCAGGATATCAACTATGGAAAAGATCCTTTTAGTTTATTAAAATGAGAAAAATATTAATTCGTTTAGCTGTGGTCATAAGTCTTGTCTTCCTTTTAGGTTGGTACTTAGCGGTTTGGTCAACTCATTTATGAACTTAAGATACAGTTTGCTGTTTATTTTACTGATGTTCTCGCCTATTATGGCAGAACACGATTCCACTGCTATTCATCACGACCCATGGTTCGCGTATGATAAAGTACTACATTTCGGTGTGAGCTGTTCAATTGTTATAAGCACTCACTATGTGCTCTCAGAAAAGATGAATATACATGATGATATGTCACTATCAACCGCAGTATTCATCTCCATGTTAAATGGGATAATAAAGGAAATGTGGGACAACAAACAACCTGGTGGATTTATCAGCAGGAGGGACATCATTGCTGATGTGGCAGGAATCATAGCAGGAATTTGGATAATTTCGTTATGAATCTTTCTATATGGAAATGGTTGGTGATCCTATTTTGGATGAGTGTGACTTCTGGTATTGTTCTAGGATTATCCTTTTATTTCGATCTACCAGAACAGATCGCAGGGCCCCTATTGTTCATTACAGTAGGTATATCGGTATCAGGCGGAATCAATTATTATAAGAGATAATTTATTTAGGCAATCTTTTCCGTTATGATACCTTATTCATAAAATAAGAAATGAAAGATCTTCGAACCTTGGCCTTCTCTTTGTTGTTGTTGATCGGTATCATTCTTCCAGAGAATAAAACTGATACAAAACTCATTTTTATTTACAATTCTAAAAGTGGATTTATAAACGAGATCACAGATCTTGCGCATAAGATGATTTCTCCTGAAACCTATCCTTGTGATCTGATTACTCTTACCTATGATACATTTGCCATGAAGCAGGAATGGTCAAACTATATTGATCGTTTACCCATGAAGACTGTTTTCATGTATAAGGATAAATTAACTGAAAATGTCATGAAAAATATGGAGCTTCCAGCCGTATTCTTGTTAAAGAATGATAGTTTAATAAATGTTCTGTCTGAAAAAGAATTCAATAGTATTGATGATCTGGAAGGGTTGATCAGTAAGATCGACCAGATATTGGAGGAGCATAGTGTGAAGAATGAAATGAATGATGGAAAGCTATATTTAAGTAAAGAAGAATGGGAAAAAAGATTAAATAAAGAACAATACCATATCTTGAGAGAAAAAGGTACAGAACGGGCTTTTTCAGGGAAGTTCGACAAATTTTTTGATATTGGGACCTATGTTTGTGCTGGTTGCGGTACTGAGCTCTTCACATCTGAAACCAAATATAATTCAGGCTGTGGATGGCCAGCATTCTATGAATCACTCCCAGGAACCATTGAAGAAACTTCCGACCATAGTTTTGGAATGACACGTACAGAGATAACCTGTAAAAAATGTGACGGGCATTTAGGACATGTGTTCAATGACGGTCCCCGGCCAACGGGCCTGCGTTATTGCGTGAATTCTGCCTCACTTGAATTTGAACAAATAGAGAAAGAACAATGAAAAGGGGGACTGTTAAGGAATATGACCGGATCAAAGGTTTCGGTTTCATTACCTCAGATGATGGTACTGACCTATTTGTGCATGTAAGTGGATTGCGTGAACATTTGAAGCAAAAAGGACTAAGAGCTGGGCAGCGGGTCTCTTTCGATGTGGACTTTGATGTGAAAGGTGACCGGGCAGTGAATGTCCGGTCCGGGTGATCTATTTTAATAGTGTGATCTTTTGAGTTAGTATTGTTCCGCCGGTCTCCACCTGCGCAAAATAAGCCCCTGAAGCCCATTTTCTTCCGTCCACCCTGAATGAATGGTGTCCTCTGGGACTGGGCCCCAAATGGTTATTCTGAATTAACCTTCCACTGGAATCCATAATTCTAATATTTACGTTACCGGATGCTGGAAGAGTGTAGCCAATCACAGTCGTTGGATTGAAAGGGTTGGGGAATGCTGCATGCACCTTAAAATGTGCGGGTAGCACTGGTGGTTTCACTGATAACGGTTCCTGAACAAAGGGTATTGGATCAAAAGATTGGCCAAATACATTCTGTGCAATGTATTCCGGTAGGCCAAACCAGTCCGTGATAAGAGTTGAATAGATCTGTCTGAAATCATACTGGACCTGCATGTTATTATTATTATTCAGGTTCGTTAGATCAGGATTATCACCAAAAATATCTGGCACGATTGATGAACCAAAGAAAAGACAAGGAGCACTGGTTCCATGGTCAGTACCTAAGGAACCATTTTCGTAGACTCTACGTCCAAACTCGCTGGTTGTCATGACCATGACCCGATCCTGGAGACCTTGGTTAGATAGATCTTGTAATAATGCTGCTATACTGCTTGACACATCCTGTAATAGATTATCATGGGTATTGGCCTGGTTAGCATGGGTATCATACCCTGGCTGATATAGACGGTATACTGGAGTGCCTAATCCTCCTGAGATCAATTTTGCTGTCAATGCCATCTGATATCCAATATTATTTTCTGGATATTCTATCGTATTGAACCCAGCCTGAGCGGATTCATTTATCACCTCAGAATATTCCATTGAGAGAGTGTCGATCTCGCGGATATAGGATAACTCTTCCCCACCATAAGTTTCCGGGGCAGGGTCATCTTCTCCGGGAACATAATTACCAGTGATAATAGCATACATTTGTTCAGGGTCGAACACCATCATGCCCACATTGGATTGGCTGGTTCTGAATTCCAGAAGGTTTGCACTGTTATACTGAATCGCCAAAGGATGTTCAGGAACACCATCCGGAAAATCGGGATATTCATTTTCGAAAAGCCTTCCTAACCAGCCGGTGGTAAGATGTTCATTTGCATCGGAACCGGTCACCCAAATATCTGATGAGCGAAAGTGTGACAGGTTTCCTTGCTGATACCCCACTCCCTGGATGATTCCGACCTGGCCATTCTGATAGAATGGGTGGATTGGGTATAGGCTAGGATGCAATCCAGTCATATCATTCAGAGATAATGTTTGATCCGAAGGAATTGCAAGTGTGGGTCGAGCTTGATAATAAATATCATCCTGGATCGGGATCACAGTATTCAAACCATCATTGCCGCCATTTAGTTTTATCAGTATTACAATTCTATCTGATTCCCATTGGGATGTACGCCCTAATTGCCGTTGTTTGCGCCCGACTGCCATCAGCGGAAGTCTTGTGCCGAATGCTGAGATGACCATTGATGTTTTGATGAAATCCCGGCGCTTCATGAGAGTTGGATCTCTGGAAGTTTTATCATATACAACAAGAGGTCTTTCATACGGTTCCATTGAGCATCCCCGATAGGAGCATTTATATTCCAATCGTATGGCTCAGCACCATCTAAAAGTATGTCAAGCATTTTAGTTTCAAGTATATCAGAGAGTGGTACTCCAAATAGAACCAAGGCCAGTTTCCTGACAATTTGTTCAGACGCATACCCATCGTCATCGCTATTGTACATCGATTGAGCCATGGATCGCACGTCAACTGTGAAATCGAAGTTGCCAAATGGACTGAATCCGGTTACCAATGCACTATTAATTAGTTTTCGTACTGGCAGCGTGATGGAATTGATCCAGGATCGATACCCTGTCCATCCATTTACGTCTGGCGGTTCAAGAGGGGTCATCCCTAGAAATTCGACAGACCGTAGAAAAAAACTTTCCGGATATGTGAACTCCTCCATGCCAAATTTCCTGACCAAGCCTGGGAGGAGGCTCATTGGGTTTTGAATATTTGCTCCTCTAAAGTTGCTGTCATAAAAATGTTCGGTATTAAATAGAAATTCCAGTACAGGTCTAAGTTCGTAGTCATTTTCACGTAGTACAAATGCCATCGCTTCCACAACCGGTTCATGAACTACGTCATAAACGAACCATTTATAGATCCGACGACAGATATGTACGGCGCATTCTTCCTGTTCGAGGAGAATATTGATAATGTCATCTCCGGTCCATGGACCTGTTTGTCCCAGAACAGTTTTTTCTTCGAAATCATGCCACTCATCCCACCAGAACCCGGTCCCGGTCTGGTTCTCATGATCATAGTTTGTTTCGACCCCGTTAGTTACATAACCGGTGAACGCGCGTGACGCTTCCACTATATCTAATTGGGTATAATTATCAACACCCAGGGTGAACAATTCCATCAGTTCCCGGGAAAAATTTTCGTTTGGGTTTTGTTTTTTACTACGATGGATGTCAAGCCAGATCATCATAGCTGGACCAAATGTTACCCGGCGAAGCAATTCTTTGAAATTTCCAAGTCCGTATTGTCGAAATATTGCATTCTGTTCATACATTGCTTGAGGATAGAATACCTTTGATTGCGCAGTAGCAAAGAAATTGTGCCAGAAAAGGGTCATCTGCTCGGTGATATTCATGGGATTCTGTGTCATGCGTACTATCCACCAGTTTGCTATCTGCCACATCCATTCTCTGTATTGTTCCATCACTGCCTGTACCTCATCATATGTAAGCTGGTCCCAGGCTGGTGGCGGTTCATTCACCCAGTCCCCTGGAGGTTCTGCCGTTTCCGGTTCCTGTAATAAGGTGTTCAGGGTATTGGAAAGAGAATCATTGCCAGAATTATCAATATTTGTATAGGTAGGGCCGAACATGGTTCTACCAAGAAGGTGTACAGCGGCTGATTGGTTCCAATCCACATCTCTCACGGGCCTCATAGAAGCAGTTACTGCCAATGGCGGTAGAACTTTGTCAGAAATAGGTGGATGGTAAAATGGAGGTTGTTTTTTTAAGTATTCGCGGTAAAGTTTTGCGACCTTTCGGGTAGGCCATTCAGGATTCAATCTATCTAATTCAGGTCGAGATCTTGTCCCACCCTTTAAAAAATTCCTTCGGGTCAATGGTCTTGTGGTCATTTTAAAATCTAATGATACTATGTTTAATAAGACTAATGATTAAGAATAAAGTTAAAGCTGATTCGCAACCTGAAATTCTGAATTACTATTCAAACTGTGAACAGCAACAATCAGGCACAACTGTGGCTTCAGAGAATGTTTGATCCTCTATTTCTATCCTAAAATTGATACAAGTTCCCAATTCTGCTGTTACACCAATTATCGCAAGTTCGGCTATATCATTTACTTCCACTATTTTGAGGAGATAACCTTCATCTGAACTTTTTCCACAATCATTACAATTGTTTTCATCGTTATCAACACAGGATAAAAAACATATAATGATTATTGGGAAAATTCTTTGCAATGATTTTTTCATAACCCGCCTTTTTCTATAAATAAATATTATCCTTTTCATTCAATGTTATTCTCCCGGTTTTCGAGTACGTTCATATTGTTCCATACGTGAAATAAAATCTACCTTGTTCTTAGCTTGAAGTAGAGGACTGATCTCAATATTCTTTTCAATGGTGATAGATGGTTCTGGACCATAATCGTGTCCGGGATATATCCTGGTCTGTGGTGGCAGGGGAATGATCTTATTATATACTGAATCATATAGTTCATCGATATTACTACGAGTACTAATGGTTCGTCCTGTCCGACCGACGAATAATGTATCCCCGGTAAAGATCACATTCTCAAGGGTGTAGCAGACCGAATCAAAATAATGCCCTGGTGTATGGATCGCATTTAGTTTAAGTCTTCCTACGGAAAATCTTGAGTCATTCTCAACAGGTTTGAATCTATCCACATCTAATATAGCTTGAGATTCTGGATGCCCAACTATCACAATATTGGTAAATGCCTGGGTATAATCATCAAGAAAAGCAATATGATCTCCGTGTGTGTGAGTTATTAGAAGTGCGACCGGTTCTGTTCCGATAAATGGTTTGAGCCGGTTCAGCTTTATGGCCGCATCCACTATAATATGAGTTCCTGTTTGCATGCAGGTGATGATATAAGTAAGATTTTTATCATATCCGCCGATAAAAGAACGAACAGCGAAATCAGTTGATGGCATCATGAATTTCTCGAACAATGTAATGAAAATATTCTTTAATTTGGGATATATGAATATGTTAACCCAGGTTATTCTTGTTAACTACGAATGAACTTTAATAATGAACAATTACCATGGTATTTAATTATAGGTGGTGCATTAGTATTAGTAATTCGTTTGATCTGGAAAATATTGATCTCATATATGACCGCTTTAGATTGGTTGGCTCTCATCGCCATTATAATTGGCACGGTTCTTTTGGTAATGGGGAATAGTGAGGGAAAATCTGATAATTCAGCTTAGTACGCACCCCATTTTTAATTAATCCTTTTTAAATAAAATAATAAAATGTCTGAAAAATTATTAATTGCTTTTTTTTATTTATTGATCATTAGTTGTGACAATAAAGATGCTATCAAACCAGTAACCGATCTTAAGGATGTAAGTGATTCATCCAGTTATGCATTGGGTGCTGACCTGGGTGAAAATTTGAAAAAACAATATGTAGAACTGGACTATGATGCATTTCTTACAGGTTTGAGATTCGGTTATGATAAGGGTAATGTGCCGTTACTGACAAAGGACGAACGCAAAGATGCTTTTCAGAAACTGCAAGCATCTATACGCAACAAGCAGCAAGAACAATCCAAAGAAAACCTTAAGCTTGCGGAAGAGTTTCTTGAAAAGAATAAGATCAGTGATCCTGATATTAAAGAAACACCTACAGGTCTGCAATACAGGGTGGTAAGAGAAGGCACGGGTAGATCCCCTACATCTATGGACCAGGTCCAAGTGCATTATGAAGGGCGTTTATTGGATGATACCGTATTTGACAGTTCTTACGAGAAAGATGAACCGGCTGTATTCAGGTTAAATAGGGTCATAAAGGGGTGGACGGAAGGGCTTCAGCTTATGAAAGCTGGTGCAGAATTTGAATTTTTTATCCATCCTAAACTTGGTTATGGCCAAAGAGGGAACCAGAACATTCCACCAAATAGTGCCTTGATCTTCAAAGTAGAACTACTGAAGATATTCGAGAAAAATATGAAATAAGTTATAGTACCCCGGACAGGACTCGAACCTGTAACCCTCGCCTTAGAAGGGCGATGCTCTATCCAGTTGAGCTACCGGGGCAATTAAGATACTGGAAATTAGTTTTAGTTCAAGGTATGAAATTGCTAAAAAGGGTCTAAACCACCCATATTTTTCTCGTCGAGCTCTCGACGAGAAAAATCTTGACATCTACAGTAGAGAATGTGTACAATTCCTGCCAAGAGGTTTAGGGAAAACTCTCTAACCAATACCAAAGAACAAATCACACTAGGATAATGGAGGAATTTTATGGCCGAAGTTGTAAAGACTACTGGAGTAACCAAGGAAAAGGGTTATTTGTATTATTTAGATAAGCAGGGTGACGTTTCACGCTCTCAGATGGCGCGTGCCGGAAAAGGTGGCGGAAATGCAGAAAAAGTAGCGACCGCAGGCGTGACTCGGGAATCTGGTTATCTTTATTTCATTGATAAAAATGGTGATGTGGCTCGAGCTCCAATGGCTCGGGGTCGTAAATAATCAGTTTTAAACCAAAGAAAAAGGCCCTCTATTGAGGGCCTTTTTTTTCTTTAATAATTAGACAAATGTCTTAAATTACCTCGGCGTAATATTTATTACCTAATAAGGTATGGTTAGAATATGACAAATATATCAATAAGAGTATGGTCTGCCTGGCTTGTGGCAGGGGCTATTCTCCTTTCGTCAGCGGGAACAATGGCTTCAGATGGTGATTCCCAGCTTTTCGGTAAAAAAGAAGATGAAAAAAATGTACCATTGAAAAAGGCCGAAAAACAAATAGCGAAAAAAGAAGCTAATATTCAAAAGCTACCCAAGCCGACCCTTCCAAAACGGAAAAATATTGAATCGGTCATTCCAGTGAAAAGATTACCTAATGGCTGGGTCTTCCGTGATGAGCTTCTAGCTCCATGGTCCACAACTCTTCCTGCTGTTTTAACCATTGTCCCGGATACATCGGTCGAAGTGATCTATTCTGATGAATCTCGTACAACAAAGGACAATATTGTTCTTCCGATCAAGAGAGCAACAGTTGAATTCCATTATATAACGCGTTTGACCACTGAGCAGATAACACTAGGATTTGTAAATGTCGATTATGTATATAGTACCACCAATAATAGTGATTCGCACTATATACTTGAGAATGTTGTAAAAAAAATAAAGCTGAAGGATACTGGGTTTCCACAATTAACAGCTGAAGATGTTATAAAGCATAAAGTATTAATGGAATATGGGACGCCGAAAGAATTTGATGGTGTTTGGCATATTTATACAGATGGTAATTCTAAATTCAGAGTTCGAAAACTTGATGAACGGAATGTAAAGGTCGAAGTTGATGGTTATAAGGTTGCAGAGTTACTCGATAAGGCCATTGAGGATGTATATTCTCAACAGGGTATAGAGTATAAAAAGCGGCTCATGATGGATGGAATCGATCTGTAACAGATATTTTTTCAAAATCATTTATAATAAAAATAGGCCTTTAATAGGCCTTTTTTTATGCCTCATATTTTTGCTATCCAACATATTTGGACAAGAAACCGATTCTTATAAGAACCCTGTCATTTCAGCAATTGACATTCAAGGATTACAGAATACTAAAAGCTATATCATAGAAAGGGAGATACAACATCCATTAAATATTCCTATCGATAGTAGCTTAGTTGAACAAGATCGAAATCGGCTGGAAAATTTGGGTATCTTTAGTAAGGTGACCTGGAACGAATTACCATTAGAAGATGGGACCTCTATATTGAATTTTCGGGTAATTGAATCCATCAGTCTGCTACCAATATTCTCACCTGTTTACAATGAAGAAATGGGCTGGTTCTTAATTTTGGGTACTAGATTAAACAATTTTCGGGGTCGAAATGAGAAATTGCTATTAAGGGGAAGAATTGGAAATGTCAGTGCCTATGATGTGATTTTTAAGAATCCCTGGGTCTTCGGGGACCATGTATCCATGGCTTTTAATTTTAGTAAGCAAATATTCGAACATTATTTTTTACCCTATCGGCAAGCTACACAGGAATTTAAAATTAATATTGGGAGATATTTTGGATATAAGAAACAACTGATTGCTGGTATTGAACTGAAAAAAAAAGAGTATTTTGGACAGGACACGACCAGTTTTTATTATTTGTCACCTGATTTAATAGCAGTTTATGATACAAGGGATATTTATAATGATCCAAGCAAAGGTATGTATATATTCTACTACGGGAAGTATTTTCGGCATTTAAATCAGATAGAACCGGAATCAACGATTGCTTGGACTCAATCATACAGTGCATACTATTCGCCGATAAAAGGAAAACGAAAGACTACCCTGGGTTTCAACCTGAATATTTCATCTATAACAGGGTTCCGAAATGAATATTGGCTTGGTTCTTTAGGTGGAGTTAATTCTGTACGGGGCTGGCGAATACCATCACGCGAAATATATAGTGACCAATCCCAATCATATCGATTTGGTTATTTAAGAGCTATATCATCCTTAGAAATTCGCCAGACCATAATTCCAAAATATGCATTCCAATCACCATCGTATTTTGGGCCAATAAGATCAGAACTAGGGCTGCAGACAACATTATTCATTGATATAGGTATAGCTGTGAATACTTGGGAAGATCTTAGTGATAGTGCTCCAATGATAGGAACTGGAATAGGAATTAGGATTCCGGTAGCTATTTCAGGGAATGTCCGTTTAGACTATGGCTGGTCGTTTTACAACGGGGAATATATAGAGAGAGCTCTTCTATTCGGTATAGGTCAGAAGTTTTGAATTAAAATGACACAGGATCGAATTTTCATGTAGTAATGTGGATTTAACTACACAGTTTTTCAGGTGGAACTGTTTAATAAGTTCACACCTTCATGATGGAGAAGTTTTTTCTTTAGATCAGGTCCACCCCCGTATCCACCTAATTCACCAGATGATGTTATAACTCGATGGCAGGGAATGATAATAGGTATTGGATTTTTTGCATTGGCATTGCCAACCGCACGAGCAGCTTTTGGATTCTCAGTTTGAACAGCAATATCCTGGTAAGAAGCAGTATGCCCAAATGGTATCTTACTGACCTCGCACAGGACTTTATTGAAATATGAGGGTAGCATAAGATTGAATGGTATCATGAATTCCCTTCGCTCTCCCGAAAAATACTGATTCAGCTCATCAAGAGTCTGTCGCAAGATATTTGATCGGTTTTTTATCGGGGTTATTGATATAGCTTGATAGTTTATCGAATTAGGAAGAAAGATTCGATAAACCTCTTTTTCGCTGGTCTGTACTCCAAACTTTCCTAAAGGTGAATCGAGTGTGGCAAATTGAATCATTACGACAGATTATTTTAATTTGATATACTGTCGGATGATCTATTAACAGCAGAATAGACTCATTGCTCAGGGTGCATCCTAACTAAAATGGTACTGGCAACAAATACACTTGAATAGGTTCCTACCAGTACGCCAATTATCATAGCAAAAGAAAAATGATGAATCACTTCACCGCCGTAAAGATAAAGAGTAAACACCACAAAGAGAGTAGTGATGGAAGTAATAATGGTCCGGCTCAAAGATTCATTTATACTTTGATTCACAACTTGAGACAATGTAACCCGTTTCATACTTTTTACGTTTTCTCGAATCCGGTCAAAAATGACTATGGTATCATTTAAAGAATATCCTACGATCGTTAGAAATGCAGCAATCACAGCTAATGAAACTTCATATCCAAGAATTGAAAATATTCCTAAAGTTATGACAACATCATGGGCTAAAGCAGCAATGGCCCCAATTGCATATTTGAATTCAAACCGTATCGATATATAGATTAGAATAAGAGCTAACGCAGAAAATATTGCCATTACTGCTTTACCACTAAGCTCAGCACCTATCTTTGGGCCGACCTTTTCAATAGATAGGATAAAATCATTCTCATTATTAGGAACCAGATCAGGGAATATATTTTTCATTTTTGCTACAAATTTATTTGAGAATTGTTCCGGTTCATTTTCTAATGTTGGTAACCGAACTGCGACGTCCGATTCATCACCAAAGTGTTTGATCTCAGCCTGACTGAAATCAAAGTTCTGGCCGTCTATTGAGATATTCTCCAGAGCAGTTCGGACCTCATTGATATCTACAGGTTCGGTGTAGTTCACTGCCACCATGGAGCCGCCCTTAAAATCAATGCTTAGATTTGGTCCCCTATTAATGATAAGTGAAATGATTCCAACCAGAATGAAGGTACTGGATAGAAATCTTGCGATCCTTGATTTACTCATAAAATCAATTTTGGTATCTTTAATTATTCGCATTTTATATGCTCAAACTAGTAAGGTTTTTTCGGGATGTAATGGTGTTGAAAATGGTTCGTGTCACAAATACAGCTGTAAACATACTAATTAAAATGCCCCAGAATAGCACAGTTGCGAATCCTTTAATAGGGCCAGTACCAAACTGGTATAATACCAAAGCGGCGATCACTGTTGTAACATTGGCATCAATAATCGTGGTTAATGCCCGATTATAACCGGAATCTATTGCAGCTTTGGTGGTTTTACCTTTTCGCAGTTCTTCACGTATGCGCTCAAAAATAATAACATTGGAATCAATAGACATACCTACTGTCAGTATCAGGCCAGCAATACCAGGAAGGGTGAGTGTCGCTTCCAAGGAAGCTAGGACGGCCAATACCAGAAAGATATTCCAGATTAAAGCAAAATCAGCAATGGTTCCGGAGATCTTATAATAAACCACCATGAATATCAGCACAATTGTCAATCCGATCAATACAGATTGTGTTCCCTGGGCAATGGAATCTGCACCTAAACTAGGCCCTACGATTCGCTCTTCGATAATATTAACTGGTGCGGGAAGTGCCCCTGCTCGAAGGATAATAGCAATATCTTTTGCTTCATTTATATTAGCAAATCCTTCAATCTGAGTTCGGCCACTAGGTATTTTCTCTCGAATGGATGGGGCCATATGGACCTTACTATCCAAAACAATGGAGATTCGTTCTCCAACATTTGCACCAGTGACCCGGGCCCAGGTTCGAGAACCATCACTATTCATATTAAGTGAAACTACCGGTTGTCCCGCACTCCCACCCCCAAGCGTTCCTAGGCTTGCCTTTGCTTCGTCTACCACTCCACCGGTAAGCTCGGGAGTACGCTCCAGATAATATAGTCTGTAAATTTTTTCCTGAGATGGTGATCCCGGAACAGGTTTTGCTTCATGACTGAACAGAAATTGTCCCATTGAAGATTTAAGCATAGACTGGACTTCATTTCTTGCCAATAGTTTTTTCAGTGCATAGACATTTTTCTCACTTACACCCATGTCGCCAGGCAAAGGTTCTATCAATGAGCGAAAAGGTGCATCGGCGAATATCTCACTTCCGGTGGACGTACCAGAATCATCTTGAATTGTTTCTGTATCTCCAAAGATCTCATCGACTGTTATACTTTCATCATCATCTTCATCATCTACCGTCTCAGTTTCCACTTTACTTTTTTCCTTTTGAAGAGATTTAGTCAGTTCAACCAATTCTTCTTCAGTTGTAGACTCTTTAAGTAGATCATCTAACTGTATCAGAATCTCATTGGTCACAGCCGCGTTCTTAACAAGATAAAATTCAAGTAAAGCGGTACTTTGAAGAAGTGAGCGTGCTCTTTCAGAATCTTGGATTCCTGCTAACTCTACAAGAATACGATGTTGACCCTGCTTTTGTATGGTAGGTTCGGAAACACCAAATTGGTCAACACGATTTTGTAATATTTCCAGGACACGGTTAATAGCATCATTAGCTTCTTCTTCCAAGCCGCTCAGTATCTCGTCTAGGCTTGAACCATATTCATGATAATATCGTGCTGGTTTTAATTTGCTGGACTCTATCTCTTGTCGAAAGACGGTAAAAAATTCTGTGTCTAGAAAATTATATTTTTCAACAGTTTTGTTTAAAACAGCATCAAATCGATCATCGCGATTGGTTGCCAGATTTTTCATCAAAGTGGGAATATCTGCTTCCAATACAATATACATACCACCTTTTAGATCCAAGCCTTGTCGAATGATCTTTGATTCAATAGTTTTTAAATCACCTGACTCGCGCAGTTCTTCTTTTTTTTCATCGGACATATTTTGGTATTGCCATGATGGCCAGAGGGTATAAATACCCCAAGCAAGAATCACACCAATGATCAAATATCTAGGTGTCAGGTTTTGTTGCATACGATCATTTAATTCAATATATCAAACTATTCAAAAAAAGCCCGGGAATTTACCCGAGACCTTTAGCTTGGGCAACCATACATAATTAATATTATACAACTTTTAGTTTTTTCCCGACCTTGTGAAAAACAGCAATTGCCTTGTCGAGTTGATCACGTTCCATACCAGCAGAGATCTGGACTCGAATTCTGGCCTGACCTTTGGGAACAACTGGATAATAAAAACCAATGACATAAACTCCTTCCTTCAACATTTCTAAGGCCATGCTTTGTGCCAATGCTGCATCGAATAGCATGATCGGTACAATAGGATGAACACCATGAAGAATATTAAAGCCCGATTCATCCATTTTTCTCCTGAAATAAAGCGTGTTCTCCTCCAGTTTGTCTCGCAGTTCTGTTGTAGCTGAGAGCATTTCAAATACTTTGATTCCTGCTGCAACAATAGCTGGTGCTACAGTATTAGAAAATAAATAAGGTCGAGATCGTTGCCGTAATAAATCGATTATCTCCTTTCTTCCGGTTGTAAAACCACCCGATGCACCGCCCAGAGCCTTACCTAATGTTGACGTATAAACATCAATTTTATCCATGACACCACAATACTCTGCTGACCCGCGCCCGGTTTTTCCTATAAATCCTGTCGCATGAGAGTCGTCAACCATTATCATAGCTTCATATTTTTCCGCGAGGAGAGTGATCTCATCTAGTTTGGCAATAGTACCATCCATGGAAAAAACACCATCAGTAGCAATAAGTCGATGTCTTGCATCCTTGGTTTTTTTCAGTTGGTTTTCGAGATCAACCATATCACTATTCATATACCGATAACGTTGTGCCTTACACAGCCGAATTCCATCAATAATGGATGCGTGATTCAGGGTGTCGCTGATTATAGCATCGTCCGAACCAAGCAATGTTTCAAAAAGACCACCATTCGCGTCAAAACAAGAAGTGTATAGGATCGTATCATCTGTCCTAAAAAATTCTGATATTTTCTGCTCTAAATTTTTATGAAGGTCTTGCGTACCGCATATGAAGCGTACCGATGACATCCCAAATCCGTGGTCATCCAGTGCTGCCTTTGCTGTATCTATGATCTCAGGATGATTGGATAGACCAAGGTAATTGTTGGCGCAAAAATTCAAGACCATTCCGCCTTCGATCGTATCAATGATCACTCCTTGTGGTGTAGTGATCGTACGTTCATCTTTATAAAGGCCTTCAGCCTTGATTTGATTTAGTGTGTGTTTAAAAAATGATTCAGGAAAAGTCATTATTCTTTAACTTAGGTAAAACATAGAGTAACTATTATAATATATCTTTGTATTCAATCCATTCGTATTTAAATCTTTACCATTCCAAAACAATCTTCCCGCATTCTCCAGATTCCAATGTATCAAATGCATCCTGAAAATCATCAATTGGAAATCTATGTGTTAATACACTAGAGATATCCAGTCCACTACGCAGCATTTGTGTGAATTTATACCATGTTTCGAACATTTCTCGACCATAAATGCCTTTTATTTGTAAGCCTTTGAAGATTATATCATTCCAATCGATGTGTGTTGATTCCGGGAGTAAACCAAGCAATGCGATACGTCCACCATGATACATGTTTTCCAGCATATCACGGAATGCATCAGGACTGCCTGACATTTCCAGCCCCACATCAAATCCGTTTGACATGTTCAAGTCATCAAATACATTGGAAATCTTTTCTTTCGATACATTTATTGCTTTTACTGCTCCAATCTTTCTTGCAAGATCAAGTCTATATTCATTGATATCAGTTATGACGACATGTCTTGCACCAACAAAATTGCAGATGGCAACTGCCATGATCCCAATAGGTCCTGCTCCAGTAATAAGCACATCTTCTGCCACCATTTCAAAAGATAGTGCTGCGTGGGTTGCGTTTCCAAGTGGATCAAAAAAGGCCGCAATCTCCGATGGAATGTCATCATGAATAGGCCACACATTTTTTTCCGGCAAAATGAGATATTCGGCAAATGCTCCATCGCGATGGATTCCGATTCCAATGGTACGGTGACATAAGTGTTGTTTTCCGGCTCGGCAATTCCGACAGTGTCCACAGGTAATATGTCCTTCCCCGGAAACTCGGTCTCCGGGCTTATAATGGGTCACACCAGGACCAGTTACTTCAACAATCCCACAAAATTCATGACCAATGATCAATGGAAGTTTCAGATTGCTTTGAGCCCACTTATCCCAACCGTAGATATGAAGGTCTGTTCCGCAGATAGCCGTATGGGTAATTTTGATTAATACATCGTTTGTACCGACATTTGGTTCAGGTACGTCTTCCAACCATATGCCTCGTTTGGGGAATCTCTTTACTAGGGCTTTCATAAAAATATGTGCGAAGAAGGGTGTAAATTACAGATGAGATCTTTGTGCTCCAATTTTCAATAAAATTGGATTTTCACAGCATGTCATTGGTTCTTAATGTTTAATTTTGTTTTGTAATAACAGCTAAATGTTCAAATTATATTTTATCTAATTTATTCATGGGTAAGATTCTACCATTCATTAATCAGAAAGGTGGTGTTGGTAAGACCACTTCAGCGGTAAATGTTGCTCTGAGCCTTGCAGTGTCGGAAGTAAAAACGCTTATAGTTGACCTGGATCCTCAATCAAATGCGACGACAGGTTTATCTGAGTTGATCGAGAGACCATCGAAACATATTTATGATGTATTGATCAGAGGAACTGATATTAAAGATGCCATTAGTAAAACACAATTTCCGCATCTGGATATTATTCCTTCCACCTATGATCTCGTAGGTGCAGAGATAGAATTGGTTAGCATAATGGCAAGGGAATATCAGCTTAAAACTGCATTAAAAAAAATACTCCGGCGGTATGATATCATTATTCTTGATTGTCCACCCTCTTTGGGTCTCCTGACCATTAACGCTCTCACATCTGCTCATGCAGTCATTATTCCTATCCAGTGTGAATATTATGCGCTAGAAGGTCTCAGCCAGTTGCTGAACACTATACGCCTTGTTCAGAGACACTTGAATCGCAACTTAGAAATTGCCGGTGTATTGATGACCATGTATGACAGCCGTTTGAATCTTTCAAAACAAGTAGTGGAAGAAGTAAAAGGATATTTTAAGGACAAATTGTTTAAAACATTGATCTATCGTAATGTCCGCCTAAGTGAAGCACCAAGTTTTGGAAAGCCGGCCCTACTTTATGATGCGAGTTCTAATGGTGCAAAAAATTATTTGAGTTTAACAGAGGAGATCCTCCAACGTGTCAGATAAACGATTAGGACGTGGAATAGAGTCGTTGATCAGTCCGGAACCGGCATCGAAATCTTCAAAGCCAGGCGTCGCAAAAATTTTTCTGAAAAATATAAAGCCAAATCCCTATCAACCACGCCGTTACTTTGATAAACATGCCTTAGATGAACTGGTAGCATCAATAAAGGTTAAAGGTGTTTTAACACCTATAACGGTTCGTGAAACAAAAATAGGGTATGAATTGATTGCTGGTGAACGACGCTGGCGTGCAGCAATAAAAGCTAAGTTGAAAAAAATTCCGGCGTATGTTATCGATATAAAAACTGATTCAGAGATGATGGAAGTAGCCCTGATCGAGAATATTCAGCGTGAGGATTTGAATCCTATGGAAGAATCAGAAGCATATGCTGTGTTGAACAGTAAATACAATCTATCACATGATGCCATTGCAAGGTCAGTTGGGAAAAAGCGTGTTACAGTGTCTAATTCCCTACGATTACTAAAACTCCCACTGGATATAAGGAAAAGTATTAGTAAAGGTGAAATTTCCGGTGGTCATGGCAGGGCGATACTACAGGCAAAAACAATTAACCATATGAATAAATTATGGAAGTTGATCCTTAAAAAGAACCTAAGTGTCAGAGCAGCGGAAGCACTAATAAAATCAAAAACAAAAAAAACAAATGTTTCGAAAGTAATCCATTCAACAGCACCAATCAGAGCAATTGAGAATCAATTAATTGAATTACTAGGCACCAAGGTCAAACTTAAACCTGGTCAAGTGGGTGGGGCGATTGAGATCCTTTATTTTTCTGATGATGACCTAGAACGCATACTGGATCTGCTTCAATCGCTATAAGAAGTAAATAGTGAACCCCGAAAGATATACTATTATCATTGTGCCTGATGATGAGTCTGGTACGAGGTCTTACAATATTTCAAGAAAAATGATTCGTATTCTATTTACAGTCGGTATACTTTGTATAACAGGGGTAATTATTTTTATTGCCTTCTACGTTCCAAAAATCGGTGAGTATGATACTATAAAAGGAAATTATGAAAACTTAGCAGCAGAACGGTCGAAAGTATTAGAGCTCAGTCAGGATCTTCAGCGCCTAAAGCAAATGGATGGCTTTATTAGAAAATCACTTGGTGCTGAACTAAATTTTGATGAAAAACCCATTCTTGCAGATTCGCTTATCGGGATGACAAAAATTCCAGATAAAGGAATTTCATATATAGAAAACATTCCTTCAGTAGCTCCTATAAAGGGTTTTGTAAGTCAACGTTCAGGACAAATGTCCCCATTTATCAGAAATACACATCGCGGTATTGATATTGTTGCAAAGGAAGGTGAACCAATTCTATCTGCAGCAGCTGGTGTCGTAATGTTTTCTGGCTGGACCTATGAAATGGGGAACCTCATTATAATCTACCATGGGGATGGATATTTTACACATTATGGTCACAATCAGAGGAACCTCAAAATGCAGTTGAGTGTGGTCAGTCGTGGTGAAGTTATTGGTATGGTAGGTAGTACTGGTATATCTTCTGGTCCTCATCTGCATTTTGAGATTTGGAAGGATGAAAAATCTGTAGACCCGCTTATCTATTTTCCAGAATACAAATTAACAGATTTAACTTCTAATAATGGTTAATATCAATTTTCAGAATGTACACACCATGGTTGGACCTGATGCCATTATTCAAGGACCAATAAGATTAAAAGAGGGAATCATTATATATGGCAAGGTCTATGGTGATGTGAGTACGAATGGCCCTATCAGAATCGTCCAAAACGGTTTGGTTCAGGGTAGTGTTCAGGGCAGTGATATTCGAGTTGGAGGGACAGTTATAGGAGATGTGACAGCTGATGGCCAGGTCATATTAGGTAAGAACTGTGTTCTCAAAGGTGATATAAGTTATCGGAAACTCTTGATCGAAGATGGTGCGCAATTTGAAGGAAAGTGCGATTTGGTTCAAAATAATGATCAAAAATATCAAAGCTCTAAAAGTGAATCTGATAGCGGTTAATTATGTCTGATCCTGAGGATGTGTCAAAATTTGATTCTGCAAGATCATTTATTTATCTTCAAAAAATAGTTCAGAAAGCGGGTCCTGCAGCATCTGCATCCTACACGCTTTTAGCTTCAGTGCTTATTTTGACACTTCTTGGTTGGTATATTGATAGATCAATAGATACAAGTCCTATCGGTTCATTAATTGGTCTATGTCTTGGACTATTAACCGGGTTTTACCATTTGGCAAGGGTAATCTGGTCTGGGGGAAAATGAGACTATTTGGTTATGGCGTTTTAACATCTTTTGGTATCCTTGGATTATGTGCACACTTTTTATCACAATATCAATATGAATTGTTTTTTGGGTGGCTTGGGCCTGTTGTGGCCGGATCAGTCACGATTATTTTTGTTGAACAAGCTTCAAAAAAAGATTTGCAGTCAGTTACTAAAACCTTGGCGATTGGGTTCGCGGTAAAAATGGTTTTCTATGGTACTTATATATTGATTTTATTCGAATTTTACTCATTTTATCCCATTCCTTTAATTTGTAGCTTAGCAGGATTCTTTGTTGGGCATCATGCACTGGAAGCAGTTATAGTCAATAATTTATCCAAGCCTAAAATATAATTTTCTGATGTTATTCTTATGAGAATTTTATGAGTATTTCTGATGCCGAGCATGGTTCCACAAGTGTAATGGAACAAGTGGGGCCCAATATCATTCACCATGTTTCGAATTCTGATATTTCCCATCCAATTATTCACCTTCCTATTATCTCAGGTATTGATTTTTCTGTTACGAAACATGTGTTAATGTTATGGCTGGTCTCATTTTTAGTGGGAGTTACTGTGATAGTACCTGTAAGAAGATTTCTGTCCGGTGATCGGTCTGTTCCGACCGGCTGGATGAATGCACTGGAAATTGTTATTCAATTTATACGGGACTCGATCGTTAAACCTAATGTAGGCCCCAAATGGGTAATGACATGGACGCCATTAGTTCTTACGTTCTTCTTTTTTATTTTATTTGCAAATGGTATTGGAATGATACCGATCTTTGATGTTTTAGGTGCATTTAACCGTTTTATCCTGAATATTCCTGCTTCTGATTCCCATAATTTTATCAATGGAATACTCCATGGTGGTGTTACCGCCACCGGTAATTTCAATGTAACAGCAGGCTTAGCAACAATTACATTTTTTTCAATTATAATAGCTGGTACAATGGCTCACGGATTCATCAATCACTGGAAAAATTTAGCTCCTCACGGTTTACCTTGGCCCGTTTACCTCATTTTGATCCCAATTGAGATTATGGGGTTATTTGTAAAACCTTTTGCACTTACAATGCGTTTGGCAGCAAATATGACCGGTGGTCATATTGCGCTACTTGCACTTTTATCTCTCATGGCCATTTTTGGCGAAATGTTTCATAGCACAGCTGCAGGATTTGGTGTGGCATTTGTCGCTGTTCCTATCGCTGTTGCTATTTCAGCACTTGAAATCATTGTCGTTCTGGTACAGGCATATGTATTTACTTTACTAACAGCTGTGTTTGTCGGAATGGCGATCAATGTTCATCATTAATAAAAAAAGGATATAAACAATGGAAGCAACTGTATTTGTACCAGTCGGATTAGGCTTGACGGTAATTGGGGCTGGATTGGGGATAGGTCGTTTTGCAGCATCGGCAGCTGAGAGTATTGCCCGTCAGCCAGAAGCGGCTGACAAGATCACTGGTGCTGTGAACTTGCCTCTCTTTCTTTTGGAAGGTGTCGCAATTCTCGCAGAAGTATTCATTTTTTTAATGCTTATTCTCTAATAAAGGGTTCTTAAGAAATTATGGATCAATTTAGGGGTTTTCCTGGAGGTGAGGACCTCCATGAGTCTACGGAAGCTCATGGAGGCGCAAATGCTCCAAACCCTTTAGTCCAATTAGATCCGGGTCTGTTCATTTGGACGATCCTTACTTTTCTTATCCTTTTCTTTGTGTTGTCAAAGTTCGCGTGGAGACCATTGCTCGAAGCATTGGAATCTCGGGAAAACACTATCAAATCTTCTTTGGACGACGCTGAAAAGGCCAAGCAGGAATTAGAAAGTCTCAATGCTGAAACTGAAACCATCATCTCTGAGGCCAGATCTGAAGCCCAATCTATTCGTTTAGAAGCAAAATCTGCCGCTGAAAAGGTCAAAGCAGACATTATCGCCCAAGCTGGCGAAGATGCAAAAAAACTTCGAGATGAAAATGAAAAACAGATCCAGGTTGAAAAAGATAGAGCGATCAATGAAATTCGTCAGGAAGTTGTAGACCTGACCTTAACCGTAGCAGAAAGAGTCATCAGGAAGAATCTGTCCAAAGAAGATAACCAAGATCTCATTGAAGACTCATTAAAGACCCTTAAAATTCATGACGCATAAACATACTACAAAGCATCTTACCGAAGCACTATACTCAGTGTCAGAATCAAACAATGTTTTGGATAGTGTGCATGGTGCACTAACTACCTTGAATGAATTGGTACGGAAAAATAATCAATTTCGTGCTTTCATTCAGTCGAAGAGGATAGCAGGTACGGACAAAGCAAAGATCTTAAATATTGTTTTGGGTGAATCTGGTCAGCCATTGGTCGCTGAATTGGTTTCTCATTTGGAAGGGAGACAAGCATCACACCAGTTGCAAGATATCACAGATCTTTTCGATCACAGGTATAAAGCTGGGAAAAATATTGTGTCTGTTGAAGGAACGGTCGCCAGTGAAATGGATGACTCTGAAATTATGTCCTTAAGATCTTCGTTGAGCTCTGCTCTTGGGAAGAACATAGATTTATCTCTTAAGGTTGATGAATCCTTGGTCGGTGGAATAAGACTTAGAATCGAAAATACATTCTTGGATGCAACTATACAGAATCAATTGAACATTCTCAAGCAGGAGTTGCTGCAACCATAAAATAATAGGATATCATGGAAATACATACTGATCAATTAACCCAGTTACTTCGCGAACAGATAGAAAAATTCGATGGTTCAGTTGATGTGGCAGAAGTGGGAGAAGTTCTTGAAGTAGGTGACGGTGTTGCCCGTGTCTCTGGCTTGGAAAATGTTATGAGTTCAGAACTTGTTGAATTGCCAAATGGGGTTTTTGGAATGGCTTTGAACCTGGAAGAAGACAATGTTGGGTTGGTTCTTTTCGGCGAAAGTTCTCTTGTAAAGGAAGGTGACCTTGCCAAACGGACAGAACGAATTGTAGAAATTCCTGTTGGGGAAGAAATGTTAGGCCGGATTGTAAACCCATTGGGACAGCCCGTAGATGGTAAAGGAGAGATTAAAACAGATCAATCACTTCCTGTAGAGCGGAAAGCACTGGGTGTACTTCAGCGGCAACCTGTAAAAGAACCACTGCAAACAGGTCTTAAATCAATCGATTCAATGATCCCGATAGGGCGCGGACAACGTGAATTGATCATTGGTGATCGCCAGACAGGTAAAACAGCTATTGCAATAGATACGATGATCAATCAGCAATACACCCATAAAACGGATAAACCTGTATACTGTATCTATGTTGCTATAGGACAAAAAGCGTCCACGGTTGCACAGGTTGTAGCGGAGTTAGAAAAAACCGGTGCAATGGAATACACAACGGTTGTTGCAGCTAATGCATCTGATCCAGCACCGATGCAATACATTGCTCCTTATTCAGGAGCATCCATGGGTGAGTATTTCAGGGATAACGGGAAGCATGCACTGATAATCTATGATGATCTAACGAAGCAGGCTCAGGCTTATCGCCAGATGTCGCTATTACTACGTCGTCCGCCGGGAAGAGAAGCATATCCCGGAGATGTATTTTATTTACATTCTCGTTTATTAGAGCGTGCCAGTAAACTGTCCGATGATCTTGGTGCAGGCTCGCTTACAGCATTGCCGATAATTGAAACCCAGGAAGGTGATGTTTCGGCCTACATTCCCACAAATGTCATTTCTATTACAGATGGACAAATCTTTTTGGAAACAAATCTTTTCAATGCAGGTATTCGGCCCGCTGTAGATGTTGGTATATCCGTTTCCCGAGTCGGTGGGAATGCCCAGATCAAGGCCATGAAAAGCATTGCCGGGATGTTACGTCTTGATCTGGCCCAGTTTCGTGAATTAGAGGCCTTCTCAAAATTTGGTTCTGATCTGGATAAGGCGACTCTGGCGCAATTGGCTCGTGGAAGGGCAATGGTCGAAGTACTGAAACAAAATCAGTATGTTCCAATGTCTGTGGAAAATCAGGTGGCCATTATTTTCGCAGGCTCCGAAGGATTTTTAGATGATATACCTGTGGAAAAGGTCGGTGAATTCGAAACTGGTTTACTTGAATATTTAGAATCCAACTATGTTACAGTGTTGGACTCAATCCGACAGACCGGTGAATTAAGTGAAGAGAAAAGGGATGAACTCAAAAAAGCAACTGACGAATTCAAAAAAGGATTTGTATCATAAGTGGCAAACCTGAAGGTTATCCGAGACCGAATTAAATCGGTTAAAGCAATTCAGCAGGTTACCAGCGCTATGAGGATGGTCGCTGCAGCGAAATTACGTCGTGCCCAGGAGCGAATGGAGCAAGCCCGCCCTTACGAACAACGGTTGCAGGAGGTTATAAATAATTTATTACCTGATGTAAACCGAGATATGCTTGATCTACTCCAGGTGCGGGAAGTAAAACGTGTCGGATATTTAATTGTGACATCGGATCGGGGACTCGCAGGCGCATTTAACACCAACGTCATTAAAAAGGTGGAATCTGATATTGAAGAGATTGGTAAGGAAAACACTGATCTTTTTTGCATTGGCAGGAAAGGGAGAGACCATTTTAAAAAAAGAGATTACTCTGTAGTTCTTGAGTATGTGGAATTTTGGAATGAGTTGGATTTTTACCATGCCGTAACATTTGGAGAAAGTATTATCAGCCATTTTCTTTCGGGCCAAGTGGATGAAATTAGGGTCGTGTACAATTGGTTCAAGAATCTGGGTATGCAGGAACTGAGGGTTGAGAAATTACTTCCCCTTTATTACGAGGATGGGAAAAATCACTTTGGGGACCATATCTATGAGCCCAGTAAAAAAGAAATTGTAGAGTCACTCATTCCCCGGCACCTGAATGTAGAAATGTGGAAATATTTACTGGAGTCATTTGCTTCAGAAATGGCAGCGCGGATGGTTGCCATGGAAAATGCAACTGAAAATGCAGGTGAGATGATACGATCTCTGCAATTGCAATTTAATAAAGCTCGCCAGGCATCGATAACCACTGAAATGCTTGAAATTGTCGGTGGTGCAGAGGCATTGGCAAAATAGTATAGAAGAAGGGATTTTATGGCAGTAGAAGGAAGAATTTCACAAATAAAAAGTGTGGTCATTGATGTGTTATTTGAAGACGGCCACCTTCCTGAAATTATGAATGCTCTGGAGCTCACCCGGGATGATGGTAGCAAAATCGTACTGGAAGTTGCTCAACACTTGGGAGAGTCCACTATACGTGCAGTGGCTATGGACTCGACAGATGGACTTCAACGTGGACACAAGGTTGTTGATACGGGTAGACCAATATCGGTTCCGGTTGGAGAAAATATTTTAGGACGAATGTTTGATGTATTGGGAGAACCCATTGATAACAAGCCAGCTCCGGAAGTGGAAAAACGTTTGCCCATTCATCGAGAAGCACCAAAACAGGAAGACCTCACTACTTCTGCCGAAATGCTTGTTACTGGACTTAAAGTTGTGGACCTGATGGAGCCTTATACTAAGGGCGGTAAAACGGGATTGTTTGGCGGTGCTGGTGTAGGCAAGACGGTCTTGATCCAGGAATTAATTCATAATATTGCTACTGAACATGGTGGTTATTCCGTTTTTGCCGGTGTTGGTGAACGGACCCGAGAAGGGAATGACCTCTACCTGGAAATGACTGAATCTGGTGTTATCGAAAAAACCACCATGGTCTTTGGACAAATGAATGAACCACCAGGGGCAAGGCTCCGAGTGGGTCTTTCTGGTCTCACCATGGCAGAATATTTTCGTGATGAAGAAGGTCGCGATGTGCTCTTGTTCATTGATAATATTTTCCGTTTTACTCAGGCTGGTTCGGAAGTGTCCGCACTATTGGGCAGAATGCCCTCAGCTGTGGGCTACCAACCCACATTAGGTACGGAGATGGGAACCTTACAGGAGCGTATTACCTCAACTAAGAAGGGATCTGTAACTTCGGTACAGGCGATTTATGTACCGGCCGATGATTTGACTGACCCAGCACCTGCAACTGCTTTTGCCCATTTGGATGCAACGACTGTTCTGGAACGGAAAATTGCGGAATTGGGTATTTACCCGGCCATTGATCCTCTTACTTCAACTTCTCGGATTCTTGATCCTCGGGTGATTGGAGATCGCCATTACCGCGTTGCCAGAAATGTCCAGGTAGTCCTCCAAAAATATAAGGAATTACAGGACATTATCGCGATTCTTGGTATGGATGAACTTTCCGATGAAGATAAACTTGTGGTCCACCGTGCCCGTAGAATTCAGAAGTTCATGTCACAGCCTTTTTCTGTGGCCGAGCAATTTACTGGTACTCCAGGACGTTATGTCAGCCTGGAAGACACAGTTTCGGGGTTTGAAGCTATACTGAATGGAGAAGTGGACGAATTGCCAGAAAGTGCATTTGCTTACGTAGGTAATGTGGATGAAGCTGTTGAGAAACATAAGAAGTCTGCCGCTTGATGAACACCATTCAGCTAGAGATTGTTACCCCCACCCGTATATTAGATGAAGGTCAGGTCAGTTATGTTCGCTGTCCTGGGGTTGATGGATCATTTGGTGTAATGGCAAACCACATTGAAGGAATTATTGTTCTTGATGTTGGAGAGGTTAAAGTAAGAAAGAATAGTCAGGATGAATATCTAGCTATCAGTGGCGGGTACGCAGAGATCATGGAAGATAGACTAGAACTTTTGGTTGAATCGGTTGAAAAGTCCAGTGAAATTGATTCAGAAAGAGCAGAAATGTCTATGGAACGTGCCAGAACACGTAAATCAGAACAAGACCCTGAACTAAATGAAGCAAGAATAGAAGCTTCACTCGCACGGGCATTGAACCGGTTACGGGTTTCAAAAAGATAAACTACATTTCCAACTGAATTCAAAAAAAACCGCCCGTAATTTCGGAGCGGTTTTTTTATGCCTTTATTGAATTGAATATGTTTAAACGCACACATACCTGTGGGGAACTCCGGAAATCCAACTTAGGGGAAGCAGTATCCTTAAATGGTTGGGTCAATTCAGTTAGATTACACGGACAGATTATCTTTGTGGATCTTCGCGACCGCTATGGAAAAACACAGATCGTATTTGATGCGGATTCCTTTTCAGGCAAATTCGGAGCAGTAAAAAAATTGTCCATGGAAGACGTGGTTTCTGTTCAGGGAACCGTTAGAGATCGGGCTAAATCGGCTGTTAATTCGAAACTGAAAACAGGAGAGATAGAAGTACTTATTTCTAATTATACCATTCTTAACGAATCAGCACCTCTTCCCTTTGTATTAAATGACAGAGAAAGTGCTGAAGAAAATCTTCGATTGAAATATCGATATCTTGAACTCAGAATGGAGGAACTTCAGCGCAACATATTGACACGACATAACACTTATCAGGTAACTCGGGAGTTTTTATCTGATAATGAGTTTGTTGAAGTGGAAACACCGGTCCTGATGAAATCAACTCCGGAAGGTGCACGGGATTACTTGGTCCCCAGCAGGATACATAATGGCAAATTCTATGCATTGCCCCAGTCACCCCAGATTTATAAACAGATCCTGATGATTTCAGGATACGATCGCTACTTCCAGATCGTTAAATGTTTTCGGGATGAAGACCTTCGAGCAGATCGTCAACCGGAATTCACCCAGATCGATATTGAAATGTCATTTGTGGATGAAGATGATGTTTTCTTTCATATGGAGGGCCTGATCCGCCATATTTTCAAATCGGTAAGGAATATTGATCTTCCTGATCCTTTTCCCCGTTTGACATATAAGGAAGCCATGGAAGCTTATGGTTCTGATAAACCTGATCTTCGTTATGAGATGAAACTGAAGAATGTAAAAGAATTCACAGACTTGTCTGAATTTAACGCCTTCAAATCTGCTGATAAAGTGAAGGGACTCGTGGTTAAAGGTGGTGCAAAATATTCTAGGAAGATCATTGAAGAATTGATTGATTATGTAAAGAAATACAAGGCCAAGGGGCTGGCCTGGATGAAAAGTAAAGATGGGGTACTTACCGGCGGTATCTCCAAGTTTTTCTCCAGTGAGTTACAGCAGTCCATGTGCGAAAAATTGGGTTTGAATAATGACGATATTTTATTTATGATTGGTGATAATGCATCTGTTACCCTGGGTGCTCTAGGGCATCTCCGGGTTGAAATAGCCAAGCGAGAAGCTATGGCCAACACGAATGAATTCAACCCCCTTTGGATTACAGAATTCCCCATGTTCGATTATGATGAAGAAGCAAAACGGTTCATTGCAATGCACCATCCTTTTACCGCACCGAGAGATGAAGACGTTGAAACATTAGACTCAGATCCATCCAATGCCTTAAGCCGTGGATATGATTTAACTATGAACGGCTACGAAATTGCCGGCGGTTCAATTCGAATTCATTCGCCAGAATTACAGCAAAAGGTCTTTTCTTTACTTGGACTAAGTCATGGGGAAGCAGTAGAAAAATTTGGATTTTTAGTAGAAGCACTAACGTATGGTGCACCACCCCATGGCGGTATTGCTTTTGGATTCGACAGATTAGTGATGTTGCTGGCAGGAACTGAAAATATTCGAGATGTGATCGCATTTCCGAAAACCACATCGGCAACATCCATTATGGATGAAAGTCCAAATTCTGTAAGTGAAGCACAGTTGGACGAACTGGGAATTATAATAAAAAAAACTGAAGAATGATTAATATTTAAAGCAGTGTTTTTTTATTTGAATAAAATTATTCACTTTAAGGGAATTATATAAATTCCGTTTGAATCATTGGATCCGTCCCTTTTGTAAAGAACGTAATTTTATTCTATTTGATTAAAAAGATGGAACCCATTCCTTTTATAAATTGAGGTGTTTGTGGTTACAGGATAGAAAAAATCGAAATTATTAGAACGCAATTCTTCATTTTATTTTTGATTTTACCAGAACTAAAAATGCGGAGGATGAAAGCCCAACAGCACCGAAGATCATACACATCACCATGATTTGGTATCGAACTGCTATGAGAGGAGAAATACCCGATAAGATTTGTCCTGTCATCATTCCCGGAAGGGATACCAGACCCACCGCGAACAGGGAGTTGGTAATGGGAATTAAGGCCGCTTTTAAGGCAATACCCTTTGCTTCTGAATATTTAACCTCCCTGTCCAATTCTGCTTTAAGGCGTTCTGCCGCCAGACTGACACCGTTCATGGAACTGGCGAAGATCATTCCTGCCAGGGGTATCATATATCTTGGCGTATACCAGGGACTCAGTTTCAATACAAACTGTGTTACTATAAGCAGGGTTAATCCTCCGCCACCGAGAATTGCGAGGAATGCAAATTTGAACAGGACCTGCCGTTTCCCTTGAATGGTGCGAAGACCGATCCAACTTGCGGCAACCATCATTAATGCTAAAATAGAAATCGTTATTGATGCATTATTGGATTCGAAAATATAGTTAAGGAAGTATCCAATTAACAGTAACTGAATCAGCATTCGGCCAATTGCATAAATTGTATTATGCCAGTTCAAGGACCATGTGTGCAAGATACCTATGACGGCTGCGGCTGGTATAAAAACCAGCAACAGATCGGCAAAAGGTATTATAGTTACAGGTTCATTCATAACAGATTATATTACTTTGAAGTGATTTTTTAAAGCTGGTCGCAACTTCCTATATAACTAATTCTATAAATGTTTGAAAAATTGGTAAAGTAGTTCTCCAATTCGAGTAATATTTCTATTGAAACAATTTCCTAATTTGACTGATAGCATTCCGAACACAGGTTTCGGCCGTTCGGTGAAGTTCCAGGCCACTATACCAGTAAGAATGGGACCAAACAAGACGACCTGTGCGCTGATCGGTCATTTTTAAGATGATTCCTACTCGTGCTCGAGTGTATTCTATGCGGCCACTTTCTTGCATTGAACCGGCATAAGTTGTCGTGGTGGTTGATGTGGTGGGTCCAGACTGATTATCTATGGCGTCCAATTCTGGTAGCTGGGTAACAGTAGTTTCTGTCCGACCCCGGTCTTCTAAACGGTAAGGAACTATTATCACTTCGCTATCAGTGAATTCAGTGATTGTACAAACCAAGTTCAAGGTACGAGTACCTCCATTTCTAATATGGATGGAGGTCCCTTCTTGGGTTGTTTCTGATACGTCATAACCATTTTTCATAAAAATAAAGGAAAGATTACTCTCAATGATTTCCCCAGATCCGTTCATGACTGAATGGTCATAAACAGGTTTTAATAGTATAATCCCAACATTGGAGAAATCATAATTAGGACTTACTGCTGGGCCACTCCAACAACATAAGGTTAACAATCCAGCCAAAAGAAAGGCTATGGAAAGTCTCATTCTCGCCCCTGAAGGCTCTGAATATGAACTTTGGCTTCGTTTATAAGTAAATCATTCTGTGTGTTTTTTAGGCAGGATTTCCATGCCTGAATCGCGTTATTCGGTTCATTTAAAGCTTCATGTAGCAGAGCTTTCAAACGGTATACTTCAGCATTACTATGGTCCTGAGATTGAGCCACTTCTACATGGTTGAGTGCTTCCCTGAATAAACCTGCCTTCATTGCAGCAGCAGCATTTTCTAATGCTGTTCCTGACCCAGCCAGAAGTAAACCATAAAAAATGAAAATGATAAATGTTTTCATATAACGTTTAGATTTACAATGATTCATTCATTACTCATGCTTAATCTGTCTATTGAAACGCATCATCACCCAATCCGTACAAAATTAGCGGGCCATTTAAGAAAAACCAATAACTAGATTGTAAACTTCTAAAAGTGTCGGGTTGATAAATGTTAAGAGATACATCATTATTCAAAAAGTATTGATTCTTGTTCTAGAAGAGAACGTGCTCTATCCTGATAAAAGAGGTTCTCAGGTAGAATTTCCGGATCTGTTGTTGGATCCTTGCTGACAACGAGTTTCAACTGTGTATGGAATTGATTTCTGTTTCCAGCTTTTTGATTATAGAATTCAGACATTTGAACTGCGTTTCCCATATACTCAGGGTGGTTTGCAATCGCCTGTTCAAAGTATGTTTTTGATTGAATTAGTTCAACTCCTGGGATTCGGGTGTAGAATAATCCGAAAAATCGATAGGGTCCACCGTAGAAATAATCCGGTTCAAGAGAAATAATCCGATGCATGATCACTTCAAGAATTTCTCTGGAGTTCAATCGTTCCATTGCTGGTTTGCTATTCAGATACCATACTTGATTTGTTGCCCACCAGAACAATCCTGGTACTAAAACTCTGGGAGTATTGGCCAAAGCTGACAGTAAACGAAAAGATGAATCTCCCTGCGTTGTCTCATAAATGGATTGAAATTCCTTATGCGTTATCACTGAATGTTTAGCTACATTTGCTCCTCGGGAAAATAGACTATCTCTTAATGTAATATTTTTTTCAATGAATAATGCTCGAAAATACATAACTCTGCTGTAAAGGACAGACAGCTCGAAATCTTCAGGACGTCGATTATTAGCTAGACTTAATAAATGATCAGCCTTAATAATGGAACTTGAATCACTACGTTGTTCCCAGTATAACTCCCCCTGTTCAATGAGAAAATCCACATTTTGGTTCTGAGCAGTCGTTATCTCTTTTTTTGTGCTGGTACACTGCAACAAATACAGAACCAGTGAAATAATAATACTTAGATGAATTATAGTTTTATTGATGAGCAATCTCAAGATATTAATGCAACTCGTTTTGTAAATTAGCGAACGAGAAATTACCTAACGCAAAAGACATGGAAAAGGTCATCAAATTAAAAGTATTGGAACCAACAGCTCTATTGGGTGTAGGTGATGCACATTTAAAACTATTGGAATCAGTCATTCCTGCAACTATCGTTATAAGAGGCGAAATAATTAAGATTCGAGGCAATGAACCTGATGTCATAAGCGCACATGAGGTGCTGCATGAAATGATACAAACCCTCTCTGGCAAAGGATCTTTATCCATCAGAGATGTAAGGAATCTGATCACTTTGGTTAAATCGGAGGAGAATCAATCAAAAGATAAAACGGCTCCGGATATCGTTATACATTTTGGTCGAAAAGGTGTTATTTCTCCAAAAACAGAAGGTCAAAGGATTTATGTTCAAGAAGTCGAGAAAAGTGATATTGTTTTTAGCATTGGCCCAGCAGGTACAGGGAAAACATTTCTCTCGGTGGCCTTTGCCGTGGCGGCATTGCAAAATCATGAAGTTGAAAGGATAATTCTTAGTCGACCAGCTGTAGAGGCTGGAGAGAATCTTGGATTTTTACCTGGTGATCTTAAGGAAAAAGTGGACCCCTATTTGTCTCCACTATATGATGCCTTAGGTAGTATGTTTCCCTCAAATAAATTGAAACCATTGTTGGAAAGTAAAACGATTGAAGTTGTACCATTGGCATACATGCGTGGCCGTACTTTGGATAATGCCTTTCTAATTCTTGATGAAGCTCAAAATAGTACTGTAATGCAGATGAAAATGTTCCTGACCAGACTAGGAATTAATTCTAAGGCTATCGTTACTGGTGATGTAACCCAGATAGATCTACAAAGACGATTAGAATCTGGTTTAGTTCAAGCGGCCGAAATATTAAAAGACGTGGATGGTATCGGGTTTGTATACTTAGATGAAACTGATGTTGTACGCCATAACCTGGTGCGTAAGATCATTCGTGCTTATGAAAGAACTAAGAATAGGAAATGAATTTATATAGGGGGAAAATATTGTTTATTGGTGCTAAATAATAAATTTTCTGGATGAGGATAAGTGCGGTGTCCTTTCAGCTTAATATCAAATTCATAGGGAATACTAATCTGTAATTCTTGGCTTATCAAAATCCGGGTTGATTAGGTTAAAAGACTTAATTTCCAGCTCTCTGTATAATAATAGTTGATATGAGTGGTGATTCTTTTATAATTAAAGCAAAACGAACTCCGATCGGTGCTTTTCAAGGATGTCTTTCTAACCAAGTTGCCCCACAATTGGGAGCAGTTGTTATTCGCGAATTAGTAAAAAATATTGGTTTAGATGTAAATCATATTGATGAAGTTATCATGGGCAATGTGCTTTCAGCTGGTCTTGGACAAGCACCAGCGAGACAATCTGCCATATACGGATGTCTTCCGAATTCTGTTGAGTGCCTAACAATTAATAAGATGTGTGGTTCCGGACTAAAAGCAGTTATGTTAGCAGACCAGGTTATTTCCAATGGTGATGCCGATGTGATAATTGCCGGCGGAATGGAAAGCATGTCCAATGCACCTTATTTATTATCAAAAGCGAGGGTAGGATACAGCCTAGGTCATGGAAAGATGATAGACAGTATGATTCATGATGGTCTTTGGGATGTATATAATGATCTTCATATGGGGAACTGCGCTGAGATGTGCGCACAGGATCGAAAATACACTCGTGAAGACCAGGATGAATTCGCAATCACTTCTTACAAGCGTGCTCAAAAAGCTCAGATTGAAGGTGTTTTTGATAATGAGATTGTTCCTGTAGATATTTCCTTGAAAAAAGGTCGTTCTCGAATAATAAAAGATGATGAAGAGCCAAAACGTGCCCGCTTCGAAAAAATTCCATTATTAAGTCCGGTGTTTAAAGAAAATGGAACGGTCACTGCGGCAAATGCTTCCAAGCTAAATGATGGTGCTGCCGCAATTGTTATCATGTCAGAAAAGAAAACAAATGCTCTGGGATTAGAGCCGATGGCACGAATTGTAGCTCACTGTTCAGTTTCCCATGCACCTGAGTGGTTCACAACAGCGCCTGGGAAAGCAATCGAAAAAATTCTAAAAATAACCAATATGAGTTCAGAAGATATTGATTTATGGGAGATCAATGAAGCATTTGCATCTGTTGCAATGGCAGCGATAGATGATTTTCAGTTGAATAAAGCTAATGTTAATATTTATGGTGGTGCAGTGGCATTAGGGCATCCCATAGGGGCTTCTGGAGCACGAATTCTAACGACTCTTCTCAATGGGTTACATCGTACAAAAGGACGTTTTGGTCTAGCAACCCTTTGTATTGGCGGTGGTGAAGCTTCTGCCTTGATCATAGAGAAAATATGATTGATTTCAATCTTACAGATGAACAAAGACTTATTCGGGATACTGCCCGAGAATTTGCAAAAACACACTTGGCCCCTGGAGTGATAGAAAGAGATGATAAGGCCATTTTCCCTGCTGAACAATTGAAAATAATGGCAGACTTAGGATTCATGGGTATGATGATCCCTGAAAAATGGGGCGGTTCTGGAATAGATACTTGCAGTTATGTTATAGCTTTGGAAGAAATTGCTGCAGTAGACGCATCCACCGCCGTGATAATGTCCGTGAACAATTCACTGGTTTGCCAACTATTGTATGATTGGGGCACGGATGAACAAAAGAAAAAATATTTAATACCTTTGGCAAAGGGTGAAAACCTGGGTGCTTACAGTCTGAGCGAGCCACAGTCTGGATCAGATGCTAGTAATATGCGAACCTATGCTGAAAGAATTAGTGACCATTATGTCCTAAATGGAACAAAAAATTGGGTGACAAATGGACAAAGTTCAGATGTGATAATCGTATTTTGCCTTACTGCTAAAGGGATTGGTGCTAAAGGAATCTCTGCATTTATTGTTGAAAAAGGAATCAAAGGACTCTCTATTGGAAAGAAGGAAGATAAATTGGGGATACGTGGCTCGGATACCTGTGAGATATATTTAAAAGATTGCCAAATCCCAATAACTAATTTGATTGCGGAAGAGGGACAGGGGTTCAAAGTAGCACTAAAAGCTCTCTCAGGAGGCCGTATAGGGATCGCTTCACAGGCATTGGGTATCGCAAGAGCAGCACTGGATGCTTCAGTTTCCTATGCCAATGACCGACACCAATTCGGTAGAGCTATTGGTGAATTCGGTGCAATAAAGAATAAGATTGCCAATATGGCCACTGAAATTGATGCTGCGAGATTGCTTATTTGGAAAGCTGCACGTTTGAAAGAATTGGGTATGCCTTACATTAAGGAAGCTTCTATGGCAAAACTATATGCTTCCGGTGTAGCTATGCGTGCTTCTACTGAATGTGTACAGATTCATGGCGGTTATGGTTATATGCAGGAATATGGAGTCGAACGACTAATGCGAGATGCAAAGATCACTCAGATCTACGAAGGGACCTCAGAAATTCAACAATTGGTCATTGCCAAGGAATTATTGAAAAATGGATAATGGATCTATAGAATTCATTGATTGGGACAACCTCGGATTTGATGTTGTAGAAACTCGCAGTATGTATTACGCAACTTGTCATAAGAATGAAGAATGGAAAGAAGGAAATATAATCCCCTATGGGACCATTGAATTATCCCCCGCTGCTGGTGTGTTGAATTATGGTCAGGGTGTTTTTGAGGGAACCAAAGCCTTCCGCACTATGAAAGATCGTGTCATCCTCTTCCGACCAGAGTTGAATGCTACACGTATTGGTTCATCCACGCGCCGCTTGTGTATTCCGGAAATAGGGAAAGATTTTTTTCTAAGTGCTATTGAGCAAACATTAATAGATAATATAGATTATACTCCCCCTAAAGGGAAAGGTAGCCTGTATATCCGACCTATTGTATGGGGTACCGGGCCGGCTTTAGGTGTCAAACCTGTAGATGAATATACATTCATAGTTTTTGTGTCACCTGTCGGACCTTATTTCAAGGATAACAAAAAAAGATTAAATCTGGTAGTCACTGAAGATTACCATCGTGCTGCTCCAATGGGTATAGGTAATGCGAAAGCTATTGGTAATTATTCCGCTTCATTATTACCCCTGACCAAAGCGAAGGAATCCGGGTTTGACGATGTGATTTTTTTAAATGCATCAAATGAAAATATGATAGATGAGATTAGTTCTGCTAATTTATTTGTGCTCAAAGGGAATATATTAAAAACACCACACCTTGGTGGGTCTATCTTACCTGGTGTAACCCGTGATTCGGTGATTAAAATCGCAGATAAAATAATGAATCTAAAAGTTCAGGAAACAGATGTGACCATTGAAGAATTATTGGATGCCGATGAAATATTTTGTACTGGCACAGCGGTAGTTGTAACATCGGTTGGAAACGTTTCTTTCCGAGGTGAAGATCATAAGATCGGTATTGCAGGGGAAAGGTCCATAGCGGAACAGCTAAAAAAAATATTGTTGGGTATTCAACAAGAAGAAATTGAAGACCCATTTGGGTGGATTACACCAGTCAGTGCCCACTAGATTATTTGAGGTAATCATGTATAATGTATTTGAATCCATGGATCAAAAAGACCATGAGCAGATTGTATTCTGCCATGATTCGGATACAAAATTAAAAGCTATTATTGCTATTCATGACACTTCAATTGGACCAGCACTGGGTGGTTGCAGAATGTGGAAATACTCCAGTGAGAAAGATGCTCTTACGGATGTGTTAAGGCTTTCTAGAGGAATGAGTTATAAAGCAGCTATTGCTAACCTAAATCTAGGTGGCGGTAAGGCTGTTATCATTGGAGATTCAAAAACCGAAAAATCAGAGATTCTTTTCCGATCATTTGGTCGATTTGTGGATGGTTTGGATGGACGATATATAACCGCAGAAGATGTTGGTACCACGGTTAAGGATATGGAATGGGTTCGAATGGAAACAAAATATGTCACGGGAATATCGAGGGCTCTTGGAGGGAGCGGTGATCCTGCGCCAGTAACGGCTCTGGGTACTTATGCAGGTCAGCGTGCATGCGTGAAACGTAAACTGGGTAAGGACTCTCTTGAAGGCCTGAGAGTTGGCGTGCAAGGTGTCGGACATGTAGGTTATTATCTTTGCCAACATCTGTATCGTGCTGGAGTAAAATTATTTGTTACGGATGTAGATAAGGAATCATTGAAAAAAGTTGTAAATGATTTCAAGGCTGAAGTATTGGGTATGAATGATATTTATGAAGCTGACCTTGATATTTATGCACCTTGTGCGTTGGGTGCGACCCTTAATGATCTTACAATTCCAAAATTAAAATGCTCAATTATAGCAGGTGCAGCCAATAATCAATTAGAGAAAGAATCCAAACATGCCGATATGATAGAGGATCGGGATATAATGTACGCTCCAGATTATGCAATTAATGCTGGCGGACTTATCAATGTTGCTAATGAAATAGAAGGCTATAATCGGGAAAGAGCCTTCAGTCAGGCACAAAGTATCTATGATACTTTGATGGTGATTTTTGACCTGGCCGACTCAGAAAAGATTTCTACCCACATGGCTGCGTCCAAGGTAGCTGAGAGAAGGATGAAAGATATAGCAAAATTGAAAAATATTTATTTACCACGAAAAAATGTTATGGGGAAACGTGACAACAATTAATCACCACCCCAGGCGTAAAGAGCGAGAAGCTGTATTAAAGGCATTATATGCCCGAGAGATTTCTGATGAATCCCCTAAAATAATTTTTCAGCGTTTTATGGATTCATTTTTAAATGAAAAAAATTATCAATATTCTAATGATCTATTCTTTTGTGTAGTTAAATACCAAGATTGGGCTGACGAATTGATACGTAAACATCTACAAAATTGGACATTTGAACGTATAGCTCTTATTGACCGCATCTTGCTTAGAATGGGCGTGAGTGAAATCTTTTATATGGATGATATACCACCGAAGGTCACTATTAGTGAAATGGTTGAGATTGCCAAAGTATTTAGCACAAAAGAGAGTTCTGGATTTGTAAACGGGATATTGGATTCTGTACTTAAAGAATCTCAAAATGAAAAAATAAAGAAACCCGAAGATGTTACTAGCTAAACTATTTGGTACAAAATCAGAACGGGAAATAAAAAAGTTAATCCCGTTCGTTACTGAAATAAACCAGATTTTTGATAGTCTTAAGAATAAGAATGATGATGAACTCAAAAACAGAACTTTTGAACTCAGGGGTCAAGTTATACAAGCTCGTAAACAAGTAGATGACGATCTTTCGCCATCAATGGATAAAGGGGAGCGGGATAAACTTCTATTTAAAGCGGAACAGGATGAGCTTGATGCGAATATGGTAGAAGCATTTGCCATGGTTAAAGAAACCTGCAGAAGAATGATGGGCCAATCATGGCGTATATCGGGTCAGGAAACCAAGTGGGAAATGATTCCATATGATGTTCAACTGCTTGGAGCTATCATACTTCATAAGGGTAAGGTCGCGGAAATGAAAACCGGTGAAGGTAAAACTCTGGTGGCGACAATGCCGTTATATCTGAATTCCCTCTCCGGACGTGGGGTCCATGTCGTAACAGTTAATGATTATCTTGCCCAGCGGGACGCAGAATGGATGGGTGAAATATATAGGCGCTTAGGTTTGACCGTTGGTTTTATCCTTAATTCAATGGATAATATGCAACGCAGGGAAATGTACGGATGTGATATAACGTATGGTACAAATAATGAATTCGGTTTTGATTATCTTCGAGATAATATGGCCCTTCGACCAGAGGACCAGACCCAGAGGGGGCATGCCTTTGCCGTTGTCGATGAAGTAGACAGCGTTCTTATTGATGAAGCCCGCACTCCACTGATCATTTCTGGCGCAGTGGATGCACCTGTTGATAACACGTTTATGAAATTGAAACCGGATGTACAGCTGTTGGTAAAAAAACAGGCTACAATGGTCTCTGATTTTGTACGTGAAGCCAGGAAATTACTGGATGATGATAGTGAAGATGAAGCAGGGTTAAAATTACTTCAAGCTCGACGTGGTCTACCAAAACATCCTCAGGTAATGAAGATCTTTCAGGAAACCGGAACGCTGAAACTGTCACAGAATATTGAATCTAATTATATGCGGGATAAAAAATTACACGAAGTAGATGAAGACATGTTTTTTTCGATAGATGAAAAATCTCATGTTATTGATATAACTGACAAAGGGAGGAATGTACTGGCCCCCGAAAACCCAGATACTTTTGTGATTCCTGATCTGGGTGAATTGCTATTGGAAATTGATGAACGAAATGATATATCACCTGTTCAGAAGGAACAGGAAAAAGAAAAAGCACACCAGCTACACGCTGATCGTAGCGGCACGATTCACAATTTTAATCAATTATTGAGAGCCTATACCATGTATGAAAAAGATGTTGAATATGTGGTTCAGGAGGGAAAGGTATTGATTGTTGATGAATTCACCGGTCGTGTATTGCCAGGACGACGGTATTCTGATGGTCTGCATCAGGCTCTTGAAGCAAAAGAGAATGTTCGCATTGAGCGGGAGACTCAAACTCTTGCCACTATTACGATACAAAATTATTTCAGGTTATATGACAAACTTGCAGGTATGACCGGCACAGCCGAAACAGAAGCCGAAGAATTGGGGTCCATATATAAATTAGATGTTGTAGTGATTCCTACCCACCGTGATATAATACGTGATGATCGAAATGATCTGGTGTATAAAACCAAGCGAGAGAAATATAATGCTGTCATTGATGAGATCTCTGACTGTAATCAAAGAAAGCAGCCAGTGCTTGTAGGTACTATTTCTGTGGAAGTATCAGAACTATTATCCCGTATGTTGAAACGAAAGAATATTCTTCATAATGTTCTAAATGCCAAACAACATCAGAGAGAGGCAGAGATTGTTATTCGTGCTGGTCAACCTGGCGCTGTCACGATTGCAACAAATATGGCAGGGCGGGGAACAGATATAAAACTGGGAGACGGTGTAAAAGATTTGGGTGGACTACATATTCTTGGTACCGAAAGACATGATTCCCGGAGAATTGATCTTCAGCTTCGAGGTCGTTCAGGGAGGCAAGGTGATTCTGGTTCATCACGTTTTTATCTTTCACTTGAAGATGATCTAATGAGGTTATTTGGATCGGACCGGGTTGCGGCTATTATGGACCGCATGGGTGTGGAGGATGGTGAAGTGATCACTGCTGGCATGGTAACTAGAGCAATAGGTAATGCCCAAAACAAAGTGGAAATCCGCAATTTTGGAGTTCGAAAGCATCTTCTGGAATATGATGATGTAATGAACCAGCAGAGACAAGTTGTATATGATATCCGCAACCAGGCGCTTTCTGGTGAGAATATGCGCGACACAGTATCACAAATAGTGGAAGATTATGTTGCTGACCAGATAGATGAGCAGTCTTCCTTAGGTTCGCCAGAAGAATGGGAATGGGAAAGATTGAAACAAAATTTTGCATCCCATCTTTTAGTGGATACAAACTTGGAGAATATCAAGAAGGGTGTTGATGATTCAGATGTAACATCAGATGATATAATAGATTGGATCATTAGTGAAGCTCAGTCTGTTTACAAAGTGCGTGAATCACTTATTCCGGAAGAAGTGATTCGGGGCTTCGAACGATTTGTAATCCTCCGAACTATTGATGAAAAATGGAAGGACCACCTTTATGCAATGGACCAGTTGCGGGAGGGGATAAACCTGCGTGCATATGGTCAAAAGAATCCACTATTGGAGTACAAATCAGAAGGGTTTAAAATGTTTCAGGAGATGATGGCAGATATGAATTCTGTTATTGTTCAGCGTATGTTTCGAACGCAATTAGAAGGTATGGATCAGGCACCACAGGTTCAAGGGCGTCAAGTGCGCAATATCCAGGTTCAGCATCAGGATACAACGGGTATGGGCTTTACTGGTCAACCTCAAAGAAGCGGTCAAGCAAGAAGAGATCAGCCACAGCAAGCTGTTCGTACACCGATAAAGGCAGAAAGAAAGATCGGAAGGAATGAAAAGATATTTGTTCAGGCTCCTAATGGAAAAAAAATTGAGATAAAATACAAAAAATTGCAGCATTTTTTAAGTCAGGGCTATACGGAATTAGATAATGCCTAATAAAAAATATAAGTTTGAAACACGAGCAATACGTAAAGGAAATGAAGCTGATTCAAAAACTGGTTCGATCTCTCCTCCTATTCATTTAACATCTACTTATTTGCAGGATGGTGTGGGCAAAGATCGTGGTTTTGATTATTCACGGGCTTCAAATCCCACTCGAAAGAGACTTGAAGAAAACGTTGCATCCTTGGAAACAGGGACATACGGCGTTGCTTTTTCAAGTGGTATGGCGGCTACTACTTCACTTTTCCAAACACTCAGTAAAGAAGACCATGTTATTATCTCAAGGAATGTGTATGGTGGCACATTCCGTATTGCTACTCAGGTTCTATCAAAACAGGGCCTATTTTTTGATTTTGTTGATACGCGTGATCTGTCAAACTTATACGATAAGATCACTCCTAATACAAAGTGGATTTTCATTGAGACTCCAACCAATCCTCTATTAGAATTAACCGATATTCAAGCAGTAGCTGATCTGTGTAAAGATGCAAATATCAAATTAGCAGTTGATAACACTTTCATGAGTCCCTATGGTCAGCGCCCACTTGACCTCGGTGCTGATTGTGTAGTACATAGTTCTACCAAGTATATCGGTGGACACAGTGATGTGCTTGGTGGTGCCATAGTCACACGTGATGATGAATTAGCATCTCAACTTTATTTCATTCAAAAGTCGGGCGGTGCAGTTCCCAGTCCATTTGACTGTTGGTTACTGTTACGAAGCACAAAAACACTTGCGCTCAGGGTCAAGAAAGCGTCTGAGAACGCACTTTTATTAGCCAAGATGCTTGATGCCCATCCATCTGTGTTACATACTATTTATCCTGGACTTCAAAACCATCCCCAACATCAGTTGGCTAAAAGACAACAAAAGACTCCAAGCGGTGAGTCCATATATGGCAGTATTGTTTCCATTAACCTTGGGTCAAAAAAAAAGTGTGATGATTTTTTATCAAGGTCCAATGTTTTTTCTCTGGCGGAAAGCTTGGGCGGTGTGGAAAGTTTAGTCTGTGTACCCTATGAAATGACCCATGCGGATGTTCCCACGGATGTAAAAAGATCGATCAACCTGGTTCCCGAATTAATAAGACTGTCTGTTGGTATAGAACATATTGATGATCTAATGGCAGATATTGAGCAAGCTCTTAGGGATTAAAATATGAGTGACATACTCGATAAAATTCGTTATTTTCAGTAAAACCATAAATGGTGTTTGACCTGACGAGATCGTTGGTATCTATATTTTTTTAAAAGACAAACGATTCATAATTGACATCACTTGCTAATTGGAGGAAAAATGTCGGTGTTAAAAAATTATTTTAATTATATATTAGTATTGGGAATACTCCCTGTGTCCCTCTATTCGCAAGATGTATCTGTTTTATTGAGTGATGTAACTGTTGATGGATATACAGAGGATATTGTAGTACCTGTAACTCTGATCAATCCAGATCATAATGTTGGCGGTTTTCAGTTCGATGTCATTGCAAACCCAGCCATGGTGGAAATGACAGGTCTGACACCTATGGGTGCTGGATCGGACTTTTCCGCAGATTATACTGTATTCAGTGACGGCTCTGCGAGAGTGGTCTTTTATAATAGTGGTGGACCGGATGGGATTCCCATGGGAAATGATGGAATCGTACTTAACCTGCATTTTGATGGCACTACTGTTCTGTCAGCTGTTTTAGACCTATATATTTATGATCTTATCGTTAGTGATGATGATGGACAAATAGTGTCTTCAGAAGGTGGCAATGGATCTGTTACTATCGGGCACGTTATTTACATGAGTGCAACATCAGATACCGGAGATGTTCTGGAAACGGTCAATCTGGAAATAAATATGACCAATAGCGGTATTGTGGGTGGACTACAATTTGACATATTTGATACTCCCAACTATGTGGACCTTACCGACCTTACGACCACTGACCGTACAACAGGTTTCTCTGTTGATTGGAATGATGTTGCTGTAGGTGACCGTGTTGTATTATATGGCCCTGATAATAGCAATATTTCATCTGGTGAAGGACCTATTCTTACAGCAACCTTTCAGATCCATGAAGATGCTTATGCTGATGATGTAGGGGTCAATATTAGGAATGTAATAGTTACCGATGATATAGGTGGTACCTATTGGATCGCTACTGCTGATTCAGGTACTGTCACGGTGACTCCAGGTTATATTGAGGAACCTCATAACTTAGCAGCGCAATCAGGGATGGACACACAGGTCTTGTTGACCTGGGACCCCCCATATGGCCCGATCCCGCCTGAGTTCTCAGAGGATTTTGAAAGCGGTGAACTTCCAGCGGATTGGACCGTGCTAACGAATGGTAATGGCTGGTATGTGACGGAGAATGGTTCGAGCGCTTTTTGGACCATTCCCAGCCATACGTATTACGCGGTAACTAATGATGATGGGTTTGGTGGCGCGGATACGCCTGAGAATGATGGTAATGATTATCTTTTAACACCATCGTTCAATATGTCTGGTGCCACGAATGTGATACTGAACTTCGCGTCCTATTTTGATGGTGCATATGGTGAGGTCGCCACGGTCGAAGTGAGCACAGATGGCGTTAATTTTGAAGTTGTCCAAACAGTTGCTGCTGCCACTGAATGGGTGATGACAGCAGTAGATCTTTCAGAATATGGTGACCAACAGAATGTTGTAGTGGCCTTCCATGGGAATGATAATGGGGGCTGGGCCTCTGGTTGGGCCATTGATGATATCCTGATCACATTCTCAAGCGCACAGGTTTCAAGGAACCTGCATTTCGAACTGACGGAATTAGGGGAATGGTTCGTTACCGCTGATAAGGAAGACGTAGTGGGGACATATCCCAGTGGAATACCCTTCGACTGGAGGATCGATATAGATAATCCCCTTTCACCTGAGAACAGGCCTGTGGAGATCGATGAGTATAATATCTACCGTTCGGTTGGCGATGATCAGAACTTTGAGCTTTTAGAGTCAGTTGATGGGGACCAGACATCTTATCTTGATGAGAGTGTCGTTAACAGTACCACATACTTTTATTATGTAACAGCAATCTATCCTTCCGGTGTTGAATCTGGACCTACCGGAACGGTTGAGGCAACACCTGTGGAATGGGTGGAATTGTGGATGAGCAATGGCCAATCCCTGTCAGCACAATTGGACACATTGAACTTTTATTTGAACAATGAGTCCCAGGTAGGGCTCTTTTATTTTGAGATCCAGGACTGGCCGGATATTCTCCATAGTATGTTCATATTGCCAACTGAAAGGACCGAAAGCTGGAGCCTTGAGATTGTGGACATGGCCAATGGGAACATGGCGATCACAGGTATCAGTCTTGGTGAACCATTAGAGCCAGGGGACGGTGCTGTCTGTCGTGCAGTAGTGTATCCGATATCTGAGGAAGAGACAACAGTAAGTTTGACCTATGCTGATGCCAGTGTCCAGGATATCAACTTTATTGAAATGAACTGGACCAGTGAGGGTGCGGTCTATAATGTAACTATTGAAACCCAGTATCTAACCCTGACGGGCGGGTATGGTGTGCCCGGCTCACAGATGACAGCATCCCTTCTATTGCAGAATACCCAACCCGTGTTTGGAATTCAGATCGATATTATTCCTGACCCACCTTTTATGATGGGAGCCGGATTGGTTGTCAGTGATCTGATCGATTTTAGCACATGGTCGATCAGCGGTGATCAAATTGGTGCTGCCTATCGGATCCTTCTTTATGATAATACACTATCCCAACCGATTCCTCCTGGTCTCGGGCACGTTGCGGATATCACCCTGGACATGCTTGGTGGCTCACCTGAGGGTGAGATGCTGATGCTTGGATTTGGAGAGACAGTCATATCAGATATTAATAACCTGCCCCTGCATACGATTGGTTCACCAGCCGATGTTTATATAGGACAACCACCGGTAGCCTATAGTATCAGTAATGTTAGTGGAGGTCTGTCACCAGGTGGTACAGGCTCGTTCGATATCCATATGACGAATACAGAGAATGCTTATATTGTGGAACTAAAGATTTCGGATGTTCCAGAATACTTGACGGTAACGGGAATTTCTCCATTAGATAGATTCGAGAATGGTACGATTGACGGTAGTTCAGGGGAAGATGATGATCAAATGTTCTATTTTCTTGGTTACGAATTTACAACCGGTATCATGCCAGGCGAGGGTCCCATCCTACGGGTTGAAGTTGAGATGAATCAGAATATTCAAAATCCAAGTGTGATGCTCCTGTTCGAATCAGTAGCAACTGGGGATGATGGTGCAAATCCAATTATATCTGTTGCTGAAGGTTTTGGACAGTTTATCCCATCCTTATCCAATGATGAAAGTGCATCAATTCCTAATGAGTTTGCACTGCACCCCAATTATCCAAACCCATTCAATCCAGCAACCTTTATTACATATGACCTGCCTATTGAGAGCAGGGTTCAGCTGGATATTTATGATCTGATGGGCCGTAAGATGAAAACATTGATCAATGGTATTGAATCTGCCGGTCGGAATACCGTTGTTTGGTATGCTACTGATGATCATGGAATTTCGGTTAGTGCCGGTGTCTATATTTACCGGTTTCATGCTGGCGATAGGGTATTCACACGTAAGATGATCCTAATGAAATAATTAGTTGTTGAATATTATAGAACTAAAAAGGGCAGGTTTTCCTGCCCTTTTTAGTTTCCCATCTTTGTAATTTTCCCTTTGTTCTTGCCGCGGTGGTGGAATTGGCAGACACGCCAGATTTAGGATCTGGTGCTCTAATGGGCGTGAAGGTTCGAGTCCTTTCCGCGGCACACTGAATTGTAGTTATTGGAAACCAAAAGTGGAAAATTAGTCAGCCAGGTCTGAGATTCCCAAGGCATCAAAAATATCAATTACCCCATTCCCGTCCGCGTCGGCCGCCAGAAATTCCTCAGGTGTGAATTCTGTCAACCCTAAAATATAATTTGTACAAAGAAGTACATCAACCAGGGTCAGACTGCCGTCTCCATTGATGTCACCACGGTCATGATCTTGGACACCTTCGGCAGTGATAACGATTGTCATCTGCCCATCGCTTGTCGTTCCGTTTAGACCTGTTACGGTTAAGTTTACATTATATATTCCTGGGCTTGTATAATAAAAAGAGGGATGTATTTCAAAACTACTGGAGCCCTCACCAAAATCCCAATACCAGCCGCCCACAGGACCTTCGGATTCGTCAAAGAAATGAATCTCTCCAGGAGCCGTAGTTGTAATAGATGACGCTCTTGGGATTGATTGAAGAATGCCTAAATCACCAATCACTGAATTCATGGCCTCCATCGCGTTCGCTGAATCCGGCTCTTGGTTAGCAATCAATTGTATATAATTGTAATCATTTGGATTAAGAATAGAGATGGGCAGATCAAGTACAGTTCTGATAGTGTCCCATTCGATTATTCCTACATCATCAAACCAGGATTTGGCTGTCCCTGAATCTGGAATATCCGAATGGATCCTGATATCAAAGAATCGCGCATCCTGATGATGAGGAGTGTTTCCCCAATAATAACCCCAATCTTTTGTACCATTGATGGAATCATCAATGGCGGCGGTGAGTAATGGTGGACTGGATCTTCCTTCAAATAGACGGACCTGGAGTGTAACATTACTTCCATTATCTGTTTTTAAAAAACCGTGGATAGAATATTCCAGTTCATTATTATAGGGCATTCTTTCTTCCAGGTTGGTGATAATGTTGTCCCCGGAATTTTCAGTACGAAGGTGAGCAGCAGCAAGATTTCCGCGACGATAAATAGAATCCTGGATGAATTCGTTATCACTGTTAAAATTCCAAAAAGTGCTCCCTTCATTCTCAAAATTTTTCATCCAAAGTTTTTCTCTTCCAAGTCTATAATGTGTTACATGATCGAAAATAGTTGAAATTTCTGACAAACTTCCTGCACCGGGAATTAGGTGTGGTTTGGACATAAAATAGGTTCCATCAAAGAGTTCCGTTTCTGTCCAATTTGAAATCCAGATTTGATATTCCAGGTCATTGGAGGTCATGCTCAAAGTGTCCATGATAACGTACGCTTTTGATTGGTTCAGGTTGGCATGAACATATGTATCCAATTCTCGTGATTGCATAGCTATATAATCCAATATATAACTTGCCAGTTCACCCGTCACCGGTACAGTCAGATAATCATCAATATAAAGTGGCGTGATTGAAAATCCGCTAAATCCCGTTTCATCTATTTCCGCATTTAGGATCATGCTGGGGTAGGTCTCGGGGTAGTTCAGATCGAAGATGAAATTCCCCAAGGAATGGGCGATCATTTTCCCATTATAGATCTCAACCCCTTGAATAATATGTGGGTGATGAACTACCACTATGTCAGCGCCTTCATCTATGGCGAAATGTCTAATGGCTCTATCCCATATTTTTGGTCTGTCTAACAGGGGAGAATAATCTTCTTCTTCAATCCCCATGATTGGGTCAATTGTGAAACCAACCTTACTGGCTGGATTGGTTCGGAAACTCGCAAATCCTATAGGCGGTTCAGAAGAATCATAATCTTCCCCTGGTGAATGGGAATATTCACTCCCGGCATGCATTTCCACCACCACCAGGTCAGCGTTTTCACGGACAGACTGGATCTGCTGTTTGAGGTAATAAGGTGTCAGGTAGGCAAATCCTGGCTTATTTTCACCTGCGTTCAAATAGGGTTGGTAATTGTTGTATTGACCAGTCCGATCGCTAGATGAAATAAATGCCAGGGTTTGCCCTTTGGCGGATAAAAAGGCCGGTAAATAAGCCTCATAACTGTCCATCCCAGCACCGGAGTGGAGAATGCCAGCCTCATTCAAAATATTTTGGGTCTGGATCATACCCGGTTCCATGTAGTCCATGATATGGTTATTTGCCAGAGAAACCACGTCAATTCCTGCAAAATACAGACCACCTACATTTTCCGGAGCACACCTGAAATAAACTTGTTTTGTCGGATGTGGTTCTCCCTGGTTTGTCAATGGGATTTCAAGGTTTGCTACGGTAATATCTGCCGCATTTCCTAAAATATCATAGGTGGGTTCAAACAGTGCATGCACACCCTGGGTCGTTATAATGCCGTCTTCGTCTTCAAACCTGCGCCCCATCATGATATCACCAACGAAATTCATTGTCAAAGGGAAGGATGTAGCACCATCCTCTACTTGGATTACCGTGGTTGCCCAGCCATACTGCCCACTCTCGTCCTGAACCGTCAGAAGGACTGTGTAATCATGATCATCTTCAACCAGGTATTCATGGACCGGGTCAATTTCATTTGATGTAGAACCATCTCCAAAATCCCAATGATAAGTGAAATAATACGAATCAATATCTTCTACAATGGCATTGAATGAAACAGTTACCCTTTGCTGGTTATTTTCTATTCTGTTGTTTCCCATTGAATAATCGATGGAAACCTGTGGAGATATGGGAAGATCCATCGTCAAATCCCGGATCATGCTGAAATGAACACTTCCCGCTGTATTTGTGGTGTCATCCTGGTCGTTCACAAAATGGATTTCTGTCAAGGCCGACAGGGTATCATACCAGGCAATCCAATCATTCCCAATGGGGAATCTGTAGGAAGCCCATGATCCTATAGGGTTTGTGCCCTGGTAGACCGGGATCCATGATTCAATATCCAGGGTTTCTGTACCAGCAATCGAATACCAGATCTTATTTTCTCCATCCGAGAAACCGATTCCTTGAATTTCGGATAGACTGTCGATCTGGGCATAAACATGAAAAACAGTACCTGAGTCTGGTAAGAAAGGATCAATCATAACATATTTCCAAGTGTTGCCGTAAAGAGCAAGTGTCGGAATATTCCCAGGCATTGTATTTATGGTATCAATGAAATAACTGTTTTCGTCAAAATCTTCTTCAATTATGCTTCCTATAGAAAGGCCGGGGTCAGCAAAAGATAATATTGTGTCTGGGGGGCTGTGTCCGGGCAAGATACTTGTTGTCGGGTATGACCACGAGCCTGCATTATCACTGTAATCCGTTGCCCGAATGCGAAAATGCCAGATTTCGCCTGCACCTATACCTTCTACGGTTGTCATGTTTGTCCGCATATTCTGCATATCAGGATCATGGTTTATATCCCAGATAGGAGAACCTGCAGTAAGTGAATCTTGACCATATTGAATCTGATAGGTCTTAAAATTGGTGTCTTCAACTGGAAGCCACTCTAATGTAATTTGGTCATCTTCAACAATGACGGGATAAATAAATTGGATTGAATCTGGTGCAGTAAGATCAGCGTATGTTTCCCAGTGGATCAGGTAATCTTCCACACCCTGTATAAATGGTTGATAGTATTCTCGGATCATGGAAAAATTGGAAATACCGGTTGGATAGGTCCCAAAAGAATAAACTGTATCATCCTCATAATCCAGGCTGTCAAATAACATCGGCTTTTCATCCATTTCCACATGGACCCACGGTTCATAGACAGAGCCTCCATTTACTTGAGATTGCAAGTCGTTCATTTGTACACCGTTTGATGGTCCCCGTAGTTCGGTTGCCAGGACAATTGGGAATTCCTCGGACCCGTCGTTATCATAGAAAAAATCATCATCGTAAAAAGCCTCGTAATAATCGGTTATGTGTAACGGATCAACATTCCCGAACTGGTCTTCCATTATTGGATATTCATCTGTGAAATTGATAATATCAAAATGGTCATCAGTAATATCTCTAATCGGTTTATTGGTGAATACATTTTGAGCACCAGCTGCGATAATTACAGACTTGCGCTCTGTGTGGGTTGCATTATCAAAGCTATGAATAGCAAAAACAAGCGGCCAATGCGGGCTGTTTCCAATCAATGGCATGGTAACAGCTTCTTGGAATTTTTGAAAAATGGTATGAGGATATCGAGACGGATCAGAAATGGATTTACCGTTACTATAGGAACCAATTTCATTCCATGCTACTTCCCGGCCTGCACCATTGATCATGAATCCAAAAGCATCCACTGCATTGAAAATATCAATCGCTAAATAGGGTGCTATAAAATCATCGCAAGGATGCGGAACCTGAATAAGTACTTGCTCCCGTTGCGCTGTAGGATTTATGATAAACAGTCCCCAACCATTCCGAAAACTGCCTACCACGTCATCTGTTTCCACATCCGGTTGATTCAGGTCTACGTAAGACGTGTCCAATTGTTCTCTTAAAAAATGGTAGGTACGATATAATGTCGTATCATCAAAAATCACTATCTCATAAAAAAAAGATTCGAGTGAATCTTGAAGCAGGGAATCCACTATTGTGGTGTCTCCATTCACAAAATGGTAAAATATGGTTTCCCAATAACTTAGGACGGGTGAATTTTCCTGTAGAACCCTGTGGGTGCCGAACCCATTCGATTGAACGTCCAACCAGGTCGGCCCATAGTCGTTGTAACCCTCGCTGGCAATACCTTCACTTACGTGACTAACCCAATTTTCATAGGCAGAGGAGGGTGAACTCCCTCCTATGAACATAGCCAGATCGCCCGATTCATGAATAATCTCTGGGTGAATCGTTCCAATAATTAGTAAAATAAAAAATGGTCTTCTCATGATCAATACACGGTGAATGTAATGGGGGTAAGATAGATCATAATTAGTAAAAAGGCAGTTAAATGAGTAAAAAGAAATGTGGCTCGTGCCAGAATCAAACCAGGAACATGCAGATTTTCAATCTACTGCTCTACCAACTGACCTACCAAGCTAATTGGTGATAAAGTTATTCAAAAAATTTTGCAGAATTTAATCAATAGTTCTTACGACCCCTTCCCGACGTTTATCAGCCGCTCCATATAGCCCCTTTGGTGTAACAAGAATTAAATGGATCCCTGAGCTTTCACCCAAGCTTTCTTCCACTTGATACCCTTGCTTAGCCAAATCTGCGGCAATCCCTTTTCCTTTATCATTGGCAACTTCTACCCTAACATTTTCACCGCGGGCAATTATATTAGGCCAATCCACAGATTGTTGTGCAGTTAATCCCCAGTCAAATACGCCAATGATTGTCTTAGCAACATATGCGGGGATCGAATTACCTCCAGGGGAACCGGTGATCATAAGCAATTGGTTATTTCTATCAAATATCATCGTAGGTGACATGGAAGACCTGGGCCTTCTGTTTGGCGCCACAGCATTGGCAAGTCGTGTGCCATCCGTTGGTACTTCCCGGGAAAAATCAGTCATCTCATTATTCAGAAGAAAACCAGCGGCCCATCTTTGTGATCCAAAAGCGCTTTCAATTGTTGCAGTCATAGCTACAGCATTCCCATTTCCATCAACAATAGAAAGGTGAGTTGTTCCCGCTTCTTCCTGGGTCTTATCTTTTCCCCATATCGGGACACTTCCGAGAGTATCTATGATAGATGCTGGATCACCTGGGGTTGGTTTTCCACTGGGATCAAATCGTTCACTTGCTCTGTGTTTTAAGTAAGTAGGGGTAAGAAGCGCATCTAAGGGAATATCCACTTCATCTGGATCACCAAAATAATGATCACGATCAGCATATGCCAATCGTTGTGCATCAACAAAAGCAAGTACCTTGTCGGCTTGACTTGATTTATTTTTTACCAAATGGTCGTATAGACCTGCTATCATTATTTGTGCACCACCAGATGAAGGTGGTGATGTTGTACAAATGCTCATATCTCTGAAAGGTCCGCAAATTACAGGACGAATTATCGTTTTATAATTTTTGAGATCCGAAAGAGTTAAACCTCCAGGATATGGATCTTCTTGAACTGCTGCAACAATAGTCTCAGCGATAGTCCCGCTGTAAAAACCAGATACCCCTTCTTTAGCGATCCTTATTAAGGTGTTCGCGTATTCAGGGTTTTTTAATAAATCTCCTATTTGGAGAGGCTCTCCGTATGGGTAAAAGTATTTTTTTGTTCTTGGATTAATAGCAAGTCTTCCTCTTTGTTTTGCAACAACAAGAAAGTCTGCTAATCTTGGAGACACGATAAATCCATTCTCAGCCAAGGTTATTGCATGGTTGAATAGTTCAGACCAGGGTAATACGCCGTGTGCCGCATGAGCGGTTGAATAAAGTGCAACAATGCCGGGTGTCCCTACAGCTTTGCCACTGGGCCATGCTTCAAGAAAATCCATAACACTACCATCATCCTTCATGAACATATCAAAAGTGGCTGACCCGGGCGCCGTTTCCCTGCCATCAATAAAGGTTAAGCTATCATCTTCATAATTATAGTGAAGTAAAAAACCTCCACCACCTAATCCTGAACTTTGGGGCTCAACTAATCCAAGTACTGCGTGGGCTGCAATAGTGGCATCAACTGCGCTTCCGCCTTTTTCTAATATTTTAATGGCTGCATCAACCGCGTGAGGATTTGCAGCACTGACCATTGCCCCGTGGTTCCATGAATCCAATATTTTTGGCTCGTCCTTAACTAATACGGGTAGTAGATAACAAGCACTGAATAGGCAGGTACTTATTATGAATAATAAAGATTTTATTAGAAAAACTTTCCCCATAGCTCCCAATTTAGAATCTTTATTTTTAATGAATACATTTGTGAAAGTAGATATTTAAAGGACCCTACTGATAGGGTCCATCCCCTTTGAAATAATTTATTGTCACGCAACCATTTACCAATACCAAATTAGTGAAAGCAGGAACTTTGTATGGATTGTTACTGGTGGAAATGGTATTGGGCTTAAAGATTACCAAATTTGCCCAAGACCCATTTCAATATTTTCATAAACATGTAGACAAATTAAAATACATAAGAACAATATTTTCTCCATATCAAATATCTTGAAAATTTTTATATCTGTTGTACCAATAGAGGAAAACTGAAAACGTTTTATGCTAATTATTCCAAATTAGGAAATGCTGCAGTGCCCTCCCAGTCTGGGTCTGCACAGCCAATCCATTCTCCTGTTAATGTGTCCAACATTACTGCATGGATTCGTCCAAATTGACCGGGTAATCGCCTCATTTCAACCGTATAGCCTAGTTGAGAAAAATATGTACTGTCATTTTTGTTCCAGCTGATTCCATCGACAACCTCTAAATTTATTCCTTCTTCCAGCGGATGTACCCGGGGGGCATACAATGCTTCAGCCAGGGACATCTTATTATCAATAACTTTACTGATTACATTGACAATAGATGATGGTATCCGGCTTCCTCCTGCTGCTCCCAGGGCTAATAGGGGTTTATCATCCTTGAAAACAATTATTGGTGAGATATGCGACGGCACACGGAGATTCGGCTCAACTTCACCAAGATAGCCGCCCATTGTTTGGGCATATAGAAAACCCAGTCCCGGAGTGGCCACTTTAGATCCCATAGTTGGTCCGATCGTCTGGGTCAGTGCCACAACCATCCCGTTTTTATCCACAACCGTTAAATGAGACGTATGTCCGTTCAGATCCATTTCAATTTTTGGAATACTATCTTTGTTACTCATACTCGGTCCATCGTTTTCAGATCCATTCATCAATGGTGTTCCTTGGGCCCGTTTTTTAGCCCAGGATATAGATGTGAATCTTGCTCCATCATCTATGGTTTTTTGTTCTTTTTTATCCAAATAGGCTGCTTGAATAGCATGATACACAGCCCGTGCCCATTCGCGCTCTTTATTTAAATTAACGGGTAACTGCTCCAGAATCTGCAAGGCCTCTATGGTGATCGCACCATAGGCAGGAAGCCATAAAGACTTGAGCCCGTAACCACGGTAACTACCGGTGACAATATTCGATTTTTCTGTTTGATAATTCTCTAGTGATTTCAACGTTAAAAAGCCACCGTATTTTTGAATATCCTGTACCATCGCTTGCGCAATCCAGCCCCGGTAAAATACGTTCGAACCTTTTTTGGAAATTGCATTTAATACTTTAGCTAGGTCCTTCTGTATAAACCAGTCTCCTGCTTGTCTTGCAGTGCTATCCTCATTTAAATAATATTGCCGTGTCCCTTCAAATTCTTTTAATATCTCATTTACGGACGCTTGACGAGATGCTTCTCCTGGTAGAAGTGTAAATCCATTTTGAGCATAGCCAATGGCGGGTGTCATAACCTGTGCGAGGGGCAATGATCCATAGTCAGATAATCCATCTGTCAACCCCTTTACCACGCCAGGAACTGCGATAGTTTGGTACCCGTATTCTACACCGAGTGTATCATCAAATTCATAGAATGGCGGTGCCTGGGTTGTAGCATCAATCCCATGAACTCCATATGCGGGGGTATATATCAGGATTTGGGCACGGCCGCCTATTCCACCCATACTTGGCTCAACAACTGATAGAGTAAAAGCTGCTGCGACCGCAGCATCCATGGCGTTACCCCCTGATTCCAGCATCTCAATACCGGCATTGGTTGCCAAAGGATGAGGTGTAGTAACTACTCCTTTCTTGGACCGTACAACTTTTTTATGTGGAAGTTGTTTAATATCACCGGAATGATGGGCCAATTGGGTACAGCCAGCAATAAGCAACATTGTCAAAATAAACGAATTTTTCATTACTCTAACTTCCATTTCTTAATAAACGTTCAACTATCGATCAAGGCTGAATATTTCGTTCTAAATGATGACCGTAATAGGTGTTTACAGCTGTTGCAAAGGCACTGGCATATATAGACCAGTTCTCTTCTGTATCCCGAATCCCTGGTTGGGGTAACTCAACCTGGATTGCACTGATAATACCACCATCCCTTGATCCGTGACGAGCAGTAATATAACCGCCACTAAAATACCGTGAACCAGCGGGCCCAGGGTCATTGACACTGGGCACGCATTCATACCCCAGGCTATCCAAAATCGTTCCCAAACTGGTTTCTCCGTGCACAATATTGACAAACGCAAAATCAGATGAATCTGCCAAAGCCCTGATACTGGATTTGTCCTTGAAGGCTACTGTATTCAATTCTTCATCGGGCAGATCCAATTCATGACCTTTGATCAAATATCCCAACCAGGTGCGTAGATCATAATATCCATTGGGATTTTTGCCATGACCATGAATATCAAATACTATACCGCTGCCATGGTTCACAGTGACCAGTTCTTTAGCAATATCCAAATAGTGATGATATTCTGCCCAGGCCCGTTCAGCATATACGTTCCCTTCTGCCGCCTCAAGCTCCTCCCGATTTGCGTCCAATTTCAAACGTTCCAATAAACAGAGGATCACATGAGGTTTCCCGCCAAAACGTGCCGTTAATGTGTCCATGATCACTTTTGTTAAATGGTAGGTATTAGTATCGATCTGCGTTATACCTTGGGTCCGGTCCGGTATTTCAGTTGGCTCTTTCCATCCTCCGTGGGCGGCAGATAAAATTATTGGTAGTGAGCCTGAATGATATTCGATGTACTCTTCGCGCCCAAAATAAATCGAACCTTCAATATATGGGGCATCATGCCCAAGCTCCGGAAAGGTATCATGTGTGTCAACCGGAACATAACCAGTTTGTCCAGGATTCGGATCTTCACAGCCTATAAAAAGGGAAAAACCAAACGTGAACACAATCAAGAATTGAATTTTTATAAT